>Ga0247812_10000527_pt1 | contig 23984 bp, 24 predicted proteins | sample UWRJL149409B1_FD_178011 | JGI IMG/M metagenome (GOLD analysis project Ga0247812, IMG submission 178011) | Plant litter microbial communities from Arlington Agricultural Research Station in Wisconsin, United States - UWRJ-L149-409B-1 | ecosystem: Environmental > Terrestrial > Plant litter >...
ATCGAGGACGGTCGGATGGGACGGGATGACGGGCGGCATGGGGTCATCCTTAGCCACGATGGGCTGTCGCCGCCACGACGAACGCGCGGCTCGTGCGATCGCCACGTCAATCGAGCGGCGGGAAGATTAGGCGGCGGCGCGGTCCTGTGGCGACGGAGCCAGGAGATCGCGGAGGTAAGGGTGGCGTGGGGCCAGCCGCTCGATCAGCGGCGCCATCTTTGGGCGGCAGGCGGGCTCGCTTTCGCACAGACCCCGCACCAGCGCCGCCAGCAGGCGCAGATCAGGATGGCGCAAGCGATCTAGCTGATCTTCCAAACGATGCAGATAGCGTCGATCGGCGCCCTGAGGATAGTCGGCGATCACGCCCTCGACTTCCTGGATCAAAGCCTGCAAGCGAGCGCCGAGGCCCAGCTCAACGGCAAGATCGAGAAGGTTTTCGAGATCATCGCTCATGCCGGTTTTCCTAGTCCATAGCCGTTAAGGTTGACTGAACACCGGTTTGCGAAACCAACGTGAGATGACCTTGGAAAACTATCGGCGCTATGGCATCCCGCCGCCCAAGGCCGTCTTGGCCAGGGACCGCATCATCATGACGCCTGACGAGTTCCGCGCGCTGGCGACCAGCTTTCCGCAGGTGCGCTACGCGACCAATATGGGCGCGATCCATCTGCTGACCGGCGACAAGATGTTTGCCACCATCGGCGGCCCTGACCCAGGCTTGGCGATCGTCAAGCTGTCGCCAGCCGATCAGGCCGCGGCGATCGCCAGCTCCAGCCTGGCGTTCTTCCCGCATCCGGGCGGCGCCGGCGCGCGGGGCGTGACTTGCGTCCGGTTAAGTCACGCGACCATCGCCCTGGCCTCGCCGGTGGTAAAGGCCGCTCTGACCAAGGCCAGTCGGCGCGCCACTCTGACCCTCGCGCCCACGCGACGCTAGACAAGCTGGCCGTGCGGTCAGGCCGATCGCAATAAGCCAAGTCGCCGTGCCGTGGGCCAGGTGGGCCACCCATCTGGCGTTCACGTATTTCGAGCGCAGCGAGCGTAGTAGCTTTTGCTCGACAGCCAGCCGGTGTCGACGCGACTTCGGCGCGTTCGCGATCGACAGCCAGCGGCTGTTTTGAAAGATCGATTACTACGACCTCAACCTTGCCCTGCCTCGCCTGACCCCGCCGACCCCGCCGACCCGGCCGTAACTCGCCGGGTCCTGACGTTGATGCTGGCTGAGGAATACTAGGCCGCTCGGCCGGGAGGCTTCGGCGTCCCGGCCATCTTCCGCATACGTGAGTACGCGAAGACGTGTCCCCGCGCGCCGCCGCTTTGGGCGGCGGCGCGATGCCAACACATTGGGACGACACAGACGCAAAGGGACCTTGGAGTGCCGACGGCGCCTTCGGAACCCATAGGCCACGGCGCCGGTTGGAAGGAAAAAGGGAGACATCAATGTCTGACGACAAAGCCAAGACCGGTCCGCAGGACGCCTCAAAAATCATCCTGAGCGAGGACTATGAGGTCCAGTATTGGACCGAGACGCTTAGCGTCACCCGCGAGGAACTCGAACAAGCGGTCAAGTCGGCGGGTAGTGGTGCCGACGCCGTGCGGGCCTACCTTCAGCGCGGCGCCCACTAAGGTGGCGCGGCGGCCGACCGAACGTCAGCGGTTCGGCCGCCGCAGCGCCGGACTGGGCGCGTTCCTAACCCTGGCGGCATTCCTCAGCGCCACGCCCGTCGCCGCGCTCGGCGACGGCACAAGGCCCCGCGCGGGCATGCCGCTATGTCAGTCGCGCTGATGGCCCAGATCGACAGCGCAAATCGCTGGCCAAGCCGCCGCCCGGCCTGGGCGCGTCCACGTCGCCTCGTCGACTACGTGAGGCTCAGGCCAAGACATCCTATTCCAGAGCTGCGCTTGGCCCGCTGACCGTGGGAGGCCTCGTGCGGCAACTCCATCGTTTCGATCCTGACATGAGAGTGATCATGCCCGGCGACGTCGAGGATTGGATCGACGTTCACGAGGCGCAGCTCGATATCTTTTCCCCACAGCGCCGCCACCCCCAGGTTCTCGAGCTGGCCGATGACGGCGACCCCCGGGCGATCCTGGTCGTCCGGCTGTTTGGCGCGCCGGGCATAGACTGATCAAAAGATGCCTTAGGTCTCGCCGCGACAGCCATTAGGCGGCGTGTCGCCTACAGGTTTTCGAACCAAGCGGCATAGGCGGTATTGCGCACCATCCGGCGGTTTTCATCCGGTGAGCCGTCTGACCACCAAACCGGCCCTCGCTCACCAAGACCTCGCTTGGCGTCATCGACGCGCCCCCGCGCCCGCCTTTGTCCCTCAAGATCATTGCGGCGTCCGCAAACCCCGACCTCGCGCCGGGCTTCCATCAACTGCGTGACAAGGGCCTGGCGGACTTCTGGATCTAGCTTGGGATTGGACATTCGCCAAAGTCGCCCCTGACCACGAAGTACCGGCCATCCGGGGTCACGGGAAAGGGGGCGTCGTTCTTGCTCATCGGTCCAGAACGATCCAAGCCGGCGCATGGTCGCTCGCCCCCTCCTCGCCGCGCACCCAGCGATCCACGCCGGCGTCAACGAGATCATCGACCAGGCTCGTGGAGACGAGCAGGTGGTCCAAACGCATCCCGTGGTCCGTGGTCCACCGGTTACGCAGATAAGACCAAAACGTCCAAAGCGGCCCGACCGGATGCCGGGCGCGCAGGGCGTCGGTCCAGCCTTGCTCCAGCAAACGCTGGAAGGCGGCGCGGCTCTCCGGTCGGAGCAAAGCGTTTCCAGCGTAGGAGTGCTTCGGATAGATGTCCTGGTCGGTGGGGACGACGTTGAAGTCGCCGGCCAGGACGACCGGGGCACCCAAGGACATCAGCGTTTCGGCGTGCGCGAGCAGCCGTTCCATCCAGGCCAGCTTGTAATCGAACTTGTGACCCGGGGCGGGGTTGCCGTTCGGCAGGTAGAGGCTGGCGACCAGCACGCCGCCGATCGCCGCCTCGATGTAGCGAGCCTGCGTGTCCTTCGGGTCGCCGGGGAGCCGGGTTCGGGTGACGATGGGCTCGGCGCCTCGCGCCAGGATCGCCACGCCATTCCAGGTTCGCTCACCGACCCAGGCGGCGTGATAGCCCAACTGCTCAAGCGGCTCGACGGGGAACGAACCCTGCTCGACCTTCAGTTCCTGGAGGCAGACGACGTCGGGCTCGTCATGCGCCAACCAGTCGAGAAGGTTGTCCAGGCGGCCGCGCACGTTGTTGATGTTGAACGTGGCGATCTTCACGCGCGCGCCCTTGGCGATGGATGCAGGTCAAAGCTCTGGCGGCGCCCACCGGTCATCCTGGCAGAACGCCGCAGCTGCGCTTTGGCTCAGGGCCTCGTGCGAGACGCCAAGCTGGCCAGGACCGGGAAACGAGGTTGCAGATCCCGGGCGAGCGGCGCGAAGACGGCCAAGCGCGCCGGGTCTTGGCGCAGAGCACGCCGACCAGGCGGGCGACAAGGTCCAGGTCGGGATTTCGAAGGCGTGCCAGTTGGCCCTGCAGGCGCGTCAGGCGACGCAGGTCATCGGCTGGATCGTCGGCGATCGCCCGCTCGACGTCCGCCCGCATCGCCGCCAGACACGAGCCAAGTCCGGCGTCCATCGCCGCATTCAGAAAGATCGAGAGCTTTCTGGGCACGCCGCGAGCATATCCTGGCCCCTTAATTCGGTCTCAAAAACACCGGCCTTGGGGCGCCGCGAGACAGGATTTTTTCGCCGCCGTCGACTATGGAAGGGGTGTGCAAGACCACCTTGATCTCCCCGGCGCTTCAGGCGCGACCTATCGTTTCCGCCTCGTGGAGGATCCGGCCCAACTGCCCGCGACGGCCGGGAACTTCGTCTATGCCCGCTGGCGCGGGGCGACCCCTCAGGTCCTGTGCTGTTCGGCCGTCAACAGCTTGGTTCAGGCCACCAACGAGTGGGACTTGGCTGTGCGCTCCCACGGCGTCCAGGCGCTCTATGTCCGGCTGAACGTGGCGCGCGCCACGCGGAGCGAGGAACATCGTGATTTCATTGCGCGGCTCCGTCCCATCATGGCGTCGCGCGACGAGTGAGCATCCGCCTGCGCGTTTAAAGGCACAGCGTCTGGAGAACGTGAAATCGAATGGAACGGGTGGGCCGGCCAAGAGTCTGCTCTAGTGATGAGCGACCTCAACACCGCCAGCCCCGCCGATATCGCCGCCGCCGGCGTGAACGACACGCTCGCCCGTGCAATCGCGCTGTGGCAGCCCTACCGTTGCTGGGACGACCTTTTGCTGGTCAGCGACATGGAGGAGGGCGCCATTGAGCAACTGAAAACCGGCGGCTTCGAAATCATCGAGCCCAATCACGCCGCTTGGGCCGCCCCCAAGCCATTCAAGCTGTCGGCGGCGTAGATCACGCCCAAGGGGCGGCGTGAAGTTTCCACCCACGCCAAGCAGCCTCCTAGCAACTCAGCAGAAGTTTCGGCTCCGCCGAGCCCAGCCCATGTCGCCCTGGTCGCCTTGGTCTCCGGCTCGAGCCTGCAGTGTCTGGAGCACGTCGCCCAGGTCATGGACCTTATAGGCCACCAGATGAACGACATCGCCTTCGCGTTGGATGCGGCCATCCACGCCGAGCAAGCTGGCGCCGAGGATCACCCGCCGCTGAGCCTCGTAGAGGGTTGGCCAGATGACGAGATTGGCCACGCCGCTCTCGTCCTCGATGGTGATGAACATCACGCCCTTGGCCGAGCCTGGCCGTTGACGCACCAGCACCAGCCCGGCGGTCTGGATGACGCTGCCGTCCCGACCTTCGCTGACCGCGCGACAGGGCTTGCGGCGCTGCCGGGTCAGATCCTCGCGCAGCAGGGCCAGCGGGTGGCGTCGAAGCGACAAGCCGACATTGCCGTAGTCCTCGACGATCTCCCGGCCCTCGGTCATGGCCTTCAGCTGCGGCGCCGGCTCGTTGAGTTCGGACGCCTCCGGCTGGTCGAACAGCGGCAGGGCGGTGTCGCGCAACGCCTTGATCGCCCACATCGCCTCACGCCGGTGGAGCTTGAGGCTGGGCAGATAGGCGTCGGCCTCGGCAAGCTTTCCCAGCATCCCGGGCTTGAGGCCTGATCGCCGCCAGAGGTCATCGATCGACGCGTAGGGCTGGTCACCACGCGCGGCGACCAAGGTCGCGGCTTCCTCATCGACCACGCCCTTGATCATCCGGAGCCCCAACCGCACGGCCAAGCGGTCCTCCTGCCCGGTCGGCTCCAGGGTGCAGTCCCACCGCGAGCGATTGATGCAAACGGGCCTGACCTCGACCCCATGCTCGACCGCGTCGCGCACGATCTGCGACACCCCGTAGAAACCCATCGGCTGGGAATTGAGCAAGGCGGCGCAGAACGCGTCGGGATGGTGGCACTTGAGCCAGGATGAGGCGTAGGCCAGCAGGGCGAAGCTGGCCGCGTGGCTTTCCGGAAAACCGTAGGATCCGAACCCTTCGAGCTGGGAGAAGGTCTTCTCCGCGTATTCTTGCTCGTAGCCGCGCGCCACCATGCCGCCGACGAGCTTGTCGCGAAAGTGCGTGACCCCACCGGTCATCTTGAACGTCGCCATGGCCCGGCGCAACTGGTCGGCCTCGCCGGGCGTGAAGCCCGCGCATTCGATGGCCACGCGCATGGCTTGCTCCTGGAACAGCGGCACGCCTAAGGTTTTGCCCAGCACCTTCTCGAGTTCGGGCGTGGGGTAGCTCACCGGCTCCAAGCCTTCCCGGCGGCGCAGGTAGGGATGGACCATGTCGCCCTGGATGGGGCCTGGCCGGACGATCGCCACCTCGATCACCAGGTCGTAGAAGCTGCGCGGCTTGATGCGGGGCAGCATCGCCATCTGGGCCCGGCTCTCGATCTGGAAGACGCCCAGGGTGTCGGCCTTGCGGATCATCGCGTAGGTGCGCGGATCCTCGGGCGGAATGGTGGCCAGTTGACGATGGACCCCCTTGTGCTCGGCCAGGAGGTCCAGGCCCTTCTTCAGGCAGGTCAGCATGCCCAAGGCCAGGACATCGACCTTCATGAACTTCAGCTCGTCGATATCGTCCTTGTCCCACTCGATGATCTGGCGGTTTTCCATCGCCGCCGGCTCGATCGGCACCAACTCGTCCAGGCGATCCTCGGTGAGCACGAAGCCGCCCGGATGCTGGGAGAAATGGCGTGGCGTGTTCAGCAACTGCTGGGCCAGCTCCAGGGTCAGGCGCAGGCGGCGATCGGCCAGGTCCATGCCCAGGTCGGCGGCGTGCTTGGCCTCGATCTCCTCGCGCGAGAAGCTCCAGACCTGGCTGGACAGGGCCTTGGTCATGTCCTCTGGCAAGCCCAGCACCTTGCCGACGTCGCGCACGGCGCCACGGGGTCGAAAACGCTGGACGACCGCGACGAGCGCGCACCGGTGGCGGCCATAGGTGTCGAAGATCCACTGCATCACCGTCTCGCGGCGCGCATGTTCGAAATCCACGTCGATGTCGGGCGGCTCGTTGCGCTCCTGGCTGACGAAGCGCTCGAACAGCAGGTCGTTGCGTTCCGGGTCGATGGAGGTGATGCCCAGGACGTAGCAGACCGCCGAGTTGGCCGCCGAGCCGCGGCCCTGGCACAGGATGTCCTGCGAGCGCGCGAACCGAACGATCGAGTTCACCGTCAGGAAATAGGGCGCATAGCCCATGATCCCGATCAGCTTCAATTCGTGGTTCAACGTCGCCTGGACCTCGGGCGGCACCCCGTCGGGGTAGCGCTCGGCGGCCCCCTCCCAGGTCTGGCGCTCCAGCGTCTCTTGCGGCGAGCGCCCCTCGCTGACCTCGCTGGGGTACTGGTAGCTCAGCTCGTCGAGATTGAACCGGCAGCGATCGGCGATCGACGTCGTCGTCGCCACCGCGTCCAGGTGCTTGGCGAACAGGCGCTCGATCTCGCCCGGCGCCTTGAGATACCGGTCGGCGTGGCGGTCGCGCTTGAACCCGACGTCATCGATCGTCGTGCCCTCGCGAATGCAGGTGACGACATCCTGCAGCATGCGGCGCGCCGGCTCGTGGAAAAGTACGCGGTTGGTCACGACCGGCGTGACGCCGGCGGCGCGCGCCATCTGGTTCAGGCGATGGAGGCGCAGGGCGTCACCCGGCCGGCGGCGCAGGGTCAGGGCCAAGTGCGCGTTCGGTCCGAAGATCGCCGCGACCTTCTTCAGCTGCAGGGCGCAGACATCGTCGGCCTTGTCCGGGACCAGGATGGCGATGAGCCCCTCGGCGTGGGCGGCGACGTCATCCAGGTCCAGGTCGCACTCGCCCTTGCCGGCGCGATGCTTGCCAAGCGACAGCAGCCGGCACAGCCGCGAATAGGCGGGTCGGTCGGTGGGTAAAACCACGAGGGTCATGCCGTCGCGGAGCGCCAGCTCGCAACCGACGATCAGGCGCACGCCCGTGGCCTTGGCGGCGATGTGGGCGCGAACGATGCCCGCGACGCTGTTGCGATCGCAGATCGCCAGCGCCTCGTAGCCCAGCGCGGCGGCCTGGTCGAACAGCTCGCCTGGGGAGGATGCGCCCCGCAGCAGCGAGAAGTGCGACGCGCACTGCAGCTCGACGTAGGAGGCGGTCATGCGAATATCCCTGCAATAAACCAGCGCTGGCTGCCCGTGGCCGGATCTTCGCCGTCGCCGTCGCGGTAGAGCCAGAAGCGTTCTCCGGCGTCGTCCTCGACCTGGTAGTAGTCTCGCGACCGCGCCAGTTCGGCGTCGGCCTTCCACCATTCGCCAAAGACCCGCTCGGGCCCGTCCGCGCAGCGCACCCGCCGGCGCACCCCGCGCCAGGTGAAGGCGGCCGGCGGTGCGTCGGGCAGCAGGGCCACGGTCTCCACCGGTTCGGGCCGGGCAAAGAGCCGCGCGGGCCGCGGCCAGTCCAGCGGCCAGGAAAAGTCCTCGACGGTCTCCAGCGCCGGGGCGGCGCGGACCGAACGCTCGGGAAGATCACTTTCAGCCGACGCCAGGCGATAGACGTGACCCGCCCCCAGGCGATTGGTCAGCGTATCGACCAGGCCCGACAGATCGGCGGAGCCCTCCGCGTCGCCCAGGCTTTCGGTCTGCTTGAAGACGAGCGACTCCGCGCCTGGCGCCGCCAGGATGATCTTCTCCACGCCAAAGCCAGGATCGACGGTCTCGAGCTTCTCGCACAGGAGGCGCGCCAGGCGCTTGGCGTCGCGGGACGGCGCGGCCATGGCGATCCGGGCCGTCTCGGTGCGGTTGTCGACCCGCACGAAATAGGCGTCCAGGCGCCGTGCCCCGAGGCTGACCGCTTCCAGGCCCGCGCAAAGTTCGGCGACGAGCTGGGTGACGTACCGGGCCATGGTCTCGGGCGCGCCAATCGGCTCGGCAAACGCGCGACGGGCGGTCAGGGTCTCCGGCGCCATGACCGGCTCGATCGGCTCGGCGTGTCGGCCAAAGGCTTGGTCCAACCGCCTCACGGGTGCGTAGCCGACACGATGGGCCAACGGCCCCTTGGACGTGGCCTCCAGCTCCCCAATGGTGTCGAAGCCCAGGCGACCAAGCGCTTCGACGGTCGAGATTGGAAGGCGCAGCGCCGAGACCGGCAAGCCCGAGACGTGTCGGCCGATCACCCCCGGCTCAGCCACGAAAATCGCCCGGCGAGCGTATCGGGCCAGGGCATGAGCCGCGCCCCAGGTGTCGGCGATGGCGACCTGCGACTGCAGGCCGACCTTCTCGAGCCGGGCGCGGATGTCGATCAGCATCTTCTCTTCGCCGCCGCAAAGGTGCGCGGCGCCGGTCGCGTCGATGACCAGTCCGTCGGGCGCATCAGCCGCCACGACCGGGGAATAGAGGCGTTGGGCCCACAGCGCTAAGCGATCGAGGGCCGCGGCGTCGCCCGCCGGGTCGAGATCCTGCAGCACGAGGCCCGGCACCATCGCCGTGGCATGGGCGACGGCTTGGCCAAGGCGGACCCCCGCCTCGGCCGCGGCTGTGTTGAGGCTGGCCACGGCGCGGCGGCGGCCGACGCGCCCCACCATGACGACGGGGACGTCAGGCGGCGGCGCGCTCTTGCCCAGGCTGCGGCGATGCCGATCGGTCGGCCATTGCGGCAGGAAGACGGAGATGACCCTTGGCGTCACAGGCTTCAATCTCGATGTCGAAAGCTTCGCCGGCGCGGCAACGCAGGAGTTCAAGGAGCCAGCGGGGACGACCCACGCCGGCGGTTGGGAGGGGAGATGAGGGGAGGGCCGACACCCTCCAGCGAGTGGCGGCCGCCGTCGGCTGGCCCAGATCCGCTGCATCGGCGATGCGTCGCCATCTTCGGATCGCGATGGCCATCTGGCCGCTTTTTTCCGCCGCCAGCTGCAATCGACGCGAGGCGGTCATCGATAGCTTGGCGACTTCCCCGACCACGCCGGCCAGACCTCGGTACTTCAGGCCTTCCTCCATCGCCCCCAGGATCGCCGCCTCGTCTCCGGCCTCGGCGAAGATGACGCGCTTGGGCGGCAAGCCGGCCTGGGCCAAGGCGGGGGCGAAGAGATCGCGTTGGCGCAGACACCAGAGAACAGGGCCATCGGCGCGCGCCAGGATGCCGGCCGCGAAGCTCGCCGCCGCCGCGCCGTGCAGAGCCCCTTCGGCGCCGCCAGCGACCTCGTGCAGCGCACCCATCGCCAAGCCCTGACCAGGCAGACGGTCGTCGATGCCGGCCACCCCGAACGGCAACACCCGACCAGTGGCGCAGTCGGCCAGCTCGATCAGGCGGACCTGACGTCTGAGCGCGTCGAGCGCGGCGGGGGAGCGATGCAGGGACATGAGAACCTAACGACTAAGTTCTATCTTTGTTCTCGTCGCGACAGTGGAGTCAATGCCGGGTGCGACCGGCTTTGACGCCAAAGCTTAACGATTCATCTGCCGGTGTAAGGGCTTGCGGAGATTCAGATATTTTTTGTCGCAGCCCTCAGCGCTGCTGGCGTCGGAATGGCTGGAGCGTTGGCGTCAGCCGTCCTAGGCTTGCGTCATGGATGAGCTGCAGCAACGCATCTTGGCGGCCGAGACCATCATCATCGAACTCACTCCCTGGAGTGATGAGGGGCGATCAGCGACGCCATCGCTTCGATCGCGCGGGCTCGGAGGCTCGATCAGCAAGGACGAGCGTATTATCCGCCTGCAGGCGCTCGAATTCCTGCAGGAAGGCCGGCGGCGATATGCAGCGCCGGAGCTTGGGGTCTGGTTGCGGGCGACTTGAGTTATTCGAGCGTTTCGAACACCACGTCGCGAGGGTCTTTATCCTCACGCAGTCCCTTGTAGCTGGCTTGGCGAAGCTTGCCGCTGTTGGTCCACTCGGCGATCTGACGTTGGCGACAAGGATCGGCTTGACCCAATGAATGTCCGAGGTCTTGCGTGGCGCGCCCGCCGCGTAGGGACTGACGTCAGAGCGAGCAGCGCCAAGCTTGGGCAACAACTCGTCCGTCGTTTTGGCCGTGAAGCCTGTGCCCACCGAGCCTGAATAGACGAACTTCCCATCGCGATAGACGCCGGTCAGCAGCCCCGTGAACCGGGTCCCCTCGGTCTTCCAACCGCCGATCACCATCTCCAGGGCCGGGCGACACTTGGCCTTGGTGCAACTGCCATCCTTGCCCGAACGATAGGGCGCGGTGAGCCGTTTGGAGGCGATGCCTTCCAGCCCCATCCTGCAGGCGTTCAGGTGAGGTCGCGCCCCGACCCCGGCAGCGGATCAAGCAGACGGACCGTCGCAGGAAGGTCGCGGTCCTCCAAGGCCAGCGACAGGCGGCGGCGCCGCTCGGACAATGGCAGGTCGCGCAGGTCCTGACCCTCAAGCCAGGGCGCGTCGAACAGGAAAAACACGAGGCGATCCAGAGCGCCGCGCTGGATGTCGGACTTCAAGGTGGAGAAGTTCGGATGCCCCTTGGCGTCCATTGCGCAAAGCTCGCCGTCGTAGATGCCGTCGGGCAGCTCAGACACCTCCGGCGACATCGCGGCGAAGCGCGGGCTCGGTTGTCGTCGTCGGGGCCCCCCCAAGGCTCGCGCGATGGTTCAAACCAGCCTTCCTTCCTGGTGGCCGAAAGCCGAGCGCGCGGCCCGCGCGTTTAGGGCGACAACCCATCGCGCCAAAGGCGCCAAACACTCGGTCTATGTCGTGATCCTGCATGACCCGAGTCGCGCGGACCCGTGGGAACTGTATGTGGGCCAGACCTCGCGCGACCCGGACCTGCGGTTCGACCAGCACAAGTCCGGCTACAAGGCCAGCGGCGCGGCCAAGCGCTTCGGGGTACGGTTGGCGCCGGACTTGACCGAGCATCGCAACCCGCTGCGCCAGTGAGAGTCGCTCGATCTCGAAGCGGCGCTCGCGGAGGCTTTCCGTGACGCCGGCATACCCTGGGTCGAGGGCGGGCGCTGATTTGGCGTGCAGGCTGGTCTCGCGCCAACGCCGGACTTGCGGCGCGTGTGATACCGGACAATCTGCGCTCGTTCTGCGGAGATCGCCCTTGGCGCCCAATAGCTCACCTTCGACCCTCAAGCGTCCGCCCGAGGCGCTGATCCGGCGCTTCCATCTTAGCCAGGTTGGCGGCGATACGGTCAGGACCTATCTGACCAAGAGCTATTCGCTGGCGATCTGCTGCCGCGAGTGCCCGCGACCGGTGATCGAATGGACGCCCGAGGATCTGCTCGAAAAGTTCGAGCACCGGATCGACGTCAAGATCGCCGATATCGCAGCGCGCCTGTCCTGCTCGGGGGAGCAAGGGTGCGGAGCCAAAGACGTGGCCGTCTTCCCGCACCTTTACGATGGTCCCTGGTCCTGGACGCCGCCTGATCGCTGAGGCCGATCAGGCCGGCACGACCTCGTCACTCTTGCCGCCCATCGCGACGATCTTCAGGCGGTCCGGCAGAGGACGCTGAAGCTTGGCGACCTCGGTCCAGGGCGCGTCGCTCATCCACAGATCCCACTCTTCGGGCTCGGTTAGGATTACCGGCATGGCCTTGGAATGGTAGGTTTTGACCGGCTCAGCCGAGTCCGTGGTCAAGAAGCCGTAGGCGACGATATCCTCCCAGCCCTTGGTCTTCATCCGCACGCAGGCATGGGGCGTCCAGATGCCGGCAAAGAAGGCGATGGGGCGGCTTTCGTCGAGTGCAAACCAGATGTTTTTGCGGGTTCGCTCATGGTCTTGGTCCGGCTCGGCGAACGAGGTGAAGGGCACCAGGCAACGGTTGCCCGCGCCCAGCCACGGCGCCCAGTGGGCGTTGATCCTGCCGGTCTTCTGGCTGATCGTGTTGCGCACGTTCGTGGTGCCCTTGTCCGGCTCCATCTTGAGCAGCTCGGCGAAATCAAACTCCGTGCCCTTGGCCCTTAGCTTGTCGGCCCGAAGGGTGGCGGCCTCCAACAGCGCCTGCTTCGACGACGGCATGCCCCAGCGCGCATCGCGCATCACGCGTTGGCCATCCTCGCCGTGGGTGATGATCGGCGCGGCGTAGTCAGGGTAGATCCCAGGCATGGGCGGCTGATTATTGTTGAGGTCGGTCATCGCCCGCGCCAGGGCGGCGACTTCGGCGCGCGCCTTCATCAGGGCGTAGAGATTGCACATCGTTGGCGGCTCCTGGCGATCGTTCCCAACGCTAGCGACGCTGCGCGCGCCTGCAAAGCACGGACGGCGCGCTCGTCCCCAATCACGTCGGTTCAACGCAGCTGGCTGTCCTTGCTGCCGCGCCTGTTGATGCTGCTGAAAACCACTGCCTTGTCACGGCCGGTCTGGCATTCGATGCACGTGCGACAGCCGGGGAGGGCGCGTCGTCGCGCTTCGGGGATGTCTTCGCCGCAAGCGACGCAGAACAGAAGGCTCTCCCCCGCCGGCAGGCGCGCGCGTGCGTTGAGAACCCCGTCAGTGACGGTGTCTTCGATCTGATCCAGGACGCCCCCGTCGTGAGTCCATCCACCCGCCATCAGCCTCGAAACTCCTTATTCTGTCAGGATCTTAGATAGGAATTCCTGCGGCTTTCTCCAGGCGGCCGGTGCCCAATCTAGGCGGTCAGATTGTCGCGGGGATCAGACGCGCCAGGTGACCTGGCCATGGTCAAGTGCAAGGCGGTCTTGATCGTTCACGGTCGAACACTCGCCACCGTGCTCGCCCGATGCTGGCTGGGCTGTTGAAGCTGCGTCCGAGTGACCGGACGGCTCTGAGCGCTGGATCTGACGCCCTCTCGCCTGAGCCTGGCTGGCGCGCAGCCGCGGGGTCACCAAGTTTCGTCTGCTTCTGGTCATGCGAGGGGGTGCCTGCCTGACCCTGCGCCCGGCGGCCATCACTTGAGGGTTTAAGAGGTGTCGCCTCGGACAACGTAGTTCAGTCCAATGCAATACTGAGGCGACTTGGAGTGGCATCAAAGCTGTCAGCCACCGCGACGCCGTCCGCGGCAAACACACTCCGGTGGCCTTGCCTCGCGTCCGATGACGCGGCTCCAGGAGTAAGTTTGATGGCCCTTGTCACCGACGATATCGCTGCGGGTACCGGTCCCGAGAGCGGCGACAGCACGCAATCCCTGCACGACATCGTCAGCGTTCAGCGCCTCTTCTTCAATCGCAACGCCACCAAACCGACGGCTTTTCGGGCTGCGCAGCTAGAAAAGCTCAGAGCCCTGTTCAAGGACAACGAAGGCGCGCTCGAAGACGCACTGCGCAAGGATTACGGCAAGGAGGTCTTTGAGACCTTTCTCTCGGAGTTCTTCCTGATCTATCACGAAATCGACGTCGCCCTTGAGAATCTGGAGGCGTGGGCGCGCCGTAAGCCAGTCCCCACCAATCCGCTGAACCTGCCTGCGAGCAGCTACATCCTCCCAGAACCTTTGGGTGTGAGCCTTGTGATCGGGCCATGGAATTATCCCTATCAACTGGCCATCGCGCCTGCGATCGCCGCCCTCGCTGCAGGCTGCACGGTCATCCTCAAACCTAGCGAACTGACCGTTCACAGCAGTGCGCTGCTTTCCAAGCTCATCCGTGAGACGTTCGAGCCGGAAGTCTTCGCTGTCGTGGAAGGCGGCGTGGCGGAAACCACGGCCCTCCTAGCCGAGAAGTTCGACATGATCTTCTTCACCGGCAGCGTTCCAGTCGGCAAGATCGTGTATCAGGCCGCCGCGAAGCATCTGACACCCGTGGTGCTCGAACTGGGCGGCAAGAGCCCCACCATCATCGCCCCCGACGCCGATCTCGATGTCGCCGCCAAGCGGCTGGTGTGGGCCAAATTCCTCAACGCCGGTCAGACTTGCATCGCCCCTGACTATGCCTGCGTACATCGCAGCCTCTATCCGGTCTTCCTCGATAAGCTGGCCCATGAGATCGAAGCCGCCAGTTACAGCGTGGCCAACGGCAACTACGTGCGTATCGTCAACTCACGCAACGCTAGCCGGATCGCCGATCTGATCGACCCAGCAAAGCTGGTCGTGGGCGGCGGGTTCGATGTCGATCAGCGTTTCATCGAACCGACCGTCCTGAAGGACGTCACCTGGGATGACCAAGTCATGCAGGACGAGATCTTCGGCCCCGTCCTGCCGGTTATGGCCTATGACGATCTGGATGATCTGCTCGCCCAGATCAAACAGCGGCCCAAACCGTTGGCGCTCTACCTGTTCACCGAGGATCGCGCCGTGAAGGACAAGGTGCTGCACGAGGTTTCGTTCGGCGGCGGCTGCATCAACGACGCGGTGATGCATATAACCAACGGCGATCTGCCGTTCGGCGGCGTGGGCGAGAGCGGAACAGGTAACTATCACGGTGAGGCGGGTTTCCGCGCCTTCTCGCACTTTAAGGGCGTGCTGGATCGCGAAGTTCTAGTGGATCCTGACGTGAAGTACTCACCGCACACGGGCGAAAAGCTCCTGGTCTTGAAGGCCGTCCTAGGCATGGGGGACTAGCGCCAGGTTCATAAACAGTCGCGGCGAAGGCAGCGAACGGTTGATGAACTTACATTCGTCGCCGCTTTCGTAAATCCGTCGGTCGACGGGGTGCTAGGAGACACGAGAGGAATTTGGGGAGGCTGGCTGAGGTCTATCTTTGGCCCAAGGCGGCATGACGCGCCGGAAGGGATTGCAAGCCGGGACAGCGGACGCAGGCTGAAAGTGGGCGCGGTTGAGCTTCTCCAGGATGTCCGCGTCTTGATCGTCGAACAAGGTGATCACCAGGCCGAGATCGCTGAGGTTTAAGAGCCGGCTTTTGACCTCGTCCTGTGCCGCATAGCCCTGCCCAAAGTGCCCTTCGCCAAAGTGCTCGACGACGAAGCGCGGCGACCAATCTTCGTTGCAGACGAGAAAATCGACGCGCTTGGAATTGTATGTCGCGAAGACATCCCGGTAGTGCGCGCCTTTTGTGGCTTCTAGAAATTCGCCCATGCTGACTTGGGCTAGCAACCTCACGCCACTGTCATCGGCCCACGTCTGAAGCAAGGGCGCCAGGCGCTGCTCGTCGTTATTGAGAAGTTGTTTTGAGGCTAATACCAAGCCTTCCGACTTCGGCGTCCGTTTGAGAACTCGGATTTGCTCTTTGGCCGATGCGATCTGTCGTTTTACGGCGGCGGCCTCCAGTACCGAGATCGTGGCTTTCATCGCCGCAATCTCCGCTTCTGCGGCACGCAGACTCTCCTCACGAGCGTGCAGCCGCGCTTGCAAATTATCGCGCTGGACAGCGCCAGCAGCCAGCGCCGCAGACGCGGTGTCGATCTCAGCAGATCGATCTGGATGTTTGAAACTCCGGTCGGCCTGCGATGCGATATGATGTTCTAACGCCCGGTCGGCGTGAGCCAAATCTCGCTCAAGTTCGGCGATCCTCTTGATCAGGCGCGTTCGAGCTCGCCATTCACGAACGCCAAAGGTCGCCAACAACAGCGACGTTATAACGAGCGCAACTGCCTGCAGCTGTAGACGCCACAACCGCTTAGTTTGCGCGAGTTCGCGATTCCGTTGCGCGAGGGCCTCGGCCGCGACGAGATTGGCGGCTGCCTTTTCCCGAACCGCTCTCACCTTTCTGGCCTTGGCCTTGGCCTTCGCACTCAGGCGCTGTGACCTACTCCGCTTGTGCGAAGGGGTGGAATTGGACTTGGCAATGACACGTTGGACAGCACGACCGCCCGAGTCGGCCGCCAAACTCAAGGGAGAGGAAAGCCCTATGAAGATGATGGCGAAGAGCGGAACGACGAGGGGGCGCAAAAGCTTGACCATGTTCCCTAAGTGGGCGGCGCGCTTTGCAGTTGTTTTAAGAAGTATACTTAAAGTTGTTGTCCGGCCTTGTCGGAGGATGAACTCCGCTTGCAGCTTCGAGTAAAATGGGCTGACTGGCTGACCCCCGCACATAGCGAGGGTCAGCCAGCAGGTTAGCTAAGCTTGAGCAGTTCTAGAGGGTTAGACGAGCTTGGTCTCAAGCGTAATGGGGACGCTGAGCGCCTTCGAGACCGGACAATTTTCCTTGGCCTGCCCGGCGATAAGACCAAAGGTCGCCGCGTCGATACCGGGGATCTTGGCTTCCAAGATCAGATGGACGGCGGTGATCGCGAAGCCGGCTTCGACCTGTTCGAGCGTGACTTGCGCCTTGGTGTCCAGTTGTTCTGCTGTGAAGCCCTGCTGACCCAGGACCAAGCTGGTCGCCATGGTGAAGCACGCTGCGTGAGCCGCGCCGAGCAACTCCTCGGGATTGGAGCCGGGCTGGCCCTCGAAACGGCTGGAGAAACCGTAGGGGTAAGCCGATAGCGCACCGCTTTCGGTGGAAATGGCGCCGCGGCCATCCTTGACGGCGCCAAGCCAGATCACCGAGCCGGACCGTTTGATTTTGACGGACATATTATCTCCCAGGCTTAGAACGGTAAAAACAGACGGATCAGGCGTCACCGTCAGCCAGATCGGCGATCAGACCGCCCATCGAGATGCCGCCGGCCGTGGCGACCACATGACCGCGATCCCTGACGCCGACCTTGGCCGTCGTCAGGGGCGCAACGCCATAGCGCCGCGCCGGCTCGCGCAAGGACAGGTGCGGATAGAGCGCCCGGCGATGGGTCTGGAAGTTCTCCCAGAGGCCGGCGTCCGCCAGAGCCGGGATCGTCACATGCTCGCGCTGGTCGAAGCCCGCAAGGGCGGCGTCGACCATGTCTTCGACCGACATGGCGCGATCGGACAGCGGCTCAAGATCAATGCCGGACTTGCCCCAGATCGGCGTGCGGGTGATCCCCGGCAGGACAGCCTGGACGAAGACGCCCTTGTTGCCGAGTTCGAGATCCAGGCCCTCGCTAAAGGCCAGCAGGAACGCTTTGGTGGCGCTGTAGCCGATGCTGACGCCCGGTCGCTCGGCAGTCAGGGCAGCGATCGAGGCGATGTTGATGATCTCGCCGCGCCCCTTGGCCACCATAGTCTTGGCCGCGGCCTGAGCGACTCGAGCGGCGCTGATCATGTTGAGTTGCAACATGGCGTCCAGTTCTTGAGGGCTCATATCGACCAGAGGCCCAGCAACCGCGACGCCGGCGTTGTTAACGAGCAGATTCACGTCACCTCGCTCGATCCGGCGAACCACGGCGTCGACGCCGGTCGGGTTGCTCAAGTCGGCGACGAGGATTTCCACCGTCGATCCGTGGCGATCGGCCAGTTCGACCGCCCGCTCCTGCAGTTTGACGCTGTCGCGGGCGTTGATGATCAGGTCGTAGCCACGACCAGCCAGTCGGTCGGCATAGGTCGCGCCGATACCGGTTGAAGCCCCGGTGATCAGGGCAATGGGGGGCGATGCGCTCATGACGCGGTCTCCTGGGATGGGCCGAACGCCGGCGGCGTCCTTGGCCCGTGGCCGGCATCAACGGCTTTTGCGCGAGGCGTGGCTTGTCGCGACATCAGATCTTTGCCGGAAAATCGCCAGTTCCTCGCCGGCGCCCGGCCGGCGGTTCGCTGGCGATCAACGAGGTCAGTTTCCTACAAGCCGAGTTTGGGCGGCGGCTTAAGGCTGGCGTCAGTTTGCTGCCCCGCGCTGCTTCAAAGGACACCGCCATGCCCCAAGCCGTGATCGCCGCCTATGCGCGCACGCCGTTCCATTTCGCTCGCAAGGGCGGTCTGGTCGGCGTTCGGCCCGACAACCTGGCGGCGACCGTTCTCAAGGGTCTGGTTAGGCGCAGCCACCTCGATCCGGGCGAACTCGAGGACGTCCTGATGGGATGCGCTTACCCGGAATCCGAGCAGGGCAACAACATCGCGAGGATCGCGGTGCTGCTCGCGGGATTCCCAATGAGCGTGGCGGGCATGACGATCAATCGCTTCTGCGGGTCGTCAATGTCGGGCATCCACTACGCCGCTGGTCAGATCGCCATGGACGCGGGCGACGCCTTCATATGCGGCGGGGTGGAGTCGATGACCCGCGTGCCGCAAGGCGGGTTCAACTTCTCGGCCAATCCGCGCTTTCGCTACAAGGACGGGCCACCGGCCGAGATCGACATTGATGCCTATATCGCCATGGGCGACACTGCGGAGAATGTCGCCAAGCGTTACGGTGTCAGCCGGGAGGCGCAAGAGCGCTTTGCCTATGAGTCCCAGCGCAAGGCGGCTGAGGCCCAGACGGCCGGTCGCTTCATGGAAGAGATCATTCCGGTGACGACGCCCGACGAGGCGATGGTCGATAAGGACGGCTGTCTTCGACCCGGCACTACGCCTGAAGGTCTGGCTGCGCTCAAGCCTGCCTTCCACGCTGACGGCACGGTCACCGCGGGCACTTCGTCACCGCTGACTGATGGCGCGGCGGCGGTGCTGGTGTGCTCTGAAGAGTTCGCTAAAGCCCACGGCATGGAGATCATCGCCAAAATCCGCGCTGTGGCGGTCGGGGGCGTACAGCCTGAATATATGGGCATGGGTCCCGTGCCCGCTACGATCAAAGCGCTGGATCGTGCCGGTCTTTTCCCAGACGAACTGGACGTCATTGAACTCAATGAAGCCTTTGCCAGCCAGGCCATTGCCTGCATCCGCGAGCTGAAGCTCGATGAGGCGCGAGTCAATATCGATGGCGGGGCTCTGGCCATTGGCCATCCGTTGGGCGCGACCGGCGCAAGGATCACCGGCAAAGCCGCCATGCTGCTAAAGCGGGAAGGGGGGCGCTACGCTCTGGCCACCCAATGCATCGGCGGCGGCCAAGGCGTGGCCACCATCCTCGAGGCGGTCTAGCGGATCGCCACGCGTCCTGTTTTCTAAGGAGTCCCTGATGACCATCGCTTTGGCCTGCACCGGTGTCTTCGGCTTGCTGCTCTTTGGGCTCGGGCTTTGGATATCGCTGTGGCGCACCTTTCGGCGCGACTTCTTCTTCGGCGCAGCCGAGCCGACCGCCTTCACCACCAAGCTTTCACGCGCCCATGGCAACACCGCGGAATTCGCGCCGTTCCTCGCGGTTCTGATGCTGTGGCTCGGCGCGCATGGACCGGCTGGCTGGGTTCAGGCGGCGATGATCGGCGCCACCGTCTCACGGGTGTTGGTGGTGATCGGCTTTCTGACGGGCGCGACACTGGCTCAGATCAGCCCGCCCAAGGCCGTTGGCGCGATCGGCACTTATCTGTTCGGCGCGGTCCTCACCGCGGCGCTCTTTCTCTAGCGCCGCGGCCGCTGCGGCGGCGTCGATCATGGCTTCGACGACTACCGCCAGACCCGCTCGCGCCAACATCACAGCCATGCCCCGGCGACTTGGCGCGGCTTCAGCATGAGCGTTTGACCGCTAGCGAACTCGATCGCGTCAAGGTGCGCCGCACCGCTATTCGGGTCCAAGAAGGTCCAAAGGTTGGGTGTCGTTCCAAGAGTTTTCATGGCGCCACTCCACAACGCCAAACCGGCGTTGGGCTATCGAAGCCCCTCTACGTCGAGGGTTCTTGCAGGGAACTCACCTGGCATTGAACGATCCAAGTCCGTGCCGCCCGGCCGCCGACCGGTTCGATGCAAACTCGGTTCAGATTGCTTCAAGCGCGGCTCGCAACACGCAAGAGGCGGACCCGGCCTTCTCTGCAGGGTGACGTGGGCTACGGCGCGTTCGCGCCGGCTTTCGTCATTCGGAGAAGCGTCATGGACCGCGCCGTCGATCCCATTCCCTCGCCCTGGTCGACCGTGGGGCGGGTGATCATCCGTATCGTCGCGGCGCTCCAGATGGTGCTGGCGGTGATTTTCCTGATCGGTGGCGGCTGGCTCCTGACCTTGGGCGGCTCTCCCTATTACGCCCTCGCGGGGGCCGCCTACGGGGTGTCGGCCGTTTGGCTCTGGCAAGGTCGCTGGCGTGGCGTCTTTCTGCAGACGCTGGTCCTAGTTCTAACCTTGGGTTGGAGTTTGGCTGAAGTCGGCTTCGACTTCTGGCCGCTCGTGCCGCGACTGGTCTTACCTGGGATTCTGTCGGCCTCTGTTCTCCTGATGGCCTGGTCTCTCGCGCCCAAGGCGCGCACGCTGGGTTGGATCGGCGGCGGCATCGGGGCGGTGATCGTCGCGGCTTTGTTTTCTATTCTGGCCGGGGCGTTCGTTCCCCATGGCCTCGTCACAGCGCCGGACCTCATGGCTAGCTATCAAACCGCGCAGGGCGACAATCGCCCGGCCGATTGGGGCGCTTACGGACGGACAGGGGAGGGACGCCGCTTCGCCCCCTTCGATCAGATCAACCGCGATAATGTGGGCGGCCTGAAGGTCGCCTGGACATTCCGGACCGGCGATATGGGCAAGGGCGAGGACCAGAACGTTCCGTTGCAAATCGGCGAGCGGATCTATTCGTGCTCGCGCAACAACATCGTTTCCGCCCTCGACGCCGACACTGGAAAGCTGCTCTGGCGCCACGATCCCAAGGCCAAGTCGCCGGTTTGGCAACGCTGCCGAGGCTTGGGGTACTACGATAGCGACAAGGCCTCGAGCGCGCCGCAACGGACCCCTGTTTCTGTCACACCATGCCGTCGCCGCATCATCGAACCGACCGTCGATGCCCGCCTGATCGCGCTCGATGCCGAGACTGGCGCGCGCTGCCCTGACTTTGGCCAGGACGGCGCTGTGGACCTGCGAGCGGGCATGGGCCTGGTCAAGCCGGGCTTCTATTTCATGACCTCAGCGCCGACCATCGTGCGCAATCTGATCATCATCGGCGGCTGGGTCCGAGACAATCAGGAGATTGGCGAACCGTCCGGCGTGATCCGCGCGTTCGACGTCGTCACCGGAAACCTGGTCTGGGCTTGGGACCTCGGCGACCCGTCAATCACCCGTCTGCCGCCGCCCGGCCGTACCTATACCCGCGGCACGCCTAACATGTGGTCCACACCCAGCTTCGACGATCAGAGGGGCCTGCTCTACCTGCCGCTTGGCAACGCCACCCCCGACTATTATGGCGCCAAGCGCTCGGCTCTGGCCGAGCAGTATTCATCCTCGATCGTGGCCCTCGACATCGCGACAGGCCGCGAGCGGTGGCGATTTCAGACGGTCCATCACGACCTTTGGGACTACGACGTCGCGGCCCAGCCGGCCCTCATCGACCTTCCCGACGGCCGTGGCGGCCTGCGTCCGGCTCTGTTGCAGACCACCAAACGCGGCCAACTCTTCTTGCTCGACCGCGTCACTGGAGCGCCAATTGCCCCGGTGGTCGAGAAGCCTGTTCCGCAGACGGGCGGCGCGCCGGGCGACTGGCTGGCTAAGACCCAGCCCTATTCTGTCGGCATGCCGGCGATCGGAGCTGAGCGGCTGACGGAAGCCAAGATGTGGGGCGCCAGCGCCATCGATCAGCTGTGGTGCCGGATCGAGTTTCGGCGCATGCGCTATGACGGTGATTTCACGCCGCCAGGCTTGACCCGGTCGCTCGAACAGCCGGGTAACTATGGCGGCTTCAACTGGGGCAGTGTGTCGATCGATCCGGTCAACGGCTACGCCTTCATGACCGATATTCGCCTGCCGTCATCGGTCCAGCTGATGCCGCCCGACAAGATCCGCAAGGTCATCGCCCATACGAAGGGCGCCGCCAACCGGCACGGACCGGCCATGCAGAGCGGCTTACCCTATGGGGTCGTGGTCCTGCCGATGCTGTCGCCCCTGGGGGCGCCCTGCGTGCGGCCGCCGTTCGGAACCTTGACCGCCGTTGATTTGAAGACCCGGCGGATCGCCTGGCAGACGCCAGTGGGCACGGTTCGAGATACCGGACTGCTGGGCATTCGCACGGGCCTCAACATGCCCATCGGCATGCCCACGATCGGCGGCAGCATGGCCACAGCTTCGGGGTTGGTGTTCTTCGCTGGAACGCAGGACTTCTACGTGCGCGCCTTCGACGCCCGATCGGGCCGGGAGCTGTGGAAAGGACGCTTGCCGGTCGGATCGTCATCGACGCCCATGACCTACGTCTCGCCCAAGACCGGGCGGCAATACGTGCTGATCTCGGCCGGTGGCGCCAGCGGATCCACCAGCCGAGGCGACTATGTCGTCGCCTATGCCCTACCAGAGCAGCTAGGAAGCGGAGCTAACTTCTAGTACGTCCAGCCTAAGGTGACACCGACGGTGCGCGGCGGGGCGTACGTGCCTACGTCGGCGCCCAGCAGCGTCGTTTGGAAGTTGCGGATCGCCTGGTCGCCGAGATTGCGACCCCAGACGGCCAGGCGCCAACCGCCTCCTTCCAACTCGGCGCGCGCGTCGAGCCGGGTCGAGGCCTTGCGGACCTCAAGGGCGTTGTTGTCATTGTCGTCGAAGATCTTGCTCTCGTACTGCAGGTCGGCCCGGACGCTCAGCCGCAGGTCGGCCGACAGATGGCCGTCCCAGCGCGGCGACAGGCGGACCTTGTCACGCGGGGAGCGCTGGATGCGGTTGCCCGAAAGATCCACGCCTGCATTGAGGAACCGATCCAACCGCGCGTTGGTGTAGGCATAGCCAATCGTCAGGCTGACTCCGGACCCGATCGTCAGATCAGCGTCGGTCTCATAGCCCTTGATCGTCGCCTTGCCGGCATTGCGAACAACCAGGCCTAAACCCTCCAACTGGCTCGTTTGCAGGTCGGTGTAGTCGATCACGTAGAGGGCGTTGTTCCAGACCAGCCGACCACCGGCGAACACGCCCTTCTCGCCGATCTCGTATTGGGTGGCGTGCTCGGGCGCGAAGGGGACGCGGGCCGCCGCCAAGGTCGTTGGCCCATCTTGGAACCCACCGCTTTTGAAGCCGCGGGCCGCCTGAGCGTAGAGCTTGACGCCTGGCGACAGTCGATAGTCGGCGCCCAGCCGCCAGGTGGTGGCGTTGAAGGTCTTGGCGAGGTTGGCCGAGAAGCGCTCGCGCGAGCGCACGATCGCCGGCGAGGCTTCGTTGGACAGCCAATAGCGCTTGTCATCACGAGTGTAGCGCAGGCCGCCGAACACTGCCCATCGCTCGCTCACCGACCAGGTTGCGTCGGCATAGCCGGCTAGGCTGTCGAGGTCAGCGCGTTGGTCATTGAGTTCAGTCGGAAGGCTCGCCGGGACCGGGGCGGATAGGCTGGGCCTCACCAAGGCCTTGGTGCGATCCTGGCGGCTGACGTGCTGGGCGAAGTAGTAGACGCCGGCCACCCACGTGACCTGTGATCCGGCCGGCGCGCTGACCTTGGCTTCCAGGCTTGAGAAGCGGGTGTCTTCGCTGCTCCCGCCCTCGACGCTGATCCGATTGAAGGTGGGATTGCCGCCGTCGAAATCCACGGCGGTGTCGTAGGAGACTTGGCGAAACGACCCCAGGAGATCGACAGTGACCGCATCGAGCGCCCAGGTCGCCTCGGCGCGGCCGCCCCAGGCGTCGCGCTTCTGATAGCCGTTGTTGTCGGGCGCTGCGGTCTTGGGGCGGGTGTCGAGCGTCCACAACGGGCCAAGGCCAGACGCCGGATCGCGGGCGAACGGGTGAAAGGCGACGCCCTGGCTGCGATCTCGCGCTCCATCGACGCCGACGCGAAGGGTCAGTCTATCGGACGCCCGCGCCAGCCATTGCAGGCGGGCGCTCTTGCGATCGGCGTCATCAAGCCGCCCGCCGGTGT
>Ga0247812_10000530_pt1 | contig 23827 bp, 18 predicted proteins | sample UWRJL149409B1_FD_178011 | JGI IMG/M metagenome (GOLD analysis project Ga0247812, IMG submission 178011) | Plant litter microbial communities from Arlington Agricultural Research Station in Wisconsin, United States - UWRJ-L149-409B-1 | ecosystem: Environmental > Terrestrial > Plant litter >...
CAACGACGTCGTTGAAATCGCCAAGAACATCAAGCCGTCCGAGCGCGGTGAGCTGGAAATAACTGATGTGAACCGTGCTTATCTCGAGCGCAAGACACTGAAGGTTGAAATGCTCGGTCGTGGCTTTGCCTGGCTGGATACTGGCACCCATGACTCGTTGCTGGAAGCCAGTCACTTTGTGCATACCATTGAGCAGCGCCAAGGGTTGAAAGTCGCTTGCCTGGAAGAAATTGCTTACAACAGTGGATGGATTACTGCCGAGCAGTTGGGCGTTCAAGCTGATGCACTGAAGAAAACGGGCTATGGCCAGTATCTGAAGAAGTTGTTGGGCTAACCTTCCAAATAGTGGGGGACCTTCCGGGCAGCAGTGTTCAAGCTGTTTGAGCGGCTTCTGGAATGCGGAAACGCTTACCAGTGTTGCAGTTTGCTAAAGCCCGCGGCGGTGTGAGGCGAACCAAGGAGTGGCCAGGTGTGCTTTTATCACCCGACTTGGTTTTCAAATCGAGGTGGCCACGATTGAGGGCACTGATATCGGAACTGCTTTGGGCTTTTTATCTGAGGTCTGCAACTAGTTGTACGGCGTGCATCTGTGTCGCTCGATCATGGGCGTCAGGGAGAACGTTACACGCCGGTGAAGGCGCATAATCACGCGGGTTGCTTGGCGTTAGAATAAATTCGTAAAAATTGAAAAGGTTAGACTTGATATGGCGAACACCCCGGCAACGACGCAAAATACGGATCAGGTCGATCTTTTCGAATTGATTGCGGCGATTTGGGCTCAGAAGTTTTTGATAATCAGTGTCGCTCTGGTCGGGGCTTTGGTAGCAGCGGCGTTTGCATTTATGAGTAAGCCTGTTTTTGAAGCGCGTGTTTACCTGCAACCACCTACCTTGAATGGTATCGCCGATTTTAACTATGGCCGCACCAGAGATTCAGAGCTAACACCCTTCTCGATTAAGGACGTATACGACGTTTTCACTCGTAACTTACAAAGTGAATCATTACGGCGGGCTTTCTTCAACGAAGTGTATTTGCCTTCACTACCGGAGTCGGTGCGAGGAGGATCGCAAGACAGGCTATATGGAGATTTTCTAGGAGCTTTGACCATAGGTCTTCCGAGCAAAGAACAGCCAGATCGTTTTTCCGTTAGCGTTGAGGGTGTTGATCCTGCTCAAGTCACTGAATGGGTGAAGGCTTTTGCAGCCCGAGCGGGCGCGGCAGCGGAAAAAGAAATGATCAGTAATACCACTAGGGAAGCAGAGGTGCGGGCACGCAACCTCGGTCAGCAGATAAGCACCTTACAAGAAACCGAAAGCCGGATTCGGCAAGACTCCATCACTCGATTGCGCGAAGCGCTGACGGTTGCTGAGGCCATTGGTTTGCAGAATCCGCCTATCATTTCGGGAAATCTTTCTGCAGAGATCTCTGCTGGAATGGATGGACAGTTGACTTACATGCGCGGCAGCAAGGCGCTAAAGGCTGAGATTCAGAATCTTGAAACCCGAAAATCTGATGATCCTTTTATAAAGCAGCTTCGAGCACTGCAAATAAAACAAAGCTTTTACACTGACTTACAGGTAAGCCCAGACACCGTGTCTGTCTACCGCCAGGACGGGCCTATCGAACAGCCTGACCGTCCTATCAAGCCCAAAAAAGGGCTTATCATACTCTTAGGGTTGGTTCTAGGTGGCATGCTAGGTTTTATGATTGCACTGGCTCGTCATTTTGTACAGACCAGGAAAAGTAGGATTCAAACAGCCTAGACTCAAATTCCTATTCGTTTCTTGAGTAGCTGCCTGCGGAGGTTCAACCCCTGCTCGCTATAAAAGTCAGCCCAAATGTGCTTCTGGCGATAAGCAGTAAATGTACGGTGATGTTTGCAAGTCGGTGTAGTCGAGCTTGACTTCCATCCCAGTCACATACTTAAAGGTTGAGCCGCACCGGGGTAGTTGTTGCCCGCTGATAGTGGGCGACGAGCGAGGAAATTTTGTCGGAAATGCTGAACGATTAGATTTTCGATTTGAAGCGAGATTTTTTGCGGAGCATGGACCAATCTTGGCTGCGCATGAAGACTGGCGCTTATGCAATGAAGGCCACGGCAGATGAGCGTCCAAAAGTCTGTTGCGTCAGCCATGTGTGGATTGCAGGCCATAATTAGGTGTCTCTAGGTGCGACTAAAAGCTGGCATGAGATCGCAGGTACATGCAGTCGATGATGTACAAATCATGTTAGGCAGACTCTCGGGGGGGGAGGGAGGGGCGTCGAGAAAATTTTTATGGCTTTGGATTGAGACGATCGGGTTATCCTGTTAATGAACTCCGGATCGTCCGTAGCAGGCTAGCGTATTGCTGGCGAGCATTAAAAGCAGGGCTTTGTCAGGCTGGTTTTGACTTGGGTTTGCGCATGTGGTAGGGGGGGGCGTTCTCAGGAAATCGACGTTAAATCCTGAGGCGGTAGCGTGTCAAAATCAGTTCCTTCAGCGTCATGCGAATTGTTGCGCACAAGTCAAAATACGCTCAACGGGCGGTTATCCGAGATATTCAACGTGTGGTAAAATCGGCGGCGTCAATAGTTAAGTGTCTGCCTGATCTAAACATAGAGATTGCTATCATCTAAAAAAAGAAATGTATATGCCGGTATTGTTGATATTTAGTTAATGTGCTTTCTAGTTTAAATTGATCTGACTGTGCTTTATTTTTTACTAGTAGGAGTAGAGGTTTGTGATTGACACTTCAGGTTTTCATGTCGTTGTTACAACCGGAGTTCCAGCACCTACTTCAGAACTTCTATGGGAGGTTTTTTTCACCTCAAGAGGGCGTGGTGTTAGTTTGCCCGTTCACTTTCCGTGGATGAAAAATAGCGAAAATGTGTTTTGCCTGAGTATGCAAGCTAAAGATGCTGCGCAAGAAGAAAAGGTAATTGCAGCATTGGTTGTTAAGGTGGTTAATGTTTCGATAGAACGACGTGTCGGACTAATCGGCCTAGTTTGTGTTGCTGAGGATTGGCGTGGCCAAGGCTTAAGCTCTCAGCTTATGTTGGAAGTAACGCAGTTCGCGAAAAATATGCAACTTGAAGCCCTTGTTTTATGGACAAACAAACCAAACGTCTACACTAGCCATAATTTTGTTGTAGATGGCCAAGAGTCATTTGGATATGTTCAGAATCGAGAAGGACGTCGTGCAGCTGTTGCGTTTTCAAGCGAAGCGTGGCCTGACTCTGTTGCCATTGATAATCAGCAGGGACTTCCTGCATTTGCAGTTGACGGTAGATTGATCTCGACTAAGAGCGCAAAGATAGTCGTTCTGGACTCCAAGGACGGCAATGTTACATTGATGAAGTGGGATGGTGAAAAAGAGTTAGTAGCCGACCTGTTGGAGTGCGCGTTGCCGGCTAGATGGGCGATTAATACGTTGGCAGATGAGCCATTAGTTGAAGAGTTGCGGTCAAGGGGATTTGAAGTCGACCTCACGCCATCAACCGTGCGTATGGTGAAAAACCTACAAACCACAAATATGCAAGTATTGAAATTCATTGAATTTTTTGATCGGGTCTAAACATGTCGAATTCTGGTCCTTCCATTCCACTAGTCAAAGTGGCTATGCCACCTCGTGAAATGCTAATGCCGTCGCTTGAATCAGTACTCTACAGCGGAATGATCGCCGAGGGAGAGTTTGTCTATCGATTCGAGGAGAGATTTTCACAACAATTTGGGCTCGCTAATGTCCTCGCTGTCAGCAGTGGCACTGCAGCCTTACACTTGGCGTTTTTGCTTTCTGGCGTCAAGGCTGGAAATGAAGTAATTACTACGTCAATGACTGCTGAACCGACGAATACAACAATACTTCAAGTGGGCGCAAATCCTGTGTTCGCTGACGTTGATGCAACTACGGGGAACTTGTCCCCAGATTCAGTCGAGTCGCTAATAACTAAAGACACTAAAGCAATTTGCGTAGTCCATTATGCTGGTTATCCTGCACGCTTGAATGAATTTAGAGAACTTGCTGACCGTTATGGTTTGTCGTTAATTGAAGACTGTGCCCATGCTCTTGGTGCTGCGTATGACGGTCAGGCGATAGGTAGCGTTGGAGATTACGCAATATTCTCCTTCCAAGCGATAAAACACATGACGACAGTAGACGGTGGCATGCTTGCCATTAAAAATCCTGAAAGAGTAAGTGAAGCCCGTCGTCTTCGTTGGTTTGGGTTGTCTAAAGGCGTTCCACGTACGGAAGTAGATATAACTACAGTTGGTTTTAAATATAACATGACCAACGTAGCTGCCGTGATTGGCTTGACGCAATTAGATGTAATCGCGCCATTACTTCAGCGGCATTATGAAAATGGACGCTACTTCGATAAGGCGCTTACGAATGTAGCGGGCATGGTTCCTGCGAGCGTTGATTCGTTAAGTAAACCTGCGTATTGGCTTTATACTTTATTAACGGACGACTCTGATGACGTAGAACGATTGCTTACTTCTGAAGGGATTATGGCGTCCAAGCTTCATCGCCCCAATCATTTACACTCGGTGTTCAAACCGTTTGCTACTCCGATGCCTGAGCTAGAAAAATTTTACGATCGTCTAATACATATTCCATGTGGATGGTGGGTGTCCGATGAGGATCGGGAACGAATTGTGAGTATTCTAAAGCGTGGTTGATTGGAGGGTGCTATGACAAAAACGATCCCGCTCTACGGCGTCGTAAATCTTCCTGAAATGGAAGCTGCGGCGTTGGATGTCCTACGGTCTGGTAAACTTGCCAGCGGCGAGTTTGTAAACCAATTTGAGACGAAGTTTGGCGAGTTGATCGGACAACAGAATGTAGTATCGACCATAGATATGACTAGTGCTCTGTTTCTTGCCTTACATCTGGCCGGTGTCAGGGAGGGAGATGAGGTGCTGACCTGCGCTTTTGCGTGTTTGTCGACGAATTCGGCCATCGCTCAGTGTAAAGCGACTCCAATATGGGTTGATTTTAAACCGCTGACTGTAGAGATGGACATCGCGGACTTAGAGTCTAAGATTTCTCCAAGAGCAAAAGCGGTTCTCCTTTACCATGTAGCTGGTTATCCAGGACCGGCGCAGGAAATAGCCGCGCTATGTAAAAAACACAATTTAATTTTAATTGAAGACTGTGATAATGCTCTATTTGCAGCGAGGGATTCCATGTTGGTGGGATCGCATGGTGACTTTGCTGTTTACTCTTTTTATCCAAATAGACAGGTAAACACTGTAGAGGGAGGAGCGTTAGTCTGTAAAAATAGTGAAATTGCAGATAAAGCTCGTAGGTTGAGGCGTTTTGGTATTAATTTCAAAACGTTCCGCACTGCCGAAGGTGAGATAAATCCGGCGTCTGATATACCGGAAATTGGTTGGGGTATGACCCTTAATAATTTTTCCTCCGCACTGGGTTGTGCTCAACTAAACTCGGCTCAGAGTCGACATCATAAGACAATAGAAAATGTAAAAAAACTGCAGTCGATTGTTGAAGGAATGAAAGGAATCAAACCAGTTTCAGTTATTGAAAATGGGATACCTGCCTATTGGGTCTTTTTGCTATTCGCAGACAATCGCGATGAGGTTATTCACTCCCTCAAGAGCCAAGGAGTTATGGCTTCGGCAATACATCAACGTAACGATATTTATAGTGGTTTCGATGTTCAGCAGACACTTAAGCTACGCAATACTGACTATCTTCAAGATAACATCATTGGAGTTCCATGTGGTTGGTGGTTGGAAGAGCAGGACATAAAGAATATTGGTGCTGCGCTTGCAGAGGCGACGTCTTCAGTGATGGCCGACAACAATGTGAATGATGCATGAGATTAAGCAACTCGGTTATCGGCAATATGCTGATGTTATATGCGGGGAAAACGTCAAGTTTGTTAGTGGCGTTTGTTTTTTTACCATTTTATAACCGTTTGTTAGGACCTGAGCAGTTCGGGATAGTAGCCGTTATTTTGTCACTCCAAGCGCTTTTAGTTATGATGGACTTGGGGATGTCAACATTGGTAAGTAGGGAGGTTGCCGTCGCTTCAACAACTGGCAGTGCATGTTTAAAACTACTACGCACGGCTGAACTAAGTTTAACAATCTTCTACTCGATTTTACTTATTGTAGCGTTTCTTGCCACCAATGTTGGCTTGCTTGCTGGGGTAGACCCCGTTTTAATCATCGGCGCCGTAATACTTTTCTGGTTGCTTGTATTGCAAAACCTATATTACTCATCGCTGATAGCTAGACGAGACTTTGCCGCGGGAAGTTTTATTCAGGTTGCAGGTGTAGCCATGCGAGCAGCCGCCACGGCCTATGTATTATCATTCTATTCTGCAACGTTGCAGGCGTTTATTCTTACACAGATCATTTTCGGTGGTATTCATTGGTGGGTGTCACGTGTTTATTGTATGAAGAAGGTTTCAGAAAGTGAAACTGATTCTTCCGGAACACAATGGCCAAGGTTATCAGATGCGATTGCTTTAACCCGAACGGGCGGCGCACTTGTCCTGTTTTCTGCCGCTGGGGCAGCTGTGACGCAGCTGGACAAGCCTATAATTTCTATGTTTGTTTCCGCTGCAAGCGTGGCTCCATACTATTTGGCAAGTCTTTTGTGTATGACCCCGATATCAATACTTGCGAGCCCCGTCAGTCAATATTTCCAACCATTGTTTTTAAAAGAGGCCGTAAAGGGTTTCAGTGAGAGCGCAAAAAAACTTACTGGACGATTTGTTTATTCCATCTTTGTTGTTACAGCGATTCCGACGTTAGTGTTATGGTGGTTTCGCGTACCGATTATCGATATTTGGGTCGGGGGCAGTAGCGATAATGGAATTATCTCTCGATACGTAGAAATACTACTTCCTGGGTTGGCGGTAGGAGCTTTGGGGTTCGTACCTTACAATTTTTTAATATTTGCAAAAGACTTTCGGTTCCAAGCTATTTTTTCAGCATCCATGACATCGATAACCCTCGGTTTAGTTGCTATTGCTGCAATGAAGCAAAATGTCGAGGCCGTATGTATTATATATTCTTTGTATCATGTTTGTTCCACCTTGGGGTCGTGGGTCAGAGCTATTATTATTCCGGAGGCCAGGGCATATGCTAGATATTCGGGAGCTATAGCAATATCGCTTACGATTCTCCTTTTGTCTCTTATTGGCTTTGTTCGCTTTTTGCTATTCTAAATTATGGAGATTGATATGTTTGACGATAAAATTTTGATGATCACTGGGGGCACGGGTTCATTTGGGAATACTGTGCTGAAGAGGTTCTTGGACACTAACGTAAAGGAAATTATCGTTTTTAGTCGTGATGAGAAAAAGCAAGAGGATATGCGGATCGCACTGAATAACCCAAAGGTTAAATTTCACATTGGAGACGTGCGGAACTACGACAGCATCAACCGCGCTATGGCCAATGTGGATTACGTTTTTCACGCAGCTGCGCTTAAACAAGTACCTTCGTGTGAGTTTTACCCAATGGAGGCTGTGCTGACGAATATTATCGGCACCGAGAATGTTCTAAACGCAGCAATCGATAATAATGTAAAACGAGTAGTTTTGCTGAGTACAGACAAAGCAGTATATCCAATTAATGCGATGGGAATATCCAAAGCAATGGGTGAAAAAGTACTAATTGCAAAATCTCGTACAGTCCGCGAAGGTGGTCCGGTACTTTGTGCTACTCGCTACGGTAATGTCATGGCCTCACGCGGGTCTGTAATCCCACTTTTTGTAGACAAAATAAAATCGGGCCTCCCGCTCACAGTAACAGATCCGAATATGACCAGGTTTCTGATGTCTCTAGAGGATTCTGTGGATCTGGTTCTTCACGCGTTCGAGCATGGGCAACAAGGCGATATTTTTGTTCAGAAAGCTCCCGCAAGTACGATTGGCGATCTGACAAACGCATTGAAAGAATTATTTCAAAGCGATTCGCCAATTAATATTATCGGTACACGGCACGGCGAAAAGCTGTACGAGTCCCTGGTTTCGCGTGAAGAAATGGCCAAGGCAGTTGACATGGGGCGCTATTTTAGAGTTCCAGCAGATAATAGAGATTTGAACTATGATAAATTTATTGTTGAAGGGCAACCTAGCGCAAACGATGTCGACGACTACACATCGCATAATACGAATTTACTAAATAACGAGGAAATAAAATCCTTGTTGAAAACACTTCCTTATATCCAAGATAACCTTGGTTCTTAATTTATGATCCTTCTAAGCATTGTCGTGCCTACACACAATCGAGCAGCTTGCGCAGTTCAAACAATTCATACGCTACTCGCGTTGCCAGAGAATGTTCAAATTGTGGTGTGTGACTCTAGCCCTATAGATGAGATTGGTCAATTTTTCTTGGGTCTTTATCCGGAATCCAGGCTAAAACTAATCAGGTCAAAGGAAGGTATTAGTGTTGTAGATAACTTTAATCTCGGATTAAGTGCTTGCGACGGAGAATACTTGGTTTTTATAGGTGACGACGATTTTGTTACTAAGGACATCGTCCGGGTCGCCACGTGGGCGAGCTTAAATAAAGTAGACTCACTTAAATTTAACTTCTCGGCCCTTTATTACTGGCATGACTACATGCATGCAAGTAGAGGTGATTCATATTCGGGCACTCTTCATGTGAGTCCGTTTACTGGTGCTGTTATAAGCCATAATGTCTCTAAATCAATATCCTATGCATTAGACAATTTTGGAGGTGGCGTTTTTGATATGCCAAGGGCGTATGCCGGCATGATCTCGTCCTCATTAGCAGCTCACATTGTAAATAAATATGGCGCATTATTTGGTGGTGTCAGTCCAGATATATATAGCTCATTCCTTATTGCGAACGAAGCACGTAATTGTAAGTGGATAGACTATCCGGTAATTATACCTGGCGCTTCCGGCCTCAGCACGACTGGGCAAAGTAATGCGGGTGGTCACTATGGAAAGCTAAGAGACAACCCTCATATTGCTCCATTCAAAGAGTTAGTTTGGGATAGTCGAATTCCGGAATTCTACTCTGTTCCAACTGTTTGGTCTTATTCCTTACTAAAGGCCGTGGAGAGGGTAGAGCATGTAAGCGGTAGAAAATTTTTTCCTAATTTCGGCCGTTTGATTCTGAAATGCGTTGTCTATCATCCGAGGTCATATCATGAAAACGTGTTTGCGCTTAAAAAGCTATATGCGGAACTAGGTATATGGAAATTATCAATGCAGGTCTTGGCATCTGTCGGCAATGAATTTTTATGGGGCGCGTCGCGAATAGTCAATAGGATAAAAGCTCGTTATATTAAAAAGGAAGTTGACGTAGTTTCCGATGTGGCAACCTCTTTAGAGGCTAGTGAAGCTTTTGAGCTATACTTACTCAACAAGGAAATAAAATTAAATTTACCTTGATGCGGCTGTTTTTTTTTGTTAACGCATAAGATGCTTACGCTACGAGTGTTATTTAATATTATGTAGGCATTTCATGTGTAAGGTTATAATTTTTTCCGGGGCTAAATTCATGTGTATTTATAGTGATTCATGGTGAATATGTGATATTGGATTTGATACCTTATATTGCGCCATATCTTTATTTGATGATCACTCTTGGCTTGGGAAAAATCGCCGGACTAGAGAATCGTTATTTACTTTTGTTATGTCTGGTTCCGGCTGTCTTTATTGTTGTTCTGCGTGGTGATGTTGGTACGGACACAGCGTCATATATGCGGATCATTGATAGTTTTTCCACTGAGACTATCGGGGGGGGGGGAACTAGCGAGGTTGAAATAGGTTTCGAATATATTTCTAAATTTTTGTTATTCATAGGTCTTTCCAGCAAAGCAGTCGTAATCTTTATATCGTGGTGTGTATGTGCCTTGGTTGCTTACGCTTTTTCACGAACGAAGGACGATATAATAATATTCGTGTTGTTAGTGTTTCCGATTTTTTTCTATGATATGACTATGAATGGGTTGAGATATGGGCTTTCATTCTGCCTGGCAAAAATTGCATATGATGCTATCGAGGATAATAAGAAAAAAACATTCGCCATAATGACGTTGCTTTCGATATCTTTTCATTTGTCGGGTTTTGTACTTTTGGTAATGCTAATGGCGCGAAAGTTAAGCTTTAAGCACCTGGTAATAGGAGGCTTATGCGCATGCATTCTACTAGTGGTATTTTTGGATCGATTGCTATTTAAATTCTCCGCATATGGCGACTTGGAAGCTCCCAGCGGGTTGTCAGGATTGGCTCCGTTGCTGCTATTTGCACTTATATACATATCAATGATAGTGATGTCATTTAAAGATGTCGCATATTTGACCTTCTTATTTCTGTTGGAGATCGCTTTTTTTATATTGGCGAAATTTAGTTACGCTGGTTTGCGATTCCAGTTTTTGACGCTTTTTGTACTTCTATGCACGTTGCCTAGATGCGCGGTGATGCACTCCCGTAATAGAACGATGTTTTTGTGTCTTGTTTTTTTTATTGGGATATTAGGGTTTGTTTCGAAATCTAGAAACATGATAGATGGTATTGATAGCGGAGAGTCACCATTCCTCCCGTATAAATTTTATTGGGAAAGCAAATGAAAGCTTCCGTTTCTGTAATAATGCCACATTATAATGCTCTGGCAACTATTAAGCGCAGTATAGACTCCGTTGTAAATCAGACTTTATCAGTTGGTGAAATGATAATAGTTGATGATGGGAGTGCGACAGTAACAGAATTAAGGCTCTTGGTTTCTGAATACGAAAACATCATTGATATTAAGTTAATCGAATTAGATGTAAACAGTGGCGCGGCTCATGCAAGAAACATTGGAATCCAGCACAGCAATCTAAAGTACATTGCATTCTTAGATTCTGACGATGTGTGGCATCCCGAAAAAATCAAGCTTCAATACCATACAATGGAGGAACATGATTTGTTCCTTTCTGGGCATGGATACTTATTCAATTTAACTAACCAGCAATTTCAACAAGTTGTCTCAAAAAAATTTACTAGGTTTAGCCGAAATAAGTTTATCTGGGGTAATCCGCTATTTACACCAACAGTTATGGCTCGTAGAGAATTTTTCATTTTGTTCGATAAGCGATATCGAAGAGTTGATGACTATAAGTGCTGGTATGAAAATCTTTGCAATGGCACTTACGCCATTCTAGAATCGGATATGGCTGGAGGCTTCAAGGCGCCAATTGGTGTATCGGGGTTATCGGGATCACTCAAGTTGATGCATGAAGCATACCTGGACGTATTGAAGAGTCTATTGGTAGAGAAAAAAATGTCTTACTTTGAGTATTTAATGGCCTCGACTTGCGAGCGTGTAAAGTATCCATTGCGAATAGTGGCTTTTAGACTAAGGGGCAAGTAAGTGAACGATTCACTAGCAATTCCACATTTCGCAGTGTTACTTGCTGCTTATAATGGTATGAATTGGTTGGCCCCGCAGATTGAATCGATACTTTCTCAACGTTGCGTGCAAGTTACAATTTTCGTAAGCATTGATCTCTCTTCAGATGCTACTGAGTCCTGGCTAAAGAAGATTGCGGCTGTGAACTCAAATGTCGTAATTTTGCCAGTTGGTGGACGTTTTGGCGGGGCTGCGAAAAACTTTTTTCGTTTGATTCGTGATGTTGATTTCTCAGGTTTTGATTACATTTCATTCGCGGATCAAGACGACGTTTGGTTAGACGATAAGCTGTGTACAGCTCATGAAAAGATTATGAAAGACGGTCTTTCTGCTTACTCTGGAAATGTTACTGCCTTTTGGCCAGATGGAAGGAAATCTTTAATTGATAAGGCTCAAAAACAGACTGAGTATGACTTTCTGTTTGAAGCTGCGGGACCTGGTTGTACCTACGTTCTTAAGGTTACGGACGCTCTGCGGTTCAAAGATTTCCTTCTTGGAAACTGGACCTTGGTTAATGAAGTAGCGTTACACGATTGGCTTATTTACGCATGGTTTCGGTCCAATAAATTGCCATGGTACATTGATCCTGCCCCCAAAATGCTATATCGCCAACATGGCAATAACCAAGTTGGTGCTAACACTGGACTTGGTGCGATGAAAGCAAGATTCAAACTGCTGCGATCAGGCTGGTATAGAGGCGAGATTTCTAAGATAGCTAGTTTGTTAACAAGTAAACGTACAGACTTGCCAGTCTGCTTAGTTGAAGAAGGACTAGTTCCAAGACGGTTTTTGTTTGCGAATTTAAATAACACTCGTCGCAGGTTGCGCGATCAAATTGTTTTTGTGCTTATAGTTACACTCGGAATTTATTAACGTTGAGATTGATTTCAATGTCTAGAATATTAATAACCGGCGCATCAGGCTTTTTGGGTCGCTCACTCCTTCAACGATTGATTAATGATCGATACCAATGCACTGTCGCCGTCAGGTCTAGTTCGGACACTTTTCCAACCGGAGTCGCTGTTGGGAAGTTTCATTCGTTTGAAAGTTCGTCTGAGTCGTTCGAGTTTTTGAAGAATCAGGATGTGGTGGTTCACTGCGCCGCACGCGTTCATGTGATGAACGAGACCGCTGCCGATCCATTAGTTGAGTTCCGAAAAGTAAATGTGATGGGAACTCTAAATCTGGCAATCGCGGCCGCCAAAAACGGAGTTAAACGATTCATATTTATAAGTTCTATTAAGGTTAATGGGGAGTCCACACTGCCTGGGCACCCATTTACTGCAGACGATGTGCCAGCTCCTTGTGATCCATATGGCATTTCTAAAATGGAGGCCGAACAAGGTTTACGTAGGCTTTCTGAAGAGACTGGAATGGAGGTTGTCATCATTCGCCCAGTGCTAATTTACGGGCCCGGTGTGAAATCAAACTTCCGTAGTATGATGGCTTGGTTAGTTAGGGGGGTGCCTTTACCCCTTGGATCTATTCGGAACAAGCGCAGTTTGGTATCTCTAGAAAATTTAGTCGATTTGATTGCTACGTGCATTAATCACCCTCATGCTGCAAATCAAACGTTTCTGGTTAGCGATGGGGAAGATGTCTCTACGCCTGAACTTTTAACTCGCATGGCACAAGCTCTTGACAAATCTGCTCGGTTAATACCTGTGCCGTCTTCGGTTCTTTTCTACGGGGCTGCGCTGGTTGGTCGTTCGGCTGTCGCACATAGGTTGTGCGGGTCACTTCAAGTCGATATCGGTAAGACGTGTTCCCTGTTACAGTGGAAGCCTCCCTACGGAGTTGATGAAGCGCTTGCTAAAACGGCTAACGATTATATGAAGGGAATATAAATACCCATATTCTCAATGATAAGATGGGTGTTTGATGGAGTTTTTAATGTTTGGGTTGATCTGGTTAATTCCCGCTGTAGGTATACTCGCCATCTCACTGACGTGGGGAGTGCGCCGTTACGCGTTGCACCGTAGCATTCTTGATATCCCCAATACACGTAGTTCCCATTCTGTGCCGACGCCTCGGGGCGGCGGGGTAGCTATTGTTATCAGCTTTCTTGTTGGCCTGCTTTTTTTTGCGCTGAAGGGAGGGTTGCCTTTTTCGTTTACGTGGGCGTTAGCCGGCTCTGGAGTGATAGTAGCAGTTTTAGGTTTTCTCGATGACCATGGTCATATAGCCGCACGCTGGCGTCTTCTAGGGCACTTCAGTGCTGCCATCTGGGCATTGCTATGGTTGGGTGGGATGCCGCCAATTAATGTATTGGGGTTTAGTCTTGAAATAGTATGGGTAGGGAATATCCTTGGCGGATTGTACCTCGTGTGGATGCTTAACCTATACAACTTCATGGACGGAATTGATGGTATCGCCAGCGTACAGGCAATAACTGTCTGCGCTTCAGCCTGTGTTATCTATTGGTTGTTCGGCTATGAAGAACTCGTCTGGACGCCACTTCTACTTTCTGCGGCTGTATTAGGATTTTTATACTGGAACTTTCCTCCTGCTAGAATCTTTATGGGGGATGCCGGTAGTGGGTTTCTGGGGATAGTTATTGCGGTACTATCACTCCAGGCAGCATGGCGGGAACCCAATCTTCTTTGGATCTGGTTGATTCTGATGGGTGTTTTTATAGTTGATGCAACGTTTACCTTAAGTCGGCGCCTCATGCGTGGGGATAAGGTTTACGAGGCTCACCGTAGCCATGCATATCAATTTGCTTCTCGGAAATGCGGTAAGCATCTGCATGTTACCCTTGCGGCTGGAGCAATCAACGTTTTCTGGCTCTTACCCGTTGCAATTTGCACGATGCTGTTCGATTTCGGTGGTTTTATTGGATTATTAGTCGCCTATATACCGTTGGTGTTTCTGGCAGTGAAGTATCACGCCGGCGCCTTAGAGCATTCTTGATTATTTCTTAGATTGGTTTTCAGCTATAATTAAGTGATGTATGGCGCAGATAGTAATTTATTTTCGATTTCCAAGAGAGGGGACAGTAAGGGGTGATGGACAAAATAAGAGTTCTATTATTGGCATTGCCACGTCGTCGTAAGAGATTAATCCAAGTCATCACTGATGTGATTCTAGTCTGGGGCGCATTGTGGTTGGCTTTTATGGTAAGACTCGGTATTGACGAGATGGTTGAGCCCGTCGCAACTCATCTTTGGCTTTTTGCTGTCGCCCCTTTGGTTGCTATTCCGTTATTCATCCGATTTGGCATGTATCGTGCTGTTATGCGGTACTTCGGTAATGATGCTCTTATTGCTATTATTAAAGCGGTTAGTTTTTCATCTTTGATTCTCGGATTTACTGTCTATTGGTACAGTAACCATCAAAATATTATTCCACGCTCAATCATCTTCAATTACTGGTGGTTAAGTATGGTTATGATTGGTGGTCTGCGGTTGGCTATGCGTCAGTTTTTTCTTGGGGATTGGTTCGCTGCCGCTCAGCACGTACCTTTTACCAACCGGCAAGATGGATTGCCAAAGGTCGCTATTTATGGTGCCGGTGCAGCGGGTAACCAGCTCGTCGCTGCGTTACGTATGGGGCGTTTAATGCGCCCTGTTGCATTTATTGATGATGATGAAAGCATTTCGAATCGCGTAATTTCGGGCTTGCAGGTTTATAAACCTAAGCATATTCAACAAATGATTGATGTCACCGGTGCGCAGGAGATTTTGCTCGCGGTGCCCTCTTGTACTCGCGCACGTCGTAGAGAAATGCTTGGATATTTAGAACAGTTTCCATTACATGTTCGAAGCGTTCCCGGATTCATGGACTTAGCTAGCGGTAGGGTTAAAGTTGACGATATTCAAGAAGTCGATATTGCTGATTTGTTGGGGCGTGATGCTGTGCCTGCACAAGAAGGCTTGCTGGAGCATTGTGTAAAAGGACAAGTGGTATTGGTCACGGGGGCCGGTGGATCAATTGGTTCAGAATTATGCAGACAAATTCTCTCATTATCTCCGGCAACATTGTTACTGTTCGAACATAGTGAATACAATTTATACACCATTATGTCCGAATTGGAGCAGCAAGTAAGGCGCGAGTCGCTACATGTTCAAGTGCTTCCGATATTGGGTTCTGTGCGTGATCAAGATAAACTTTTGGACACGATGAAGACGTGGGATGTTGCTACTGTTTATCATGCTGCGGCTTACAAGCATGTGCCGATGGTCGAACACAATATTGCTGAAGGGATATTAAACAATGTTTTCGGTACCTTGAATACAGCCCAAGCAGCGGTACAGTCAGGGGTATCAAATTTTGTATTGATTTCTACAGACAAAGCTGTTCGCCCTACTAATGTCATGGGCAGTACAAAACGTTTGGCGGAACTTATCTTGCAGGCACTCAGTCGGGAAATTGCTCCTGTGATGTTTGCAGATGTCGGTAACGTATCCAGGGTGAACAAGACTCGTTTTACGATGGTTCGATTTGGTAACGTACTCGGTTCTTCCGGTTCAGTAATTCCATTGTTTCATAAACAGATTAAATCAGGGGGACCGTTAACAGTTACTCACCCAAAAATCACCCGCTATTTTATGACTATCCCTGAAGCCGCTCAGCTTGTGATTCAAGCAGGATCAATGGGGCAGGGAGGTGACGTTTTTGTTTTGGATATGGGTGAGCCCGTTAAAATTGTAGAACTCGCTGAGAAAATGATCCATCTTTCGGGGCTCAGCATTAGGTCAGAAAGTAATCCGCGAGGTGATATTTCAATCGAATTTAGCGGATTACGTCCAGGTGAGAAGCTTTATGAGGAACTGTTGATCGGCGATAATGTTATTGCGACAAGTCATCCAATGATTATGTGTGCAAGTGAAGATTATCTAGCTTGGGACGCGCTCAAAGTACAATTGTCAGCGCTTCTCGCTTCAATTGCCGAACATGACTACACAAGAGTTCGTCAAATCTTACAGCGGACAGTAAGCGGTTATACACCGGAGGGGGAGATTGTAGATTGGATATTTCAACAGCGTCGCTTGGAGTCGTAATAGGTTCTGCATAAGCTGAATTGAGATTTTACGAAATAAAATCTCAATTGTATTTTTGTTTTGTCTGTATTTACTCATGTTGGTCATAATACTTGGCTGAGAGAAATTTTATATGAGTACACTATGGGCGGTAGTTGATTTTTTACATAAAGTGCTGAAGTAGTTTGTTGTTGAGTTGAGAGTTACTATACTCCAATAAGCCTGTAAGAATAGTTTTTTGTCTGGATTATATTGGTCAAGAATATGAATAAAATATTATTATCCTCTTTGTCAGTATTCTCTGTTTTTGGGTTGGTTTTTGTTATTTGGTTGTGCGTTACTCCTGGGTTTATGTCTTATGATTCAATGGTGCAATATCAGAGCGCGTTGGGGCAGCATTATGCAGATAGCCACCCCGCGATAATGTCTTATGTTTGGCATCTTTGCATGTTGCTTGTGCCTGGGCCTCAAAGTTTGCTGTTCTTACACTTGGCGCTATTGGCGTTCGGACTGTTAATTTGGCAAGCTAACTATAAAAACTCTATTTGGAGTTTGTTAATTCCAGCATTATTCTTGTTGCCATGGATAATAAATTTTGCAGGGGTTTTGTGGAAGGACGTCGGTATGGCATTCTCTTTACTTGTCGCCACGGGGCTTTTGTTCACACGTCGTAAAACTGGGTGGTTAGTTCTTCTTTCAATACCATTTTTATTTTACGCGGTTGGTGTAAGGCATAATGCAATTCTCGCGGTAGTTCCTGTATTATTTTTAGCTTTTAGGTATTATTTTCCCAAAGCACCTTTCTGGTTAGACGCTCTGATCACAGTGTTTATTTCGATATTGCTTTTGGCCGCCATTTACATAGCTACTTACAGCTTTATAAATGCAGAAAAGAAGCATTATGAAACATTTTTGATGGGGGATGACATTGCTATGATTTCAGCGATGACACATCAAAACTTGCTGCCGTGGGTAAAAGATGATGACTTGAGTGTCTGTACTATCCCTCCAATTCTATACGAGCGGGCAATGTGCTTCATAAATAGAGGTTATGATCCAAGCGGTAGTCTAGTTGTCGATGTTCCGTATGAAGCAACATACCTGTTGTGGAAAAAAACAATTTTTGCCAATCCTGTTGAATATGCGACGGTCAGAATTCGGGCATTCATTTATTTTTTGCGCCCGCCACATTCGTTACCTGGCTATACCTGGTTTCACGGTATCGCGGAGAATGATATGGATATTGAACTGATGCATCCGCAAATGGCGGAGTATTTACAGCAATACATGATAGAAACAAACAAAACTATATTAAGCGAGCTATTCAAACCTTATTTTTGGCTTTTACTTGCGTTCGTCATGCTTGTTTGTGCGAGTAGAATGTCCCACTCGATAGAAAAAACACAGATCGTCGTTTTAAATGCTTCGGCATTAGGGTGTTTTTTGAGTCTTTTAATGGCGGTGCCTTCTGTGGATTTTCGTTACGTGTACTGGTGTGTAATAGCTACTTCCCTTTCTATGGTTATATTTGCTTCACGTTATAGATATCGATATGGTGTGCAAGATACCACTCTTAATCAAGGTTCGACTTTTCGCTAGTTCCTCCGCGGTTTGGGCTGTCTTATATAACTACTGATGAAAGAAATAGGTCGGTATTTAACTGGTTTTTTCTGCTCTAGTTATATAAAGTTCAGCCTGCTCAATCCTACAACATTTCGCGTGTTTCTTTGGCTCAAGTCCCAAAGTCCGAACGATTTAAACTTTGGATTGGTCTGCAGGCGAAACTATGTTGAGTGTGAAGGAGTCGAACCGGTCGCTACTCGTCGCCGGAATGTAATCGGAGCTATTGCACAATATTAATAACGTTTTAGGGCGGGCGAGATCTTGCCTCCATGTCATGCGCCAGTGGCTCCAGTTGTTGGCCAATAATTTAATGACCCTACCAAGCGTAATTTGCGACGTAGTTTGCGATTATGTTTTTCCTATGAACAATTCAAGTGTGGCTTAAGCGGTAGGCAGTGTTCTTTGTCTTATTATAAAGCACTGTTTGTCAGCGGTTTTCTTAAGGCCACGATTAAAGCAGTACAGCGTCTTGATCATCTTCAGAGTAATGGCACTTCACATTTTTCCTTCAGCATTGTTTTTTCATACCTTCGAATTTTCTCCAGGCAAGGTCCATTTATGCAAGGCGGCAAGGCGAGCCAACTCCGTTCAGTTGGTACTTATCGATAGTATGTCAGTGGTGAACTGGACGGTTTACAAACTTGTCGGCCGTCGACTTACCGGGGGGATGAAGACCTATATCTGCACCGCCAGCATTTCTAGCGGCTTGCTTGTCCTTAGAGGCAAATACTGGCGGCTTTCTCAGACACAGCTCAGTACGTATTCAAGCGTCCTTGTATGACTTCATTGCGCGGCGGATCAGCCGACAGGCTTGCGTTAGCCAAGTTGCGAACTGGGGCAGTGATCCCTTTCCGGCGTTAGTTCACTTCCGAGTCGTTGAATGAGGCCATTTGAGATGTGTCTGTTCAACTGGCATCTCAAATTTCTGACAGATCAGTGTCGAATGCGACCTTGGTATTCTTCGAAAACGGCCAGCCTTGAAAGTGTTCGAAAATTCAAGGATTTGGATTGATGTACATCTTCTAAATTTTTGAGTTATGTCACGCATAACCTGCTGATTCTGCGCGAGAATAGAACGCGAATATTCGGATATTAAGTTTACGCCGGATGTCGTTTTTATCGATCATGGCATAGGCATTCCGATTGCAGATTTCAAATATAACAAATAAAGTTTGTAATGGTTATATTCTCTGGATGTGCGATTTGGATAGAGAGTGACGTGATCGACGGCACGTTTACCATCCTCGGCATCGCTCACCTTAGCAAGTCTGTGCTGCTGCTGCGTAGCCTGATTTGATGAGGGTTTGGTAATGGTGCGTGAGCAATGAGTTTACTGAACGCAGCAATTGGCGTAGGCTTCTTGGGGTGGGTTCGTTAAAAAATGATTAAAATGGAACCCTACTAAATTTTAGAATGGTAAAGAATTTTTTGGAATTCGGCTATTGATTTAATATCATCAGTTTTGAGTTGGTAGTATTGAGTTCGGTGATATCCCGTGTTTGTGGCGGGATATGAGGTTTCAGATTTTGGTAGCGTTGAAAAAGTTCGGAACATTCTGCGTTCGTAAATTAGATGAAGGCGTACAGTATATATGAATCAAGCTAACATTTTGGTATGTATAGGCTGCGCAGTAGCAGTTGCAACCGGGCAAGTGCTTATGAAAGTAGCAAGTAGTTCTTGGAATGAGCACGGTATATTAGCTATTCGTACCTTGTCGTGGTTGTTTCTGGCATTTTCTGTATATGGTGTTTCGTCGCTTGTCTGGATCTACGTACTGCGGAACGTCCCTCTTTCCCAAGCCTATCCATTTATGTCTATTACATTTTTATTGGTACCGATTGCAAGCGCACTATTTTTCTCGGAAAAGTTCGACTGGCTCAACGTAGGTTCATCTGTGTTGATCATGGCGGGCATTTCGTTATCTGCAATAGCCCGGCAGGGTATTTCTTAAATATGGAAATGAATAAAATTAAAAGAACTCTAGTGATCGAACTTAACGAGTTTAATGTTCGGCTTTTACAGCAGGCAGCCGAACGCTTCGACCTCGAGCACGTCAAATCGGTTCTGAGTTGGTCCCATTGCGAGACGCATGCCGATCATGACAAAGAGCACGAAGGTCTCGATCCTTGGTGTCAATGGGTATCTATACACACGGAAATACCCTCTGCATTCCATAAGGTAATTCGTCTGGGGGATGTAGATAAGCTACAATATACGCAAATATGGGAGCGCTTGGGAAAAGTTGGTATTAGCACGGGCGTTTGGGGGGTAATGAACGCTCGACGTAATGAAGCACAATTGAACCATTTTTTTACTACTGATCCATGGAATTTTACAGAAACCCCTTTTCCTAATACCGTTGCTGGTTTCTTTGCGTTACCGGTTTATTTTTCTAAAAATTATATGGATTTAGTATTCTCGCGGACTGTGAAAGCGGCAGTAATCACGCTATTTTCTATTTTCAAACAGCTACCCTTTAGTGATTTGTGGAGAGACTTTGTTTTTTTACTCCGTCAAATTCCTGGATCCAAACTAAATACCTGTTTCTTGTTTGGTGCGTTCGAATTGCTATCGACACGGTTATTCTTAAAGTTGAGAAAAAAGTACAATCCCGACGTATGTATTGTATTTTTAAATCTAATAGCGCACTTCCAACATCATGATTGGAAAAGCGTAGAAAAAATAGATGATAGTTCTCGTGCTGTGTTCTCATTTTTAAATAGGATTTTGGGCTTGTTGCTGGCTGATAGTGAAAATGAACGGGTGATCGTACTAAATGCATTCACACAAAAAAATGTCAGCCAAGAAGCGTTCTTCTGCTATAGGCAGATAAATCCTCTGGAATTCCTCAAGCGTATTGGTTTGCGACCGACGCGAGTTGAACAATGCATGACCAACGACGGACATGCTTTTTTTTCAACTACAGAAGAATGCCTACATGCAGCAGCGTGTTTGAGAGAAGCTCGCGTAGAAGGCTCGGCCGCGTTCACAATAGAAATAGATGAGAGTCAGCCGACACGTCTATTCTACCAATTTGCGTTCTGGGGGGCGGCAGACTCTGAGACAACTTTGAATATTGGAAACAAATCCATGCCATTGCTTAGCGAGTTTGCATTACATGCGAAAAGAACCGGAGCTCACGTTCCATTAGGTAGCGCATTTTATAATAATCTAAAGCTGCCGCATTCAACTCCTAATTATGAAATATTTAAATATATTTGGCCTCGGTAGGAGTGTTTATGTCAATGATATATGAATATATAGTATTCTTTTGCTGGGTCTCCTCATGATAAATAGCGCAGACTTTTCGGTACAAATTGCAGTTGTCATTCCTTGTTTCAAAACCAAGAAGCATATTTTGGATCTGATTGGTCGTATTGGCTCAGAAGTGTGTGCGATTTATGTAGTAGATGATTGTTGCCCTGAACGCACTGGAGATTACGTAAAGATTGAGTGCAAAGACCCTCGTGTTATTGTTCTTTACAACACTTCGAACCTTGGCGTAGGTGGCGCAGTGATGTCGGGATATGCTGTTGCTATTAATGATGGTCATGATGTTTTCGTGAAAATTGACGGCGATGGGCAAATGGATCCTGCTTTAATTCCTAGTTTCGTTTCTCCAATTATTTCAGGTGACGCAGACTACGTGAAGGGAAATCGATTCTTTGACCCTGAGTCGCTCACCGGCATGCCTTTCATCCGTTTATTCGGAAACGCGGTATTGTCGTTTTTTACAAAGATTTCTACCGGTTATTGGCATTTGTTTGATCCTACTAATGGGTACACCGCCATTCATGCAGAAGTCGCTAAGCATCTTCATTTCCATAAAATCAGCCAACGCTACTTTTTTGAAACTGACGTACTATTTCGTTTGGGGCTTCAAGGTGCGGTGGTGTATGACCTTCCAATGTCTGCTCATTATGCCGATGAAAAAAGTAATCTAAGTATTAGGAAAGTTATCCCTGAGTTCTTGTTCAAACATTGTAGAAATGCAAGTAAGAGATTTCTTTATCGCTATATTTTACGAGACTTTTCGCTTGCAACGCTAGAGTTTTTTGCAGGTGTTATATTGATGTTGTTTGGTGCGATTTATGGTGCTTCGCGTTGGTATATATCAGCACATGGCGGACCGCTTGCGTCCGCGGGTGCAGTAATGTTGGCAGGGTTGCCATTGCTTGCAGGGTTGCAATTTCTCTTGGCTTTTTTAAATTACGACATGCTTTCTGTGCCAAAATACGCTCTCCATCCCGCGCTAGTACATCAGTCTAAAGTTAAGTCACATATTGTTAAGGTTCAAAAAGGCGTTTAGTTAACTAATGTAGGTTCAATTATCGTTTGCTGTTCGGTGTTTTGAATTGGCTTCTTTTATAGAGTGTATCTCTAGTTCTCATAAAAAATTCCCGCGGCGACTTGGACGAAGTCGGCGACTTCTATCCCGATTTGCAAGCATGACCACGTGATAAACACATTAATACTATGTAGGTGACGACCGTCACGTTTTCGGCTGAGCACTTGCGCCGGTATTACATGTAATAGCCTTATGTTTTCAGAATGCATCGGCAAGAAATTGCGCAACGCGGTATTTCAGTAATATAAGTCACCCATGATCTTCTCCAGCCGCTGGGGATGCCACGCTAAACGACTGGCTGATAATATGCAGTATAGATAGTGGATGACTTAAACTCGACGATTTTTTCACATCCCGCAACAGACACACTTTTGACAGCCCCCATACATCGCCTAGATTTGGGAGGCAGCTTCGGAAAAGCTGCTTTCCCAATCGATGTCATGGAGCTTCAAATATGCGTACCGGTTATTTCTCCTCTCTGATTTTTGCCCTGCTCACCAGCCTCTCGATCAGCGCCACTGCTGCGCCCGCAGCCAAGCCCGAGACTGGCAATCCACTTGCAGTAATGGAAGCTGCTCCGAAGGAAATGTCAGGCAAAGTCGACCTCAATGGTGCCGACGCGCCCACTTTGCAGCGAGAATTGACAGGAGTGGGTGACGCAAAGGCCCAGGCGATTGTTGCATATCGCGATATGAACGGGCCGTTTGCATCCGTTGATGAGCTGCTGGAAGTGAAGGGGATCGGTAAAGCGATTCTGGATAAAAACCGTGAGAAGCTCGAGGTGAACTAAGCTGATTGTTCAGCACTAGGAAGGCCGGTCATTGACCGGCCTTTTTTCGTTTAGAAGCGATCAAAAAATGTCCTGCTCTTTAAGGAGTGGCACCTGCGCAAGACACCTCCTTTCGTCGGCGCCTAAAAAATTACGACTATCATATCTACTTTGGATTATGCCTATAATAAATACGTTTTCCAACGAACCGCTCATACGTTCTCGCCCTCAGCCTCTTCCCAGGAGCACCCTTTATGAACTCTCCCAAAGCCCAAGGAACCGCTCTCGTCACCGGTGCATCTTCCGGCATCGGTGCAATTTACGCCGAGCGCCTGGCCGCCCGTGGTTTTGACCTGCTCCTGGTTGCCCGTGACCAGGAGCGCCTCGACGCAGCCGCAACCAGGCTGCGCACAGAGCACGGCATACAAGTCGAAGTGTTCAAGGCGGATCTGACGCAAAAGGACGACGTGCTAAAGGTGGAGCAGCGCCTGCGCAGCGATTCCAGTATCAGCCTCCTGCTAAACAATGCCGGCGTCGCGGCCGATGGTCTGCTGGCCAACTCCGACATGGACCAGCTTGAGCGTTTGATCCAGCTCAACATCACGGCAGTCACGCGGTTGGCCTCGGCGGCGGCGGCAAGTTTTTCCAAGGCGGGTCGCGGGACGATCATCAACATTGCCTCGGTCGTGGCATTGTTTCCCGAGCGCTTCAACGCG
>Ga0247812_10000531_pt1 | contig 23818 bp, 21 predicted proteins | sample UWRJL149409B1_FD_178011 | JGI IMG/M metagenome (GOLD analysis project Ga0247812, IMG submission 178011) | Plant litter microbial communities from Arlington Agricultural Research Station in Wisconsin, United States - UWRJ-L149-409B-1 | ecosystem: Environmental > Terrestrial > Plant litter >...
GCCTGAGCGGAGTTGCTCCAGGGCTTTCTTTTTCATTTGCTCATAATCGAGCGATTCTTCCTGTTTCATTCTAAACTATGTTAAAGGTAATTAATTACGCTTTGACACAGTTTATTTTACACCCTCTCTCTGTTCATAAATGTTTTATTATTACGATGCCAGGTAAGCTGTAATAACTTTATTGGCTTCTTCTTTATTTTTAACAGCAGACCATTTTTCTTTTACAGATAGGTCGCCCATTTCAAATAATCTTTCGAACAGCAGCTTGCCGTCTTTCTTACCGGATAGTTTAATGAAGGTATTTTTGGCAAATACATTATCCCATACGGCGCGTACATCCGTCCAGTAGGCTTGCTGGCTGGCCCACCATGTTTTGGCGTAAGCAAATTTGGCTTCGTCTGCCTTGGTAAATTCTTCATAGCCTTTTTCCTGGGCAAGTAGCTTTTCGCCTTCCGGTGAGCGTACTATTTTTTTGTTGTCCTGCTCATACATCCAGCCTTGCGGGGTAATGTAAATGCGGTTACCACGGCGCAGTACGTTATAGTCGTTACGCTTGGTGAACTCGCGGCGTGGCAGTGGCGAATCGGTTTCGCTTTGCCATTGGTGGCGGCCATCTACATGCACCCAGGTGCCAATGCTTTCGTAACGCGGGCTATCATCTACCTGCAAAACCTTCTGTACCCAGCGGCCCTTGGTTTCTGCCGGGGCAAGCGCGACTTTTTTCCAGGTGTTATCTTTATCGTAAGCTAATATGCTTGGCTGTTCGTAAATCCAGTCTTCGCGCCAGTGTTTAATAACGGTGCTGTCGCCCACAACCAGTAAATGCTGAATGACGATCTTCTTCGGAGAATCTTCTACCACAACAGCCCACTCGTATCCCCATGATTTGTAACGCGGGTGAAATTTATAAGCAGTATCCGGTGCAAAGGTTTCCGCATAATTAAAAGTTACTTTATAATAACCAGCCAGGGATTTTATGGCGGTGCGGTCTTGGTCGAGTTTAGATTGTGAGAATGCGCTGAGGGTTAAAATGCAGCAGATCAGGATTAGGGAAAGTTTTTTCATTCTTTATTTAGATTAAATTAACACACAAAGGAAAAACTTTAATATGGCAATAACAATACTTTATTCCTGTTTTTTATGTTTGTAATGAGGTAGTTAAACGCTATTTTTGTAATATGATAAAAAGGTTTGGGATAGTATTGATGGCGTTACTGTACATGGTTACAGCGGCCGGCTTTGCCCTAAACCTGCATTATTGCGGCAATTACGTGGCCGATGTTAAAATAAATGCTCCTGCAGATGCCTGCGCCAGGCCAATGGCTAAAAGCAAAATGGATTGCTGCAAGGATAGCCACCTTACTGTAAAGGTAAAGGACGATCATCAGAAAGAATCCACATCGTTTAACGCCCGATTATTTGCTTTCGATCTGCCGAGGTTCCCGGTGGTTGATTTTCTTTCTGTAGCGCAGCTGGTACAATCAGAAAATTTGGTTGACCGTGGCCCGCCGGATGTCCCTTTAAACGGCACCCCTGTTTTTATTAAAAATTGCATTTTCAGAATTTGACAGGTAATTGATCTCCGCATTAATTACACAATTAGTTCAAAATTCAATTTTAAAAACATGAAAACTTTAAAGATCTATATCATCCTTTTTATAGCAACAATTACTGCTGCAAAAGCACAATTTACCAAGGCAGAGTTACAGGTTAGCGGTTTAACCTGCTCGCTGTGTGCAAAATCTACCGAGAAAGCCATCAAAGCCCTTCCCTTTGTAAGCGAAATAAAGCCCGATCTGATCCGCAATATCTACAACATCACCTTTAAAAATGATGTGCCTGTAGATTTTGAACAGATCAGCAAGAAAATTAAAAGTGCCGGCTTTTTTGTAAACTACTTTAAAACCACCTACAACTTTGCGGGTACTACCGTTGCCGATAACACCTTTACGCATGGCGGCGATACCTACAAAGTACTGAATGCCGATAAACCATTAACCGGCGAGGTATCCTTAACTATTGTTGATAAAGGTTTTGCGCCTAATTCGGTATCTAAAAAGTACCTGGGCAAAACCTCGGATACCACTGCACCGGCATCGGGCAAACTATACCACGTAGCAATTTAAGGCGTCTTCTAAATCTCTCTTTTTTTATGAAGACTATTTTATTGGCTCTTTGCCTTACGGCATTGGCGTGCACCGCATTTGGGCAGGAATTATATGTAAATACCGAACCGGCCAGCAATATGGCAGCCCGTTCCTTAGGCATCCGTTTAGAGAATCAGGGATTCTTTTCGCCGGAATTTAAAAACCGTACCACGTTGGAAGCCATGTATGGCGCAAGCGGCAAACTGATGCTGCATGGCGCTGCCTATTTATCAGATTTTTACCGGGATAACCAGCGTTTAGAGGGCGGCAGCTTTTACGGCAAGTACCGTTTTCTATCGGTAGATACGGTACAATCGCATTTCCGGGGAGCATTTTTTGGGAAAGCAGCTATCAGCAGCAACCCCTACAATACGCAGGAAATAGCGCTGGAAGGCGATAATAGCGGCTTACAGGGCGGCGTGGTATTTACCAAGCTAATCCATAAGCTGGCTATTTCCGGCTCGGCAAGTTACCTGCGCGCTTTTAATAATACGGGCAATGCTCTGCCCTTAACCGGCGCCAAGGATGCGGTTGCTTATACCCTTTCGGCGGGTTATTTGCTACTACCTAAAAATTACAGCAGCTATAAGCAAGTGAACGTTAATGTATATGCCGAGTTTTTAGGCAAAGCTAACCCCGGTTACGGGCAAAGCTACCTGGATGCCGCGCCTGCGGTGCAGCTCATCTTTAACAGCGTTTGCCGGCTGGATTTCTCCTACCGGACGCCTTTGTTTAACTCCATGGAACGCAACAGCAAAAACATGTACCTGGTGCGCCTGGAGTATAATTTCTTTAACCTATAGATCATTCCGATGAAAAAATATATTTTAACAATGGCTGTAGCAATGGCTTCTCTTGCAACTTACGCGCAAGACATGAGCCACATGCAGCACATGCAAAAGGACACCACCCTTAAAAGGAAAACGCAGCATGACCATATGAACATGCCCGGCATGCAGCACGATACCACAAAGCACATGATGATGACGAGCCAGTTCTCGCTCGATCTGCCGATGAACCGCGACGGCTCTGGTACCTCTTGGGTGCCCGATGAAACACCAATGTATATGTACATGGTGCATGGCAAAAAGTGGATGCACATGGTACATGGCAGCTTTTTTGCCCGCTACAACAAGCAGGACCTGTTCAATAAAGGCAGCCGCGGAGATAGTAAAGTTGATGCGCCCAACTGGCTGATGTATATGGCCCAGTGCAAAGTGGGCAGCAACGGGTTGTTTGCAGTGAATACCATGTTTTCGCTGGATCCTTTCCTGGTAGGCGCAGGTGGGTACCCGTTGCTTTACCAAACCGGCGAATCGTACAAAGGCAATAAACTGGTAGACAGCCAGCACCCGCACGACCTGTTTGCCGAACTAAGCATTGCCTACACTCAGCGCGTGGCAAAAAACACCGATGTATCTTTATCAGTTGGATACCCGGGCGAGCCTGCTTTGGGGCCACCGGTATTTATGCACCGCTTATCGGCCATGAATAACCCCGATGCGCCTTTAAGTCACCATTATGCCGATGCCACGCATATTACTTTTGGTACAGCTACGCTGGGTTTCAGGCATAAAAATGTAAAGCTGGAAGGATCGGTATTTACCGGCCGCGAGCCTGATGAATACCGATATGGTTTTGATAAGGCCAAGTTTGATTCCTACTCTGTGCGCTTGTCTGTCAACCCGTCGAAAGAGTGGGCATTGCAGGTATCAAACGGCTGGCTGAAAAGCCCCGAGGAAGCCGAGCCGCAGGAGAATATCGACAGGTTTACCGCATCGGCCATCCACACCAAAATGCTGAATGATGACAGCTACATTGCCACCACTTTTGTGTACGGGCAAAACACGCACAATGGCCACACAGAGCCTGCGGCTTTAGTAGAAAGCAGCCTGCAGCTTAGCAAAACCGCCATATACGGCCGTTACGAATATGTGCAGAAAGGTGCCGAAGAGTTGGATCTGGAAGCGCAGTACCCGGGCAGCCCCAACTTTAAAATAAACGCGTTAACGTTAGGAACTAACCGCATCCTGGCCACTTTTAAGCAAACCAACTTAACGGTTGGCGCGCAGGCCACAGCTAATTTTTCGCCACCGGCGTTAAAGTCCTTGTATGGCACGGCGCCGATAGGTTTCCAGGTTTACCTGCGGGTTACCCCGGCCCTCATGAAAATGGGCAGCAAACATAAAATGGATCATAACATGATAGATATGTAAAACAGAAAAGGCGGGAGAAAATTTCCCGCCTTTTCTGTTTATTAAAATCGTTTTATAGTTTCTGTTAAATGCGCCAAATGGTGTTTACTATGCCATGCGTATAAGGCCAATCCTTTTTTCATGGTAACTTCCTCGCCAGATGCAGGGTGTATAAAGGTGCGCTCCCACTGGTCGTCGGTAAAGCTTTCAAACAGGTACGTCATGCGCTGGTGAATGCCCTCCAGCATCCGCAGGGATGGTTCTACGGGCAGGCGGTAATCGGGCAGCAGGGCCCAGTCGCCTTCTTCGTAGGGTTTTATGGTTGGGGTATCTTCGGTAAGTGCAAGCTTAAAACGCGTAATTGAGTTCATGTGGCTATCGGCCAGGTGGTGCACTACCTGCCGCAGTGTCCAGCCGCCGGTACGGTACTGGGTATCCAGCTGGCGCTCGGTTAAGGGCATTACGGCATTGCGCACTTTACCCGGCAAACTTTTAAGTTCACTGATCCATTTCCGCTTATCTTCGGCTATGTAAGAAACCGGTGTAATAAACTTCCCGATAGGGTAACGCATCTGCTCATCTGTCATAATTCTTTATTTAACAGGGGGATTAATATTTTGGTGGATAAATAACGTTTTGCCCTAAATTAGCGTTTTGTTTTGTTTGTAAACTAATGATAAAAAAATTCTTATTCCTGCTCATAGTTCTTAAGTGTACTATTACCCATGCCGAAACCATCAGAACCGATGTATTGGTTATCGGCGGCGGGGCCAGCGGGGTAGCGGCAGCCATACAAAGCGCGCGCAGCAATGTAAAAACCATGCTGGTAGAACAGGGCCCCTGGCTGGGTGGCAGCATGACGGCCGGCGGCATGTGCGTGTTAGACGGTAACCGCAACCTGCCAACCGGTATTTTTGCCGAATTTAGGGGGCGGGTGGTTGATTTCTATAAGAACAGGTTAGGATACGATACCACCAAAAATGCCATACTGGTTTTTGAGCCCGCCACCGGTGCGGCCATCCTCAAAAAAATGGCCGATACGGTTAAGAACCTCTCCGTAAAACTAAACACTCCATTCACCACCATTAAAAAAGACGGCACCGGCTGGGAAGTAGGCATCACCGTAAATGGCAAAACCGATATTATAAAAACAAAAGTACTGGTAGATGCTACCGAACTGGGCGATGTGGCTGCAAGGGCAGGCGCCTTGTTCAATTCCGGCTTCGACAGCCGCAGCGATACCGGCGAAGCCCTGGCGCCCGATAACGCCACCAACCAGATCCAGGATCTTACCTGGGTAGCCATCGTTAGAGATTACGGCAAGGCCGCCGACCGAACTATCCCCAAGCCCGAAGGCTATAATGCCGCCGCTTTTGCCTGTCTTAAAGCTGCGGATATCAAAAAGTTGCTGGCCTCCGCTGCCTTACCGAACGATAAGTATATGATCAAATGGAGCGAGTGCGCGGCCAGCCAGTACTCTGTAACATCTGACGACTTGCTGCCCGAGAACCGCGCCAACACCTACCGCCTGGCTAAGCTGCATACCCTCGGCCTTATTTATTACCTGCAAACCGAACTGGGCTACAAAAACCTGGGGCTCTCCGATGAGTTTCCAACTCAGGATCATCTGCCGTATATCCCCTTCATCCGCGAGAACAGGCGCGCTGCGGGTTTGGTACGAATGGTACTTGATGATATTTATACACCTTACGATCGTGGCTCAAAGCTGTACCGCACATCCATTGGTATTGGCGATGCCACCCCGGGCCAGCATTACAGCGTGCCGGGTGTGCCGAAGGTAAAATATCCGCCTTTCCCGGCATATTCTATCCCGTTGGGGGTAATCGTAGTGAAAGATCAGGAGAATTTGCTGGTAACGGAGAAGGCCATTTCGGTAACGCATTTGGTTAACGGCAGCATAACTTACCCATCAGTACAAATGACTTTGGGGCAGGGCGTTGGCGCAACCGCGGCGTTCTGCGCGTTCTTTAAAACCTCCACCAAAAATTTAATGCCGAGGGTGATCCAGGGCGAAATATTGGATCATAACGGATCGATAATGCCTTTTGTGGATGTACCCAAAACCGACCCGGCGTATCGCGCCGTACAGCAAATTGGTGCTACCGGCCTGTTGCAGGGTTTCCGCAAAATAAATGGCAACAGCGCGCAGGTACTGTTTAAACCCGATACCACCGTACGAACCGTGGAGGTTAAAGCTATCCTGAATGATATTTATGCCCGCTCTTTTTTATGGTTTAACAAAACTAACCCCGGCGAATATTTTACCCTGGGTAATATGCTCTCCTACATCAGCGAGATGACCCTGGCCGACCCGGAAACGCTGCAAAAGGTAATGCAGACCGCCTGGCAAAGTAAGTACAAATTCACCGTACCCTTTGATTTGAAGCGCCCTGTAACCCGCCGTGAATTTGCGGTATTGGCCAACAGGTATCTCAATCCCTTCGCACGCAAGGTGGATCTGAGCGGCAAACTTGTAAATTAAGGGTTGTATGTTTACATCTAAGAATAAATACCCTTTAATCCTATTTGTTATTCTTTGTATCTCATTTATGGGCTACTTAATAATTTCGAACGGGAAAACGGATAAAGAAAACCTTAGCAGGCAGTTTGATGGTATTGTTGAAGGTGTTCGTTATGATGAAAAGTATATCCCTTATGTTCAAATTAAGGGGAAAGAATATTATTTGGATGCCGGGTACAATTTTGAGCGAAAAATAGAAAAGGGCGATAGTGTAGTTAAAAGCAGTGGATCAAACAGCTATAAATTGATCAAACCAACGGGGGAAGTGTTGATTTTTAAGAATTGAATTTGTCCTTTACAGTTGATTAAATCTATCTGTAAATCACCGTAAAACATTTTTCTCTTTACCTTTACCGCATGGAAGCCATCAACTGGAACGATTTTGAAAAGGTAGAACTGCGTGCAGGTACTATTATAGAGGCATCGGATTTCCCCGAAGCGCGGAAACCGGCCTATAAACTAAAGGTTGATTTCGGCCCGCTTGGTATTAAACAATCCAGTGCGCAGATCACTAAACATTATACTAAGGAGGAATTGCCCGGCCGTCAGATAATGGGCGTAGTGAACTTTCCTAAGAAACAGATCGCTACGTTTATGTCGGAATTTCTGGTGACCGGCTTTGCCGATGAGAACGGCGATATCGTATTAGCCGCTATTGATAAACCCGTGCCCAACGGCAGTAAACTCATTTAATATGTTTTTTACCCATTGGATAATTGGTCCGCAATTTTTAGGTATGATATTCCTGTTAGCCGGGCTCATCCAGAGATGGTACCCGCCTAAAAAGATCAACGCGCTGTATGGCTACCGAACCGAATCATCTATGAAAGACCAACAAAGCTGGGACGAAGCCAACCGTTACTCCACCGCTTTGATGATCAGATACGCGTGGATAATGATCATAGCAGGCGCTATCATCACACTTGCCCTGGCTCAATTAACCATTAGCGAAGATGCCTATATATTAAGCAAGGTAGGGCTGATGATTGGCGGGGCCGTAGTAATGGTTGTGTTCCTGATCAGGTCTACAGAAAAACATTTAAAAAACTTCAGCAATAAACCCTGATGAGATATTTTACTTTCGGCGACGAGCCGGCCATATCGCCCGATGAATTTTTTATGAACGAAGCCCTGAAGGAGGCCCGCCAGGCCCTGCAGGAAGACGAGATCCCGATAGGTGCCGTGGTAGTTTGCAAAGGGCAGATTATTGGCCGTGGCCATAACCTTACAGAGCGGTTAAATGATGTATCGGCACATGCCGAGATGCAGGCCCTTACCGCCGCAACCAACTCAATGGGCGGTAAATACTTGCCGGAGTGTACCTTATATGTAACTATGGAACCCTGCGTAATGTGCGCCGGTGCATCCTACTGGTTCCAGATAGGGCGGATAGTTTTTGGCGCTTATGATGCCCGCCGCGGTTTTGGCCGCCTTAACCAAACCATTACCCACCCCAAAACACTCATAACCGGCGGCATCCACGAAAACGAATGCGCACAATTGGTAAAGGATTTTTTTAAATCGAAGAGATAAGGGAGTCCATAGCCCATAGTTGATAGTCCATAGTGTTTGACTATGGACCATGGGCTATTAACTATGGTCTCCTTAACATATAAATGACATTCTTTTAGAACAAATAGTCCTTTGTAACCTTATATTTGTTCATCACATTAGTTTAACCTTTAAAATAAATATTATGGCATTTACACTACCGGCGTTACCATACGCTACCGATGCACTGGAACCGCATATTGATAAAGCTACTATGGAAATTCACCATGGCAAGCACCACCAGGCTTATGTTACCAATCTTAACAAAGCTTTGGAAGGTAAACCAGAGGCTGACGCTAAAATTGAAGACATTATCAAAACCATCTCTAAGTTTCCGCCTGCAGTGCGTAACAATGGTGGTGGTCACTATAACCACACCATGTTTTGGACATTATTGTCTCCAAACGGTGGCGGTGAGCCAACCGGCGCTTTAGCTGATGCTATTAAAAGCACTTTCGGTTCATTTGCCGATTTTAAAACTAAAGTATCAGAAGCTGGTGCAACACGTTTTGGATCGGGCTGGGCTTGGTTAATTGTTACTGCCGATAAAAAACTGGCTGTAACTTCAACCCCTAACCAGGATAACCCTTTAATGGATATTGCCGAAGTAAAAGGTACACCGGTATTAGGTATTGATGTTTGGGAGCACGCTTACTACCTGAAATACCAAAACCGTCGCCCTGATTATTTAGCTGCGATATGGAATGTGATCAACTGGGCACACGTTTCTGAGTTATACACAAAAGCTATAGCTTAATCTCACCCTCTTCTTTTACGGAGAGATTACCATACAAAGAAGCGGCAGGTTGGAAACAATACTGCCGCTTTTTGATTAAGCCTCACCTAAATCCTCTCCAAAGGAGAGGACTTAAAAACAATAACACCCTCTCCCCTGGAGAGGGCAGGGTGAGGCTTTATACATGTAATTTTAATTCTACCCCTATGAAAGCAATCGTCCTCGAATCCGCGGAAAACCCGCTGGTATATAAAGAAGTTGAGAAACCCACCATTGGGCCCGGAGAAGTGTTGGTGCAGATGAAAGCCGCCGCCTTAAACCGCCGCGACTACTGGATAACCGTTGGCAAATACGCAGGTATTAAATACCCCACCATTTTAGGTGCTGATGGCTCCGGCGTTGTTGCCGAAGCAGGCGAAGGTGCCGAAGAATGGCTTGGTAAAGAAGTTATCATCAACCCATCGCATAACTGGGGCGATAGTCCGGATTTTCAGGGTAAGGATTTTAAGATATTAGGTTTACCCGAAGACGGCACGCTGGCCGAATATGTAAAAGTAAAAGCAGAATACCTATACCCAAAACCAGCCCATTTAAACTGGGAGCAGGCCGCCGCGCTACCTTTAGCGGGTTTAACCGCTTACCGGGCGCTGTTCACTAAAGCGCACATCAAAAAAGGCGATAAAGTTTTAATTGTTGGTGTGGGCGCAGGCACGGGTACTTTTCTGTTGCTATGGGCATTAGCCGCGGGCTGCCAGGTTTTTGTAACATCGGGCAGCGGCGAAAAAATTGAACGTGCCAAGCAGTTAGGCGCAGCAGCCGGTGTAAACTATAAAGCGCAAGACTGGGCCGAAGAACTGAAACATTTCTCGGGCGGTGGTTTTGATGTTATAGTAGATAGCGCCCTCGGTCCTGATTTTGCCAAACTGCCGGACCTGTGCAACCCCGGCGGTCGCATTGTTTTCTTCGGCGGTACCGCAGGCAACATTCCCGAACTAAACGGCAGGGCCATCTTTTGGAAACAATTGCAAATCCTGGGCACCACCATGGGCACAAAAGAAGATTTTGAAGCAATGCTGAACCTGGTGAATACCCATAAAATTGTACCTGTAGTAGATGAAGTGTTCCCGATTACTGAGGCAAAAAAGGCTTTCAGTAAGATGGAAAGTTCGGCACAGTTTGGTAAATTGGTTTTAACGGTTGGGTAGATGATGAGTTGATAACTATTCTTTTTTATATTGATAAACAGTCAATTTACCGGTATAATCATTGGCGGGCGATGGTTTAAATAATAATCTACTAATTTTGTGGACATTTTTAGCTATGATCAAAAAACCTATCGCCCTGTTATTAAAAGAATCTAAGGAAGAGGGCGAGCATGCGCTTAAGCGTTCGCTTGGGCCGGTTAACCTTATTCTTATAGGTATCGGCATCATCATCGGGGCCGGCTTGTTCTCCTTAACGGGGATAGCTGCTGGGCAGCATTCGGGCCCGGCGGTTACTATCTCGTTTTTAATAGCCGCGCTGGGCTGTACTTTTGCAGCCCTGTGCTATGCCGAGTTTTCGGCCATGATCCCTGTCTCCGGAAGTGCCTATACATACTCTTACGCCACCATGGGTGAACTTTTTGCCTGGATCATTGGCTGGGACCTGATGCTGGAATACTCCGTAGGGGCCGCTACGGTAGCCATCAGCTGGTCGCAATACCTTACTAAATTTTTGTCCTGGTTTGACCTGTACCTGCCTCCGCAGCTTACCCTTTCACCTTTCGAAACCGCAAAAGCTGCTAACGGCGATGTGGTAAGCGGCATTATTAACCTGCCGGCGGCGCTGATAGTAATATTGGTTACCAGTATCATCATTCGGGGCACTAAAGGCTCGGCATTGGTGAATGCAATTATTGTGAGTTTAAAAGTTGGGGTGGTACTGGTGTTTATAGCCGTGGGCTGGTCCTTTATTAACCCGCAGAACTATCATCCTTACATTCCGGAAAACACGGGTGTTTGGGGCACGTATGGCTGGTCGGGTATTTTACGGGGCGCGGGATTGGTTTTCTTTGTGTTTATTGGCTTTGATGCGGTATCCACCGCGGCGCAGGAAGCTAAAAACCCGCAGCGCAATATGCCCATCGGGATCATCGGCTCATTGGTAGTTTGTACTATCCTGTTTGTGATCTTCGCCCACGTAATGACGGGGATGGCCAACTATAAAGAGTTCATTGGCTCGGGTGCGCCGGTAGCCATCGCTATCGAAAAAACACATTACCAATGGCTCAGCAAGGCTATTGTACTGGCTATATTAATTGGATATACTTCGGTGATATTGGTAGACCTGCTGGGGCAGTCGCGGGTGTTTTTCTCCATGTCTAAAGACGGGCTGCTGCCCAAGATCTTTTCTGATATTCACCCTAAATTCCGCACACCCTGGAAATCCAACATATTACTTTGCGGATTTATAGCGCTGTTTGCAGCCTTTGTACCTATCCGCGTAGTGGGCGAAATGACGAGCATCGGAACATTGCTGGCCTTTGTAATGGTTTGCGCAGGCATCCTTATCTTAAGAAAGCAGCAGCCCGATGTACACCGTCCTTTTAAAACACCATGGGTGCCGCTGATACCTATACTGGGCATTTTAACTTGCTTTGCCATGATGACCTTTTTGCCTGGTGATACCTGGCTGCGCTTAGTAATTTGGCTGGCAATAGGCTTGGTGATCTATTACACTTATGGGAAAAAGAACAGCGTGCTGAGGAAACAAATGGAAGGGAAAAACGACTAATAGATGAACGGGAAGCTACTGAGTTTACGGGTTGATAGTATTAAATGGGAGCTGCCAGGTACCGCCACCTTCTATTTAAGCCCAACCACCAGTGAACGTGTAAGTTATAAAGCCGGGCAGTTTATTACGCTGGTTTTTGATCATCATGAACACGAAATCCGGCGGTCTTACTCCTTAAGTTCATCACCGGATGAAGACCTGCTGGCTATTACCGTTAAGCGGATTGATAACGGCGAGATCTCCCGTTTTCTGCAAACCAAAGTAAAGCCGGGCGATATCCTGTATGCAGTACAGCCCGCCGGTAGGTTTTTAATTGCTGATTATGAGGCCGAAAAAGATCTTTTTTTATTTGCCGGTGGCAGCGGCATTGTGCCTGTGTTCGCCCAATTAAAGTACATACTTAACCGGCCGGGTAATAGCAAACTGCACCTTATCTACAGCAGCCAAAGCAAAGCCTCCATTATATTTGCCAATGAATTGAACGAACTGGCCGAATGCTTTCCCGACAGGCTGAACATTATCCACATGCTAAGTAGTGATGCGCGTCGGCTAAATAATATTGTGGTAGAACAAACGGTTAACCGGCTTGTACATTTTGAACGCGATGATGCTGAGTTTTACCTTTGCGGCCCGTTCCCCTACATGCGCATGATCAGCCTTACACTGCATTTTATGGGCATTGCTGATAAGCAGATCAGGAAGGAAAACTTTGTGCTGGAAACGGTACCTGTTACCGGTACTATACAAACCTATCTGCCCAAAAATATCCGCATCAATTTTGGTGGCGAGGAGCACAACCTGGTAGAAGGCGAAAATCAATCTATCCTACAAACGGCCTTGCAAAATAACATCCAGCTACCTTATAGCTGCCGCCATGGCATCTGCTCGGCATGCCTGGCTTTTTGTGAAACTGGTAAAGTAGAGATGGCCAAAAACGAAGTGCTTACCGAGGCTGAACTTGCCGCAGGCTGGATCCTCACCTGCACCGGCCATGCCTTAACCGATGATGTGGTGATAAGTTATAAATAAACCGACTTCTAAAAAATGTATAAAAACAAACAAGGCCACAGATATTTTCCGTGGCCTTGCTTATTTATGCAGGTAGCATTTACACCCCCTGTATCTGTTGTTTATGCGTTCTGCGATGGGTTACGCCGCGCTCTTTTTTAGGTTTGTTCTTTTTGTTACGTTTACCCAGCCAAATAATAAAGCCGGTAATAGGTAAACTGGCGCAAATTAAACTTGCCAAAAAGGCGATGATCTTCCCCGTAAGGCCCAGTATCTGGCCCACGTGGATATCGTAATTCATTTCGGTCAATTTTAAGCCGGGGCTCTTCTTCTCAAATATATACGACTTTAAAAGCTTGCCATTGTATTTGTCAAATTCAAACCCTGTGGCATACGCGTAATGCATCGATTTAGGATAAGCCCCCACGCCGATAGCACCCGAAAGGGCAGGATCATTATGAATCAAAAACATTTCGGCTTTTGGGGCCTGCTGCCTTGCATACGCAAATGCAGTATTAACAACAGGCTGCGCAGCAACGCCACTCCGTTTTAAAGAATCTGATTTAGGTTCGGTCACCTCATCCTTAACGTTTCTGCCAATGTTAGCCATATTGTAAATAGCCTTGCTCACCGGCTCAAATGCTATAGCCAAGCCGCTTATGGCCAGTATTAAAGCAATAGATGTAGCGTAAAAGCCCAGCACGTTATGCAAGTCGTAATTCACCCTGCGCCAGCGGCCTCCCCATTTTATAGTGAAGCTGCGTTTGCGGTCGCTTTTGCGTTTGGGCCACCAAAGAATGATTCCTGTTATCATGATGATGACAAAAATAATAACCGCTACGCCCACAACCCATTTACCTATAGCCGGTGGCAGCAGCAGGTACAGGTGAATGTATTCTACAATGATGAAGAAATTGGTTTGCGGCTTTTCGTGGTAAGTTATTTTGGCGGTGTATGGGTTCAGAAAAACGTACTCATAACCTTCCTTACCCAAATTAGCTAAAACACCGGCGGGGCGTTCTGCCCCGTAGTAGTAAATAAAATCAGGCGAGGCCTTTGGGAAATCCTTTTTTACGGCTGCTATTAATTCCGAAGGCTGAACGTAGGGCTTGCCGTGGTTTTCTACGGTGCGGTAGCTGTACATGGCATCCTGTATCTCATCCTGAAAACAAAAGATGCAGCCGGTGATACTCACTATAAACACCACAAGCCCGGAGATGAATCCGAGCCAGCGGTGGCAAAAAAGTATTACCTTTTTTAATGGGGTCATATATTATTTAAATTTATATGATGCACTTAGTACAAATTGGCGTAAACGCTGTGGATTAACTGTAGTGTAACCTGTATAACATTTTTTATCAGTTAAATTATTAACACTCAGGCCAAAGCGATATTGAGCTTTATCATAAAACAAGTTGCTGTTTAATACAGTGTAGGCAGGTAGTTCAAATGTGCCCTGGCTTACGCTGTTGATGATTTTGTTTTTGCTTGCATAGTTACCACCAAAGCCTATGCCTAAACCTTTTAATGCAGTTTCTGGTAAACGGTAGCTCACATAAAAGTTAGCCAAATATGGGGAGCCTGCTGTATTTGGGCGCAAGCCTTGCACATCAGCGTCAGCCTTAGTGAACTTGGAATCGTTGTATGAAAAACCGGCAATAATGTTTACAGAGGCTATAGGGTTGGCAATGATCTCAGCCTCGAAACCGTTGCTGTTTTGAGTTCCATCTTGTATCTGGCTAAATACAGGTGAATCTGGGTCGCTTCTTAAAACATTGGTAAGTTTTATACGATAGTAGCTCACAGTACCGTTTAGTTTACCATTGAATAGAGCCATCTTCACACCACCTTCAATTTGGTTAGCATTTTGAATTTTAGGTGTAACAGTTTGGCCACTTGCATTTGCAAAAGGGGCTGGGTTTTGGAAACCGTTTTGGTAATTAGCAAATAACGACAATGCATCTTTAATTGGCTGGTATATCAAACCAAATTTTGGTGAGAACGCTGTTTGGCTATACGGTTTGGCATCTTGAGTGCCATCAAGTTTATAGTTTCCTTTATTCTCAAAACGGTCAACACGTAAACCAGCTGATGCGATCAACCTATCGGTAATATTTACTACGTCAGATGCATAAGCACTGTACGTATTGGTTTTGTAAATATATGGGTAGGCAGCAGCGTTAAAAGGGTTTGATTCAATCACGTTTTTATTAAATGCACCATAGTCAAAGTTAGGGTCATTAAGAGGAATTATTCCATAGGTGTTACCAAAATAAACCTGGCGTGAGTTTTGGCGTTGAAAATCTAAACCTACAACAAAACGGTGGCGGGTGGTACCGATATTAAAGTCGCCGTTAATGTTTTCCTGTATCTCAATAGCGCCTAATTTGCTTCGATAGGTAGATTGATCGTTAAGGGAAATGTAGTTGTTGTTGCCGGGAAGATCTACCAGTGGGCTTATACCTGTGAGAGGATCTGTTGTGAGGCCTATTGCACTTGCATCACTAAGAAGGTAATAATATGGACTTGCACCGTTTGAATAACTGTTTGATGATGAGAAAACAGTTTGTGAGGTAAGCTTGTCTAAGATTTTATAGTTTGCCGTTGCAAAATAGTTTAAGCTGCGGCTAAACGATGTGATGTTATCGTTTGAGTATGCATTCATGTAATCAATTTTCAGATCACTGATTTTAGTAGCGCCCATTGCTTTTGGCGACTCGCCAAAGAAGAAGAATGGCTTGGCGGCGTTGCGGCCAAAAAACGTTTCTGCTTCTAATAAAAATGATAACTTGTCATTAGCTTTTATTGCTAAGCTTGGTGCTGCTGCAAAGGTGCGGCTTTTACCATAGTTTTGAAAACTGCCTTCATAATTGTAAGCAGTATTTAAACGGAATGCTACATTAGAACCAAGCGGTGTGTTCAGGTCAACAGCTGTGCGGTTAAGGTTATAACTACCAACAGATTCTGAGATCTCCAGCCCGAATGACTCATAAGGCTTTTTAGTTACCCTGTTTACCAGGCCGCCAAAAGAGGTTAAGGTGCTACCGAATAAGGTTGCCGAAGGGCCTTTTATCACTTCTATCTTTTCGATGTTGGCTGCATCGATACCACTGGTAACTAAACCTGCAATACCATTACGTAAACGGGTTTGGGTAACAAAGCCACGCAGGGTAAAATAACCACCGCCATCGCCGGCGCGGCCTGTTGCATCCCACATTTTTTGAATGCCCGGAGCATTTCTAAGTGCATCTTCAACATTAAAAACATTTTGTTCTTTTAAAAGCTCGTTGGTAACAACACTGTAGCTTTGTGCGTTCTCTAAATTATTCAACGGAATTTTTGCAACATCAACACTTATCTTGCGGGTAAAACGGTTGCCGCGGTTGGCAATTACGTTAACCTCGGTTAATTGCGACAAACTTGCATTGATAGTGATTAAAGGCACTTCGGTAGTTTGGCCAAAGGTAACCGTTACGGGTACCTCTACTGTTTTTACACCAATGTAAGATATAATAAGGGTGTAAGAACCGGCAGGCGCCCTAAAGCTAAATTCACCGCTCGCATTGGTTGTAGCTCCATAGCTGGTGCCCATCAGGCCGATTGATACGTTATCGGCAGCTTCATTTTTATTGGCAACAACCTTACCTTTTACTGTGCCTCGCGCTTGCTGTGCTAAAATTTGAGTAGAATTTAACGCAGCAACGAGTAGAAATATCGTTGTAAGTATTTGGAAAAGATTGGGTTGAAGTTTCTTCATTTTATTAAGACTTGTTATAAATAATGGGGGCAAAAGTACACTAAGCTCCCATTAAAACCAAATTGTTTAGAATAATTATAAATAATATTCTTTGTTGAAGTAACATAAATGTTGCAATCAAGCACAAATGGCCCGTATAACCGGGCCATTTTCAAGTAATTATAAATTGTATTAGAACTTGTAACCAATGCTTACGCGCACGTTAGTAGGCGCTTCTGCCTGCCAGGTGTAAACAGCATTGCCTGCTGAATTTAGATAATCTTCGTGGCCGCCAGAGTACAGGTATTTGTTTAATACATTGTTAACATTTACGGCAAGACTAACCTTTTTAAACTGGTAAGATGTGCCGGCATCCAGGCGGAAATAGTTTGGCAGATCTGATGTGCCTGTGCCAAGGCTCCATGGCAAGCGGTCTATTTGCCATTGGTAACCTGTTGAAAAGCCCAGGCCTTTTAAACTGCCTTTTTGCAGGCGATAGGTTAACCAGGCATTGGTAACATGTTTTGCAAAACCGGGCACCGGGTTGCCTACGTTGCCGGGGTCTGTATCTTTAGAGATCTTAGAATCGGTAAAGGCATAGTTAGCCATTAAGCTAAGGCCGTTTATAATTTCACCACGGGCATCAAATTCAATACCCTTGGTTTTGGTTTGGCCAAGCTGGGTAAACTGGTTTGTTGTGCCAGGCACGCCAACCAGCTGGTTGTTCTTCAGAATTTGATAAGCAGAAAGCGTTGTGCTCCATTGCTTGTTAAACCAATCGCGCTTTAAGCCCAGTTCGTAGTTGTTGCCGGTTATTGGGTCGGCCTGCCTGCCGTTTGTAAGTTTACCTGCCTGCGGGATAAACGACTGATCGTACACACCGTAAACGCTTGATGCATCATCTAACGAATAGCTAATACCCGCCCTTGGTGTAAACTTGTTGTTAGTAGCTGTACCATCGTAAGGATCAACTGTAACCGCGTGTGTGTAACGGCCTGCTAAGGTTAAGCGCAATTTTTGATCAAAAAAGCCTAACTCGTCCTGCACGTAAACCGATTGATACTTTTGAGTAGACACATCCACAAGGCTACGGTCTTTTAACGGCGTTGCCCTGTCAAATTCAGGTAATGAAACCGGACCGTTATTAGGGTTATGGATATTAAACGGCGTAACAGGGTCAAGCGAGCCTGACTGGTAATAATCGGCTATATAATATTTATTACCTATATCAACACCACCCAAAATACGGTGAACAACGCTACCTGTACGGGCTTCGCCGTTTACAAAAGCCTGCGCAAATTTATTTTTGTTTACAGCATCCCATAAACCCAGGTTACGGCTTAAGTCGCCATTGGTTTGTATGCTGTCTATCCAGTAGCTGTATGCATTTTGTTTGTAATTAAAGTAAGCGCCTTGCGCAGTTACTTTCCACTTATCGCTAAACTTGTGTTCGTAAGTTAAAAATGCGCTATGATCGTAGATGTTTGATGCCGGTGAGTTTACCGGTGCATTGGTAAAATTGCGTGGCAGGCTTGCATAACCATCTGTTGAAAAAACGTAAGCTGTACCAAAGGCGTTCATACGCTGAAACTGATAGGTGTATTCGGCAGTCAGTGTGTTTTTATCATCAAATTTATAGCGCAATACAGGGGCAATAGCCAAACGATTAGTAAAATCTGAAGGGCGGAACGATTCTGATAACTGGCCCATCAGATTTAAGCGGTATTGCAGTTTGCCGTTGCTGGTTAGTTTGCCGTCGAAATCGGCCGTAGCGCGATAGCTATTAAAGCTGCCTGCTGTAAAGCTGAAGTCCTGGCTGGTTACACCTGTAGGTTTTTTAGTAACCACGTTGTAAAAGCCGGATGGATTACCGTTGGCCAGCATAAAACCAGCCGGGCCTTTTACAAACTCAATTCTATCCACAAAAGACATATCTTCTGTTAGAGGCCCCCAGGTGGCTTCAATGTTCATTCCGTTACGAAAAGCTGCTATCCTGTCGCCACGGCCGTTTACACGTGCGTAATTTCCCCAGTGCTCCTGCATAGTTAAACCGCTTACGTTACGCGATACACCTTCCAGCATGTTAAAGATCTGCTGATCTTTGATTTGGTCGCTGCTTACTACCTGTATGTTTTGAGGCACCTCCAGCAATGGCTCGTTTAAACGCAGGCTTGGTGAAGGATTATCTATTTTGAATTTTTGCTTAGTGCCAGATACAATCACCTCATTCAGCTTATTGGCATCTTCCTGTAAGATAAAGTTTACAACAGTTGTTTTGCCAGCCACAGCAGTAACAGATTTTTCTTGCTTACCTAAACCAATGGCCGATACGTAAATAATGTAAGTACCGGGTTTAACCCTGAATTGGAAATTACCATCAAGGTTAGTCATGGTGCCTAAGGTGGAATTTTGGATGCCTACCGATACGGCTTCTGCCGGATGCGAATCAGAGGTTTTTATATTACCCCTTATTATTGCAGATTGCTGGGCAAACAGGTTTGTTGTTATCAGTGAGAGGACAAGCAACAAATAAAGATGAATTTGTGTGGGTCGATGTATCGTCATTATTAAGAATGATTATAAATAATTGCCAAATGTACACGATGTCGACTTGGTTTGCAAATTATTTAGAATCATTGTAAATAACAAAGTGTATTAATCGGTCTTTTTTACTCTTGCAGCATTATCCTTTACAAAAGTTTCCCAACCGGAATATGATTTTTTGCTTTTGCCGGATGATGAGGAAGAAGAGGTGGATATTCTTTGGAACGAGTGGCAAACGGCCACCGCCAGGCCATCGGTAGCATCTAAAAAATCGGGCGTTTCCGTGAATTTAAGCAAGGTTTGCAGCATAGCAGCAACCTGTTCTTTGGTAGCGTTACCATTGCCCGTTATAGATTGTTTTATTTTACGGGGAGCGTATTCTGTTATCACAATATTGCGGGATAAGGCAGCTGCAATAGCCATGCCCTGCGCCCGGCCCAGCTTTAGCATCACCTGGATGTTTTTGCCGTAAAAAGGCGCTTCAATAGCGAGGCAATCGGGTTTGTAGTTATCAATCAGGGCAACCGTTTTTTCGAAGATACGCTGCAGCTTTAGCATGTGATCATCAATTTTTTCCATCTTGATAACGCCGAGGCTGATGAGCTCAATTTTAGGCCCTTTCTCCAGCACGAGGCCGTAACCCATTACAGCCGTACCCGGGTCAATACCTAAAATTATGCGCTCTTTATTATTTGCCTGCTCCATCTGGCTACAAAACTAAGGTTTAAGCAACGGTTTTGTGCAGCATGGCAATATATTCTTCACGGCTAATCATTACCGCGCCCATACTTTCGAGGTGTTCGGTATAAACCTGGCAGTCTATAAGGTTGTACCTGCCGGTTTGGCAAAGCCAGATGAGCGCTGTTTTTGATGCATTACTTACGCGGCTAAACATACTTTCGCCGCAGAACACATCGCCTACGGCTACACCATACAGGCCGCCTACCAGCGTATCGCCCTGCCAAACTTCTATGGAATGCGCATGGCCTTTGTGGTGCAGATCGGTGTAGGCGGCTTTCATATCAGCGGTTATCCACGTGCCATCCTGCCCTTCGCGCGGGGCGGTTGAGCAGGCATCCATCACATCGCTGAAGCATTGGTTGGTGGTTACTGTAAAAACATCAGACCGCAATACCTTCCGCATAGATTTAGAGATGTTCAGCCGTTCCGGATACAGTACAAAACGTTCATGCGGCGAAAACCACATGGGTTCATCATCGCTATACCATGGAAAAATACCGTTTTGGTAAGCCAGCAGCAAACGGTTAACAGACAGATCGCCGCCCACGGCCAGCAAGCCATCCGGCTCGGCAAGGGCAGGATCCGGAAATAATAAGCGTTCATCAAGCCGGAAGATCATCGGGCAAATTTACGCCTTCTTGCGAATCACCAGCTTTTTATTCTGCGCTTTGGCAATATTATCCATGTACTGCTGCATCTCGGTATATTTTGCGGCAGGTATAACATGCTGGGTTAAGTTAAATTTAGCGGTACTCACCACCTGGTTTTTTGCGGCGTTATAAACGTAGTTAACCTCGTAATTGCCATAAGAAAACTTTAGTGTTTGGTTTGCCGGCAGCGTCTCTACCTCGAAGCCTGCAGGCAGCTCAATGGTAGTAACGCAGGTTTTTTGCATAGGGTGATTAAAGTAAAAATCGCTTTTGCGTTTCTCTAAAATGGGTACGGTAGCGCGCCAAAGGTCAAATACCCGGGGGCGGTAAAACTGTTTATCACCGGCAGAGATCTCAAAAAAATTATCGTACTCCAGTTCAAGGCTCACCTCTTTTACACCATCTTTATCTGCATTTGGGCTATATTCAAAAAAAGAAGGCTGTTTTATATTCATCACTCTAATGAGGTACTCTTTCTGTTCGTCCATTTTCATAGACGACATACCTATGTAATCATCGCGGTACTCGCCGGTGCTTGAGATCTTTACTTTGGCTTTGGCGCTGCCATCGGGGCTAAGTATTAAATTCACCTCGCTGTTAAACTGGTTATCTACGCCCGTACTTTGGGGGGTGTTTACCAGTTTGCCGCCATCTTCGGTAATAAGCAGGGCGTTACGGTTTTCGGTAAAAGGGCCCAATTTTCCAAAAGCTTGTGTGCTACTGGTACACTCCAGCCAGGTGGTATCGCCTTTAAATGGCACACAAACTATTACATGGTTAAATGGGTTTGCCGGGAAAGCTGCATCTGCAGGCTGCTCATTTGTACCCGCCCGCACTATGGCATAATAAGAGGGAATATTAACCGCCTTTAACATAGCTGCCATATAGTTGGAGAGTGCTTTGCAATCGCCATACTTTTTCTCATCCACAAAATTGGCTGCAAAGGGTTTTAAACCGCCAACGCCTAATTGTACGCTTACATAACGCATGTTTTGCTGCATGTACTCGTACAAAAATTTAGCCTTCTCTTTATCTGTTTTAAAATTTGCGGTTAGTTTTTGCAACTCTTCAACGCGCTTAGGGCTCAGGGTACATACATCGGCGTTTAAGGATTGGATCCACTTACCAAAATTTTGCCAGGTGCTGATGTTGCCCGGAATACCATAATACTCAAACGTATTGGCCGAAAATACCACACGTGGTAATACTGCCCAATTCTCGGCGCCTTCTTCTACCTTAAACGCTTTGCGGTTGGCAATTTGCCAGGTGTAGCTATCTACATTAGCGGCGGTAGACTTTAGCGGTGCAATGGTTGTATTTTTATTAAGGTATCTAAAGCCAGCATCGTTGGCGATAGAAATATGGCAGTAAGAGTTTTGGATAGCCTGTTCTTCGCCCTGCACTTCCCAGGAGCCAAGGGTGATCAGGCTTTTAAGATCCTCATCATAAATAATTTCTATAGTGGTAGGGTAGCTGGCAACGGTGTGCTCAAACAGCAATACCCTGTCATCAGTAACAATGGTTTCGCCACTAACAGCCGAGCGATCATACATATCGCTTTTACGATATTTTTTCAACAGCAAGCCCGCCGCATTGTACACACGCATCTCAAACGAGTTTACCGTGTTAAATTTACGGTTGTATTGCAGCTGAACCCGTGCTTCATCGTTACCTTTTTCATTTAAAATGGTAACAATGGAGTGCATCTGCTGGGTGGCCTTGCCGGGGCCTTTCACCGTCATGTCTTCCATACGGTAGCGCACTACCGAGTTGGCCTCTTCCTTTAAAGAATCGGGTATGGTAGAGGCGATGTACAGGTCCTTCAGGATGGTTTTATCCTGTGCAAAAACAGGTGCAGTGCAGGCAAAAAACAATAAAAGTGTGCTTTGCAGGCTTTTTATAAAAGAAGATCTCATGTATCGGTTACGATTTTTTAAGTACTATCTGCTCGTTAAGCATCTCATACATTTTTTTACAGAACTCGTAAAAATCCGCGTAGTTATCTTTGTAGTAGGTGGTCTTTTTATAATCAATGTTGTAACGTACCACAATACGGCCTTCATCGCTGGCAACAATACGCCTGAAGGTGATGCTGCTATCGGGCATCATCATGCTTACGCTTTTAGGCAAGGCATCAACCTTATATTTTGCAGGAATGGTGAATATGCCGTTGATGGCGTAAATATTACGGTAACCAAATTCGATATCTGTGTAGCGGTTTTCGGCCAGGAATGGGTTGGTACGCAGGGATGAGAACAGATTTGGAACAAAGTAAATATAGTTATCATCAGAACCGGTAAGATCCAGGCTGAAATCGATATTCTGCTTTAGTGGCAGGGTATCAACCTCCATATTTTCAAACTTAAGAGCCGAAACTTTTAAGCTGTTATTGTTGCCTCTTAAAAAGTCGATATATTTTTTCTCCCCATCTGTTTTAAAATGCTCAACGCAACCTATACGGTTATAGCTAAAACTATTTATCTGGGCGGTGCCCGTCATATTACCTTCCGGTTTAATATCTGCGTTAATTAAAACTACCTGCCTAACTGGTTTTTCACGCTCAATAAAAACCATATCAAAGATCTTCTCATCTTTATCTATGTATAAGGCATTGTTATTGAGTAGGTCCGAAGGGGTTTCGTTATAAATGTTGTATTTGCTGGTAGCATCAAGCACCAGATGATTGCCTTCTCCAATAGGCACATAAACTACGGCCCTGTTAAACTGGTATAAAAAGGTATAATAAGGCACTACTTTACCGTGCTTACGTGTACTTACTACCATTGGGTAAGCTTTTACGCCAGATTGTTTTAGCAAATGGAACAGAATAAGGTTGATCTCGGCTGAATTGCCTGATTTCTTCTCCCACGCTTTGTTGGTGCCATCGTTAGTGTACCACCTGTCAATACCGTTCCACTTCATGTTATTTTTAACTTCGTTGAAAAGGTATTCTATTTTGGCTTCCTTAGTTGGCAGGGCCTTGGCTTTGGCAATAATAACATCCTCACCTGTAAGTTTCTTTTTCAACTGCAGGCCAAAATCTTCGTCATCGGCCAATATGCCACCTACTTTAGCCCAGGAATCTGAAAAGTTTTTTGTGAAACCACCAAACGGGCGTATTGACGTTAACTGAAATACAATAGACTGCAGGTTATCGGTGGTGGCCGTCATATAAGGCTCATCCGGCAACGAT
>Ga0247812_10000533_pt1 | contig 23689 bp, 23 predicted proteins | sample UWRJL149409B1_FD_178011 | JGI IMG/M metagenome (GOLD analysis project Ga0247812, IMG submission 178011) | Plant litter microbial communities from Arlington Agricultural Research Station in Wisconsin, United States - UWRJ-L149-409B-1 | ecosystem: Environmental > Terrestrial > Plant litter >...
GCCTCAAAGTATCAACTGTTAAAGTCAGTTCTTCTAAAAGCTCGCGCCGAATAGTATCGTTAGGATTTTCACGTGGCTCAACATGCCCACCGGGTAATCCATAATGGCCACGAACCGGGTAATGCATTAATAGTACCGACGCTAAATCATGGCTATAGAGCGCAAGCTTCGTAGAGACGACGTGCTTTGGACGCATAACTAAGGGTTAAGGCGGTTAATATCTCGTGGGAACAACGTAGCTTCTTTTACGTTGCTAAGGCCAATAGTTTTTTGGACGACGCGGTCAACACCCATGCCAGCGCCCCCGTGCACAGGAAGGCCATATTTAAATGCTTGTAAGTAGTGCTTAAAGCCTTCGTGAGTAACGTCAAGGCCAGCACGTTCCATTTGCATCAACATCTTTTCGTAATTGTTTTCACGGAGTGGTACGGTTGCAATTTCGAGGCCACGGAATAGTAAGTCAGCCCAAGCGACTGTTCCCTCTTCGTCTTTGAACTTGTGGTAGAATTTGCCCGCAACTGCTGGGAAATCAGTAGCGTATACCAAGTCGCTGTTAAGGTTCTTGCGGGCATAGTCGGCAATCCAACGTTCTTCGTCTGGAATCAAGTCTTTTTCGTTGGTTGTATCAACTTTATTAGCTTTAGAATACATTTCGTGAATCTCTGCCACAGTAAAACGTGGAATTGAACCATCTTCGGCTAAGAATAGTTGGGGCGCTTGCAAGCTCTTTAGGTCATCAGCGTGCTTTTCGTAAATAGTTGTGAGTACTTCACGCACCATGTTTCCAACCATATCCATAACTTCTTGGTGAGATTCTACGAAGCCCATCTCAATATCGAGCATTGTAAGTTCAGTTAAGTGACGTGTCGTTGCCGACGGTTCAGCACGGTAGCTGTGGCCAATTTCGAATACACGCTCAAACGCACCAACCATAATTTGCTTATAGAATTGTGGGCTTTGTGCTAATGTTGCTGTTTTACCAAAGTAGTCTAGCTTGAAAACTTCTGCACCACCTTCAGTTGCTTCAGCAAGCAGCTTTGGCGTATCGATTTCCATGAATTCGTTTCGCTCTAGATACGTACGCATTGCACGAACAATACTCGTACGAATTTTGAAAATCTTTTGTTCTTGTAGGTTACGGATGTTTAGCACTCGGTACTCAAATAGGTTATCGAGGTTTTCAGACTTGTGGTTGATTGGCTTATCAATTTCAATTGGCGGTTCGTCAGTAACAGGTACCATCACTTCAACACGTACGTCGTGAAGCTCGGCGCCACCCGGTGCACGTTCATCGGCAGTGACAACACCAGTTAAGGCAAGAACGGTACCAATTTGTAGACCACGAAGTTTTTCAAGTTCGTCTTTGTCGTCAATTAATGTTTGAGCAACGCCATTACGGTCACGAAGCGTAATAAAGTTAAGGCCACCCATAAGGCGCTTTTTGTGAAGCCAACCTTTGATAGTAATTGTTTCGCCGATGTGGTTGCTAATGTCGTTTGTAAGTGTTCGTGGTGTACTCATAGTATGGCTATTTTACCACCTCTGACAGTATTGAGCTAGACGTCGACGTGACCTTCGGGCGTATTGTTGTTTCTACCTTCGTGTTCTGCAACAGAACGTAGGTCTGCATGGTTGTCGTCTTCGTCGATAATTTTACGGCCTAAAAGCGCTTCAATAGTATCTTCAATTGTGAGCAATCCAACCGTTTCGCGCTGTTTGTTAATAACAATAAACATATGGTGACGGTTCTTTAAAAAGGCGGCCAAAGCATGTTCGAGGGTTTGATCTTCGCGGACATAGTACACATGCGTGTCCATTACTTTTTCAGCAATGGCAGATTTTCGCACATCAAGTGAAAGTAAATCCCGTAAGTATAAAATACCAACAACATGGTCGAGGTCGCCATCAATAACCGGCAAACGGCTGTGGCCAAGTGCGTGCAATTCATCGAGTACAAGTGGACCAAGGAATTCACCATGATTAATAAAATCGATAACGTTTTTTGGCGTCATAATTGAAGATACTACTTTATCGTTGAAATCGAGCGCGTTAATAATAACCTTCCGCTCAATGTCGGTCAGTGCCATACCTGAACGGTCAATCAATTCTTGGAATTCTTCTTTTGAATGAACTTTCTGATCAGCCTGCATTGTACTGTCACTTAGGAACGAAAATACTGCAGGAAACTTTTGCACGAGTTGTAACAACTTCGGTTCAAGCTTTTTATATAAATTATTTGCTGCTTTTGAAACCTGGCGAGTGCGCGCTAATGGTGCGTAAAGAACCGTCACGATAATTGCGACAATAATGCCTATTACCCAGCCGAATGTGGCTATTAGTAACACGACGGTCACAACCAATAATAAGGCTGTTTTAATTGTTAACACGGCGTGAATTTGCGGGAGTAATTTTTCACGTTTTAACTCAATCCTGCTTGCAACTGAGTGTTTTGCACGGCGTTCCAGCTCGGACATACTAAAAGAAGAGTAGGCTGGCTTCATGCCATCAACAAGTAACAAAGCAATGAAGGCAAGCGCCGTTACAATCACGAGAAACGTAAACATCTTACCCCAATTGTACCCTAGTGTCTGCTACAATGGGTATAGTAATTTTGGAGGAAAATATGAACAAATACGGATGGATAATTTTTAGTGTTGCAGTCGTTGTCCTGCTTGGTGGTTTAATCATCTGGACTCGCTCAGCCAACCCTACGGTTGATGTGTCGCAAATTAATAACAATTCTATTTTAGCTGCAAGCGTAGACAGCGGTAATATTGCTGACCACGTTGACGGTAAAGCAGATAGCAAAGTGATTCTTGTAGAATACGGCGACTATCAGTGCCCAAGCTGTGGAAGTGCTTACCCTAACGTAAAGACACTCATGGAAGAATACGGTGACCGGATTGCTTTAGTATTCCGCAACTTCCCTCTTACCAGCATTCACCCGAATGCTAAGGTAGCCGCTGCTGCAGCTGAAGCTGCCGGCCTTCAAGGCAAGTACTGGGAAATGCACGATTTGCTGTACCAGAACCAAAGCGCCTGGGAAACACTTGCAATCGATAAGCGAACTGACGCATTCGTATCATTTGCAACCGAACTACAGTTAGACACAACTAAGTTCACTGCTGACCTATCTAACGCTGATGTGAATAAGAAAATCTCATTCGACATGGCACTTGGTAAAGCAAACTCAGCTTCTGCAACACCAACTTTCTACCTTAATGGCGAAAAGCTTGATGAAACAACTGCTGGTGGTATCGTACAAGGCGATTTAAAGGCCGTTAAAGCCAAGCTAGACACACTACTAGCCGAATAATAGTCGATTACGATGCAAACTATCACGAGCGCCTGTAACAAGGCGCTCGTTTTTTAGGAAATTTAAAACACCCCGGTGCCTTGGGGTGTTTAAGTTTTTTTCGATTTAAATATATCGCGTCTGTCCACGGTTTAGTGGGCGATAAAGATTCGCCAGTCGGCGGGCACCACATCCACTGCTATCTTCTTGCGCCTTGAAGGCACAAATTCGATGGCTATTGGCATGTGATTATTCACTCCTTGTACTATGTACAGTCCCTTGCACTTCGACCTTTAATTTATTAGCTTTGGCGCAGGACACGTAGATAATAGTATCAATATACTCCCAATGAGTCAAGAATACACCGGCTGGCGGTGGGTATGACTTAATAATAAATCATCGCACCACCACTTAGCAATAAGCTATAGCAGGATTATGTAGTAATATACTCTACGCTTCGCCAGGAGTGTCATCTGGGGATGCGGTATGAAGCTTACGCTCCTTCAAAGTGAACACCAGAATAGCTGCAGCACCAATCAAGAATGAGGCAACAATAAAAATTGTTCGGAGGCTTTCTGAGAAGGCGTGTGTGACCTTGCTAGAGAACTCGTTCTGATTCGTCTCAAACATTGTTCGAGCTTCAACCTGGGCCGCCTGAGGCAGTTGAGCGAACTGTTCGTTAGCGCTGTTGGTAATTTGGTTCTTAATATCAGGCATATTTAGGGTAAGCAGCGTGTTAGGGTCGTCAATTTTACCAATCTTCGATACCGCAGCATTTTGTGAAACAGATTGAATATACGCAGTGTCACGAATCTCGTCTACGTGAGTTAAGATACCAGCTGTTAACATTGCACCGAACACCGCTGTACCGATTGTTGAACCAAGGCTACGGAACAATTGGTTAGAACTGGTTGCAATACCTAATTCGGCCTGTGAGAATTCGTTTTGAACTGCAAGGTTCAATACCGGCATTGCAATACCCATACCGAGACCAAGTACTACCATAATCACCGCTTCATAGGCGTATGAACTTTCTGGAGTAAGCGTTGAGAGGAAAACCATCGCTACTGTCGCAACAGAGAAACCAACTTGAAGGAAAATCTTGTATCGGCCAAATCGTGAGATAAGCTGCCCTGCCGTAATACTACTGACCATAATACCGCCGACCATTGGAAGCAGCATTAAACCAGAATCTGTTGGGGATGCGCCAAATACTTGTTGGTTGAACTGCGTAAGGTACAATATTGAACCCATAAATGCCGAACCGAAGAATGTTGCAATAAGAAGGATTTTTACAAAGTTAGCATTCTTGAAGAAACGTAACGGCAAGATAGGTTCTTTCGCTTTACGTTCAACATAGATGAATGCGGCGATTGCAACAGCAACAATAGTGAACAGAATCGTACGAAGCACAGCAAGTGACATACCAGTTGTTTCAAGGAAGCCGGCGAAAATAGTTTCAGTGTTATCAACCGAGATAATAAGTACGGCCAATGATACAGATAGTAATGCGGCGCCGAGGTAGTCGATAACTGCTTTCGCTGCACGTCGTAACGGTGGGCAGAATACCGCAATAAGAACAAAGGCGACGATTCCAATTGGAACATTAATGTAGAACGTCCAACGCCAGTCAGTTGTCATACCAAGAATATTCTGGCCATCAGTCAACCAACCACCAAGAAGCGGGCCAACAACTGAAGCCAAACCAAACACTGCACCAATCAAACCTTGCCAACGAGCACGCTCACGGGCAGCAAACAAGTCACCAACAATCGTGAAGGCGTTGGCAGTAATAATACCGCCACCAATACCCTGCAGCGCACGCCACATAATAAGTTGCTCAACGTTGGCGCTAATACCACTCAGTAATGAGCCGGCGACGAAAATAGCTACACCAATAAGCAAAATACGGCGGCGGCCGAACAAGTCAGAGAACTTACCAGCAATTGGTACTGTAACAGTAGTCGTAATAAGGTACGCTGTCACAATCCAGCTTAATGAACTGAAGGCATTGAACTCTTCGACAATCTTTCCGAGTGCCGTAGCAATAATTGTTTGGTCAAGCGCAACCAAAAATAGGCTGGCCATAACCGAAATCATAATAATAAGTTTGCGCTTCAGGCTAAGATGATGGTGCATTGTATAAGTTCCTTGTAATTATTTCTTAAGAATATCTTTATATTGTTCGAGGTTGTTTGTAAGGTGGTCAAGCATGTCGCGTAGCTGCTCTTCTTTAATAAACCCTACCCATTTCTTTTCTTGTGAGCCAACTACATATAGTCGGTCGCCTGGTTGAATATCAAGCGCATCACGAGCATCAGCAGGTATTACTACCTGCCCTTTTGTGCCAACGGTGGCTGTGCCAAAAAGTTGTTTATCGTGCATATCGATTACAATAATGCGCCGGTATGAAATGTATGTCAAGTACAACTAAATGCTTAAGTTTTGAGCTTCCACCTTTGTATCTATACTTTATACTGAGGTTATTCTATAGTTAGTATTATGACTGAATCGCAAAACCGGATTATCCTCACCGGAATTAAACCTACCGGCATCCCACATATTGGAAATTACTTTGGCGCAATTGAACCCGCCCTACGCCGCGCGAGTGAATATTCACAAGCGTTCTTCTTTATCGCTGATTATCACGCACTTAACTCGGTGCAAGACGGCGAAACAATGAAGCAACTTACACGTAACGTTGCAGCAACTTGGCTTGCAGCTGGGCTAGATCCGTCTGTGATTAACTTCTACCGACAATCTGATGTTCCGGAGATTTTTGAACTTACAACCATTTTAAACAACTTCGTGCCTAAAGGTTGGATGAATAAGATGCACGGCTATAAAGCTGCCGTTGACCGAAACCGTGAAGCAAACAAGCTTGATGACTTCGATGTAAACATGGGACTTTATAACTACCCTATCTTAATGACGTCCGACATTATCATTTTTAATACAAACGACGTACCTGTTGGCCGTGACCAAATTCAACACGTCGAAATTGCACGCGATATCGCACAACGCTTTAATAGCCAGTTCAACGACAACGTATTCGTATTACCCGAGCATGTTATTGCCGACGGCATAGCTGAACTTCCAGGACTTGATGGCCGTAAAATGAGCAAAAGCTACGGAAACACTATCCCTCTTTACGCTGGACGTGAAGCATGGGAACAAGTTGTTCGCAAAATCGTTACCGATTCGGTTGAACACAACGAGGAAACTATTCGCGGTACAGTATACTTCAAAATTCTTGCCAACCTTATAAGTGGCCTAGAACTACAGAATGTTATATATCGTTTATTCCACGGTGACATTGAGGATGCCGCAACTCTTCGTCCAGTAAAACCATTCAGCTGGAAAGAAGCGAAAGATTTAATGGTAGATGCACTGGAAGTTCGTTTTGGCGAACAGGCTGCACACTACAACCAACTACTCGAAAACCCAGAACACATCGATGCAATTCTTGCTGAAGGTGCGACGAAAGTACGCCCGATTGCTCAGGCACAATTAGCACACGTTAAAACTGTACTTGGAATTTAATTCTTCGCTTTAAATTAGCGAGCGCGTTCGTAGTGGCACGTATAGCCACCGATATTCTTTTGTAGATAATCTTGATGATAATCTTCGGCTGTCCAGAAGGTAGTAAGCGGTTCGATACTAGTTACAATTGGCTGCTCCCAATACACTTGGTTGCGAGCAATTGCTTTTTCAGCAGCTTCTTTTTGCTCTTCATCAGCATAAAAAATAGTCGAACGATAGCTTGAACCAATATCATTCCCCTGGCGGTTCATAGTTGTAGGGTCATGAATTTGGAAATGATAATCAAGAAGCTCATCAAGGTTGGTTACTGATGGGTCATAGGTAAGTTTTAAAGCCTCGGCGTGGCCAGGATGGTTTTCATAGGTAGGATTATCGTTAGAACCACCTGCGTAACCGACTTCAGTATCGATAACACCAGGCTGGTCACGGAATAATTCTTCCATTCCCCAAAAACATCCACCGGCAATAACTAATGTATTCATGTAACTATTATACTATACTTAGTATATGAAGAATCCTAACTTATCCAAAGAACAGCAAAAGGTACTGTTCGACAAAGCAACTGAAGCACCTTTCAGCGGCGCCCTATTAAACAATCACGACGATGGTGATTACTTATGTGCAAACTGTAATACTCCCCTGTTCCATTCAGACAACAAATTCGAAAGCGGCTCAGGCTGGCCAAGTTTTGATGACGCCATCGAAGGCGCTGTGGTATTTGAAACTGATACCGAATTTGGTATGGTACGCACCGAAATAACTTGTGTGCATTGTGGCGGACACCTTGGACATGTGTTTGAGGATGGGCCACGAGATACAACTGGTTTGCGCTATTGTGTGAATTCACTATCGCTCGATTTTAAGAAGAAATAAGAAATTAAAAACACCCTGTACTAACGCAGGGTGTTTTTGTTTGTCTCAGAATTATTAGCGGCGACGGTTATTTTTAGGCATGTAGCGGCGTTTGCGAGAGCGGATAACTAGGAATACCACAAGGGCAATGATAAGCAGGATAAATACGATTGCGCCAATTACTGCGAAGATTAACCATTGAGGGATAACCCAGAAAGATTTGGTGACTTCAATGGTTTGGTTTGTAGTACCGTAAGTGAACGTTGCAACGACGTCATAGTGACCAAAGGCTTCGATATCTTTGAATGGAATCTCCCAGCGACGAGAGCTATCGGGAAGGATTACGTCGCGAGGGTCTTTGTTGTTAAAGTCACTTTCGAAAACGACCTTATCACCTTTTTTCACTGACACACGACCGAATGGGCCAATTTGAAGGTTACCTTGGTTCTCGAATGCAAATGAAACCTGGAGATTGTCAGGTGTACGGAAGCTATTTCCATTATTTCCATTTTGTTGGATGTCAAAGCTATCAAGTCGAAGTTTTTCAACAATATCACCAGGAACAGTCAGTAGTATAAGTGAAGCTACACTTGCACTTAAGTTTACCTGTCCACCACCGTCCGGGTCACTTGGTGCAAAACGAACCGCACCAAAGTAGCCACCCGCTTGAGCGCTTTCAGGCACCGTAATTACGACGTTGAATGTCTTTGACTGCTTTGCTGGGATAGTAGCGGCAGATAGTGGCCCCATAAAGCGCTTAAGACTGTGTGAAGGTGCGAACTTATCAGAGTCGAGAATAAGTGCAGGTGTACCTCGGTCATCACCGGCTACAAAGTCATTTGTGTAAGGTGCTACAGATACGGTCGTGTCAGTAAGATTAGTAACAGTTACTTGAACTGTCTTCTTGTCACCTGGCAAGATTTCGATGTCAGTACGCACTGGCGTAACCTTGATTGTATTAGCAGCATCAGATTTTGTGCTCTGAGCAGATGCATGAGGACTGACGAGGAGTGCGACAAAAACAGCAAAGGCAACTGCGAGCACAGCTACAGCCTTAAGGTTCATTTGAATATATTTATTTCCCAACACAGTACATCCCCTTTACGTGATTACCTTCAATCATAACAGATACGGTTACGTTTGGAAATGCTATTTATGCAAAACAACACCCCCGTTAAAGGGGGTGTTGTAGTCAAGGCAACAGTAGTTTAGAACTTACCGGTTGCAATAAGACTTAAGTCGGCTGAATATAGTCCAGCTGGTGTCTGATTGGTAACAGTAGCACCAAATGTGAGAGTCATATTCCTGTTATTAACCGGAAGGTTAGCTGTATCTAGGAATGGGTCTCCGAAAGGACTTGTTACACCAGTTTGATTGTCACTTGCAAACGCCAGTGCAAAAGCAGTTGGAGTATAGATTGAGCCTACGGCAGGTTGGAAAGTACCAGATTGGCCTGCACCCGTAGAGGCAGTTCCTGTCTTTACACCAAACTTTGCGGTAGCTGAATTTATTTCAATACCTGTATTTAAGGCAGCTGGAATGTCACAGTTAGCAGCACCGCCGCGAACCAAACCACCACAGTTAGTTGTACTACTCTTTAAACTCACTACCGCACCAGTTGCTGCGTTTGTTGAGATTTGAGTATAAATTGATCCTTCACTCACCACTCCAGGTACGAGTGCGAATGCATCGCCTACTTGTTGACCAAGCTTAAGCGTTGGAGCTGTAATCGTACCAGTACAGTTATCAGCGATAACACCACCCGATACACAGAAGCTCATGCTTTCAAGTACGGCACCAGATACACCAATAGTGTTTGTGATTGAGATAGCAGCACCACCTTCATCTACACGGTTAGTGTCATCGTCAATTGTTTCTTCAGCGTCGTATAGTGCAGCATTAGTATCGTTATTGTAAGTAAGGATACGTGCATATAGTGGACCTACTGCTGAAGGGTTCGTAATACCTTCGAGGTTTATTGTAGTTGCAGTATTAGATGCAATTGCTTGAGTTACGACTACGGTACTTGGCGTAAGGCTTTCTACATTGATAGTAGTTCCATTGTCAGCACCAAGAGCAGTAAAGCCAGCCGGAGCAGTACATGGTTCACCAATTAACGGTGTGTTACTACAAAAATCAATAACTACCGCACCTGCAGAACCTACAGATTTAAATTTAATTTCGTATTCTACGTTTTCAGCTTCTTTAGAAGAGCTTGACAATGCGACCGAACGTTCAGTCAGCTGGGCTGCTGATGCAATTACTGGCAATACAACTGCCAACAATAGCGCACCCGCTACAGCAAACAAGCCTACCTGACGGCTTTTTAATATACTAAAAGAATTCATATTCTTTATTACTCCTCTGTTCTCTTTGGTTACCTTAACTATTTGTATTTGTTGTGGTGATTGTTTTCAGTGTATCACACTTGTGCTTATTTTTGTCAACAAGTTTTTGCAATCTTTTCCACAGATAAAATACGATAACTAGTCCTTAAGACTGTTCCGTTCTTTAAGCATCTTATTACGAATAGAGACGACTTCACTACGACGACCAAGCCAGTATGCAGGCAATAGCAAAACTGAGGCTACAGCGGCAGGAATCCAAAGAACCTCTGTTCGAGAATTTGTGCCTGTCGTGCCCTCTGTGTCCCCTGCAGTATCTACTTGACCATTAGACACTGCTATCAGTTGTAAAAAGGCACTTACTCCATTAGTATCAGTCACCTTTATATTAGCTTGATAAATACCGGCTTTTTTATAGGTGTGAGCAATACTTACTAGCCCAGCAAGTGATTGGCTTTTAAGTTCAGTTGCGGTGCCATCACCCCAGTCAAGGCTAAAGGCATATGGCCCAGTTCCACCAGATAACTGTAGTGGCCATCCTAGTTCAGTACCAGCAGCAGCTGAACGACGACCATAAGAACTTGTAAGGGTAATAAGCGCACCAAAGGCTGAGAAATTTGTATTAGTGTAGTTAACAGTAATCGTATTAGAAACTGGACCAGGTTGTTCTAGACTATCGTATACGATAGCTGTTAATTCATTAGTACCCGAGAATAAACTCACTTGTACACTAAAGCTACCGTTTACGCACATTACCGCACCGACCATAACGTTATTGTTGTATACCTCAACAAGAAGATCATTCGGGCATATACCGTTAACCGTTATAGGCGATGTACTGAATGACGCGCCGTTACCTGGAGTTGTTATTGTCGCAGCTACCGTTGGCGGGGCCTGGGTTTTTGTCGCCTCAAGTCCGTACGAACCCGGTTTAGGCTCTGGATTAGGAAGTGCGTTAATAGCAGCTGTCGGTCGAACAAAAACAAATAGCGCAAGCAGGCACGAGCCGATTATTACCGGAAGTACCCACTGTGCGCTTATTTGAAGTTTACCTACCATAGTTGTGCTTATTGTAACGTGCTTACGCCTGTTACAAAAGGGCTAATGATTATTTTCGGCGACGAGAGAGTTTTTTACGTTGACTAGCATACTTTCGACCTTTAATCTTTTCAACTAATCGCCAGATTCCAAAGGCAGCAGCGGCTAGAATAACCAACACGCTCACTACGAACCAAACTGGAAGATACCAGAATGATGCAGAGCTTGTAATTTCTTGAGTTCTATTCCCATTTTGGCCATAATACAAGTCAAGTGATGCATTATAATATCCAGGCCAAAGGCCAGAATCAGCACAAGCAGTCGTTTGAGTCGTACCACCGTTAAAATCAAGATTTTCCGATTCAGACTTGATACAAGCAGTAAAAGTTCTTGACTGCCCAATGAGCGCTAGCGAACTATTTGGGTTAACATTATTAATAACTTGCTCTTGGCCAAACAAATTCTTTAACGTGATACTACCAACCGGTGCTTCAGTTACGTTACCTTCGTTCTTTAGCGTATACGCAAGAGTTCGGGGCTTGTCACCAGTGATAAAGTAGAAGCCACCTTTTTTATTTTGAGTTGGTTGTGTATAACCACCAAACTTTTCTAGCTTTAAATTCTCATTTACTTCACCAGGAATTGAAGTAAACACCAGTGTTACACCAGATGCACTCAAACCAACGTTACCTCCATCAGGAGCGCCTGATGAATAAAGAATCGCACTATAGTAACTACCCGCACCGTGGTTAGCGGGAATAGCAACGTTCATATCTAATGTCTTACTTGACTTGGGTGGAATTTTAACCGACTTAGGGATAGTCAAGAAAGGCTTAAGTGACCATGTTGTTTGAGGAGCATCTTCAGCCAGTAAAAGCTTTGGCGTGCCGCCATCATCAGTATAAGTAAAATCTACAACTCGAAGCGTCAGTTCTAGGGTGCGTTCTGTATCAAGGTTACGAACGGTTAATGTATCCTTGGCAGATTTACCGGGTTCAATAATATAATTCTTTTTAGGTACAATGCTCAAAGACGCCGACGACTGCGCCGAGGCTGGTACAGCCTGCAGAACTGACGCTGCAAAAATTAAAACCGCTAGACCGGCAATAACAGTGCTTTTAAAGCTTTTCATTTTTTCTATTTCCCTCACATTTTACATTCATTTTAAGTATAAACAGTATTGTATCACTAAAAACGACCGCTGGCTATGAAGGTCATAGTTGTTGTATAAACCCCGGCGCGAAGGCTTGGACTTGCATTCAAAATATAGCTCACTGTAAACTTTTTCATCAAGCTTACATTAGGTGAATACGCCACAACATCACCCGGGACATACATATACATATTAGGGATACTATAATTTGGTGAAGCAATTGCGTTTGCCCATTCCCCTTCCGGATCTCGTCCAACAGCAGGGTCTGTATTCTCTACTAAATTAATACCGAATTGATTTTTGCCGGGCGTGCTTTCGGTAGGGCTTGAAGGCGAGTTGATAACATTCGTGGCTGCGCTCATTGATGTACCGTTAGCCGTAATTGCAAACCCTCCAGTTGCGTTCGTACCTACTGCCATCTGTGATTCAGCCTTAAGTGTAGACTGCGAGCTTAAGCTGCCCATGTCAGTATAATAGGTATCGTTTGTACCACTACAGTTATCTTCAACTTCTTGCGCAAGACAGAAAATGAGCATAGGTGGTACTTGTGTAATAATTTCAATTCCATTACTTACCTGCCCCTTCACAGAACCAAAATCTATCTGTGCGCCACTTCCGTCGGAAGATGTCAGACTTTTGAGTCGAATTGAGAAAGATTGTGATGTATCGGTTGGGTTAATAATATTATCAAATTTATAGGACGAACTGGTGGTTGGAATTGAACTTGCAGTGCGGCTTAACACAATATGGTTTGTCGATTTAGAAAGAATAGCAAAGTCAGACTCCCCGGTTTGGGAGCTCAATATTGCATTTGAAGCATCTAGACCGGGCGGTGTAACGCAGGCATGATACGGAATTGGATCGACACAAAATAGCATATCTACAGAACCGACTGGCTGAGGACTCATATAGCGAAAGGACACTTCATATGAAGTAGTAGCGGCTGGCAAAGTACTATTCATATATAAACTACGCTCTTGAAAACGCATAGCTGCCGAGGCGGGTGCAATAAATATAAACAAAACCAAAACCAAGGCTATTAATTCCTCGGTAAATATATGGCGCCAGTTAAATACAAACGCATGAAGGCGAAACAACTTATGCTGCATACCTGTTATTGTACTTGATTATAGCGGTTATGCGTAGTACAGAAACAAAAAGCCGACCCCTTTCGAGGTCGGCTTTTTCTACGTATGTAGTTCTCTTCTAGAATTGAATCCTAGTATTGAGGAGCTGCAAGGTAGTTGATCTTTGTTGTGTATACACCCGCTGGTGTATCTGCACCAATGTTAGCAATGTAACGCATCTTTGCAGTGTCACAACTAATGACGTGGTCATCGTTTGTAGCAATGACTGCTGGGACAGTATTACTTGTTTTGACAAAAGCAAATGCAGCAGTAGAACCTGAGTTGACATTAATGTCACCAGCACCACTTGCATATGCACCTTCTTCAGTTAGGTATTCTAGCTGAGGGTTGCTGTAGCGAGGGTTGCCAGTTACAAGTGTGTCAAATGCTGAGTCGAAGTCGTCAGCACCAGCATCAACGAACGCTAGTCCGAATTGTTCAGTACCACGAGTACTTGCAGTTGCTGCTGCACCGATTGGAGCAATTTCATCACCCACGGTGTTTGCAAGTGTGTTACCTGAGTAATACACAGTTGCTCCACCAGATGAGTTAGATGATAGACGCCAGTATGAGTAAACATCCCATGCAGTGTCTGTTTCTAGTGAGTATTCAGCGTCCGGGTTACCAAGTTGAAGTTGGTTTCCATTTACTTGTTGGATTGGGTCACATGTACCGTGAACGGCAGTGTTTTGTCCAGCACCTGTGCCATCTTCACAACCCGCAGCAGCAAGTTCTGGAGTTGCAGAAGGGTCGAGAGGGTCAAAGCCAGCACAGTTCAATGTTACAGTGTCTCGGTTGCGAGTACCAACTGAGAATGACATAGTTTCCAGTACCTTAGTAGTAATGTGAATTGAGTCTGTCATAACGTTCGCCACTGTAACACCACCATCGATGATGTATGCAGTACTGTTCGGAATGAGGTTCGCATTTGAGTCACTACTGTAAGTATTGATTTTAACGAAGAATTCATCATCGCCAGGGTTTGTAATGTAGTTTGAAGAAGAAGCCTTAAATACAATACGAATTTGGCCACCGGCTACAGGACTAATGCCGGCAGTATTCTTCAAACGAATGAAGTTGTTCTTGCCAGTTAAAGAACCTGAGTGGTCAGTATCTTCTAGGTTAATTGTGTCTAATACCCAACCAGCAGATACATCTTCAAGCTCAGGGTCACCATCGGTGTTCATCCAAACTTGGTAATCAGTACCAGCTACAGGGCTACTTAGAACAACGTTAAGGTCGCTCTTCTTAAGAGGGTGGGCAGTCGCGTTTGAATCACGGTTGCCGACACCCGGGCCAGCACCGTCTGGGTCTCGCGCATCACCGGCATTGTTACCAGGTGACTGACATTTACCAGCGGCCGCTGTACAGTACTGCAATGTAAATGCTTTGATAGGTGTAGACGTAGCTACACTGTCAGAACTTACTTTAAATGTGAAAGTTTCACCTGATTTTGCACCGTTTGGACCAGATCCCGGAGGCGCATAGCTAACTCCGACAGCGTTTGGCGCATCGTCTGAATTACCCGAACCGTCTGTGTTCTGGTAACCAGGCGCGGAGCTACTGAGTAGCAAAGAGCGCTCAGTCAAAGGGTTCAAAGCATCCGCAAACGCTGAAGCTCCTGGCAACAAAGCAGCCACAAACAAAGCACCAGCAGCGCTAAGTAACGCTCCACGCTTAATAGTTGATTTAAGTGTATACATTTTGTGCATATCTCCTGATTGTGTTTATTTTTAATCCTTTTAATAAGGCTTACATGCGCATTTTACCATTAGCAATATGTCGTATGCAATAAGATTTTATCAACTTTAGTTCTAAGCTGTGTATAAGTATCGCTTAGTACGCTGGAATTAGCATAGCTGTAAAGTCACCGGTATATCTACCCGCTGGTGTAGTACTCGAAATATTCACAATCATACTCACTGTGTAATCGGTACGTCCAGAGTCTGTTTGGCCTTTTGCGACAACATCTTCACTTTGATACATAAATCTATTTGGAGTTTTGTAGTTATCAGTTGCGACACCAAAAACTTGCTGGTCTGCTGGTACTTGTACCGGGTCAGCGCCGACAGCAGGAGAGGTGTTTGCTACTACGTTAATACCAAACATTTCGGTCCCCGGGGTCGATGCCATAGGACTACCCGCCGTATTTAAATGGTGGTCACCATATTTAGGCGCCTCACCGATAATCTGCAGCGAATACCCCCCTGAAATTAAATAGCTACGAATCTTTATACTCGTTGTTTTAGTCGCAGTACGCTCCGTACTCAACACTCCCAAGTTCGAATCCCCCGGCTCCACAATCATATCTAAGAACGGTTCGTTATTGACCACATCTTCAAACTGCGCCGTCCCATCAGTTGAGGCTTTTCCATCCGTCGCCTCACCAATCGACGCCTGTGCACAATACTGTCCCGAACAGCTTTTTGAGGTCGAGCCAAACTGTGTTTCGGTCATCTGATAGTTATTTGAACTAGAGGTAATAGCGTTTGCGGTACCGGCGCCACTAGCAAGAACAAGCATCACTGCTAGCATCACTTTTACACCTGTCCACAATCTCTGTTTTCGCATAAGCTTTATTTGTATATTATCCCCTACGGACAGTAAAAACACAACCTAGCGTACGAGTGGTAAATATAGTAAGCTGTACATAAGCATAAACGTAAACTTTAAAGACTTTTTAAATCCATGGACCCCGACAAAAACACTCCCGAAGACGCTGCGAACCAGCCACCAAAAGATACTGAACCACAGGCTCCAGTTGACGCTCTTAGTTTGACTCCGGATGAACTTGAAAAAGAACAATCTGAAATAGCTGCCGCATCGCCAGACAAAGCACCTGAAATTCCAGGTGAAAAGAAAGTCTCGCCACTAAAACATTTCCTAAAAAAGATTAACGTGTACTTACTCTTCTTCGTTATACTTGTTGTCATTGCCGCTGCAATTGCTGCCGTGAGTTATTTGAATAGCCAGAAAGACCCGGTTTTGCCAGAAGTCGCGAGCCAAGAACTGACAGAAGACGCTTTAAAAGACCTCGCCAATACTGACGCATCAGTTGGTGGCGCAGCTCAAACGCTCACCATTCAAGGTAACGCAGTTATTGCCGGCCAAACATTAATGCGCGGTAACTTAAACGTTGCCGGTAACATTCAAAGTGGCGGAAGCATTCAAGGCCCCACACTTACTATCTCCGGAACCTCAAACCTTGGACAGGCGCAAATTAATAGCCTACAAGTTGCAACAAACGCTGCAGTACAAGGCTCAACTACCCTACGCGATTTAAACGTTGCTGGTACTTCGTCATTTAGCGGCGCACTTACCGCTTCGCAAATTACTGTCACTCGCCTTGTCATGAGTGGTAACGCAGTGCTACAAATCCCTAACCACATTAGCTTCACTGGGGCATCACCAAACCGTACAGCCAACGGCGCTGTACTTGGCAGTGGTGGTTCAGCATCAATTAACGGTTCTGATACAACTGGAACAGTGAGCATTAATACAGGCAATAACCCTACGGTTGGTTGTTTTGTCCGCATCAACTTCCAACAAAACTTTAGCAACGCAGCCCACGTACTTATTAGCCCAGTTGGTTCTGGTGCTGGCTTAACTGCATATTATGTAGACCGCAATAATAGCGGCTTCAGCATTTGTAGTGCAAACGTTGCACCTGCAAACCAAGCATTTGCTTTCGATTACTTCGTAACGAACTAGACATCCATAAAAACGACAACGCGGTTTGCTTTGACGTTCATAAGTGCACGATTCACTTTAATAGTCTGCGGACCGTCAGGTGATTGAATAGTCAGCATACATGGCACCAACATACACAAGAAGTTGTGGTGCTGTGGCAATACGTCAAAAGGTCCGGTAGCATTAATAGCGCTCAGGCTATACGCTTCACCTTCAAAGTAGACTTTAAACGGGGCATACACTTTTACCTGAATAGTTGGCTTGCCGCTTGGTTTAACCGCGGCTTGCTCGGGTTCTGTTGGCGTAACGGCAGGTACTTCGTCGGCCATTATTTCTTCTCGGGTTCAGCTGGAGCTTCAGCAGCTGGTTCTTCACCAGGTGTTTCAACTGGCTTAACAGCGGTGGCATCTTCGGCAAGCTGTGTTTCGCTTTTACCAATAATATCTTCGACACCGTTAAGAGTATCTTCGCGGGTCATGTGCTCACCAGGAACACCTGTCACCTTTTCCATCACATTAAAGCGTTGCTTAAAGAATTCAACAAGTAACTTCGCTTTATTGTAATCATCGCGGTCTTCAGCAGAAAGTTCAGACTCACCAATAATGGCAATAATGCCCTTCAATGATTCATACTTCTGAAGAATAGCAGTCGCACGTGTCGCAAGGTCGTAGTGACGCTCACCTACAACATCCGGTGTAAGCAGGCTAGACTTCGATGCAAGGATATCAACCGCCGGGCGGATACCTTGTGCAGCCACAGCACGCGAAAGCACAATCGTACTGTCTAACTCGTGTTGAATCATTTGCACGGCTGGGTCAGAAAGGTCATCTGCTGGCACGTAAATTGTTTGCAGCGCAGTAATTGAGCCGTTCACGTTTGTCGACAAGCGGTCTTGGAATGTCTTAACATCCGAGAACACGGTTGGTTGGTAGCCACCTTCTGCAGGTGTCTGGTCAATAATAGTAGACACCTCGTTCTTTGCTTGAATGTAGCGGTACATGTTGTCGGCAAAAAGCAGTACGTCTTTTTTCTGGTCATCACGGAAATACTCTGCAAGAGTAATCGCACTTAACCCAATGAGGCTACGTTGCACTGGGTTTTCATTCATTTGCCCAAAGAGCATGGCGGTTGTTTTAAGAAGATCGTTATCACCGAGTGTCTTGAACAGTTCATGACCTTCACGAATACGTTCACCAATACCGGCAAAGATAGATAGTGCACCTGAACCAGTTGCGACGTTGTTAATAATCTCCATTGTAAGCACCGTCTTACCCACACCGGCACCACCCACAATACCAATCTTGCGACCTTTAACGAATGGCGTAAAGAAGTCGAGCACCTTAAGTCCCGTCTCAAGTACTTCGTCGTGGCGGTTTGTAAGGCCGGTTTCTTGGAAGTTTGGCGAGAAGATTGGGCGCTTAATCATTTTATCGAGCACTTCTTGGTCGAGCTGTGGCTTGCCATCAATTGGGCGACCCATAGCATCCCATACGCGGCCAACCATTTCCATGCCGACAGGGAATTCGAGGCTCTTACCACTTCGCGTTACCGACTCGCCTTTTTGAATACTATAATCACCACCAATATTAAGACACACTGCCATATCACCGTGTTCAAGGGCGCTTACAAGGAGTGGAGATTTTTTCTCATTATCAACATACAACATTTCGTTAACGTCAGGCATGCCTTCATCGAAACGGACTTTAATAACCAAACCCTTAAGGGTACGTACGATGCCTTTTTTGTAGACGGTTTGTTCACTCATTATTCTGCACCTCCAGCACGTATTTTTTTAAGACCTGACATCGATTCTTTCAACCTTGTGTCAACTTGGTTTCGTTTTGCACGGTTATATTCGGTATGAAGCCCCATTGCATTCGCAATTGAACGTTCTTTCGCGGCTGACATAGCCTTAAAACGGCTGGCAACTTGGGCCAAGCGGCTGTCGTAAATAAACTGCGAAATAGTCAGGCGAAGAATTGAATCTTCCAGGTACGCTGCAACTGCATATGAACTTGGTTCAAATATGTAGTTCTTTTCACTCACCATGTCATCGCCGATTGTAGATAAGTCGGCAGTACGCCCCTTACTTGAAACGACTTCACTCAGGTCAACTTCTTTAATTTCCTGTTGAGAAAGCGAGATGTAATTTTGATAGAAGATACGGCTTTTTGCATACTTTTTCATAATAGCCATGAGAGGGTCGACGTTAATATAGTCGTGCTCTGGTAGGTCGAAATAATAATTGTGGTCAACGTGCGCTTGCTTCAACTTCGTTACGCCGTGGTGCCCAATAACTAGTACATTGTGCTTTCGTTCATCGTAGTATTCCATGAACTTGCGAATAAGGCGGTTATCGATGTCTCCACTTAAGCCACCTTTAGCGGTAATAAGAATCAACAACTCTTTATCGATTGGCGTTTGGTCGACAGTGCGGCCGTAATTGAAAATAACATCAATGCGAATTTGTTTGTAAATATTCCAAACCTCATCGAAAAATTGGTTACTAATAAGCACCTTGTTCTTCGTCTTGGCAATTTGCATACTACTAATACTTTCGAGTGCAGAAGTAAGACTCACGACAGAACGTGCAGCAGCTTCTTCGGCTTTGATTTCTAGAGGTCGTCGCACTACTTCTTCCCCTCTTTGCCATCTACAACAGGCGCTGGTGCACTAGCCGCAGCTTCAGCTTGGGCAGCTTCTTCTGTTTGACGCTTCTTTTCTTCATCGGCCTTTGCGGCTTTTTCAATTGCTGCTTTTTTCACTTCATCAATTGTCGTTACTTCAGCCTTAAGCGCAGCTTCGAGCTCGTCGTAATTACCCACCATGTCTTTGTCTTCTTTAAGCTTTGGTGCATATTCGTGTACTTTCTTTTTCAGAAGTTCGACGTTAATAATTTCTTCAGGGCTACTCCCAAGCACGATACTCATTAAGAATTGCTGCTCAGCAAAACTATAAATTTCACCAATACCCTGGTTCATCATTTTAAACAGAACTTTACCCTTGTCGTAATCAGCTTGGGCTTGTGGGCTTAATTCGGTACCGAAGTGAGCGTACTCTTCAGCGGTTCGATATCCAGCAAGCGTTAAGTTAAGTTTGTCGGCAAAGCTTTTTTGACGCTTATTCTGGCCAACACCACCTACACGTGTCACCGAAAGGGCCGTACTCACTGCTGGGCGCATTGTATCTTTGAAAATCTTTTCATCCAAAATCCATTGACCGTCGGTAATGGACATAATGTTGGTTGGAAGGTAGGCAGTAATATCACCACCTGGCGCATATACAATTGGCACCAGTGTTTGGCTGGCATGGTTCGATTCAGTTTTACCGCCGCGTTCAAGAAGGCTTGAGTGCGTGTAGAACATGTCACCTGGATACGAGTCGCGACCAGGAGAAACTCCAGCAATAAGTGAGATTTCACGGTAGGCTTGGGCATGGGCTGTAAGGTCATCGTAAATAACCAACGTGTCCATATTGAGCTGGTGCCAGAAATATTCACCGTGGGCAGCGCCAACATATGGCACTAGGTAGGTAAGAATTAATGATTCAAATGAGTTCGATACAACAACAACTGCTTTTTTCAGCGCGTCATTCTTTTCAAGGCTCGTTACCAGCTCAGCAACGTCGTGGTTTCGTTTCGCAATAAGTACATAGATAACAGTGATGTCAGTATTCTTCTGGTTAATAGCCAGTTGTGCGGCAAGTGCAGTTTTACCCACCTTGCTATCGCCAAGCATCGCCATACGTTGGCCGCGCGCAAGTGAATATTCAAGGTCAAGAATTGTCACCCCGGTTTCTACAGGAGTATCAAGTAGTTCTCGTTCGTAAAGCATCGGTGCTGAGTGAAAAACATCCCACTCTTGGTCAGCGACAATTTCGCCCTTACCGTCGATTGGTTCACCAAACACGTTAATAACGCGACCGATAAAGTTTTTACCAACCGGGATCATAATATCGAGTGCTTCAATAACACACACCGAACCAATGTGCAGTGGTGTTGGGTCAAGTTTCATAACCACAACGTGGTCTTCGAGTACCTGGTGAACGTAGCCACGAGTGTCGTCATCAAAACGAACTGTTGCGTGAACGTTCGTTGGCTGCAAACCTTTAATACTCACCATGAATGAATCAATACCGATGACTTCACCGACAGGGTTACCCGCAGCAACCAACTTTTCAAATTTCCTACTTGCTTCCACGAAGTGTCTCCAATTCCTCAACCAATAAACCGTGTCGGCCATCAAGCATGTGTCGTAAGCTTAAATCGTGAACGTGGTTTGGTGTACGTAAATACACACCGGCTACTAACGCTGGTTGTAGGCCAACAGCAATAATTGCTTGTGGATGAACCGATTCTCGCACCCAAGCAACAAGCTTTTGCAAACTCTCAGCATCGGCGGTTACAGAAAATGTCATGTGCAGCACGGGTACCTTATCTTTTAATATTCGCAGCTGTTTCACTAAATCGCTGCGAGTTTTGCTGGTTTGCAAATCAAGCGTGTTAGCCGACAGAAAATCAGTAAGTTGGTCTGACATAACTGGAATCGGCAATTCTTCAGAGCCAATTTTAGTACGCACTCCAGAGGCGGTCATGATGTTATCAACCCGCTCCACTTCGCTGACAAGCCGAGACACGTCAACTTTAGTCACCACGTTTGCTGGCAGGATAAAGTTCTCGTGTGCTTTTACTTCGGTGTCGCTCATAATTTCATATCGTCCACAATTGCTTGTTTGTTTTCTTCCATTTGTTTAATGATAGACGGCAGCTGCGCCTTTAAGTCGTATTGGTCGCCAAGTGAGCCAAGGAGATAGTGTTCAATAATTTGGCCCATATTGTCTTCAAAGGCACTAACCAGCACTTCTTCTTGTTTAGCGACGTTCGTTCGTAAGGTATCGTTAATTGCAGCGTACTGAGTTTTCAATGCCTCAGCGCTATCTTCAAGTGATTTCAAAGCAAGATCTTGCGCTTCTTTCATCTGGGCGATGCGGACCTTGTTTTCTTCAAACACGTTCGTAAGCGTCACCTTTTGGTCGGCAACGTTCTTTTGTAGAGTTGTACGGAGGTCGTTGTACTCTGCTTGCAGTTGCTCGGAATTGTCGGTCAAAGATTTCAGCGCAAGGTCTTGCGCGTCTTTCATCTCGCGGTTGTATTCAGCAAACTGGTTTTCAAGTTGCTTTGCAACGCTGTCTTTCAGTTCGGCGTTTACTTGAGCAATCGCAACGTCGAGTTGCTTTGTTACATGGTCTTGCAGCTGGACGTTTACTTGGCCAATAGTTGTATTAAGGTCTTGTTGGAATAGGGCGCCGGTGTCGTTAATAATCTTTTCAAAATACGAACGACCAAAAGAACGGAGCTCGTCCTTAAATGTCTCATCGATATAATTCGTGACAGCTTCAGTTGCCTCTTCTTGAGGAGTCTTTGGCACACCCGGCTTTTTATGTTGAAATAATCCCATTTTTCCCACCTTATTTCTACTACAGTCTTAGTAGTAAATATACCGCAAATAAACCGATAATTAAAATTAATATGCTTGTTAAAATAACTTCTAGCAATGCCCTGAAGATTGACTTCTTCGACATTGGGTTACGTCCGATAGAGATAACACCATTTCGCACACCAGAATATAAAATTGCAATCGCCGCAAGAATGCTAATGAGCGTAATTCCTAAGCTCAAATAGATTCGAATTGGGCTCACTTCTTTTTCGGCAATCTGCTGGCCAAGCCGTTGAAGGAACTCGGGCAAATCTGACTTGGTGCTTTTATCGTTCGGATTCTTCTTGATATCAATGGTGACTGGAACCGAACCAAGCTTTACTGTTTGGTTAGTATTGCCGTTTACATCCTTCAGTACGGTCGTACCAAGCACAACACCTTTGCCATCAAATGGACCGTTTGCACGCCCGAAGACTGTCTTCTCTTCTGTACCGGCTTTCATTGCAACGCCATTCACAGATGAAAGCGTTACATAGTCGCCTGATACAATAGGGCCGCCTTGCGTACTCACTAGTACATTGTAGGTACCCGAGGCTGCGACGAAGGTTTCGTTTTTCAACGCTTCGCTTGATAGCGTTACGGATAGCGAGTTTTTATCGACAACCACGCCAAACATGTTTTGCAGCTCGGCTTGTTTAGCAATTTTAACTTGGTTCGCATCTTTTCCCGTGAGTTGAACAATCGTGCCATTATCGAGTGGTGTATCAGATGAATACCCCTGGACACTTCCGCCGCCATAAGTTTGAGCGGCAACTGGCAAAACGACGGCCGTAGCCGCAATAACGATAACTGCCAAACTAAGGACAATTCGTGATGCTCTCACTGTTTGTTTATGCTCCCTATACCCCTATTATGCACTGCGATTATTATAGCATAACTGGTATGGGATTTTCGGCCTGTTTCGCAGGCATTTACGTTCTCAGAAATCGCACAGAAATGTGTTGAAATAATTGCCAATTTCATCACGCTTGTGGTAGAATGACACCAAGCTTTAGATGAACCACCACTAGTCACGAGTGATACAAACATTTACTACGCCCCACAGGGGTAAAAAAAGAGTAAAAAAACCAAAATGACTACGTGGTGGCACCATCCCACTATTTTAAACCTGCGCTTTGATAGGCGACTCGCTTTACGTGTTTCGTGTATTC
>Ga0247812_10000535_pt1 | contig 23575 bp, 27 predicted proteins | sample UWRJL149409B1_FD_178011 | JGI IMG/M metagenome (GOLD analysis project Ga0247812, IMG submission 178011) | Plant litter microbial communities from Arlington Agricultural Research Station in Wisconsin, United States - UWRJ-L149-409B-1 | ecosystem: Environmental > Terrestrial > Plant litter >...
AAAAGACGCTTTGCTATGGAGGTGAGGGATTTAGCTATCGCCATGATCGTCGTGCAATGCGGAGGCGACCCCGGACTGTTTTTTAAAACATAAAAAATGGCCGGAATTTCTTCCGACCATTCGTGGCGTTTTACAGCCTTTCTGTAACAACCGCGATTTACTCGCGAAGGCTCGTAGGATCTTTGAGCGTCATTTCGGCTATTTCATCTTTACGTTTAAAGGCAACCCCAGGATGCTTTTGCATATATTTGATCAATTCAGTTGCGGCCTTAACCATTTGCGGTGTGCCGCTGACACGGTCATGAAAAGTTAGGGAAAGTTGCCTGCGTTTGGTTGCCGACTCTTCGTAAAGCTGGTCAAATTCCATCTTAACCTGCGTAATGTATTGGTCGGGTGAGAAATTTCTCAACTCAATCATGCCCAAATCATTATTACGTACGGTATATGGAACAACCGCAAAATCTTTTTGATTAACCTTGATGATAAACGGTTCGTCCCTGCTTAAATCGTCGATATGATAAATGCATCCAAGCTCCTGTAATATCTTCAATGTGTTTTCACTACGACGCAAAAAGTTGGCATTGTAACCAACCGGCGTTTGTCCGGTTACTTTTTTAATCGCATCTAAGCCATCTTTAATGAATTTTTTTTCTTCTTGATAAGACATATCATATTCATCTTTCCAGGTCATACCATGGCCTGAAGCCTCATGCCCACGGTCCACAATCTCTTTAGCCAGGGCCGGGTTTCTTAACACAGCAGAGCCCACCATATGGGTTGTTACCTTAATGCCTAACTTATCCCAGTTATCCAGCATCCGGGGGATGCCTTCTTTATAACCATATTCGTACCACGTGCTTGCAGGCAAGTCCTTATAACCAGATTTCATATTAGGCGGAAAAGGGCTTGGTGCATTACCCGGCTGGCCGCCTGCTTCAAAAGCATGGTGGCGGAAACGACAAGCCGTGAGCCATCTGCCCACTTTGATGATTTGGGGTCATACACCTTATTAGGGCTTTCAGCCATAGATATTTGATTTGCACCAATTATACCTGCCAGCGATAACAGGCCGGTTTGTTTAATAAAATCTCTTCTGTCTGTCATAACTTTGCCCAATTAATAAAGTCCCTGGTTAAACTTCGCTGTGGCTGCTTCAGGGTTGGCAAAGTAGTCGGTATGTTGCCTGCCCGCTTCTCCAACAAAGATCTCGTAACGGTCCTCATTAATGCCGTTATAGATATCCTCAGCAGCAACTTCAGGTGGCAAGCCATGTTGCTCGCCGCCCATATCTTTGGTTGCGTCTGTATTGATCAGCGACGGCATTACTTCAAAAACCTTAATGTTGGTATCTGACGATAAGGTTAAACGTAAAGCAACTGAATGCGAATGCAAGGCTGTTTTAGCGTCTGAGTAAGTCGGCAATACCACCAGCGGATGGAATGCCACATTGGAAGTAATATTTACAATTGCCGCTTCGGGCTGCTTTTTTAATAGCGGCAACAAAGCTTCGATCAACCTAACCGGGGCAAAATAGTTGGTTTCAAATTCCTGCTTTGCTTTATCAACCGCATTTGCGCCTTCGCCCAGTTTATAAACAAATCCCACGCCGGCATTATTGATCAATACGCTAAGATCGCCGTAAAAAGTTCTCAGTTTTGTAACGAGATTTTTAACAGCATCTGCGTCGGTCACATCGGAGACGATGTAATTAATACCCAACTCATTGGCAGCTTTTGCCAATTTATCTTCATTGCGACCAGTTATAACTACCCTGTTTCCTTTTTCACTTAACAATTTTGCTGTTGCATAACCGATTCCTGAACCACCGCCGGTAACCAGGACTGTTTTGTTTGTAATATCCATGATTTCTATTTGTTAATAATAATATTTAATTTTGCTTGCTATTTGCAAGTAAAAAAAGATAAAATATAATACTTGCAAATTGCAAGTATTATTTAACATTTTTATGTCATGAAAGAAATTCAGCACCGATCTGACTGTCCAATAGCATATTCATTAGATTATTTAGGCGATAAATGGGTACTTTTAATTCTAAGGGACCTGATCTTTACCAGTAAGTCGAGTTATGGTGATTTTCTCAATTCTGATGAAAAAATAGCTACCAATATTCTTGCAGACCGGCTTAAGCTTTTGGAAGCAAACGGATTTATAAAATCTTCGGTATCTCCCGAAAAAAAGAACAAGTTTATCTACAATCTTACAGAGAAAGGTATTGACCTGATCCCCCTTATTGTCGAATTAATGATTTGGGGGTCGAAGTATGATTCATATAATGTAAAAGAGGTGGTCAAAAAATTGGAAAAAGATAAAGAAGGCACTATACGGGAACTCCGGGAGAAACTTTTGCAGCGTTTGAAAAGCGATGTTCCCGCAAAATAGCATCATATATTTTGAGGTCTGAAAGCTTTTAATAGATATCTGATTTTAAGGACTTTAATTAGATTGCACTGTAAGAATTCGCGCTTTAACATTGTCAAATAGTATGTTAAAGCGCGATTAGATTTTTCCCGATTATCGGATCATGGTGTTTAACGTCGCAGGGTTTAATCCCACAGATTCATAATGCTTCCGTGCTATTTCCAAAATGGTGAAGCCATCATCATAGGCCAGCATGTTACCGTCGGTTACTTTATCAATATATATGAACCCGCCTGTTACCATGAACAGGATCATTGCGGGGGTCGCCTCATCTGGATTCACGACCAATGTATGTGCTTCACCTGCCGGCTCATATATAAAAGTTCCCGGTTTAGCTGTCCATTCATGTTCAAGGTAATGCCAATTACCGCGTAAGGTGTAGCCGATAACTGATGTTGAATGAAAATGCGGCGGCATTTGAGCTCCTGGCTCTGCCCGCAAAATCACGGTAAAACCCCCGTTGCTCAAATTAAATTGGCAGGGCTGAAAGGCAACGCCCGGTCCGAAGGGTACCCACAGCCGTTCGTCATCTAAATTGGTATCCACGGTATAATCTGCAGTTTGACGCTGTCCCGGCATCAAACCATCTGTAAAAAAATTGAATTGTTGAACTGGCATATAGCTAATTTGTAATTGATGGAATTTATTTATTTCTGATATCTGTGATCAGCTTTGTAAGCCTTTCCTTAATATCTGTACCACCAACCTGCTGAAAGCGAATAATGCCTTTCGGGTCGATAATTACAGAAGTTGGATAACTGTTGATATGATAAGCGTTGCAAACAGGCTGTGCCTTGGGCAGAATTGCGTAATTAAAGGGGTGGTTTTTTAGAAACACACGGATGGCCGCGGCATCATTGAAAGTCAGCTCCTGGAAAACAACGTCAGATCCTGTGAAGCGTTTTCTTAATTGATTAAGTTCGGGCATTTCCTCAACACAGCCGGGACAGGTAGTAAACCAGAAGTTTAGCACCACTATTTTTCCCTTTAAGGCTGATAACTTCCAAACCTTTCCGGAAAGATCTGACAGAGAAAAATCAGGTGCAGGTTTGTTTAACAGCCTCTGCAATTCCTCTTTCTCATTCTTCATCTGTTTTAGGTAAGCATCCGTCATAGGGGAAAGATGCATTTCATTTGGGTGCTTGTCATCGTGGCTCATCAACGGATCACGGTTGCCCCAGGCTTTTTTAACGCTGTCTAATTGATCAGCTTTAATTTCTTTGCCATTGGGCAAAAAAAAACGCATTTGTTCACTTTTTTGGGCCAAGGCCGCCAGGCTGCTTCCGACTAATAAGGCGATCGATAATATTTTTTTCATCATTATAATATTGTTGATGCAAAAGTATTTGCCTGGCCTGTCTGGAATGTTAACGGTGTCAGTTTTAGTGTTAACGAGTGTTAACTGCTTATACCTCGGACCATTATTAGGCTTATATTTGTACGACGTGAAGCAGAGATTACGAATTACATTTATTTTAGCAACGCTGACAGTTTGCAGCATTATATTGTTCCAGCTTTACTGGTTGTATTACAATTATTCTAATGTGGAGCATACCTTCACAACAACTGCTGTTCAGGCTTTAGATAAAAGCATAGCCTCCTATCAATCTCAGCAAATTCAGTTGCCGAGTTCGCTTAATTATAAAAAACCGTCACTTACAGTTTTTATGCGCACCAAGCCCAGCGTGGAAGCATTTGACCTGGATACTCCAAAATCTAAGCAAAAATTTAACGCAGAATTTAATACGGTGGCTATTGATAAGCAACACGAGCCCTTCGTACGTGAATTGATCACCAGGCTAATGACGCAACAAATGCACAAGCCGCTCGACCTGAAAGCCTTGACCACCATTTATCAAAAGGAACTGATTAAAAACGGCATCAATATCCCGGTAAAGTTAATCTCAAGGAAAACGCCTCTCTATATCAGGCAGGGTGAAGTAGCATCAAGAATAGATTTTTACAAGTCACCTGTTATCGTTTCGGCAGACCTGGACAGCAGCGGCTGGCTGGCTCAGCACAACCTGTTACCAGCAATCGTTTCGCTTTTACTGATCCTGCTTTCAGCTGGCAGCTTATGGTATATGGGCGTCATCATTCGCAGACAACTGAAGCTTGACCGTCTGAAGGATGATTTCATTAGCAATATCACCCACGAGCTCCGAACACCGTTAACCATTCTTCGCTCTTCCAATGAGGCCATTGCTCGTTTCGATGTGGCAGCTAACCCTGAAAAGTTAGCCCGTTATACCGGTATTAATTCAGATATAATAGATAAGCTGGAAAGTGAAGTCGAACGTATTATGGACATCAGCATGATTAGCCGCAGCAAGGATACAAACGATTTGCAAGACGCAGACCTGTATATGCTGATTAGAAATGTGGTAAATCGCTTCCAGCTAATTGGCCCTAAAGCAATAACGCTGATCTATCAGGATAAAAACACTCATGTATATACAAATCCCTATAAGATTGAAACGATTTTAAATAACCTGCTGGATAACGCCATAAAATATACTGGTCCCAAGGCGGTCATTTCAGTAGAAATTACAACCTCTCAGCATGAGTGGCAAATGATCGTCAGAGATTCCGGCAGTGGTATAAGTGCTGAAGACCTACCCTATATTTTTGATAAATATTACCGCGTCAGCAACGGTGATTTGCATGATGTTAAAGGCTTTGGCTTAGGGCTGAGCCATATCAAAGGCCTTGTCGAATCCTTGAATGGGAAAATAAACGTTAAAAGCAAATTAAACCACGGTACGGTTTTTACACTCACTTTCCCTAAATGATGACCAAACCTCAAATTTTATTGATTGAAGATGAACCAATATTGGCATCGATCATTAAAGAATCACTGGAAAGCCGGGGATTTGAGGTTACGCTTGCCACGAATGGAATTGAAGGCTGGGGATTGTTCAATTCAATAAAACCGGAACTCTGTGTTGTTGACGTAATGTTGCCCAAAAAAGACGGATTTAGTTTGGTTAAAGATATTCGTACGGTAAATAATAGAATTCCATTAATTTTTCTGACGGCAAGAACGCAGACTGAAGATGTGTTGAAAGGACTGGAACTTGGTGCAGATGATTACATGAAAAAGCCTTTTAGCATGGAGGAATTAATTTTGCGCATCAAGGCCTTGATGCGGCGAAATGAGAATCCGCAAAGTAGTGATATGCAAAATGTGAACTATCAATTAGGCCATCTGCAATTTAATCATCAGCGTTTGGAAATATATGGCACGGACGGTACAGCACTATTGTCGCAGCGCGAGGCCGACCTTCTGCTGTTACTCTTACAAAACAAAAATAAATTATTGGATCGCAAATCTGCTTTGCTTAAACTTTGGGGTGAAGATAACCGCTTCAATGCAAGGAGCATGGATGTATATATTACCAGGCTGCGCAAGTTCCTTAAATCCGAACCTTCAATTGTTATACAAAGTATAAGGGGACAAGGATATAAATTAGCAGAAATCTAGTAATCATACAGGAACAAGATATAAGTTTGAGTTGGTGATTGTCGTCTCAATAGATATCTCGAACAACCTCTTTTGATAATAGACGTGGCAGGCCACCAGAAAACTAAGCACCTTATCTTTTTAAGCCCCCCTTCCAATCAATTTAGCTACATCTTCGTTAAGACCAGTGTTTATACAATTCATTTGAATCAAAACTAACACTAATATAATAAAAAGTTGACAAATATCAACAATTATAGTTGACATAAGTCAACTTATTGTTACATTTGCTTTATGAAAAAAGAAATAGAGCAGATCAGGAGTTTTAACCGTTTCTATACCGCCCATCTCGGTTTATTGAATGAGCATATTTTAGACGGTCCATATTCTTTGGCGGAAGCCCGCATTTTATTTGAGATAGGAATAAGACAGCCGGTAACCGCTCAGGAACTGGCCACATTACTCACCTTAGATAAAGGCTACCTGAGCAAAATCATTAAAATGTTTGTCAATGATGGCGTGATCGCACGGACACCCTCAAAAGAGGACTCGCGTGTCTATCATATCAGCCTGACTGCTCAGGGTTCAAATCTATTAAAAGATCTACAGGGAAAATCTGACCATCAAATCGAAGGATTTTTAACGAAGCTCTCACCCGACGAAGCAGATATGTTAGTGAACTCCATGAAGACGGTCCAAAATCTATTTTCGGCAGATTATAGCAATCTGTTGCTGTCCGGTCAGGTTATTTACCGTGAAGGTTTAAAGCCAGGCGATGTCGGTTATCTGATCTATCTGCATGGCATACTTTATGCCCGCGAATCTGGTTATTCGCAGGAATTTGAAGGTTATGTGGTCAAAACTTTTTACGAGTTTCTGGAACATTATGACACGGATAGAGATAAAATATGGCTGGCTACTTATAATGGACAGATCATCGGATGTATCGCCATCTTATTCAAGCCCGATAATGAAGCGCAATTGCGCTGGTTCCTGGTGCACCCGGTATTCAGGGGTACCGGCGTAGGTAAACACTTGCTTCATACAGCGTTAACTTACTGCCGCGGGCAGCAGTTCAAAAACGTCTACCTATTAACAACTGATGTACAGCAAAAGGCCATTGCCATGTACAAAAAAGCGGGCTTCCGGCCAACAGCATCTATACAAATGGTGCAATGGGGCAAAACGCTTCATGAAGAACGTTACGACCTTGATTTGACAACACAGCAATAATTAATTTTTATGAAATATTTAGTAATTGGCGCCGGGGGAACCGGCGGCCTTATAGGGGGCTATTTGGCAAAAAATCAGCTTGATGTAACACTCATAGCGCGTGGTGAGCACTTAATGGCAATTCAGCAAAAAGGGCTTACCATCAAAACATACGGCGAAGAACCTGTTCATATATCTAATATTAAAGCTATTGGTGAAGATGCGCTTGAAAATCAAAAATTCGATGTAATTTTTGTTTGTGTGAAGGCTTATCACTTGAGCAGCATTGTACAGATGCTCAAAAATGCAGCACACAAGCAAACGGTGATCATTCCCATATTAAATTCGCTGGGCGCTGGCGCCTATCTGCGTACTGAGTTGCCCCGACTAAATATTTATAATGGCTGTATCTATATCACGGGCTTTATATCAGCGCCGGGAGAAGTTAGCCAAAATAACCAGATCTTTAGAATTTTTTACGGGTTGGATAAGGAAAATAAAACTGATAACTCAAGAGATACAATGGAACGCGAAGTACGGGAAAGCGGTATAGATATCCGGTACAGTGCAGCTATTACCAGTGAAATATTTAAAAAATTAACTTTTACTTCAGCTTTTGCGTCGTGTGCAGCCTATCATAACATACAAGCATCATCTTTGCAGTCAGATGAAACTTACCGTAACCACTTCATTAGCTTACTTAAAGAGTTAAAGCAAATATCAGACGCTGCAAACTTTGGCCTAACCGACAAGTTTTTCAAGGAGAATCTTCAAATCCTGGACGATCTTTCTGCTGACTTCACTGCTTCCTTTCAAAAAGATTTACAGCAGAATAAACCAGATGAGCGCAATGAGATTATTCATGATATCGTACGACTGGCGGCCCGGTACAGTATCCAAATTCCGCATTATGAAAAAATTGCAAAACACTTCAAATAAGCATGCTGCCGGCATATTGCTTATCATGGATGTCAGTCAGCGCAGAAGTCGGAAAGATTAACACGATTGTACGAAAGTATTTTATGGATTCAGAACAAGAATACCCATAACGCATTCAATAATTGCATACTATCGATTGTCCAGCCAGGCCAGAAATGAAGTAGCCTTATCTTTTCCAACCAGTAATTTCTCGTCCGAAGGTATAACCAATTTGACCAAAAGCTTTCGGGCGAAGTATTGCTCCACCACTTTAATTGCTTTAAAGCTGATCAGGTACTGCCTGTTTAATTTAAAGAAATTTAACTGGGACAGTTGAGCAGTTATTTGCTCCAAAGACTGATTGATATGAAATGTTTCATTATCGAAGGTCACTATTGCTATCTGTTCGTTATGGGCAAAAAAATAAGCGATGTCATTTGTAGGTATGTTTAAATATTTCCCGTGCTTGTAAACCAGGAAGCTTGATTTACCGGTGTACTGATGTTGAAGTTTCAGAATTTGAGCGATCAGCGCAGGAGAAATATCACCGGTTCTTTGACCTATGAAACGGTCCATTTTATCGAAGGCCCTTCTGAAAGCATCTTCAGTAAACGGTTTTAAGATATAATCGATCCCGTTGGCCTTAAAAGCATCGAGGGCGTATTCGTCATATGCGGTACAAAAAATAACCGGTGAGTCTACTTTAACCTTTTGAAATATTTCAAAGGATATGCCGTCAGCCAGCTGGATGTCCATAAAGATCAGGTCGGGTGCGGGATGAGCCGACAGGTACTCTACTGATGTTGATACTTTCTGCAGGGGGCCGTCTACATGGCTATCCGGACGGATCTGGGAGATCATTTTAATCAGCGCCCTGGCAGTTTTTAATTCATCTTCAATTACTAATATCTGCATTGGCCGGAAGCGCTACGGTGAAAAACTGGTGATTTGATTCGACAATAATCTGCTGTCCCATCAGGTGCAAATATCGCTGACTGATATTTTCCAGGCCGATCATGTTTGATGGTTCAGGGTTATTTTTTATCTGCACATTATTTTTAACTTTAATATATTTTCCATCCGAATAGATCGAAATATTCAAAGGCTGATCAAGGGAGATAATATTATGCTTGATCGCGTTTTCCACCAAAAGCTGCAATGTAAATGGGGGTGTAATTGCGCTTAGATGCTCCGGCGAAAGCTGGATTTGGAGATCAATGCCTTCTTCAAACCGCGACCTGACCAAGAAATAATAAGCATTCAGATTTTCGAGTTCCTTCTGCATCAATTCTGAATCCTTTTGCCTGCTTTCCAGTGTATAGCGGTAAAAGTCAGACAATTTAACAATAAAATCAGCCGCACTTGCATCACCAAAATCGACCATCGATTTCAAGGTATTCAGGCTGTTAAATAGAAAATGCGGATTGACTTGCTGTTTTAATACCTCGTATTTTGCGCTTAGATAATCCGCTTTTGTCCGTTCGAGATCCATACCGATAACTTGGTTAGCGTAACTCTGAAAAAGCAGGTATAAAAACATATAAATAGTCAGATTGATCAGGATGCCCCGGAATTGGTACATCAGTATCATAGTACCAATAAGCCTGTCGTTAATTAAGAGCTGACCGCAGAATACCAATATCCCCATAACTAATATGCCCAATGAAAGGCTTTTGATCAGCCTGAGCCCGAAAAACCTGGTCGTTAACGCCTTGTTTGAGAATTTTGGTAGCGTATATAAGTTGTAAAACCAGACAAACAGGGAATAGGTAAAGGCTATAAAACAGTCAATGACAATTTCTGCAAAACTGATCTTCAGCTGTAATATTTTGGGAACTGATGCTAAAATACCCATAAAGACAGCAGATGCCCAGATCACTTTCTGTGATACCTGGAAAACCCTGGCAGTTTCTTTATGAATGTATTTTTCAAAGATCATGGGATGATGGATGGCTTTTGTGTCAATATAAAATGTATGCGTTCATTTTGTCCTGTAGTATCTGCTGACAACAGGAGGTTTCTGCCAGTAAACTTTTGATAAGTTACAAAGTTAGTATGATTTCCTATATTGACCGTTTCTGCGGAAACCAACTCACCTGGTATTCGTGCGCCAAACCAATGGGCGTCATCCTGCTGCTGCCATGTCACTAATGTAAAGGAATTACCGGGCTCATTTAAGTTTGATTCCTCCGTAGCATTTTTAAAATGCTCAGTCCCGTAGAGGATGCTCATCGTGCCCGCCTTTTTATTTATCAGGGAAGTAATTACCTTTTGATGCAGTTCTGACAACTTGAAAGTTGAAGGAAGCGAGGCTTTACTGTTAATGAGACGATCTGTATCCGTGGCTCCTTTGCAGCCGGCTATAAATAATGAACCTGCTGCGATGATATAGAATATTAATTTCATTTTAATTCTTGATTGGAAAGGTAAATACATAATCATTATCTTTCATCGGCTTATGACAGTTCATACATTCTATAGTAAACATCGCTGTTTTGCCATATGGCGTTAATTTGGGGGTTTTGAACCGGGCAAAGCCCCATCCGTTCGTTGATCGGTATTTTTCAGCATTTTTGATCATATATTCAACCTGTTTAAAAGCCCCGGTTGTTACATTCCCGTTTTTATCCTCTAGTTTATCCCACGCAGCTTTTGCAAAAATAGTTCCGTTGGGCCAGGGATTGTTATGATGAGTTTTGACAGCATTGACCGCAATCTCATTTCCATATATCACGCGCATGGTGCCGTTATCAAAACGGTCCGATGTGCTGATGACCTGCCAGTTTTTGTAATCGGGAATGTAGGTGATATCGTTTAACGTTTGGGGTAGTTTCTGACGGTCGACAGATACTAAAGTTTTTCGCTGATGTTCAAAGGCGTTTATTTTAGCGGTGTCTCCCGGCAGATCGTGTATCATGCTAATCAGGTATTTTTTAAGGACAACGAGATCCTTCGGCGAAACCCTGGCGTTAGTGTGAACGACCTGATAACTTTTAACCGGCATGGCTCCCTGCTCGATCTGATTGACAGCCTCCCAAAGTTTTGCTTTTCGATCCGCGGGTGCCAGCTTATCCCAATTGGAAAAATCGAGTCCCTTTCTGCCGTCACGAACATGGGCTGCCACCTGCCAGTAAACCGGCTGTACCTGATCATACCATCGCAGTTTGGTTTCATTGGAATGGCAGTCATAACAGGCTCTCACTAAAATATTTTTAACATCCTTTGGCGCCTGAAAGTCTTGTGTAACCGGAGGGTTGTCAAGTCGTGGACGGAAAAATTGAAGACTGAACAATAAAACAACGATGATCGATACAGCCGGAAGAAAATACTTTTTCATGATTATGATTTCTGTTACAAATAAATCCAACAAGTCGCGGTCTGGCAATCGAAAAGCCATGTAAGCGGCAAATTGATTGCTGAGATCGGCCGTTGGGCAGTTGACCTATAACTTGCCTTTGTTAAAATCAATTGATGGACAAGACATCCTCAATATTCCCATTCACCGGGTATACAATTCTTGTGTCCAGCCATAGAGCATACACAGTTACTAAAATTACTATCTTTTCCGGGCAGTATGAAGCCAGTTGTCCGTGATTTTTTCTCCGGTAACAACGGCGCAACTCTCGTAAAGATTACAAGTGCGACCAATATGATAGGGCAACCCATAAACTGTCTCTGCGATATGGTGCGGGTTTAAGGCCGTATCTATCAGTAAGTGCTCTTCGCTTTGGGAAATGATTTTCGCTCCCGGGAACTGAAGAAGTTCCACTCGTTCTGCTTCAGCGCCTTCGGAAGAGACTGCTTTATATCCAAGATCCAGGCAGGCCGTGTTTGGAGATGGATTGGAGGTTACTCTTGTCACAACCACTGCCGCGTTCTGAAATCCAAGTTCGGGATAAAATTCCTGGTAATGCTGATCCCAATAAATAAACGTGCCTGGACTGCATTCAACATCTGCCTGTTGCGCGTAAAATTGCAGCGTAGGTGTACTTCCTGCTGCTAAACGCAAGCCGTTAACCCCGCTATCCGAAAGTTCTGCGTAAAGTCCTCTTACGGATGAAAAAGCTTTTTCTGCCTGCGCCATTCGAGTTTGCCTGTCCGCGTCAATAATATTGCCATCGTAAGCATGCAGGCCAATTATTTTAACATTAGAGAACTGCTTACAAAATTCATATAGCTGGATGGCCTGGTCAGGCTGGATCCCGGTGCGGTTCATGCCTATATTCAAATCTATCCATAGTTTAATGCCAACATTATATCTACCAGCTTGCTCGGCAATATGCCTGGCAGCAACCTCGTTGTCGACCAGGCAGGAAAAATCAGTATCCGGGTAGTTAATGGTCAGGTCAATAAAACGCTTCGCTTTAGGGCCGACAGGCTGATAAGCCATTAAAACATCCCTCGCACCGGCGAGTGCCAGCATTTCGCCTTCTGCAATGGTTGCACATTTAAATTTCGTAATTCCTGCATCCATACATAACTGCACTACTTGCGGGCATTTATGCGTCTTCACATGAGGCCGTATCTGTCCGGCATGTTGAAAAAAGCTGATGAGCCGCCGGAGGTTAGCCTTTACACGGTCCGGGTAAACGGCAAAGAACGGCGTATCGGTCTGGTCTGCATTAGATATGTAATAGGATTCTGCTCTGTTTGTCATGAAGCATTTTTGTATCGTGTAACAATATGGTCAACTCAATAATGATCAAACCGGATAACTGTTTAAAGAATTAACAGTTTATCCGGTTTTTAAGATTACAATGGTAGGTATATTAACCTGCCGGTAGAAAATGATAATTAACTTCTGCCCGCGCTTAATCCACCGTCAACTGGCAGGATAGCACCTGTTGTCCATGCCGCTTCTTCAGATAGAAGATATTTGATTGCAGCCCCAATCTCATTTGGCTGACCATTACGGCCAAGTGGGTGAATGCTGCTCAAACTTTGGTAAAGTTCAGTGGCCTGATCAGCCGAACCCAATAAACTGGTCAGTACATTAGTTTCAACTACGCCCGGTGCAATAGCATTTACGCGGATCTTGAATTCGGCCAACTCCATGGCAATCTGTTGAGTGAAAGCGTGCAGACCAGCTTTTGCCATCGCGTAAGCAGCGGTTGGCGTTCCTTTAATGGCATGCGTTGACCAGTAAGAGCCGATGTTAACAATTGCACCTCCTTTACCATTTTCCTTCATTTTGCCAGCTACCGCCTTGGTTATTATAAAGAATCCCCTGTTAAGGTCAAGCAGTGCATCATATTCCTCTGCACTTGAGTCCAGGAATGGCTTTGGCCGGAAAATACCGGAAGCGTTAACCAGGTAGTCGATCTCACTGATGTTATTCAGTTCCCCGATAAATTCGGCCACTGATCCTTGATCGGTCAGATCTACTTTCAAACCGGTTACCTTGCCGCCGTTCTCTGATAGTTCAGTGACCGCATCATCAATGCTTTGTTGTGTCTTGCTGGCAACGATCACATTTACCCCTTCTTCTAGTAAGGCTTGAGCCGTTGCTTTACCCATGCCACTTGTGCCGCCAATAATCAATGCTGTTTTTCCGTTGAATGTGTTTGTTTTCATGGTTTCTATTTTTCAAATATTTACCATTTAGACACGGATCAAAAAAAGTGTGACAAAACAATATGACTAATAAATTTACAAGAGACAAAAAGTCGACTACAGAACGGCTTTATGTATGCCTTGCTTTACCTAAAAAAAATGACGTACACTTGCATTCCGCAATTCGTAGAGTTAAAATAGATCATTTGATTAATTCTCTTAGAGTCAGTTTATCGACTTCCAAGTTCAAAACTCTCACTCTCCTCCCCTGAGCTATAACATATTGCGATATAGTGTTTCGATATAGCGTCGGGAGCCAGGAGGATGATTTAAAAGCTATACCTCTCATTATAGAAATTTGGCATCTAATTTCCAAATTGATATCAATTAATTGCGAAAATAAAACACCAACTAAGAAGGTTCGAACCATTATTGTTTATTTTATCATGATCGGCGGGCCAACCACAGGCGAATCTGGGTCTATCTCTTTCTCCGGCATCTTTTTGTAAGTACACAGATATTTAAAAAATGCTTCGTTCTTTCCTGCCGGCTGATGGATAGAAATAATGCTTCCCGGATTGTTTTCTATCGGATTGGCATAGGTATGTGGTGTTCCCCTCGGAATGAAAACAGTGTCTCCGGTTTTGACTTTATGCACATCATTGCCAACCTGTACTAAAAACTCACCCTGAGCAACAAAGAACACTTCGTCTTGGTATTTATGGATGTGCAATGGCGGGCCGCCTTTGAATGCGAAAGTTTGGTCACCGGGTGCTACAATCAACAGTTCACCATCGGTATCTGCTGCCGATACCACGCAGCGGCCAATAGCATCTTTTACCGTTGTTTGCACGCCGTCGAAACGGCTTTCATTTGCCCGGATAAGAACAGCTTTTTTAGGTCGTTCGTGTTTTATATAGTTCTTTACATTGGCAAATGAAATGGCCGGAATGGATAGAAAGCCCCAGGATAAAAAATTGCGTCGTTTCATCTCTTTATTTTAGTTGATTTTTTTGTGTGTTTTTTAGCTGCTGTAGTTTACCCGCAAATCGCTTATCGGTCAGCGCCTCCATAAAATTCACCAGGTCGGTCTTTTCCTGTTCCGTTAAATTCAGGGGTTTGGCAAGCAGTGTATCGCGGCCGATGGCATGCGGAACGACCTGAGCCGGGTCGTTATAATAGTCGATCACTTCCCGAAGCGTTTTGAACATACCGTTATGCATGTAAGGTGGCGTGATCGCGACATTACGTAAGGCTCCGATCTTGAATTTGCCAAGGTCTTCTGGCCGTTTTGTGATAGCGGCACGTCCGCTGTCCCTGAGTGTTTTTCCGTTATATAAGCCGATCGAGCGGAACTCGGTATTGTTAAAATCGGCCCCGAAGTGGCATTGCACACAATTGGCTTTGGTTCCATTAAATAGTACATAGCCGCGTTTGGCCGACTCGCTGACCGCGCTTTCATTATCGTTCAGCAGCCAATCGTCCAGCGGCGAATCGTTGGTTTCCAGCGTGCGCTCAAATTCGGCCAGAGCTTTGGCCAGATTATCTTGGTTAGGTGCTTCATGATAGATTGCCTGGAATAATTTCTTGTAGGTTTTACTGTTATTTAGCCTCCACACTGCCGTCTTAACCGGCAGGTCCATTTCGATCGGGTTTTCAATAGGCATCAAAGCCTGCTGCTCCAGTGTGTTTGCCCTGCCATCCCAAAAGAATGCCACCTGCAGTTTCATATTCATGGCCGAGGGTGTATTGCGCACGCCTTTTTGGTTACGCACACCGAGACTCACCGCTGAAGTATCTGCAAAAGCGAACTCCTCCTTATGGCAGGAAGCGCAGCTGATCTTTTGGGTTTTGGATAATATAGGGTCAAAGAAAAGCTTGCGGCCTAATTCAGCCGCTGTTTTTGGCTCGCTATCCGTAAATGCGCTTTGTGATACTACCAATACCAGGCTGGTTAAGACCAAGATAAGATACAGCTTTTTCATAGGTTTTGATTTTCCAGGATCGCTGAATTATTTCATTTTTCTGAACAGGAAATTATCGGTGCCTTCCCGGCGGCCCTGGCAGGTATCCCGGATCACATGGAATTTTAGGGAGTCCTGTCCGAAGAACTGCACCTGATAAATTCCGGTGTAACCTGTACCACAGGTGCTGTCATCGATATAAAGCGTGTCGTGCTTCATCTGATATTTACCGGTGACAAAAGCCTTCTTATTGATAAAACCGCTATAAGTACCATCGGATTTGAAATTGCCGATCAGTGAAGTTTTAGCACCCTGGAATATGCGGGTATTCTCCCAGCGGCCTACCAGCGGGTTAGGCCCGTCTGTTAGTTTAAAAGCCGATAATACGACAAGGGACATCAGGCAGGATAAAATCATCTTTTTCATAAAAGTTTATTTAAGGATTAAAAATTTGTTCACTACTGTTTGATCGGATCAGTTCTTTAAGTCTTTTTTGTATTCTATCCGGTAGGCCATCAAGGTATCGGTCCCAATATTTTTGATGGAATGCAGACCTTCCCGGTCAACCTGCTGGCCCTTGTTCAAAGCTTCAGCCGGAAATCCTTTTACTTCCGTACTGTCTTTTTTGACCAGCCGGCCGTCTTTATCCTTTACATAATTGTAATAGATAAAATGGGCGCTGTGCGTGAACCACATGGTGCTTTTGTATTGATGCGTGTGCACGGGCTCTTCGTTCCCTGGCGGACAGATCACCTGCAGCACTCTGACATTGTTGTCTTCATATACAATTTGATGGTTCTTCGGTGCGGCAGCTACAGCATCCAATTTGGCGGGCCAGGTCCAGCCTGGGATACGGGCAGTTGGCTTTTTGGTATTCGTATTGCTCTTTGTTTGTGCAGCTGCGCTTTGGCTCAAAACGATCGTTAAAATGATGAGGGCCAAAATTTGAGTACGCCTGTTTAGTTTCTTTATGGTGGTCATCATGAGCTGAATAATTGATACCACAAAGAAAGCCGCTGCGTATGTTTTAAACCTTCGCAGGTGTTACCGATACCTTTGATTTTGTTACAATGTTACTGATTGGCAGCTTCGCTGGGCGCGAAACCGAAATGTTTGGAGAAGCTGGTGGAGAAGCTGTTGGGATTACTAAAGCCGACCATATAGGCCACTTCCGATACGGTGCCGGCCTTTTGTTTCAGCAGTTCAAAGGCACGCTGCAAACGGAATACCCGGATCAGTTCGCCGGGACTTTGGTTGGTCAGGCCTTTTAACTTGCGGTGCAATTGGACCCGGCTCATACCGATCTCATCACCTAACTGATCGACACTGTATCGTTCGTCATCCAGGTGTGCTTCCACCGATCTTTTTATTTTTTGCAGGAAGACCTGCTCCATGGAAGGAAGGTCATTGCTGTCGGTGTGCCAGATGTTGCCCTGATCATATTTGTCCTGTAACTGACGACGCAGGGCGATCAGGTTCTCGATGGTCGCCAGTAGTTCGCGCTGATCAAATGGCTTGCTCAGGTAGGCATCTGCCCGCGTTTCCAGTCCGGCTATCCGGCTATCGGTATCGCTTTTGGCGGTCAGCATGACAACCGGGATGTGGCTGGTCTTTTCATTGGATTTTAGTGACGTGCAGACCTGGTAGCCGTTCATGAGCGGCATCATCAGGTCGGTGATCACCAGGTCGGGTATGCGCTCCAAACCCAGTTTGACGCCTTCTTCGCCATTGGCGGCTTCGATGACCTGGTATTTATCCGTCAGAACGCTGCCGACGAACTTCCGCAGCTCAAAATTATCTTCGATGACCAATACCAGCGGCTGATCATCGTTGACCTGTGCCGGTATGGCGGCACTATCAACGGTCGCCGGTAGCGCTAAGGATCCATTGGTCTGCTCAGCTACTACGTAAGGTGCGTCGATCTGTTGCATCGGTAAATTCACCTGCACCGTTGTACCTTCCCCTGGGATACTGTGTACCGTGAGCTGCCCGCCCATCAGTTCGGTGAGTTCTTTAGTGATGGCCAGTCCGATGCCGGTGCCTTCCTGCGCCCGGGTGTCCGAGGAATCCACCTGGTAAAAGCGGTCAAAGATGTAAGGCATCTTGTTCTCGGGAATGCCGATTCCCGTGTCGGTGACCAGTAAGTCGAAATGATCTCCGCTTGCTTTCAGCTCAACGGCTATCAACCCTTCCGGTTCGGTAAACTTGATGGCATTTGACAGCAGATTATAAAGGATACCTTCCAGTTTAGCCTGATCGATCGACACGAACAGCGTATACTGGTTAGCTTCGAAACCCAGCTTGATCACTTTCTGTTCGGCCAGGGATTGAAAAAGCAGCACATTGCGCCGGGTAATTGATACAAGTTCTGCCGGTGTATCGTTCAACTCCATTTTACCGGCCTCCAGCGTACTCAGGTCGAGGAGTTGGTTGATCAGTTTCAGCAAACGGTCGGCATTGCGGCTGATGGTGCCGGCATCCGTGATCGTTTGTTCGTTATTTTCCCTGGCCAGGATCTGTTTGGCCGGCCCCAATATGAGCGTTAATGGCGTACGGAACTCATGCGTCAGGTTGATAAAGAACCTGGACTTGACCTGATCAAGCTCCTGCAATTGGTCGGCTTGCTTTTGCACCTGGGCGGTGCGCTCCATAACCGTTCTTTCCAGTTTCTCCGCCTGGTGAGTGATGAGTTCCAGCTTCTCGGCTTCCTGCGCCAGCGCTTTATCCGAAAGGTCCTGAACTTCGGCCAGCTTATTGGAAAGTTCCTGGTTAGTGCGTGCAAAATCCAGCGCGAGGTAAATGGAAAACAGTAAAGGGAATGATAGCAGGCCGACGCTCATGGCCAGGTTGCGTTCTGCGCGTCCGGTCCAGAGATGAAAGACATCAGCGCCTACAAAAAAGTATAAGACCACGATAATGGCCATCCCTAAACCGATCAGCCAGATATTGGGCTGGCCACGACGCATGGCACTGATCAGTGCCCAAAGCCCGTCGATCAGGATCAAAAGGAAGACGATATTGAAGCCATCAAAACTATTATAGTCGAACACCAGCACTTTGATGAGCAGGTACACCACCGTGAAAACAATAGCGATAAACGCTTTCCAGCGTGGAATGATGGTATGGCCGACCGCGTACAGCAGGTGCCAGGCAGAAACGGTGCCGAGTACGCCGCAGATCCAGAAAATATGCTGCCACCACCATTGCATTACGGGGTTGTCTGTGATGTTATCCCCACGGACAGCCAGGTTGGTACCGGCAAAGAGCATAGAGAAGATCACATAGTACAAGTTGAGCTTCTGTTTCGGGTAAAAAAGGAATAGGAACAAATGCAGCAGCGCCAGGGACAGCTGTGCAGCCGAGCATAAATTCATATCATCAAGCAGGTCATAATTATGCCGGGTAAATTTGGAAAGCCGGTCATAGTCGCCGATCCAGGTCTGAAAGCCGATAAAATCAGGGAAAACGTGGCCATAGTTGGCGTAGCGGATCGCAATGAGGTGTGGTTTTGTGTCGTTGATCTCTATCCGTGTTACCTCAAATGGCGCCCGTCTGATCTGTGTTTCCGCCTGATTGCGGCCCACTTTTCCAAAACCCGCCTGGTATTTCCCGTCGATATAGATCTCGGAGGCGCCGTCATGATTAAGTCGTAAGCCTAAAGGCTTTTTCGTCAGCGCGGTATCCACCTGTATCCATAGCCTGAACCAGCCGATGCCTTGCCACTCTTTCAGTTCTTTGCCTTCGCCGAAATTGGTGGCGACCGCTTTCCAGGAACTGTCGGCGGCAGCACTGCTCGCCCAATGCGGAACGTCTCCGGCATGGAACCGCCATTTTTGATTAGTGAGAGCAAATTCGGGCTTTTTGCCATGAAGGCTGTCCGCTGAGAGTTTGACAGGCTGGGCATATACGGTCGTGCACCAGGTGATCAGCGCCAGAAGCACCAAAAAGGACCGATAAGCATACTTGGCATTACGAAGACTCATTGCATCATAAATGTAAAACATATCTCTGATAAATCATCAGAGGGTTCCGCCGGAACCGATATAATTTCGATCAAAGGCTTTTTTTAAGACCATTGCTATCGTCCTTTCACTCAAGTACCCGTTTCCAAGCTAAAACAAGGAAAAGGTAAAGGAAGCGTTAACGGGTGGTAATGTGTAGATAACTTCGAAAGCAACTGCACTGACCGGCGATCGATTACTAACCTATTCAGCAAAACGTCTATCAGATTTAACTATTCAAGGGTCAAAGTTTTTATAATTTCATTATAAAAGTTATTTTGGAGTCATAAAATTAACCTGTTCAGATATGGAAACACAAAGATACTATCGGCCAGAATTAGATGTCTTGCGTCTCCTGGCTTTTTTATGAGTGTTTTTTGTCCATCGGCTTCATCTTGCTCCTGTTGATCAGGCCAATTACTATTGATTTCATAATATAAGCTTGTTAGGCAATTTTGGGATTCCAGTATTTTTTTTTACTCAGTGCGTTTCTGATAACCGAATTATTGACCCGTGAAAGAGTGCGGACCGGAAAAATTCATATAAAAGCTTTTTATATCAGGCGTATCCTACGTATATGGCCCCTTTATTTTTTGGTGTTCTTTGGATGGATTTTATTGACACCTCTTTTTAGGGAATTTACATTGCCACCTGCTGCCTGGCTTGCTTTCACCCTTTTTGCAGGAAATTGGTATATATCGGTACATCAATGGCTTCCAGCCTATCCGCTCAATCCGCTTTGGAGCATATCGGTGGAAGAGCAATTTTACCTATTCATTCCTTTACTTGCTGCCTATGGAGGCCGCAGAGGTTTAAAAATAGCCGCTTATCTTTTCTTTTTTATAGCCTATATATTCATTATTTACTATGGATTGCATCCAACCGAGGGTTTTAACACCGCGTGGACAAATAGTTTTGTTCAATTTCAATTCTTCTCCGCAGGTATCTTGCTTTCCCTTTACCTAAAAGGCGATTTACCGCAGCACTCGCTGATCAAGCGCATTTTCATGGTACTTGCTGCGCTATGCTGCTGGCTGGTTGCTTCTATGGTATGTGGCATTCACGCCGATGCCCCTCATTTATCAAATGTAACCGGGACGGTAACTGGGTGGTTACTCACTGCTGAGTGTGGTTTTACTTTTTCTCAGCTTTTTAGGCATAGAGGAATGGTTTTCCCAAAACCCATTATTTATTTGGGTCGAATATCGTATGGTCTATATGTTTTTCACATATCCTTTTACTGGCTTATCTATAAAACCTTCAACGATGAACTGACAGCGTTCAGCAGGCTTCTCAATATATACGAATGGAAGAATACTGTTGGGTTTGTGATCGCTTTTATCCTTACTCTATCTGTTTCTATGTTTTCTTACCGGTTTTTTAAAAAGCCCTTTCTACGGCTGAAGAAGCGATTTACCTTTGTACCATCAAGAGATTAACGCGGTATTATGCACATAATCATGTAACTCCAGAAGTTATACGGCCCAATAAGACAGCAAGTTATCGTACCGTATTGCCTGGTTTTAAAACTGACACTCAATTTCAGGACTATTTTATCTTCTACACGATCTATAGGTTTATAGTGCAGGCTGCAATAGGCAAGGTTTGAACAAGTCATAAAAGGCGGTACAATCTCTGGCGATCACACTTTTGCTGTAGCGGTCTATGATACTTCTGATCTCCGTTTGATCAACTGATGTTCGTTGCGCACTGCAGGAATACGAGGTTATAAAGATCAGGACTGTAAGAAGCGTTATCGTTCTCATGCTGATCTTTTTTTATGGGTGATAAGTTTATATTCTATGGTCAATCCCTCATAGCCATAAGCATCCGCTTTTAATTCATGAATGGCAGTATAGCTGACCGGATGGATCTGACCAAGGAAGGATGCAAATAACTGGTGTATAGCACCAATATAATTAGCCTTATCCGTTTTGATATTGGTAGAATCTGAGATCTTGATCTCTAAGTGAAAACTTTTAGTTTTTAGGTCAGCCAGAGAAACGCCGTTGATGAACCAGAGCCGATCAGAAACGAATGTCACTGTCACTACGGTAACCTCGGTTTTTTTGTTTAATAAATCTTTTGTAAGGCGACCGATCTCTTACTAATTCCTGCGCTAAAGCGGGGTCTTCCGGTCCGCTTACTTTTAAATTGATGATTGGCATATATCGTATTTTAAATTAATGAAATACGAAGTTGAGGTTAATACTGTCACTATTTATTGATGTATGTTAAGAGTTTGATACGGCTTAACGACTCCGGCTTAACACCCAAAAAGGAGGCGATGTGATATTGGGATACACGCTGCGCTATGCCCGGATATAATGTAGACAGCCCTTCCAGCCTTACCGCCGCAGAGTTCTTTAAGAAAGTCGTTTCGCGCCAGCATTTACGGATAAAATAAGTATCAGAAACGTATTTACCCAACTTTAAAATAGCCGGATGATCCTGAATTAATGCGTTCAGTCTATCATAGGTGATATAATGTATCGTGCAATCGGCTAAAGCCTCTATATTGCAATTGGTGGGTTGTTGGGTCAAATAGCTGGTATAGGCGCTTACTAAGTCACTATCAAAATAGAAATCATTATTGAATTCACCCTCTTCATTCTTTATATACGATCTTAATGTTCCTGATGATAAGAATCCAATAAACCTGCAAACTGAACCTTCGCAGATCAGGTGTTCCTTTTTTTTTAATTGTCTGATCTTAATTGTGAGCAAAAGATGTCGAAATGATCTTTTCCCAGACCTAACTTTTCAGTGAGCAAGACAAATAATGACTCCATATTTTGAACTTTATTCAAAGATAATATTATTACAGAAGATGATGATATCGTCAGGGCATCAACTCCGTACTTGACAAAATTAGTCAGATCTGATGACTGACCGGCATTACATCGATAAACAGAAACCTTGGCAATATTCATATGACTTGTTGAGATGCATGTAGCTTGAGACTTTTTCGAATAGAACATTCAAAATCCGATCTATCTCATTGAGAATACTATTAGCCGCTTGTTTGTCGTAAGGTTAACATCAGAAAACATTCCACCTTTATGACGGATATGTAATATCGTATAATTATGCCGCAAAGCGGCGGTGGCATGTAAATTAATCTAATTTTACGAATAACAGGGATCAGTAAATTCTAACAACTGCTGTCACATGGCTTTCTATGTTGTATGAATAGTGCGCATCAGGTTACTGTCAGTAGAAAGTTCCATAGGAGCCTGCATATAAAATCACAGGATTGCTAACCCTACAACTCAAATCTATAAACTCCCGATGGAAACGCTACAATTGTTTTATCGTTTATTATTTTGCCAAAGATCACTTTACCCGTTGTGTCCTTTATATTCGATTTCCCTTCCGGCAAAACAAAATCAGCAGATGTATTGACAGGTACTTCGATCAATATTTCCAGCCCGCCATCCGGATTCATTTTCCATTCAGACCTGATCTTCCCATAAAGACTATTGTAGGACGTTTTGCAATATCGCAGATTGCCGACCGGTTTTGGGGCAATCGTAAAATGCTTCAGCCCCGCCGCTCCTGGTTTAATGCCACCAAGTGCCGAGTACAACCAAGTTACTACGCTTCCAAACATAGGGTGCGCGTGCGACCCGCCGCCGCTCCATTCTTCCCAAAGCATACTGTTCTTATCGTCAAGCAAATAACCAAAACCGGGTTTATCTCTTTGGGTCATCAATTTTATGGCAATGTCGTCGCGATTATTCTCAGAAAGCACCTTCAACAATAACGGCGTGCCCAAAATGCCCGTGTCAAAATGATTGTCCAGTTTTTCAAGGTGTTTAACCAGATTATTAAAAACGGCTGTTACTTCGCCATCTGGCACCAAACCAAAAGCCAGGGCAAATACATCAGACCCCTGGCGGCCCTCCCAGTAGTATTTTTTGGCATTGTTGAAATAAACCCTATTGAAATTTATTTTAATTTGCCTTTTCAAGCGCTCAAAGTCCTTTTTATCAGCCGTTTTTCCTAATAACCCTGCAACTTTG
>Ga0247812_10000538_pt1 | contig 23505 bp, 17 predicted proteins | sample UWRJL149409B1_FD_178011 | JGI IMG/M metagenome (GOLD analysis project Ga0247812, IMG submission 178011) | Plant litter microbial communities from Arlington Agricultural Research Station in Wisconsin, United States - UWRJ-L149-409B-1 | ecosystem: Environmental > Terrestrial > Plant litter >...
GTTGACCAAGTTGTTCAACGCTACCGTGATGGGTTGCGAATCACCGCTGGAGAACACCACGCCGAACAGGAAGTCGTTCCAGATCTGGGTGAACTGCCAGATCAGGCAGACCATGATGATCGGCGTGGACATCGGCAGGATGATCAGGCGGAAGATGGTGAAAAAACCCGCGCCATCCAGCCGCGCCGCTTTCACCAATGCATCGGGAACGCTGACGTAGTAGTTGCGGAAAAACAGTGTGGTGAACGCCAGGCCATAAACCACGTGCACGAACACCAGGCCGGTGGTGGTGCTGGCCAGGCCCATCTTGCCGAGGGTGAACGAGGCTGGCAGCAGGACGGTCTGGAACGGCAGGAAGCAACCGAACAGCAACAGGCCGAAGAACAGCTGCGAACCACGGAAGCGCCACATCGACAGCACATAGCCGTTCAACGCACCAATCGCTGTGGAGATCAGCACCGCCGGAACGGTGATCTTGATCGAGTTCCAGAAATACCCATCGACCGTGGCCCAGGCCTTGATCCAGCCAATGCCGGTGATCACGGTCGGCCAGCTCAGCAAGTTGCCGGTGTTGATGTCTTCCGGTGTCTTGAAGCTGGTCAACAGCATGACCACCAGCGGTATCAGGTACAGAAACACCGCAAGGATCAGCACCGCGTAGATCGCGATGCGACTCAGGCTGATGGAAGGTTTGGCCGCGAAACTAGTCATGACGCTTGGTCCTCAGCTCGGAGTACAGGTAAGGCACGATGATTGCGAGAATCGCACCGAGCATCAGAATCGCACTGGCCGAGCCCATGCCCATCTGGCCGCGACTGAAGGTGAAGGAATACATGAACATCGCAGGCAAATCGGAGGAGTAACCCGGGCCGCCGGCCGTCATCGCCGCCACCAGGTCAAAGCTCTTGATCGCGATGTGGGCCAGGATCATCACGGCGCTGAAGAACACCGGACGCAGGCTCGGCAGCACCACTTTCAGGTAGATGCGCGGCATGCTCGCGCCATCGATCTGAGCGGCACGGATGATCGATTGATCGACGCCACGCAAACCGGCGAGGAACATCGCCATGATGAAGCCCGAGGCTTGCCACACCGCTGCGATCACCAGGCAATACACCACGCGATCCGGGTCGACCAGCCAGTCCAGGCGAAAGCCTTCCCAACCCCAGTCACGCAACAATTTGTCCAGGCCCATGCCCGGGTTGAGCAGCCACTTCCACGCAGTACCGGTGACGATCATCGAGAGCGCCATCGGGTATAGGTAGATGGTGCGAATGAAGCCTTCGCGACGAATGCGCTGATCGAGGAACACCGCCAGCAGCACACCGATCACCAGGGTGATACCAATGAACATGCCGCCGAACACCGCCAGGTTCTTGCTCGCCACCCACCAACGGTCGTTGTCGAACAACCGCTGGTATTGCGCCAGTCCTGCCCATTTGTAGGTTGGCAGGAAGGTCGAACTGGTGAACGACAGAACGAACGTCCAGAGGATGTAGCCATAGAAGCCCACCAGGACGATGAACATGCTCGGCGCCAGCACCAGTTTGGGGAGCCAGCGCTGCAATGCATCGAACGGCGAGGCTTTGCTGAACACAGCAACAGAACTCATGGGAAGATCCAGTACGAGAGAAAATCACTTTGGGAAATGCTTCCCCTGTAGGAGTGAGCCTGCTCGCGATAGCTGAGTGTCAGACACTGGATGTATCAACTGATACACCGCTATCGCGAGCAGGCTCGCTCCTACAGGCCAAGCATTACTTGGCAGCCTTGATGGCAGTGCCGAGTTGCTTGGCAGCCGTGGCCGGATCGGCTTTCGGATCGTTGATGAAGTTGGTCACGACATCAAAGAACGCACCCTGTACCGCCAGCGTGGTCGCCATGTTGTGCGCCATGCTCGGTTGCAGGCCGCCGGACTTGGCGTCTGCCAGGAAGTCCTTGGCAGCGGTCTGGGCGCAGGCGTCAAAACCGTACTTGCCCATGTCGTTCAGCATGTCGATTCGAACGGGAATCGAGCCTTTGTTGATGCTGAAGACTTTCTGGAAGTTTTCACCCAACACGATCTTGGCAATGTCCTGCTGAGCGGCCGCAGTGCCCGCGTCTTTCTGCTTGAACACGGCCAGGGAATCGATGTTGTAGGTGAACGCCTTGTCGGTGCCCGGGAAGGCTACGCACTCGTAGTCCTTGCCGGCGACTTTCTTGGCTGCGGTCCATTCGCTCTTGGCCCAGTCACCCATTATCTGCATGCCGGCCTTGCCGTTGATGACCTTGGCCGCTTCCAGGTTCCAGTCCTGACCCTTGCCGTCGGCATCCATGTAAGTCGAGACTTTCTTCAGTTCGGTCAGCGCCTTGACCATTTCCGGACCGGTCAGGGTGGCGTTGTCGAGGTCGACCAGGGCCCTCTTGTAACCGTCGACACCCATGACCGAAAGCACTACCGCTTCGAACACAGTGCTGTCCTGCCAAGGCTGGCCGCCGTGGGCAAGCGCAATGAAGCCCGCAGCCTTGAGCTTGTCGCCCGCTGCGTAGAATTCTTCGAGCGTGGCAGGTGCCTTGTCGATGCCGGCTTTCTTGAAGACTTCCGGATTGATCCACAGCCAGTTGACGCGGTGAATGTTCACCGGCACAGCCACGTAGTCACCTTCGTACTTCACGGTATCGGAGACTTTCTTGTCGAGCAGGCTGTCCCACTTTTCCGACTTGGCGGCATCTTTCAACACGTCGGTGTCGAGCAGGCCGGTGGACGCCCATTCCTGAATGTCCGGACCTTTGATCTGCGCTACGCCTGGCGGGTTACCGGCCACTGCGCGGCTTTTCAGTACGGTCATGGCAGTAGCACCGCCACCGCCGGCGACTGCGCCGTCTTTCCAGGTGAAGCCGTCTTTTTCGACTTGGGCCTTGAGTACATCGACCGCTGCTTTTTCACCACCCGACGTCCACCAGTGAACCACTTCCACCGAACCTTTGGCATCGGCAGCAAGAGCACTGAGAGGAAGCGCAGACAGGGAGGCAAGAGAAATGAGCGTAGCGAGGCGAGAAATCGCGTTCATCTAGAAGTACCTTTCTTGTTGTTATGCATGCAAGTCTGGTGCTTGCGCTGCACGGATTTTAAACAGGAGTGATCCCCTCGCAGGTAACGAAGGGACGTGCGAATGTCACCACATGGTTACACAGGAGCGCTCTGGGATAACTGCTTCAGAGCGGTCGCCATGCTCGGCGCCAGTGGCAGGCGCGGGATCAACACCGCTTGCCAGGCGTGATACAGGTCGGGCTTACCCGCCCAGATGTCGGCACTCGGGTGGTTTTGCGGGTCGAGTTCGTGGTGCCAGCTGCCCTGTTCACGGTCGATGAAATGAGAGTCACAAAAGTCCCAGAACAGTCGGTACCAGGTTTCGTATTGTGCGTCGAAGGTGCGCTTGAGCAGTGCGCTGGCAGCCGCGCTGGCTTCGCAATGCGTCCAGTGCAGACGATGACGCACCACCGCGCGATTGTCCCAGTCGAGGGTGTAGACAATGCCCGGTGCACCGTCGACCTCCCAGCCGGACAGGCAGTTTCGCTCAAAGAGCTTCTGCGCATCCGTGACCAGCCAACCCGGTGTGAGCATACCGGCCTGAACCCGCGCAGCTTCAAGGTGTAACAACAACCGCGCCCATTCGAAACCGTGGCCCGGCGTTGTGCCGTAAGGGCGGAAACCATCGGCGCGATTGTCGTGGTTGTAATCGCGCAACGGCTGCCAGTCCCGGTCGAAATGCTCGACCACGCGGTAATCGTTGACCGCCGCGTGACCGTGAATGACACGCTCGACGATGCGTTGGGCGCGGCACAGCCAGCGGTTGTCTTCGGTAACATCGGCCAAGGCGAGGAACGCTTCGGTGGCGTGCATGTTGCTGTTGGCACCGCGATAACGTTCTTCTTCGTCCCAGTCACGGCTGAAGGACTCGCGCATGGCGCCCTCCTCCTCGCTCCAGAAATACTTGTCGATGATGTCGATCGCATCATCGAGCAACGCCTGGGCGCCGGGACGCTGGGCGACGACCGCAGAGCTCGCCGCCAACGCGACGAAAGCATGCAAGTAAGCGGCCTTGCCGGTGTTGCCATCCCGATGATGTGCGGCCGCAAACCAGCCCCCGTGCTCAGCATCACGCAATGGGCCACTGAGGGCTTTTACGCCGTGATCCACCAGCTCGGCATAGCCCGGCAAGCCCTGGATATGGGCCATGGCAAAGCTGTGGGTCATGCGGGCGGTGTTCATGGTTTCAGCGTGGGCGTCAGCCGCGAGACAGCCTTTTTCATCGAGGTTGCCAAAGCCTTCGGGGAGTCTGGACGCCTTGGCAAACGCCAGCAGACGCAAGCCTTCTGCGGCGAGCCATTGCTGATGGGCAGGTGCATTCAGCCAGCTGCTGAAGGCGGGTTGGAAGGTGTGCATGGGGTGCCTTTTTTGTTGTTATGACTGGGGGCAGTCTAAACAACGGGCGGGGACGGGCTTGTAACGAAGGGGGCGAGTTATGTCACCAGCCTGTGACATACCGACTAAGTATCAGAAAAATGATGATTTGTGGCGAGGGGATTTATCCCCGTTGGACTGCGCAGCAGGCCCTTTTTTTGGGGCCGCTTCGCAGCCCAACGGGGATAAATCCCCTCGCCACAGAGATGCAATAACTACAGAGACGCAATAACTCAGGACGAGGTGCAATCACTCCAGGACCGTGTGTTAATCAATAGGACGCGGCAACTGCAACGTCACCCGCAACCCACCTTCACGCAGGTTCTGCAAACTGACTTCCCCGCCATGGCTATGGGCAATGTTGCGCGCAATTCCCAACCCCAGCCCATAACCCTGCTGCTGTCCCGCCAACCGAAAGTGCGGTTCGAACACCTGCTCCAGCCGCTGCTCGGGAACGCCTGGACCCTCATCATCGACATGCAGGATGAACGCACTTTCATCGTCATCGATGTGCAAATGCGCGGTCTGTCCGTACTTCAACGCGTTGTCGATCAGGTTGCCAATGCAGCGCTTGAGCGCCAACGGCTTACCCGGATACGCCGCCAGCGCCCGTCCATGCTGAGTGACCCGGCCATTGCCGTTGGGGGCCAGGTACGGTTCCACGAGACAATCAAGTACGTGGTTCAGGTCCACCGGCTCGATATTCTCGTGGATGTCAGTGTCTTTCACGCATTGCAGCGCGCCTTTGACCAACAGCTCCAGCTCGTCGAGATCGCGGCCGAACTTGGCTTGCAGCTGCTCGTCTTCCAGCAATTCAACCCGCAGCCGCAGCCGGGTAATCGGTGTGCGCAAGTCATGGGAAATCGCGCTGAACAACTGGCTGCGCTCGGTCAGGTAACGGCTGATGCGTTCACGCATGGCATTGAAGGCGCGGCCCACCTCGACCACTTCACTGCCACCGCCCTCTGCCACGGGCTCGACTTCTGCCCCCAGCGACATGTCCCGTGCCGCGCGTGCAAGACGCTTGAGCGGACGACTCTGCCAGTGCACCAGCAGGCCAATGAACAACAGCAGAAAACCGCTGGTAAGCACGATGAACCAGACCTGTTGCGCAGGCAGGCCCTGCTCTTCAAGGCTGGTGTAGGGTTCGGGCAATAGCGAGGCGATGTACAGCCACTCGCCCGGCGCCATCTGGATCTGCGTGACCAGTACCGGCGGGTTTACCGGTTCCAGGGTCAACGCGTAATGCGCCCAGGAACGCGGCAACTCATCCAGTTTCAACCCACTGTTGAAGATCCGCAGGTCTTCGGGGCTGACGAAGGTCACCGAGATATCGGTGTCGTGGCCCAGGGACTGGCGCAGCACTTCGTCCACCGCTTTGAGCACGGCTTCCTTGCGCGGGGTGATTGGCAGCACTTCCATGCCCAGGGGTTTGTCGTTGAGGGTCACGACGAAGCGGGTACCGCCCATGCTGCGCAACTGGTCGAGCACCAGTGGCCGGAACGCCACCGGCAACGAGCGAAAGTAACTGACACTGGCGGTCATCGAATGCGCGAGGCTACGGGCACTGGTGACCAGGCCCTCGAGCTGGGTGGCGCGCAATTGCGACACCCAGATCACACTCGACAAGGTTTGAGCGAACAGCACCGCCAACAAGGTCAGCAGCAACATCCGCCCGAGCAGCGAACGCGGCACCGGGACCCGGGCGGCCAGCTTACGGAAGAACTCAGTGACCATTGCTGGCAACCACGTTGGCTGCCAGTTGGTAGCCACTGCCGCGCACGGTGCGGATCAGTCGAGGGGGTTTTTCGGTGTCGCGCAGGCGTTGCCGCAGACGGCTGACCGCCATGTCGACGATGCGATCCAGCGGCATCAGGTCGCGCCCCCGGGTGGCATTGCCGATGGTGTCGCGGTCGAGGATTTCCTGAGGGTGATCGAGGAACAGTTTCAGCAACGCGAAATCAGCGCCGGAAAGGATCACTTCTTCACCGTCGATGTGGAACAGCCGATGGCTGACCATGTCCAGCCGCCAGTCATCGAAGGCCAGCACTTCACTGCCGGAGCGCTCCTGACCGAACTGCGCACGGCGCAACAAGGCCTTGATGCGTGCCTGCAATTCACGGGGGCTGAAAGGTTTACCAAGGTAGTCGTCAGCGCCCAGTTCGAGGCCGATCACGCGGTCGGCTTCGTCGGAACTGGCGGTGAGCATGATGATCGGCACCTGCGCCTGGCGCGGGTGCTGGCGAATCCAGCGGCACAGACTGAAACCGTCTTCGTCCGGCAGCATCACGTCGAGGATCACCAGATCGCTCGGAGCCTCGTTCAGGGTCTGGCGAAAGCCTGCACCGTCGGGCGTGGTACGCACCTGGAACCCGGCGCGGGTCAGGTAGGTGTCCAGCAACTCGCGTATCTCCTGATCGTCATCGACCAACAAAATCGACTTGTTGACTGAGCTCACTGGGCGGCGTCCTTGTTATTTGAATGGGGCGGATTATGCCTGATCGATCATGATTCTATTTATCTGTGAGGGCCCCATCGCTGGCTTGCCAGCGATAGGGGCGCTACGGTCTCAAGCCTGGTCGAGCGCCACACCCGCGCCCATCAACCCGGAATACGGCGCCGTCACCAGCCACACCGGAATGCCTTTGAAATAATCGCTCATGCAACCCTTGTCGGCGAAGCACCGGGCAAATCCGCTTTCAACGAAGAAATCGGCAAACCGCGGTATCACCCCGCCCACGATGTACACGCCGCCACGCCCACCGGTGGTGAGGACGTTGTTGCCGGCCACGCGGCCGAGCCAGCAGCAGAACTGTTCAAGCACTTCCAGCGCAATCGGGTCACCCGCCAACCCGGCCGCGGTGATCGCTTCCGGTGTTTCGAGCACCGCTTCATGGCCGTCCACCGCACAAATCGCCCGGTAAACACGCGGCAAGCCGCTGCCGCTCAACGCCGTTTCGGCGCTGACATGCCCGATCTCATTGAAGATGTGCTGCCATAGCTGGGTTTCCCGCAGACTGCTCAAAGGCAGATCGACGTGACCGCCCTCGCCCGGCAATGCGGCGAAACGGCCCTCTCCCAGGTCCAGCAAGGTGCCAACGCCCAGGCCGGTGCCCGGACCAATGACCACCGCGGGCCGCAACGGCTCCGGCGTACCTTCGCACACCACTCGAAACTCATCCGGCTGCAAACGGGTCATGCCAAGCGCCATGGCGGAGAAGTCATTCACCAGCAGCAGCTGGTCCACCTGCAAGGTCTTGCAGAACTCCTCGCGGCTCAGGCGCCAGTGATTGTTGGTGAACTTGAATTCATCGCCGCTCACCGGGCCGGCGACCGACAGGCACACCGAACCGATCGAACCCGGCTTCAACCCCAGCCCGCTAAGGTAGACGCCAATGGCCTCTTCCGGACTGGTGTGGTCCGCGGTCGGCAGCACCTGGATAGATTCCAGCTGCTGGTTTTTCCACAACGCAAAACGCGCGTTGGTTCCTCCGATGTCACCGACCAAAGCCAGTTTCAATTAAGCGTCTCCAGGGCAGAAGTAAAGGCGCTGGCGCCCTGCTCCGCCGAGCTGAAGGCCATGCGCATGAAGCCAAATAATTCGCGACCGCTGCCGATGTTATTGCCCAGAAGGCCCTTGGCCGGTTCGCGTTTGGCGAATTCGTCGGCGTCCACCTTAAGCTCAAGAGTGCCTTTGACGCCATCGACGCGGATGATATCGCCCTCTTGCACCCGCGCCAAAGCGCCGCCCACATAGGCTTCGGGGCTGACATGGATAGCGGCCGGGATTTTCCCCGAGGCACCGGACATGCGCCCGTCAGTCACCAGCGCGACTTTGAAGCCACGGTCCTGCAACACACCGAGGAACGGCGTCATCTTGTGCAGTTCCGGCATGCCATTGGAGCGCGGCCCCTGGAAGCGCATCACGGCGACAAAATCTTTCTCCAGCAAACCTGCCTTGAAAGCATCGGCCAGGTCCTGCTGATCCTGGAACACCATTGCCGGTGCTTCGACGATCTGGTTTTCCAGCGCTACGGCGGAGACTTTCATCACGCCACGTCCGAGGTTGCCTTCCATTACACGCAAGCCGCCCTCTGCCGAGAACGCACGCGCCACCGGACGCAGAATCTCTTCGTCGAGGCTGTCGGTCGGTCCTTCGCGCCAGACCAGCTCGCCGTTATCGAGGAACGGTTCCACGGTGTAGCGGCTCAGGCCGTGGCCGAGCACGGTGTTGACGTTTTCATGCAGCAACCCGGCTTCCAGCAGCTCGCGGATCAGGAACGACATGCCGCCCGCCGCCTGGAAGTGATTGATGTCGGCTTTGCCGTTCGGGTAAACGTGGCTCAGGGTCGGGACCACCTCAGAGAGGTCGGCCATGTCTTGCCAAGTCAGTTGAATACCCGCCGCCATGGCGATCGCCGGCATGTGCAGGGTGTGGTTGGTCGAGCCGCCCGTGGCGTGCAGGGCCACAATCGAGTTGACCAGCGAACGCTCATCGACGATTTCGCCGATGGGCATGAAATCGCCATTTTGCTTGGTCAGCCGGGTTACTTGATGAGCGGCTTCACGGGTCAGCGCATCGCGCAGCGGCGTGTTCGGGTTGACGAAAGAAGCGCCCGGCAGGTGCAGGCCCATGACTTCCATCAGCAGCTGGTTGGTGTTGGCGGTGCCGTAGAACGTGCACGTGCCAGGGCTGTGGTAGGACTTCATCTCCGATTCCAGCAGCTCTTCGCGAGTTGCCTTGCCTTCGGCGTAGCGCTGGCGCACATCCGCTTTCTGCTTGTTGGAAATGCCCGAGACCATTGGCCCGCCCGGTACGAAGATCGTCGGCAGATGACCAAAACGCAGGGCGCCCATCATCAGGCCCGGCACGATCTTGTCGCAGATGCCCAGCATCAGCGCGCCATCAAACATGTTGTGCGACAGCGCCACGGCCGTCGACATCGCAATCACTTCACGGCTCGGCAGGCTCAGTTCCATGCCGGGCTCGCCCTGGGTCACGCCGTCGCACATGGCCGGTGTGCCGCCCGCGAACTGACCGACCGAGCCGATTTCGCGCAGGGCCTTTTTGATCTGTTCAGGGAAGACTTCGTACGGCTGATGCGCCGACAGCATGTCGTTATATGACGAAACAATTGCAATGTTTGCGGAGTTCATCATCCGCAAGCTGTTCTTGTCGTCGGTGCCGCAACCGGCGACGCCGTGGGCGAAGTTGGCGCATTGCAGCTTGCCGCGCATCGGACCGTCGCTGGCCGCACCGCGAATCAGTGCAAGGTAGGCCTCACGCGTGGCGCGGCTACGGGCGATAAGCCGTTCGGTGACCTCAAGGACGCGGGGATGCATGTGTAGAACTCCAGGCTAACGGATGTGGCGACCTGATTGTCTATGCTGAACAAGCACCGCTGTGATTGGGATGACAGGCGGTTTTCTTGATCATTCGGACCAGTTGATTCAGGTCACTCGTTGTAGATTGAACAAAATATTGCCATTAAAAAGGCTTGTTTTCTATTTTTATGCGAATAATCTTGTAATTCCAACAACAAAACGACGGCGGCCCATTTAAATGACTCTACGAATTGCTATCAATGGTTTTGGCCGGATTGGCCGCAACGTCCTTCGTGCACTGTATACCCAAGGCTATCGTCAGGATTTGCAGATCGTCGCCATCAACGACTTGGGTGACAGCTCGATCAATGCGCATTTGCTCAAGTACGACACTGTTCACGGCACGTTCGACGCCGATGTTCAGCATGACCAGGAAAGCCTGACCGTCAACGGCGACCGTATTGCCGTCAGTGCCATTCGCAATCCGGCAGACCTGCCTTGGGCAGCCGAAAAAATTGATGTGGTGTTCGAATGCACCGGTCTTTTCACAGACCGGGCCAAAGCCGCCGCGCATATTACGGCCGGCGCGCGCAAAGTCATCATCTCCGCCCCGGCCAAAGGCGCCGACGCCACCGTGGTGTATGGGGTGAACCACGACATTCTGCGCCAGTCCCACCAGATCATTTCCAACGCATCGTGCACCACCAACTGCCTGGCCCCGGTGGCCCAGGTGCTGCATCGCGAACTGGGCATCGAAAGCGGCCTGATGACCACGATTCACGCCTACACCAATGACCAGAACCTGACCGACGTCTATCACACCGATCCGTATCGCGCTCGTTCGGCTACCCAGAACATGATCCCGAGCAAGACCGGCGCCGCAGAAGCAGTCGGCCTGGTGCTGCCGGAACTGGCCGGCAAACTGACCGGCATGGCAGTGCGTGTTCCCGTGATCAACGTGTCGCTGGTGGACCTGACCGTACAGCTCAAGCGCGAAGCCTCGGCTGACGAAGTGAACGCCCTGCTCAAGGAAGCCAGCCAGCATTCGAAGATTCTGGGCTACAACACCCTGCCGCTGGTTTCCAGTGACTTCAATCACAACCCGCTGTCGTCGATCTTCGATGCCAATCACACAAAATCCAGCGGCAAGCTGCTCAAGGTGCTGGCGTGGTACGACAACGAATGGGGCTTCTCCAACCGCATGCTCGATAACTGCCTGGCGTTGTGTAACGCGGAGTAATGCTCCGCTAAACCAGACTCACCACGGCCCACTACAGGCATCGCGCAGTCTTTCACAATTCTGTGCTTGACCTCTCGAGCGGATGATAAGCATTATCATTCGCTCGAAATGGATCAGGTTCTCCCGTGAGTCAGTCGCGCTTCAATCACGTCTTCATCGCCCAGCGGGTTTCGCTGCTGCGCACGCTGGAGCGGATGGTCAACAATCACAGCACCGCCGAAGACCTCTTGCAGGAGACTTACCTGCGAGTGACGCGGGCGCTCAGTGAGCGTGCCATCGATCACCTTGAACCCTTTGTTTTCCAGACGGCCCGCAATTTGGCGCTGGATCATTTGCGTGCGCGCCGCATTCAGTCCCGCACCCTGCTCGACGACGTGCCGATGGAGGTGGTGGAAAGTGTCGCCGCCCCGGTCAGCAGCGCCGAGGACGCCGCTCATGCCGAACAGTTGCTGGAGCATTTGAACGTGAGCCTCAACCAACTCAGCGCCCGCCAGCAGCAGATCTTCATTCTCAGCCGTCTGCACGGGCACAGCTATCTGGAAATTGCCCAGAAGCTCGACGTGTCGTTGAGCACCGTGCAAAAGGAACTGAAGCTGATCATGGCAATCTGCATCGGTGTTGCCGAACGTCTGAACGGCGACTGAGTTGGCGAGGCTTTGCTACCCTTGCCTCCTTTTCATGCTCCATCCAAAAAACAGCGGTGCACAGACACTGCCGAGGAAACACCGTGACGGACACCCGCCGCCCGCCTCCGCCCGCCCCGGCGCAGGACTCCGCAAGCGCGATGGACCAGGCCCTGGACTGGCTGATCGTGCTGGGCAGTCCGAGCGAGGATCAGACCCGAGAGTTTCAAGACTGGCTTGCTGCCGATCCCTTGAATGCCGAAGCGTTTGCCAAAGCCCAGGCCATCTGGGACGGCCCGCAGGTGGTGCAATGCGCGCAAACACTGGCCGCTCGACCGCCGAAGGTGACGGTGCTGTCGCGCCTGCGCCCGCACTGGAAACCCCTGGCCACTGCGGCCGTCCTGATCCTCGGCCTGTTCAGTTTCAGCAACCTGCCCATGCGCCTGCAGGCCGATCACCTGACCGTGGTCGGTGAACGCCAGCGACTGCAATTGGAGGACGGTTCGAAAGTCCTGCTGAACACCAACTCGGCCTTTTCCAGCACCATTAATGATCAGCAACGCGTGGCTCGTTTGTATCAGGGCGAGGCGTTTTTCGAGGTGCCGGCCAATCGGGGCAAACCGCTGGAAATTGACGCCGGCCCGGTCAAGGCCAGCGTGCGCGATACGGCATTTGCGGTGCGCTACCTCGACGGCGTGGCACAGGTCCAGGTGCAGCGCGGGGATGTCGATTTGCGCGCCACCCGTGACGATGCCCGGATTCGCTTGTCCGCCGGGGAAAGTATCCGCATCGGCCCCAACGGCTTTGATCGTCCGGCCAAACTCGACGTCGCCACCGAGCTGGCCTGGGTCCAGGGCAGGCTGGTCTTCGAGAACTGCCCACTGAGCCAGGTGCTGGCTGAACTGCGCCGTTACTACCCCGGCTGGATCATCAACAACAATGAGCAACTGGCCGACGTCGCCGTCACCGGCAATTACCGGCTTGATCAGCCTCTCGACGTAGTGCGTTCACTCGCCCACATCACCTCGGCACGCCTTCAGGAATTCCCTGCGTTGGTGATCTTGAACTAAATGAGAATTATTTTTACTCGATAGCTGAAGCTCGTTCGTCTCGTTATAGCCAATGCAATTGATTCGCATCCATAAATGCAAATCAGCACCTATAAAGATTCGTGCGACACGGAGCGCTATCGATGTCCTCTCGCCTTACCCGCCAGTCCTCTTCACCTTCACGCGTGCTGTCGCTGCTGACCGCAGCCATCCTGATGGCCGGCAGCGCGCCGCTGATGGCCGCCACCGCCGCCGAGAAATCGACCCGCAACATGGGCGATTACTCGTTCGCCATTCCTCAGCAATCGCTGGTGTCGGCACTCAACGCGTTTACCACTGTGACGGGGTGGCAGGTCGGGTTCTCGGCCGAACTCGCGCAGGGTGTGGCCTCCCCGGGTGTGCGCGGTTCCTTGCCGCCGGAAAAAGCCCTTGATCGCCTGTTGGTGGGGACCAACCTGAGCTATCGCAAACTGGGCAACAACAACATCGTGCTTGAGCTGCGCACCAACACCGGCTCGCTCAACCTGCAACAGATGACCATCAGCGCGACCCGTCAGGAACAGGACGTGAGCAGCGTGCCGAGCACGGTCACCGTGCACACCCGTGAAGAACTGGACCGCAACAACGTCAATTCCATCAAGGATCTGGTGCGTTACGAGCCCGGCGTTTCCGTGGGCGGCGCGGGTCAGCGCTCCGGCATCACCGGGTACAACATCCGTGGCATCGACGGTGACCGGGTGTTGACCCAGGTCGATGGCGTACAAGTCCCGGATGGCTTCTTCAACGGTCCGTATGCCCAGACCAACCGCAACTATGTCGACCCGGAAATCGTCAAACGCGTGGAAATCCTGCGCGGCCCGGCATCCGTGCTTTACGGCAGCAACGCCATCGGTGGCGCTGTCAGCTACTACACACTGGACCCGGACGACATCATCAAACCCGGCGAAGACGTTGGCGCGCGCCTGAAGACCGGTTACAGCTCGGCTGACGAGAGCTGGCTGACGTCCGGCACCGTGGCCGGCCGTACCGGTGACTTCGACGGTTTGTTGCACCTGAGCCAGCGCAACGGCCACGAAACCGAGTCCTACGGTGAAACCGGCGGCACCGGCCTCAATCGCACCGAAGCCAACCCTGAAGACGTGCGCACCACCAACATTCTGGCCAAGCTCGGCTGGAACTACGCCGACGACGCACGCTTCGGGCTGACCTATGAACACTACAAGGACGATCGCGATACCAATCAGCTGAGTGCGGTCGGTGGTCCGTTCAATGCGGGGCGCGGTTTCGGCTTTTACAAAGCGCGCAGCGGCAACGACACCGTCACCCGCGAGCGCTTCGGCCTTGATCACAGCTTCGGCCTCGACAGCGTTCTGGCGGACAACATCAAGTGGTCGCTGAACTACCAGATAGCCAAGACCGATCAGAGCACCGAGGAAATCTACGCGCCATCGCGGACCGTTCTGCGTAACCGCGACACCACCTACAAAGATCGCCAATGGGTCTTCGATGTTCAGGCTGACAAGGCGTTCGCCATCGCCGACACCGATCACGTCTTCACCTACGGCACCACCATCAAGCAGGACAAAGTTACGGGCTTGCGTACCGGTAGCGGCACGTGCCTGACCGTGTTCGGCGCCTGCCGCGCCGTCGGTGCTGTCAGCGCCGCCGATACCCTGACCCCGGCCAGCGATTTCCCGGACCCGACCATCAATACCTACAGCCTGTTCGCCCAGGATCAGATCAGCTGGAACAACTGGACCTTCGTGCCCGGCCTGCGCTACGACTACACCCAGCTCAAGCCACGCCTGACCGATGAGTTCCTGGCCACCGCCGACCAGAGCGGCAACGGCGAAGTGGACGATGACAACAAGACCTGGCATCGCCTGTCGCCGAAGTTCGGCACCACTTACCAGTTCAACGATCACTACACCTGGTACGGCCAGTACGCGGAAGGCTTCCGAACACCGTCCGCCAAAGCCCTTTATGGTCGTTTCGAAAACATCAACGGCGGCTATCAGGTCGCGCCTAATCCGGACCTCGAGCCGGAGAAGAGCAAGAGCTATGAAACCGGCCTGCGCGGACAGTTTGAAGCAGGCACCTTCGATGTCGCGGTGTTCTATAACAAGTACCGCGATTTCATCAACGAAAACGCCATCACCCCCGGTTACAACGAACTCACCTTCCAGAGCAACAACATCAAGCACGCCACCATCAAGGGGCTGGAGCTCAAGGGTCGCCTGAACCTGGATACGTTCGGGGCGCCAAACGGCCTCTATACGCAGGGTTCGTTGTCCTACCTCTACGGTCGCGACGATGACAGCGGCGAACCGCTGAACAGCATCAACCCGCTGACCGGCGTGTTCGGCCTGGGTTACGACCAGGACAAATACGGTGCGCTGATGAGCTGGACACTGGTCAAGCGCAAGGACCGGGTCGACAGCACCAACTTCAATACACCGGATGGCACCAGCACCCAGTTCAAGACGCCGGGCTATGGCGTGCTCGACCTGGCGGGCTTCTACAAAGTGACCGACGACGTGACCGTCAACGCCGGTTTGTACAACCTGACCAACAAGAAGTACTGGCAGTGGGATGACGTACGCGGCTACGACAGCGTGGGCGAAGCCTCGGTGACTCAACCGGCGAACCTCGACCGCCTGACGCAGCCAGGTCGCAACTTCTCGGTGAATCTGGTCTGGGACATCTGATCCTGTCCACCTCATGGCGCGGTCGTTTAAAGGCGGCGTCATGAGGTTTTTTTACTGTCCGGCGCCTCCCCGTTCGTCTCGTTACCAAGCGCCTCTTTCCCTCAAGGACTTCTCATGATCACTCAGGACACCACTCAACGCCCTGCTCTGCGTTCGCAACGCTTGAACCAGATCACCAACGAGCCTCACACCAAACTCGATGCGCTGGTCAAAGCCCACGCACCGTTCGAAACCCAGGCCAATTTCGCCCGCTTCGTGGTGGCGCAATACTTGTTCCAGTCAGAACTGGTGCCGCTGTACAACGATGCCGAATTGACCGCCATCGTCCCGGACCTGCCGGCTCGCTGCCGTGCCGAAGCGGCCAAGGCTGACCTGGCGGATCTGGACACCGAAGTCCCGGCACCTGTCGCCGGCGCGGTGAAAAACCCGTCCAAAGCCGAGGCGCTGGGTTGGTTGTTCGTGTCCGAAGGGTCGAAGCTGGGTGCGGCCTTCCTGATCAAGCGCGCAGTGGGTCTGGGCTTGAGCGAAACGTTTGGCGCTCGCCACCTCGCCGAACCGGCTGGCGGCCGCGCTGAAGGCTGGAAAAGCTTCGTCAAAACACTCGACGGACTGGAGCTGAGCGCGCAGGAAGAAGCGGAGCTGGATAAAGGCGCGATAGACGCCTTCAACCGCTTTACTGTGTTGCTGGAGCAGGCTTACTCGAACGTAGCCGAACCCGCCTGACACAACCAATCCCCTTGTAGGAGTGAGCCTGCTCCGGGCGGCGTTCCGACGATAGCGGTTTTAGATCCAACAGTGATGTTGACTGATCAACCGCAATCGCGAGCAGGCTCACTCCTACAAGGAACTGCCTCAACCTGTAAGATCCCGATTTCGCCCCACCTGCGTTTCCGAGCCAAATGTCTCAACCGTCCTCCTCAAAACTCGTGCGCGTCCTCTTCGGCCTGCTGGCTTACGTCAGCCTGGGCATAGGCTTGATCGCCATTGTCGTGCCCGGCCTGCCGACCACCGAGTTCATCCTGCTGGCCGCCTGGGCCGCGACCAGGAGTTCGCCGCGTCTCAGTGCCTGGCTGGAGAACCATCGGCTGTTCGGACCGATCCTCAGCAACTGGCGCAACGGCAAAATCATCGCGCGCCGGGCCAAGGTCAGTGCCACCGTCAGCATGTTGCTGTGCGCTGGTTTGATGCTGATCATGCTCGACCACGGCTGGCCGGTTTACCTCGCCATCGCCGGCATGAGCCTGGGCAATCTGTGGATCTGGTCAAGACCGGAAACCTCACCACAACCCTCCTGAACCACACCTCCCTGTAACGAGGAAGTTCACTCCCGCTGGGTGGCGAAGCCGCCCCTCTTTTGCCCGCTTGCCTCACATCAAATTCCCGTTCGCCCAGACCGACGCGCCCCCGCCAACCGCCCGCAAATCCAGCGCAAACGCTTGCGATGACCGTTCATCGGCTTTTACTCATGCAAACTTCCCCCACGCCGATGTCTCTCCAATGGCGCTGAATGGACTTGGCGAACCGGGTCGACCTCGACTCATAGCCAACACTTCATCCATTTGCGAGTTCGCCCTATGTTCGACTCTCTTTCCATCCGCCTGAAAATCGTTCTGCTGTCCGGCCTGTGCCTGCTTGGCGTGGTCGCCCTGATCGTCAGCATGAACATCTACCAGACCAATCAGAACGATGAACTGATCAGCGCCTCCAGCAGCAAAATGCTCACTGACAGCGTGCAGGACCTGCTGCAGGCCAAGGCAGCAGAGCAAGCCGTGCGGGTGCAGAAGACCTTCGGCGAAAGTCTGACGGTGGTGACGGCGTTGGCCGATCAGATCAAGGACATGCGCAACATGGCTGCCAAGCGTTCGCTTGACGCCGGCGCGGTGCGCGAGGAGTTGAATCAGAGCCTGAAAACCGCCTTCGAACGCAACAGCAAAGTGCTCGGCATCTGGCTCGCGTTCGAACCCAATGGCCTGGACGGCAAGGACAGCGAGTTCGCCAATGACGCAGCCCGTCAATCCAACGAAGCCGGACGTTTCGCCACCTACTGGAGTCGTGCCGGCGGCGCCGGGTTAAACACGATCATGGTCGAAGATGACATGACCAAGACCACGCAGAACATCAACGGCACCCCTTACAACAGCTGGTACACCTGCCCTCGTGACAGCAAACGCACCTGCCTGCTGGACCCGTATGCCGATACGGTCGGTGGCAAGGAAATGCTGATGACCACCATTTCCGTGCCGCTGCTGGTGGACGGAAAATCCATCGGCGTGGTGGGTATCGACATTGCTCTCGACGCCCTGCAAGCCGCGGCCCTTGATTCACAGCGCGACCTGTTCGACGGCGCCGGCCACATGCTGATCGTCTCCGGCACCGGTGTGCTCGCAGGCTTCAGTGTTGACGCCAGCAAGGTCGGTAAAAGCATCGGTGACACCCTCGGCGCTGACGGCAAGGAAGTGCTGCAACTGCTCAATGCGGGCACCCCGAAGATTCTCGAACAGGGCGAGTTGATCCGCGCGGTTTATCCGGTCAGCCCGATTGCCGATTCCAAGGCCTGGGGCATCGTGATCGATCTGCCGAAAAAAGTGCTGCTGGCCGACTCGGTGAAACTGCAAACCGTACTCGATGACGCCCAGCAAAGCGGCACGATCAAAGCCGTGCTGGTGGCTGTGGCGGCCGGGCTGGTCGGCCTCCTGCTGATCTGGCTCACCGCTTCCGGGGTGACTCGCCCGATCAACAGCGTCGCTGAAATGCTCAAGGCCATTGCCAGTGGCGACGGCGACCTGACCCAACGCCTGCACTACAGCAAGAAAGACGAACTGGGGGAATTGGTCAGCTGGTTCAACCGTTTCCTCGACAAGCTGCAACCGACGATCGCGCAGATCAAACAGAGCATCACCGATGCCCGCGGTACCGCCGATCAGTCCTCGGAAATCGCTCGCCGGACCAGCGAAGGCATGCAGGTGCAGTTCCGCGAGATCGACCAGGTGGCCACCGCCTCCAACGAGATGAGCGCCACCGCCCACGATGTCGCCAACAGCGCATCGAACGCAGCGAATGCGGCAAAGGGTGCCGATCAATCGGCCCGCGATGGCATGTCGATCATCGAGCGCAGCACCCGGGACATCAATCAGCTGGCCGACGAAGTCAGCAAGGCAGTGACTGAAGTCGAAGCCTTGGCGGTCAATAGTGAGCAGATCGGCTCGGTGCTGGAAGTGATCCGCAGCATTGCCGAACAAACCAACCTGCTGGCCCTCAACGCAGCCATCGAAGCCGCCCGTGCCGGCGAGAGCGGTCGTGGTTTTGCGGTGGTGGCCGATGAGGTGCGCAACCTGGCCAAACGGACGCAGGATTCGGTGGAAGAAATTCGCAGTGTGATCGAGCGCATTCAAACCGGTACTCGCGGCGTGGTGGCGACCATGCATTCGAGCCAGACCCAGGCCCACAGCAACGCCGGACAGATCCAGCAAGCGGTTCAGGCCTTGAGCAAAATCAGTGATGCGGTCACCGTGATCAGCGACATGAACCTGCAAATCGCCAGCGCCGCCGAACAGCAGAGTGCCGTGGCCGAAGAGGTCAACCGCAATGTCTCGGCCATCCGTACCGTCACCGAAACCCTGACCGGGCAAGCCACCGAATCGGCGCAAATCAGCAGCCACCTGAATTCGCTGACGACCCATCAGATGAAACTGATGGATCAGTTCCGCGTTTAAGTTCGCGACGCGGTTCCTTTGCAGGAGTGAGCCTGCTCGCGAACGCTTTTACATTCAACAGTGATGTCGACTGATGAACCGCGATCGCGAGCAGGCTCACTCCTACAAGGATTTCACGCCTGATTTACCTCCCACAGGTTTCATCCGGCCTGTCATCTGATTTGTTCTATGATCGGGCTCTCGTTCCGGAGGGCCTTCGATGACTGATTTACTCACGTCCATTCAAGCCGCACTCGGCTTGCCTCATACCCCGATTGCCTTCACGTCGAGCGGCGCGCTGCCCTCGGCGTTCGCGGTCACCGACCTGGCCTGCGCCACCATTGCCACCGCAGGCCAAGCTGTCAGCGAGCTATTGCAGCAGCACACCGGCCGCCTCCCCCACCTTGAAGTCGATCGACGTCTGGCGTCCTTCTGGTTCGCCACCTCGATTCGCCCACTGGGCTGGAGCGTTCCGCCGATGTGGGACACGGTTGCGGGCGACTACGCGACCCAAGACGGCTGGATCCGCCTGCACACCAATGCGCCTCATCACCGAGCGGCGGCTGAAACAGTGCTCGGCGCCGTCGACAACCGCGCCGCGATGGCCAGCCACGTGGCGCGATGGGCCAAGTCCGATCTGGAACAGGCGGTGGTCGACGCCGGTGGTTGTGCGGCCGAAATGCGAACCTGGGCTCAGTGGCAGGCGCATCCCCAAGGTGAGGCAGTCAACGCCGAGCCTCTGGTTCACTTCGAAAACAACGGTCATTCACCTGAAAAACCATGGCGTGGTTCGGTGGCGAGACCCTTGGCCGGGATCAAGGTACTGGACCTGACCCGCGTCCTCGCCGGCCCCGTTGCCAGCCGTTTCCTCGCAGGCCTCGGCGCCGATGTATTGCGCATCGACCCGCCCACCTGGAATGAACCGGGTGTGATTCCGGAAGTGACTTTGGGCAAACGCTGCGCTCGCCTGGACCTGCATGCCCCAGCGGATCGCGCTGTTTTCGAACACCTGCTCAAGGACGCCGACGTTCTGCTCCACGGCTACCGCGCCGATGCCCTGGAACGTCTCGGCTACGGCGTCGCCGAACGCCAGCGACTGGCGCCCGGCCTGGTCGACGTCTGCCTCAATGCCTATGGCTGGAGCGGCCCGTGGCAGAACCGCAGAGGCTTCGACAGCCTGGTGCAGATGAGCAGCGGCATCGCCGAGGCGGGCATGCACTGGAAGCGCGCAGACAAGCCAACGCCGCTGCCTTTGCAAGCGCTCGATCATGCGACCGGGTATTTGATGGCGGCCAGTGCGATCCGGTTGCTGGGAACGGGAGGATCAGCACGCTTGTCGTTAGCGCGCACGGCGAAGTTGTTGATTGAAGCCGGCGCCGGGACGGATGAACCCTTGCGCGCGGAGGACGAGAACGATCAGGGAGTACTGGTCGAGCAGACGCCTTGGGGTCCGGCGCATCGATTGCAGGTGCCGCTGAAAATCACCGGTACGCCGTTGCAGTGGGAGCTTCCTGCCTCTGAATTAGGCTCACATCGCGCGCAGTGGTGGTGATCTTGAGATAGCTATGGCGAGCAGGCTTTGCTCCTTCGCAAATCCTTGCCGGATTTCACCATTGGCCCGCCCCAAGGCATACTTGCGTCCCTCCGCACGCCAGAATCAAAAACCGCCCCATGCGTATCCACGTCAGCTTCATCGACCGAGTCGGCATTACCCAGGAAGTCCTGGCCTTGTTGGGTGGGCGCAATCTCAATCTGGACGCGGTGGAAATGGTGCCGCCCAACGTCTATATCGACGCCCCGACCCTGAGTCCGGAAGTGCTTGAGGAGCTGCGCGACGCGCTGTTTAGCGTGCGCGGTGTGCAAGCGGTGACCGTGGTGGACATTCTGCCCGGCCAGCGCCGGCACCTGCAGCTCGATGCCCTGCTCGCCGCCATGACCGACCCGGTGCTGGCACTCGACAGTGCCGGCAACGTCTTGCTGGCCAATCCGGCAATGATTGGGCTGTATGGGCGCGAACCGGCCGGTGAAAGCGTCGCCGAGCTGTTTGCCGATCCGGCCCTGCTCGATGCGTTGCTTGAACAGGGATTTCGCCTGCCGCTGCGCGAGATCACCGTCAACGGCCAGACCCTGTTATTGGACGCCACGCCCATCACCGACGCCGGCGCCCTGCTGACGCTGTATCAGCCCAATCGCATCGGCGAACGCCTGTCGGCATTGCACCATGATCATGCTGAAGGTTTCGATGCATTGCTCGGCGAGTCCCCGGCAATTCGTACGCTCAAGGCGCGTGCCCAGCGAGTTGCCGCCCTTGATGCCCCCCTGCTGATTCAAGGTGAAACCGGTACCGGTAAAGAACTGGTCGCCCGCGCCTGCCACGCCATCAGTGCCCGGCACAGTTCACCGTTTCTTGCGTTGAATTGCGCGGCACTGCCGGAGAACCTCGCCGAAAGCGAACTGTTCGGCTATGCCCCTGGCGCCTTTACCGGCGCGCAACGCGGCGGTAAGCCAGGGCTGATGGAACTGGCCAACCAGGGCACGGTATTTCTCGATGAAATCGGTGAGATGTCGCCTTATCTGCAGGCGAAACTGCTGCGATTCCTCAACGACGGCAGCTTCCGGCGCGTGGGCGGTGATCGCGAGGTCAAGGTCAACGTGCGCATCCTCAGTGCGACGCACCGCGACCTGGAAAAAATGGTCAGCGAAGGCACCTTCCGTGAAGACCTGTTCTATCGCCTCAACGTCTTGAATGTCGAAGTCCCGCCGTTACGCGAACGGGGTCAGGATATTCTGCTGCTCGCTCGCTACTTCATGCAGCAAGCGTGTGCGCAAATCCAGCGTCCGGTGTGTCGCCTGGCGCCGGGCACTTATCCGGCACTGTTGGGCAACCGCTGGCCGGGCAATGTGCGGCAGCTGCAGAACGTGATCTTCCGCGCCGCGGCGATTTGCGAAAGCAGTCTGGTGGACATTGGCGATCTGGACATCGCCGGCACCTCGGTGGCGCGTCAGAGCGACAACGATATCGACAGCCTGGAACAGGCCGTCGACGAGTTCGAAAAATCCCTGCTGGAAAAACTGTACGTCAGCTATCCCTCGACCCGGCAGTTGGCCAGTCGCCTGCAAACTTCACATACCGCGATTGCCCATCGGTTGCGCAAGTATGGGATTCCGAACAAGCCTTGAGGCTTGAGCTGAAACTCAATTCTGCAGGCGCTACCGTCCCTGTGGGAGCCGAGCTTGCTCGCGATGGCGGTATGCCAGTCAACATTGATTTCGACTGACATACCGCCATCGCGAGCAAGCTCGGTTCCCACAAGGTTTAGGTTGTCTTAGAACCGTGTTGAAAAACGACCTCCACTTGTACTGAAAGCGCTACAGTGGAACGAAATCGCTACAAACGCCTCACCCCCCCGTATTGCAAAGCTTTGATCCCCATAGCGTTTCTTCTTCTGCCTGTACTGTAGCGATATCGCTACAGAGAACAATCGTCGCCGTTTTATAAAACCCTTTAAACGCCTGATTTATAAGGATTAAACAACGTTGGCCGCGATATTGCTAAGTAACCCCCCATAAAGCAGGGCTTTGCCCAAGCATTCAATCGCGTCCACCAGACGAGTCTGGCCCCCTTAGGAGTTTCCATGAGCGAGTTGCGTTTTACTGAAGATCACGAATGGCTGCGCACCGAAGCTGACGGCACCGTCACAGTCGGTATCACCGCTTTCGCGCAAAACGCCCTGGGCGACGTGGTTTTCGTACAACTGCCCGAGCTGCAGTCCTACGACAAAGGCGCTGAAGCTTCTACCGTGGAATCGGTAAAAGCGGCCAGCGGCGTTTACATGCCGCTGGACGGTGAAGTGCTGGAAGTGAACCCGGCGCTCGACAGCAGCCCTGAGCTGGTCAACGAAGACCCGATGGGCGAAGGCTGGTTCTTCCGCTTCCAGCCAGTCGATCCTTCGGCTGTTGCCAAACTGCTGGATCAGGACGCCTACGACCGCCTGATCAAAGCCAACGCCGAAGCCTGAGGAGCGCCGACATGACTCAAATCAATCTCACCACTGCCAACGAATTCATCGCCCGCCACATCGGCCCGCGTTCCGGCGATGAGCAGGCCATGCTCAACAGCCTCGGCTTTGATTCCCTGGAAGCCTTGAGCGCCAGCGTGATCCCGGAAAGCATCAAAGGCACCAGCGTCCTGGGCATGGACGACGGTTTGAGCGAAGCCGACGCCCTGGCGTTGATCAAAGGCATCGCGGCCAAGAACCAACTGTTCAAAACCTATATCGGCCAGGGTTACTACGGCACGCACACGCCGTCGCCGATCCTGCGCAACCTGCTGGAAAACCCGGCCTGGTACACCGCTTACACCCCGTACCAGCCGGAAATTTCCCAGGGCCGTCTCGAAGCGCTGTTGAACTTCCAGACCCTGA
>Ga0247812_10000539_pt1 | contig 23412 bp, 24 predicted proteins | sample UWRJL149409B1_FD_178011 | JGI IMG/M metagenome (GOLD analysis project Ga0247812, IMG submission 178011) | Plant litter microbial communities from Arlington Agricultural Research Station in Wisconsin, United States - UWRJ-L149-409B-1 | ecosystem: Environmental > Terrestrial > Plant litter >...
ACCCTTGCGCAGGATGTCGAAGACGTTCTCGGCGATGTGGCAGCACTCCACCAGCTCATGGAGCTGGAGGAAGCCGGCGCCGCCTTTTACAGTGTGAAAACCGCGAAAAATTGCATTGAGCAAGTCTGCATCATCAGGTCGGCTTTCCAGCTCGACCAGCTGTTCGGACAATTGCTCCAGAATTTCGCCGGCCTCTACCAGAAAATCCTGAAGGATTTCTTCATCGGCGCCGAAGCTCATTGGGTGCTCCCTAAAATTAACCGTCAACAGACCTAGAAGCCAAGGCTCGATAGCAGATCGTCTACATCGTCCTGTCCGGACACAACGTCTTCTCGTTTATCGGCATGAATCTGCGGACCTTCACCCTGAGAGAGACCTTTTTGTGGATCTTTTTCTGCGAGGATTGCCTGGTCGTCGTGTTCGATGCCTGCAAAGCGATCGACCTGACTGGCCATGAGCACCAACTTGAGCAGATTGCTTTCGACTTCAGTGACCAATTGCGTGACGCGCTTGATGACCTGACCGGTAAGGTCCTGGTAATCCTGGGCCAGCAGAATGTCATTGAGGTGGGCCGCGACCTCGTGGGTTTCCTGCTCACTGCGTGTCAAAAAGCCGTCGACACGTTTAGCCAGCTCACGAAACTCTTCCGCGCCGATTTCCCGACGCATGAAACGTCCCCAGTCCTGGCTCAACGCTTTGGCGTCGGTACTCAAGCCATTCATCAGGGGCGTGCTCAGCTCAACCAGATCCATCGTCCGGTTGGCGGCGTTTTCAGTCAGTTTGACAACATACGACAAGCGTTCGGTAGCGTCCGTGATCTGGGACACTTCTTCGGCCTGAGGCATGTTCGGGTCAATCTGAAAATTGACGATCGCGCTGTGCAGCTCTCGGGTCAGCTTGCCGACTTCCTGATACAAGCCGCGATCACGCGTCTGGTTCAGCTCATGGATCAATTGCACGGCTTCGCCGAAACGGCCTTTCTCAAGGCTCGTTACCAGCTCATGCGCATGTTTTTTCAGGGTTGACTCAAAGTCGCCCTGTGATGACTCGTTATGCTCCATAGCGCCCTCGCGGCAAACATCAGCTATTGACGCGCTCGAAGATCTTTTCGATCTTTTCTTTCAGCACTTGGGCCGTAAATGGCTTCACGACATAACCGTTGACGCCCGCCTGGGCGGCTTCAATGATCTGGTCACGCTTGGCTTCGGCCGTGACCATCAGCACTGGAAGGTGCTTGAGTCGTTCATCGGCGCGTACCTGACGCAACAGGTCAATGCCGGACATGCCCGGCATGTTCCAGTCAGTCACCAGAAAATCGAAAGCACCGCTCTGCAACATTGGCAGCGCGGTGAGTCCGTCATCGGCTTCGGCCGTGTTGGTGAATCCCAAATCACGCAACAGGTTCTTAATGATCCGCCGCATCGTTGAGAAGTCATCAACGATGAGGATTTTCATGTTCTTGTCCAATTCGACCTCCAAGCAGTCTTTAACGCGTTCAGCACCTGAACGCGCTGTTCAATCAATACCGGCACAGCTCACATCGGCTGTACTAAAACGACGACGGGCTTGGTAAATCAACAGTCAAGAAACCGGGCAGCAGCTCAACCTGCCGCCAGAAAGGTAAACCACCTTCCAACAGCTCGCAGCAGTGCCAATGACCGGTTCCCGCCTTGTCCATCTCCCCACACAACGCTTTGCACAGCCGGCCTACACGCACAGCGCAACCTTACGGATGCGCCCTGCCTGTCAACGCGCTCGCCACTCTCCCAAACGCCCTCGCAAACGAGCTGCGCACTGGCTGTGTAACTGGCTGACTCGCGACTCGCTGACCCCAAGGACCTCACCGATTTCCTTGAGATTGAGCTCCTCGTCATAGTACAGCGCCAACACCAGTCGCTCGCGCTCTGGCAAATTGGCAATCGCATCTGCTAACGCGGCCTGGAAACGTTCGTCTTCCAGATCTCGTGATGGCTCAAGCGAACCGCTTGCGCCGTCCTCGTGCAGCCCTTCATGTTCGCCGTCCTGCAAAAGGTCGTCGAAACTGAACAGCCGGCTGCCCAGGGTATCGTTCAAAATCCCGTAATAATCATCGAGACTCAATTGGAGTTCGGCCGCAACCTCGTGATCTTTAGCGTCACGACCTGTTTTAGCTTCAATTGAGCGAATTGCGTCACTGACCATGCGCGTATTGCGGTGAACCGAGCGTGGTGCCCAGTCGCCTTTGCGCACTTCATCGAGCATCGCGCCGCGAATCCGGATACCGGCGTAGGTCTCGAAACTCGCGCCTTTGGTGCAGTCGTATTTGGTGGACACTTCAAGCAGTCCGATCATGCCGGCCTGGATCAGATCCTCGACCTGAACGCTGGCCGGCAAGCGCGCCAACAAGTGATAGGCGATACGCTTGACCAGCGGCGCATAACGCTCGATGAGCTCGTACTGCGAGTTCTTGGAGGTCTTGCTGTACATCTGATAGCCGCTGGCTGTCATTGGACAGGCCCCGCAAATGTCTGGTGGACAAGTCGCTCCACGAAGAACTCAAGATGGCCGCGCGGATTGGCCGGCAGCGGCCAGGTGTCGACTTTCTGCGCGATAGCCTTGAACGCCAGGGAGCATTTGGAACGCGGGAACGCTTCATAAACGGCACGCTGCTTCTGCACCGCCTTGCGCACACACTCGTCGTAAGGCACGGCGCCGACGTATTGCAGGGCAACATCGAGGAAGCGGTCAGTCACTTTGGTCAGCTTGGCAAACAGGTTGCGGCCTTCCTGCGGGCTCTGGGCCATGTTGGCCAGGACCCGGAAACGGTTCATGCCGTAGTCGCGGTTGAGCAGCTTGATCAGCGCATAGGCGTCAGTGATCGAGGTCGGCTCGTCGCACACCACCAGCAAGACTTCCTGGGCGGCGCGTACGAAGCTCACCACCGACTCGCCGATGCCGGCGGCCGTATCGATGACCAGCACGTCGAGGTTATCGCCAATATCGCTGAAAGCCTGAATCAGACCGGCGTGCTGGGCTGGCGTCAGGTGCACCATGCTTTGCGTGCCGGAAGCGGCTGGCACGATGCGAATCCCGCCAGGCCCTTGAAGGAGTACGTCGCGCAATTCGCAACGCCCTTCAATGACATCGGCCAGGGTGCGCTTGGGCGTCAGCCCCAGCAACACGTCGACATTGGCCAGGCCAAGGTCGGCGTCCAGCAGCATGACGCGCCGGCCAAGCTCGGCCAAGGCCAGCGAGAGGTTCACTGACACGTTAGTCTTACCGACGCCACCTTTGCCGCCGGTCACCGCGATCACCTGTACGGGATGCATGCTGCCCATGTTATTTCATTACCTTGTCTTGCGTAGACCGAAGCCACATTGGGGGCTGCACGTTCGCTGCGGAACAATGCGTGTCAGACCATCGATGCAGGTAAATTCCAGTAGTTCGTTTCACCTAACCCACCCGCTTGCTTGGGTTGTGGTACAGGTCGGCGAACATGTCCGCCATTGCTTCTTCGCTAGGCTCTTCCTGCATTTGCACATTGACTGCACGGGTCACCAACTGGTGCCGGCGGGGAAGGTGCAAATCATCAGGTATTCGCGGACCGTCAGTCAGGTAGGCGACAGGAAGCTCATGACTGATCGCCAGGCTGAGCACTTCGCCAAGGCTGGCGGTTTCGTCGAGTTTGGTCAGGATGCACCCGGACAAACCGCAACGTTTGTAACTGTGGTAGGCAGCGGTCAGCACTTGCTTCTGACTGGTCGTTGCCAACACCAGATAATTGCGCGCCTTGATCCCACGTCCGGCAAGGCTTTCGAGCTGCATGCGCAGGGCCGGATCGCTGGCTTGCAGGCCTGCGGTGTCAATCAACACCACGCGCTTGCGCAGCAGCGGCTCCAGGGCCTGAGCCAGCGACTGGCCCGGATCGACATGCGTCACTGGCACATTGAGGATGCGGCCCAGCGTCTTGAGCTGTTCCTGAGCACCAATGCGAAAGCTGTCCATGCTGACCAGAGCGATATTCTGTGCGCCGTACTTCAACACGTAGCGCGCCGCCAGCTTGGCGAGTGTGGTGGTTTTACCCATGCCAGCCGGGCCGACCATGGCGATCACGCCGCCCTCTTCCAGAGGCTCGATTTCCGGAGTCGCAATCATCCGCGCCAGGTGCGCCAGCAACATGCGCCAGGCCTGACGAGGCTCTTCAATTTCGCTGACCATGGCCAGCAGATCGCGGGACAACGGACCGGACAGACCGATACGTTGCAGGCGACGCCACAGGTTGGCCTGTTGCGGACGGCTGCCTTGCAGCTGATTCCAGGCCAGCGAACCCAACTGGACTTCCAGCAGTTCACGCAGGCCATTCAATTCGAAACGCATGTTTTCGTAAGCGCGCTGGCCGCCAGCGGGTTCCGCAGGGGCTGCGTGGGCCTGGACGAAAGGACGTGGCGGCTCTTCCAGCGTCGGCTCGATATGCGTGTCCGCAGCACTGAGCGGCATGCCGGCGAACAACTGGCGGTTGACTGACGGGTCACTGTCGCCGCGATTGTTCAGTTCAGCCTGGGCAGTAACAATTCGCGACTGGGTTTTGCGCAGCTCGTCTTCAAGCTCTATGTTTGGCACCCGAGGCGCCAGCGCAGACAACTTGTAATCCAGCGCAGCAGTCAGCTCTACGCCACCGGCAATGCGCCGGTTACCGATGATGGCCGCTTCTGCGCCCAGCTCATCGCGAACCAGTTTCATGGCTTGACGCATATCGGCGGCGAAAAATCGCTTAACTTGCATGACTCACTACCTCAGCCGTTCGGCCCGACAGTCGCTACGATGGTGACTTGCTTATTGTCAGGAATTTCCTGATACGCCAACACATGCATGTTCGGTACAGCCAGTCGTCCAAAGCGGGACAACATGGCGCGAACCGGGCCTGCAACCAAAAGAATTACCGGCAAACCCTGCATCTCCTGCCGCTGCGCCGCGTCGATCAACGAACGCTGGAGCTTTTCTGCCATGCTTGGCTCAAGCAGCACGCCTTCTTCCTGACCCTGACCTGCCTTCTGCAAACTATTGAGCAATATCTGTTCCAACCTTGGTTCCAGAGTGATAACTGGCAGCTCCGGCTCAATCCCTACAATGCTTTGCACGATTGCGCGGCTCAATCCCACGCGAACCGCGGCAACCAAAGCGGCGGTATCTTGACTCCTCATGGCATTGTTCGCGATGGCTTCGGCGATGCTGCGAATGTCGCGAACAGGCACCTGTTCGGCCAAAAGCGACTGCAATACCTTGAGCAACGCTGACAGCGAAAGAATCCCCGGAACCAGCTCTTCAGCCAGCTTTGGCGAGCTTTTAGCCAGCAATTGCATCAATTGCTGGACTTCTTCATGGCCGATCAGCTCATGAGAGTGTTTATAAAGAATCTGGTTCAAGTGCGTTGCCACTACTGTACTGGCATCGACCACGGTGTACCCCAGCGACTGCGCCTGGCTGCGCTGGCTGATTTCGATCCATACCGCTTCAAGACCAAACGCCGGGTCCTTGGCGGTAATACCGTTGAGGGTGCCGAACACTTGACCGGGGTTGATCGCCAACTCCCGATCCGGGTAAATCTCGGCTTCCGCCAGCGTCACGCCCATGAGCGTCAAACGATAGGCACTGGGCGCCAGATCCAGGTTGTCACGGATATGCACAGTGGGCATGAGAAAGCCTAGCTCCTGCGAGAGCTTCTTGCGCACGCCCTTGATCCGCGCGAGCAACTGACCACCCTGATTGCGATCCACCAGCGGAATCAAGCGATAGCCCACTTCCAGGCCGATCATGTCGATGGGGGTCACATCATCCCAGCCCAGCTCCTTGGAATCCTGAACCCGGGTCGGCGACGGCAGCATTTCCTGCTGGCGCTTGACCTCTTCCAGCGCCTGGACCTTGACCACGTTCTGTTTTTTCCACAACAGGTAAGCGACACCGCCCGCTACCAGCCCGAGGCTGAGAAAGGAAAAGTGCGGCATGCCCGGCACCAGGCCCATGACAATCATGATCCCGGCAGAAACCGCCAGCGCCTTGTGGGAACTGAACATCTGCCGATTGATCAGCTTGCCCATCTCTTCCGAACCGGAAGCACGGGTCACCATGATCGCCGCGGCAGTCGACAGCAGCAGCGATGGCAATTGCGCCACCAAACCGTCACCAATGGTCAAAAGCGTATAGATCTTGCCCGCATCGGCAAACGTCATGTTGTGCTGCAGCATGCCGACCAGGATGCCGCCGATGAGGTTGATAAACAGAATCAACAGACCGGCGATGGCATCACCGCGCACGAATTTCGAGGCACCGTCCATGGAGCCGTAGAACTCGGCCTCCTGGGCGACTTCCAGACGCCGACGCTTGGCTTCAGGCTGATCGATCAGGCCGGCGTTCAAGTCGGCATCGATTGCCATCTGTTTGCCGGGCATCGCATCGAGGGTGAAACGCGCGCTGACCTCGGAAATCCGCCCGGCACCTTTGGTGATTACCACGAAGTTAATGATCATCAGGATCGCGAAAACCACGATACCAACCACATAGTTACCGCCGATCACCACCTCACCGAAGGCCTGGATCACCTTGCCGGCTGCGGCATGACCGTCCTGACCGTGCAGCATGACCACCCGCGTCGAGGCAACGTTGAGCGCCAGACGCAGCAGCGTCGCCACCAGCAGAATGGTAGGGAATACCGAGAAATCCAGAGGACGCAAGGCGTAGACGCAGACCAGCAGGACCACAATCGACAGCGCGATGTTGAAGGTGAAAAACACGTCCAGGAGGAACGGCGGCATTGGCAACATCATCATTGCCATCATGACCAACAGCAACAACGGCACCCCCAGCTGGCCCCGACCGAGACCCGCGAGATTACTGCGTGCGCTACTGATTAATTGAGAGCGATCCACCGATTTTTCACCTGCACTAAACCAAAACTTTGACGCCGAAGGCGACCTGAATTGACCTATTGCAAGAAGCTTTCCAACAGTGGACAAAGGGCCATTATTTGGAGAATTGGCTGTAGGAAGAGGTGTTGGCCTTTGCGACTAAGCCCGTCGTAACGAAAGCCGAGGCTTCGGCTTTTGATTTTCGCTTTTCCGTGCCGCGATGGCTCAGACACCGCCAAACGCGCGTCGGGAGGCTGAGCGCAGGTGTCGTGGGGTGGGGCGACCGGCATGGATGCCGGTCGAGCGCCGTTGCGCCAGGGATGGCGCGTCGGCGCGTACCCACACCACGGCACCGGAGCGAGGGAACCCGACGAAGTCGGGCCGGACGTCAGCGCAGAATGGTTTCCCCCTTTGCCGAAACAAAGGGGTCGACCGTCAGGGCGAAACCGGAATAAGTCGCACCGCAAATGCTGTTGGTGCAGCGCAATTCAAGGCGCGTCAGCTTTAGTCGGAGATTTAGGCGTGCGCCAAATCAATTCGCGGGCAAGCCTCGCCAACGGATCGTCTACCGGCTCTGCGCCTGTAGAACCAACTTGTTAGCGAGGCGTAGTGCCAGATGCGCCGCGCGCCGACGCCTTCCCGGATAAATCCAGTCCGACACCAGCGTTCAACGACCGCGAAAATCAGGAATCACGCCGTAAATCCGGTGGAATGGAAATATCCCCCAACGGATCCGGCCGCTTGCCTCGCCCGGAATGAAACTGGCGAATCTGATAGACATACGCCAGCACCTGAGCCACCGCCAGATAAAGCCCGGCCGGGATCTCCTGATCCAGTTCGGTACTGTAGTAGATCGAGCGCGCCAGCCCTGGGGATTCGAGAATCAGAATCTGATGGTGAGCGCCGATTTCGCGGATTTTCAAGGCGATGAAATCAGTACCCTTGGCCACCAGCATTGGCGCGCCGCCCTGCTCCGGATCGTATTTGAGGGCAACGGCGAAGTGGGTTGGGTTGGTGATGATCACATCCGCAGTGGGGATCGACTCCATCATGCGGCGCTGGGACATGTCACGCTGCAATTGACGAATGCGCTGCTTGACTTCCGGCCGTCCTTCCGCGTCCTTGTGTTCGTCACGGATTTCCTGCTTGGTCATCAGCAGTTTCTTGTGCGCTTCCCAGATCTGATACGGCACGTCGATGGCGGCAATGATCATCAAACCGCAGGCCATCCACAGCGTGCTCCAGCCGACTACCTGCAAGCTGTGGATGATCGCCATTTCCAGGGGTTCATGAGCGATGGAAATCAGGTCGGCCTTATCCTTGTCCAGAACCACCAGGGCAACGACCAGGACAATCAGAAACTTGCCAAAACTCTTGAGCAACTCGATCAGCGCTGTGGTCGACACCATGCGCTTGAGACCTGAGGCCGGGTTCATGCGACTGAACTTGGGGGCCAGGGTCTTGGCTGAGAATAGCCAGCCACCCAGGGAAATCGGGGCAATGAGCGAGGCAAGCATCAGCGCGATCAGAAAAGGCAGCATGGCAACCAGCGCCAGCTTGCCGGAGATCAGCAGCATCTTGGCCATGTAGCTTTGGTCCATGAGCATTTCGCGACTGATGATGAAATTCGAGCGCATCAACTCCATCATCATTTGCGCTATGTCGCTGCCAAAGGACAACAACCCGCCAGCACCGACCAACATGATCACCAAGGTGTTGAGTTCCTTGGATCGAGCAATCTGCCCATCTTTCCGGGCTTCCGATTTCTTTTTTTCCGTGGGGTCTTCTGTCTTGTCCTGACCATTCTCGTTCTCGGCCATCAGCGTGCCCTCACCATATCGCGGAACGTTCGCAACGCCTCAGCCACCAGCGGTTGGTACTGATTGAGAATGTCACCCAGGCTGATCCACAAAATGCCCATGCCCAACACCAGCGTCAGCGGGAAACCGATAGAGAAGATGTTCAGTTGCGGCGCGGCGCGAGTCATCACGCCAAAGGCGATATTGACCACCAGCAACGCAGTGATCGCCGGCAATACCAGCGTCAGCGCCGCGCCCATCACCCAGCCGAGGCTGTTGGCAAGCGTCCAGAAGTTGGACACGAGCAAGCCGCTGCCGACTGGCATCGTGGTGAAGCTTTCGACCAGGGTTTCCAGGACTACCAGATGGCCGTTCATCCCCAGGAACAACAGCGTGACCAGCATGGTGAAGAACTGCCCGATCACCGCAGCGGAGACGCCGTTGGTGGGGTCGATCATGGACGCAAAGCCCATGCCCATCTGCGTCGAGATGATCTGACCGGCAATCACGAACGCCTGAAAGAACAGCTGCAGAAACAGCCCCAGCCCGGCACCGATGATGATTTGCTCACCGATGAGCAACAGCGCGCTGAGGTCCAGCGCGTTGACTTGCGGCATGGGCGGCAACACGGGGGCGATCACCACGGTAATGGCCAGCGCGAAATACAGACGAATGCGCCTGGGCACCAGCGTCGTACCGAAAATCGGCATCGTCATCAGCAGCGAGGTGATGCGAAACATCGGCAGCATGAAGCTGGCAACCCAAGTGCCTATTTGCCCGTCGGTGAGTGCAAGGACAGCATCCACAAGCGCTAGCCGATCACGGTGGGAATGCTGGTGTAGAGCGCCAGGATGTATTCCATGAACACTTTGAGCAGCCACGGACCGGCAACGATCAGGGTAATCAGCATCACGATCAGACGCGGCAGAAAGCTCAAGGTCTGTTCGTTGATCTGGGTAGCCGCCTGAAACATGGCGACCAGCAAACCGCAGAGCAGACTGGGTACCACGAGGATCGCCACCAGCACGGTCGTCAGCCACAACGCCTCACGGAACAGATCGACGGCTACTTCCGGCGTCATCGCGCGCACTCCCGCTCAAGAGAAGTCATACACCACCAAAACTACTGGCCAGGGTGCCAATAATCAGCGCCCAACCGTCCACCAGCACAAACAACATGATCTTGAATGGCAGGGAAATGATCAGCGGCGACAACATCATCATGCCCATGGCCATCAATACGCTGGCAACCACCAGATCGATGACCAGAAACGGAATGAAGATCATGAAGCCGATCTGGAAAGCGGTCTTGAGTTCGGAAATCACAAACGCCGGCACCAGGATGGTCAGCGGCGCCTGCTCGGGGGACTGGATATCGGTGCGCTTGGACAGGCGCATGAACAGCTCCAGATCGCTGGTGCGCGTCTGCGCCAGCATGAAGTCCTTGATCGGCACCTGAGCCTTGGCCACGGCATCCTGAGCGGTAAGCTTTTCTGCCAGATAAGGCTGCAAGGCGTCCTGATTCACCCGGTCAAAGACCGGCGCCATGATGAACAGGGTGAGGAAAATCGCCATGCCGGTGAGAATCTGGTTCGACGGCGTCTGCTGCAAGCCCAGAGCCTGCCGCAGAATGGAAAAGACAATGATGATCCGGGTGAAACTGGTCATCAGCATGACGAACGCCGGGATGAAGCTCAGCGCCGTCATGATCAGCAGAATCTGCAGGCTGACCGAATATTCCTGCTGGCCGTTGGCGCCGTTGGACAACGTGATCGCAGGGATCGACAACGGATCGGCGCCGAACGCCACAGGCGCCGCCAGCACCAGCAGAAGCGTCAACAGAATGCGCGGCATTACTTCTTATCCTTCTGATCCTTGTTGCCCATGATTTCCATCAGGCGGCGTGCGAACTCAGGCGTGGCCTGCTCGCGGACCGGAACCTGCACCGGTTCCTTGAGCACGTGCAATGGCGTGATTCGCCCGGGCGTAACTCCCAGCAATATCTGCTCGTTGCCGACCTGCACCAGCACCAGTCGATCCCGCGGGCCCAGCGCCCGGGAACCCAGCAACTCAATGAGCTGGGGATTGCCCGGCCCGCTGCGTTGCACGCGCCGCATGGTCCAGGCCAGCGCGAAGATCAGGCCGATGACCAACAACAGGCCGAACAGCAACTGCACCAGCTGCCCGCCCATGCCCATCGGCAGCGAACTCGCCACCTGTGGCGCGGCGGCCTGCACTGCAGGCTCGGCCGCCAGCGCGCTGAGCGGCATTAACAGCAATGCTCCAGCAAGCTTCATCATCTTCACTCAGCGCAGCTTCTTGATACGTTCGCTAGGGCTGATGACATCAGTCAGACGGATGCCAAATTTCTCGTTGACCACCACAACCTCGCCATGGGCGATCAACGTACCGTTGACCAACACGTCGAGCGGCTCACCGGCCAGACGATCCAGCTCGATCACCGAACCCTGGTTGAGTTGCAGCAGGTTACGGATGTTGATGTCGGTGCTGCCGACTTCCATGGAGATCGATACCGGAATGTCGAGAATCACATCCAGATTCGGCCCATCCAGATTCACCTGCCCGTTGCTGCGCGGCACGCTACCGAACTCTTCCATGGCCAGACGGCTGGACGCCGACGAATTGCCGGCATCCGCCGCCAACAGTGCATCGATGTCATCCTGACCGCCATCACCGGATTCACCCAGTGCAGCAGCCCATTCATCGGCCAATGCCTGATCTTCAGCAGAGGTCATATCTTTATCATCAGCCATCGGTTGTCCTCAGCGAACAGTGTTTCAGTTACACAGCAAAATTTCGACGCAGACAAAAGGTCAACGTCGCTCTATCGGCTCGATCACTTGCAGGGCCAGATGCCCTTTGTGCGAACCCAGCTTGACCTTGAAGGACGGCACGCCATTGGCGCGCATGACCAGCGATTCCGGCAGCTCGACGGGAATAACGTCACCCGGCTGCATGTGCAGAATGTCGCGTAGCAGCAATTGACGACGGGCAACCGTAGCGCTCAGTGGCACGGACACATCCATCACGTCCTGCTTGAGGGCGTTGACCCAGCGCTCGTCCTGATCGTCGACGTCGGACTGGAAGCCCGCGTCGAGCATTTCCCGCACCGGTTCGATCATCGAATACGGCATGGTGACGTGCAGATCGCCGCCACCGCCATCGAGTTCGATGTGGAACGTGGAGACCACAACTGCTTCGCTTGGCCCGACGATGTTGGCCATGGCCGGGTTAACCTCCGAGTTGATGTACTCGAAGTTCACTTCCATGATCGCCTGCCAGGCTTCTTTGAGGTCGATGAACGCCTGATCCAGCACCATACGCACGACCCGCAGCTCCGTCGGCGTGAATTCACGACCTTCGATTTTCGCGTGCCGGCCATCGCCGCCGAAAAAGTTATCCACCAGCTTGAACACCAGCTTGGCATCGAGGATGAACAGCGCAGTGCCGCGCAGCGGCTTGATCTTCACCAGATTGAGGCTGGTGGGCACGTACAGCGAATGCACGTACTCACCGAACTTCATGACCTGTACACCGCCGACGGCCACATCGGCCGAGCGGCGCAACAGGTTGAACATGCTGATCCGGGTATAACGGGCGAAGCGTTCGTTGATCATTTCCAGGGTCGGCATCCGACCCCGCACAATCCGGTCCTGACTGGTCAGGTCGTAACTTTTGACGCTACCCGGTGCGGATACTTCTTCGGTCTGAACCAGACCATCGTCCACGCCATGCAACAGCGCATCGATCTCATCCTGGGACAGCAGGTCTTGCACGGCCATGTCGTGGTCCTACTGCAGTACGAAGTTAGTGAAAAGCAATTGCTCGATCACGGTTTTACCGAGTTCTTTCTGTGCGACTTCCTGAACGCTGGCCGTCGCTTTCTGACGGAGCATTTCCTGGCCAATCGGGGTTGCCAGTGATTCGAACGGGATACCCGCAAACATCATCACCAGATTGTTGCGGATAACCGGCATATGCACCTTCAACGCTTCAAGGTCGGGCTGATTGCGCGCCAGCATGGTGATGCTGACCTGCATGTAGCGTTGACGACCATTGGAATTGAAGTTGACCACGAAGGCCGGTGTCATGGCTTCAAAGATCGCAGGATGCTTGACGCCGGCCTGCGCAGCCTCTGCCGCTGGATCCGGCTTGCTCTCAGCCTTGTGCATGAAAAACCAGGTCGCGCCAACCGACAGGCCGACAGCGAGCAACAAAGCCACTACCAGGACGATGATGAGCTTGAGTTTGCCTTTGGAAGCCGGGTCTTTAACGTCGTCGCTCTTCGCCATGCCAATAATCCGTCACTATTCGGGGGGTTCGTTGATGCGTGACAGAGGGTGAGCAAGTGTTATGCCAGAGTTGCGGGGGAAGTGCTGTCGTGGGGTTAACGGCGGGGATTTGTTGGAGCACGGCTTGCCCGCAATGACTCGCAGGAGCGGATCAGGCAGGACCGGACTTGTCCGGGAAGGCGGTGGCGCAGGCACCGGGCTGGATCAGGCGAAATGCTGCTGGCCAATCCGACGCCTTCGGGGACAAGTCCCCTCCTACAAAACTGTCGCGCGCATCAATCAAGCGTAATAATCGACCTCACTGCTGCCGATCACCCGCGCCGCAGGCTGACTGACCGGGACGCTGGCGTCGACAATACCGTCATCACTCGAACCGTCCAGGCTTGAAGAACTGCCGCTGGTGCCGGAACCGCGCTGGCTGTTACTGGCCTGTTCCTGAGCTTGCTGCTGCTGTTGCCAACCGCGATTCTGATCAGACACGTTGACGTCCACCTGACCCAGCCCTTGTTGGCTGAACGACTCTCGCAGGCGTGACATCTGGCTCTCCAGCGCTTCACGCACGCCCACATGAGCACTCATGAAGGTGACCTGGGTCTGCTGATCCGTCGCCATGTTGACGCGAATGTCCAGGCGACCGAGTTCGGCCGGCTCAAGCTGGATTTCCGCGGATTTCAGGTTTTGGCTCGACAAGTACATGACCCGATCGACAACCCCTTCACTCCAGCCGCTTTGATGCATGGCAAGTGGCTGATTGATCAGCGGAACGGTCGGCGTGAGGGCCGCTCGCGGCGCTTGCGCAGCCTGGCTCATTGCAGCAAGCCGGTCAGCGAAGTTATCCATGCGGGTATCACCGACGGCACTTTTGACATCCTTGAGCCCGTCATCGAGTAAGCCACTGAAAGATTTGTCGCTGCTTTCCGTGCTGGCTTCATCCGTGGGCAGTTGATCGGCCAGGGCCGTCAGGTTATTGGCGATGTTCTGCGCGGAGTCGGCGGAATCGTTGCCGCCGGACTTGCCGGTCTTGTCTGCATGGTTGCTGCCATTGGCTTGCTGGGCGGCCTGAGCCTTGGCGCTGGCGTTCTCCAGGGCAAACTGCAGGGCGGGCAAGCCGGCCAGCGGATCTGCCTCGGGGTCGAATGACGCATCATCTGCCACACCAGTGCCAGGCACGAGCGCTGCCGAAGGGGTTGCAGCCGAGGCCGCGAGCATTGCGACGGGGGCCGAAGGAAGCGCTGCGGCATCAACAACCGGTGCATCGCCCACCGGCACGACAGCAGGCTGGACCATGGCCTGCAACGCCGGGTCAAGTGCCGGGTCCAGGGCTACTTCAGGTGCAGGCGTTTCCACCGGCAAGGCGGCAACTGCTTCTTCGGCCGCCTTGGTGTCCTTGTCACTGGCGTCAGCAGCAGCGGCAGCGGCAGCGTCGGCAGGCAAGGTATTGCCGCTATCGGCAACCGTCGTCTGATCCACGGCGGCAGCGTCTTTGGCTGCCGGGTCTTTCGCCGTAACGTCCTTATCCTTGGCGGGGACCGTCTTGTCCCGCGCGGACTTGGCCGGCACGTCATTGTTGGCGGCGGATTTAGCCTGCGCCTGCTTGGCGTAGACGTCGGAGAAGCTCGAACTGTCGTCCTTGCCGTTGTCAGCCGCCTTGGCCACGCTATTGGCAGCGTTGGTCTTGGACGCCGCCATCGGGGTGGTCTGAAGGAGTGGATTAGAGGCAAGGGGCATGTCGGTCTCCGCATGAATCGCTGGTTGCGAGCGTATTACCAAATGCTGGAGCAAGATACGGGCCAGTTTATGGCAGGACACCATGCAATTGACGCTCGACGTCGATTAGCCGCCGTACGGTCACGTATTCGAGATCGATGCTGGCGAGCAAGTCTTCAAGGCCTGAAACCTCTTCGCGACGGCTGCGCTCTTCAAGCTCGCGACACAGGTCCGCGAGATGCAGCGCTCCCATGTTGCCGCTGCTGCCTTTGAAACTGTGGGCCATCAGGCTCAATTCCTGAAGGTCGAAGGCGCCAGTGCCTGCGGCATATCCCTGCAGCATATGCTGCAACCGCGCGATGCGTTGTTCCGAGTCATCCAGGAATACGTCGAGCAATGTTGGATATTCATCCTCCATGATCTCCTGCAACGTATTCAATACGCTGTAATCCAAATGAATAGCCGACACTTGTTCACTCCTTGATCAAGAACCTTGAATCGCCGCCGCTCAACGCAAGTCGCTTCGAATGACGAAACACCCAGGGATTATGCCATTCCCTCCCAGGAAAACTCCACGCTGGCAATACGACCGTCCCGGGACCAGGACGCTTGCTCGGTCAACTGGCGGACCAGCCCGAGACCGCGACCGTACAACTCATTGCCCACCAGGGGCAACGCGAGAATTGTATCAGCGTCGAATCCGGTGCCGCTGTCTTCGACCTGCAGCGTAAGCCGCCCTCCCCGTTCAGCCGGAACAACCCGTAAATGCACGCGAATGAAGCCCTCTTCAAGCTGGACCAGGCGTTCGCCCCGCTCCCGATAATAGCGGGCAAAACCTGTCGCATCTCTTTTGAGCCTCGAATCCAGGCCGAGAACGCCGTGCTCAAGGGCATTGCTGTACAGCTCGGAAAGCACGCTATACAACGCGCCGCTCTGGCTGCGTAAACCATGCACCTCAAGCAGCAGTTGCAGCAGATAAGGCAGCGGATTGAAGCGCTTGAGCGTCGAGGCGCGAAATTCGAAGGTCGCCGACCAGTCCAGCGGGCTCGATGCGCCACTGTCGGAATAGGTGACCGTTTGCGGCCCCAGCGTCGCCTGATCGACCGTGGTGATCTCCACCATACTGACGTCATCCCGCGCCTGCCCGCCGAAAGCGGTCAATGCCTGCTGGATCTCGCCGATCAGCAAATGCGGCTGGCGATTGGCTTCGAATACCTCATGCAGACGCTGGGTGCCAAACAGACGGTCCTCGCTGTCGTTGGTGTCGATGACACCGTCCGACAGCAGGAAGATCCGGTCGCCGGTGGCAATCGGGTAAACCTCGGTCTTGTCATCGAAGTCACCGGCGTCCAGCACACCCAACGGCAGGTGCCGTGACACCAGCGGCGTACGCTCGCCACTTTCGGTATGCAGCAAATAGCCGTCCGGCAGCCCGCCATTCCAGACTTCGACGTGGCGCTGCTGAAAGTTGATGCACACCAGCGTCGCGCAGCAAAACATGTCTACCGGCAGGATGCGTTTGAGCTTGGCATTCATCTCGCGCAGGGTTTCGGCAAGCCCGAAGCCCTTGGCGGTCATGCCGTAGAACACTTCAGCCAACGGCATCGCGCCCACCGCAGCCGGCAAGCCGTGGCCGGTGAAATCCCCGAGCAACAGATGCATGTGCCCGGCGGGCGTGTAGGTGGCGAGCAGCAGATCACCGTTGAATAGCGCATAAGGCGATTGCAGATAGCGAATATTGGGCGCGTCCAGGCAACCGGAATGAGCGACCTGATCGAACACTTCCTTGGCGACTCGCTGTTCGTTAAGCAGGTATTCGTGATGGCGGGAAATGAGATCGCGCTGTTGCAGGACCGTTTCCTGCAACACTCGCAGACGATTCATGGCGTTGATCTTTGCCGTCAGCACCACCTGGTTGTAGGGCTTGGCAATGAAATCGTCGCCGCCGGCATCCAGGCAGCGGGCCAGTGCTTCGCCCTCGGTCATCGAGGTCAGGAAAATGATCGGCACCAGCGACTCGCCGGCTATTTGCTTGATCCGCCGCGCCGCCTCGAAACCGTCCATGACCGGCATGACCGCATCCATCAATACCAGTTGCGGACGCCCGGATTCAAAAAGCTCGACGGCCTCGACACCGTTGCTGGCGCACAGGACGGTGTGGCCCTGGCGACTGATGATGGTCGACAGCAGATAGCGATCAGTCGTGTTGTCGTCGGCAATCAGGATGCACAGGCTTTCCGTTGGAGGCAGCACAGGCTCAGCCTATCTTGAACAATTTCGAGAAATTGGAGATCGTCAGGATCTTGATCACGTCAGAGCTGCAATTGATCAACTCTATCTGTGATCGCTCGCCGCCAGCATGATCACGCAGCAGCAACAGCATCCCCAACGCGGAGCTGTCCAGGTAATTGGTGCCCTTCAGATCGACGACATAACTGCACTCTTTGGGCAGACTTTCGTAGGCGTTACGAAAGTCCTGATGAGAAGCGAAATCGAAGCGACCGGTGATAAAGATGGTCAGCTGCTGTGCGTTTTGAGAGAACTCGGAGGTTACCGACATAGGGGAAATTCCTCAGTGGGGTCTTCGTAACGTAACGAAGGTGTAACACCGCCCGTCAGCGACAGCAAACCGGACTTATATCGCGACAGGTGAATCATCAGGCGAGGTAGCCAGAACAGCCTAGAACGGCTCGTGTCGCGGCAACCGCTGGGACAATTCATCGAGTAGTTTTTGTTCACGCTTATCTTCAAGCTTGCGTGCCTCATCCACGTACCGCTGGACCAGCTTGCGCAACCCCTCAACCCGCGCGTACGCCTGCTGCCAGGTGCCCCGCGCCTGATTCAGGTTGTTTTGATGCCACTCCAGGCTTTTGCGCTGTTGACCGACCGCAGTTTCAAGTTGATTGAGAAAGCGTTGATAGTTCATCAGCCATTGCCCGGAAACGCCAGTGCCACCTTTGTCGATCCACTGCTGCTGATAGCTGAGACGAAACTGCTCCAACTCGTCGAGCTTGCCTTCTGCCAGGCGAACCTGACCTTGAAAGTGCCCCAATCGTTGCGCCGCCGCGCGTTCGGCGGATTCGGCCATGTCCACCACGGGCGCCAGACGCTCGGCGCGACTCTTGGCCATGGTCTATCAGCCGCCCGCTGCCGGATTGAAGACTGCCGCGAGCCGCGCGCTGCTCTCCTGCATGCTTTCGTTGTCATTCAAACCCTGACGCAGATAACGCACCAACGCCGGCTGCAGGGCAATGGCCATATCGGTTTCCCGATCGCCACCGGCCACGTACGCACCGACGCTGATCAAATCCCGGCTTTGCTGGTAGCGCGACCACAACTGCTTGAAATGCTGGGCCTGGCCCATGTGTTCAGGGCTGACCACCGAAGGCATGACCCGGCTGATCGAAGCCTCGATATCGATGGCCGGGTAATGCCCTTCTTCGGCCAGACGTCGCGACAAAACGATGTGCCCGTCAAGCACGCCCCGCGCCGAGTCGGCAATCGGGTCCTGCTGGTCATCGCCTTCGGAGAGCACCGTATAAAAAGCCGTGATCGAGCCGCCGCCGGCTTCGGCGTTACCGGCGCGCTCGACCAGCTTGGGCAGCTTGGCGAACACCGACGGCGGATAGCCTTTGGTCGCTGGCGGCTCGCCAATCGCCAGGGCAATTTCCCGCTGGGCCTGGGCGAAACGGGTCAGGGAATCCATCAGCAACAGGACATTCTTGCCCTTGTCGCGAAAATATTCGGCGATGCGCGTGCAATACATGGCCGCGCGCAAACGCATCAGCGGCGCGTCATCCGCAGGGGAAGCCACCACCACGGAACGCTTGAGGCCTTCTTCACCGAGACTGTGCTCGATGAATTCCTTGACCTCACGACCCCGCTCACCGATCAGGCCGACGACAATGATGTCCGCCTCGGTAAAGCGCGTCATCATCCCCAGCAATACGCTCTTGCCCACGCCGGTACCGGCGAACAGGCCAAGGCGCTGACCGCGCCCGACTGTCAATAATCCGTTGATACAGCGAATACCCACGTCCAGCGGCTGACTGATCGGGTTGCGCTTGAGCGGGTTGATGGTCGGGCCGTCCATCGGCACCCAGTCTTCAGCCTTCATGCCGCCCTTGCCGTCCAGCGCCCGACCCGCGCCATCGAGCACGCGCCCGAGCATGGCCATGCCCATGGGCAGGCGACCGGTATCGGCCAGCGGTACGACCCGCGCACCTGGGGCGATACCCGCCACGCTGCCGACCGGCATCAGAAATACTTTGCCGCCGGAAAAACCCATGACTTCCGCTTCGACTTCTACCGGCGAATGGCTGTCATCGTTGATCACCACGCACCGACTGCCCATGGCAGCCCGCAACCCTTCAGCTTCGAGGGTCAGGCCAACCATGCGCAACAAACGGCCTTCCACAACGGGCTGGACCGGCAGATCAATGGCTTCGGCGTAAGTATCCAGACGCTTGCCGAAGCTGGTGCGATCAAGGCGCATCGGGCTTCTCGCTGTCGGGGCTTTCGGTGTCAGGATTGACGACTTTAGAGGCAGTCAAGGCCTGCTCAAGATCGATGCTCAGATCCGCCGCAGCCGGATGCAGCGCCTGCTCGTGCATCTGGTCGTACATCTTGGCCATGGCCAGGGAAATACGTGTCTCGATGCTGGCGTCGATCCGGCTGTGCTCGGTCTCGATCCGGCAACCACCGGCTTGCAAGCTGTCATCTTCCAGGATGCGCCAGGTTTCCTCATGGCGCTCGCGCAGCGCCTTGACCTGGGCGAAGTCCTGCGGATTGATGAAGATGCGTACGTTTTGCGCGCCCATCGGCAACAGTTTCAGCGCATCGCGCAGGACATTGCCGATCTGCCTGGAATCGGTGGTCAGCTCACGCTGAATGACTTTGCGGGCAATATGCTCGACCAGCAGCACCACGCCCCTTTCGATTTGCGTGTCCTGATCGGCAATTGGATCGAACAAGTGCGCCATCAGCTGTTCGAGGCTGGCAAGCTTGGCCGCCAGGGCGACTTCAGCTTCCTGACGGACCTTGAGTTGGGTGCTGTGAAAGCCTTCTTTTTCACCGGTCGCAAAGCCTTCGTTATAGGCCTCCTGACGAATGCTTTCGAGTTCTTCAAGGGTCAGCGGCTGGACTTCATCCAGCGGCACTTCTTCCATCTCGGCCGGCTCGTCTTCAACCGGCAAAACCTCAGGTTCAGGTTCGGGCTCTTGCTGCGGGTCGAAACTCGGCAGGGCAAATACGTCGTAACCACCGACGTCTTTGGCGCGAATAAGCTCGCTGGCCGGTTCTTTGCTGGAGCTGGACATTAAAAGACCTTAAATCATTTCCTCGCCACCTTTGCCGCCGAGCACAATCTCCCCGGCCTCGGCCATGCGGCGCGCAATGGTGAGGATTTCTTTTTGTGCGGTTTCCACGTCGCTGACGCGAACCGGCCCTTTGGCTTCCAGATCGTCGCGCAACAGTTCGGCAGCGCGTTTGGACATGTTCTTGAAAATCTTTTCCTTGATGGCCTCGTCCGAGCCTTTGAGGGCCAGCACCAGCACATCCGAAGAGACTTCGCGCAGCAGCGCCTGGATGCCACGGTCGTCCACGTCCGCCAGGTTGTTGAAGACGAACATGAGGTCTTCGATCTGCACCGAGAGGTCTTCGTCGACTTCGCGGATCGAATCCATGAGCGTGCCTTCCATGGAGCTGTCGAGGAAGTTCATGATGTCCGCAGCACGCTTGATACCGCCCAGCGTGGTACGTGAAGTATTGGCATTGCCGGAGAACTGCTTCTCCAGAATCTGGTTCAATTCTTTCAGTGCGGCCGGTTGCACGGTGTTCAGCGAAGATACGCGCAGGATGATGTCCAGACGCACCTTGTGGTCAAAATGCCCGAGCACTTCGCCCGCCTGATCGGCGTCGAGGTAGGCCACGACGATAGCCTGGATCTGCGGGTGCTCGAAGCGAATCACGTCGGCAACCGCGCGCGGTTCCATCCATTTCAGGCTGTCCAGGCCGCTGGTATTGCCACCCAGCAGAATGCGGTCGATCAGGCCGTTGGCTTTGTCCTCGCCCAGCGCCTGCGTCAGCATCTTGCGGATATAGCCGTCAGAACCCACCCCGAGGCTGGTCTGATCGCCGACGATCTCGACGAACTCGGTCATGACTTCTTCGACCTGCTCGCGATGCACATTGCGCATCTGCGCCATGGCCACGCCCACGCGCTGGACTTCCTTGGGGCCCATGTGACGCAGCACTTGCGCCGCATCGGTTTCACCCAGGGACAGCAGCAGGACGGCCGCTTTCTCGACTTTGCTCAGCTTGGCTACGACGGCTCGATCACTCATCAGTGTTAATCCACTCTTTCACGACCTGGGCCACTCGACCCGGATCTTCGGCCACCAGGCTCTTGATTGCGTTCAGCTGTGCGTCATAACCCTCGGTCGGGCTAGGCAACAGAATGCTCTGCGGGCCGCCAAGGCTGACACGGTCGTTGGACAATTCGTCCCCGCCGCCCATGCCACCCATGCCGCCCATATCGTCGTCGAAACCGGCCAGCTGCTTGCTCTTGCCGTTGGTGATGTTGTTGAGCACCGGGCGCAACACGCCGAACACCAGCACCAGGATGAAAATCACGCCCATGGCTTGTTTGACGATGTCCCAGAACCATGGCTGCGAGTAGAACGGGATATCCGGAATCGTTTCGCCGCGCTCGGCGGAAAACGGCACGTTGACCACGCTTACCGTGTCGCCACGGCTGGCGTCGAAGCCGACCGCGTTCTGCACCAGACGGGTAAAGCGATTCAGATCCTCGGCACTCCAGGGGCTGCGCGTGGTTTCGCCATTGGCCGCATTGACCTTGACCTGATCATCGACCACCACCGCAACCGACAACCGGGTCAAACGACCTTGCTGCTGCTTGGTGTGACTGATGGAGCGATCAAGCTCGAAGTTCTTGGTCGACTGCACACGTTTGTCCGCCGGATAAGGCGCCAAGGCAGGCTGGCCGGTGGCCGGGTCCATGATCTGCTGACCGTTGGCATCGAGCAGCGGCTGACCCGGCGCAATCGCAGCGGCCGCGCCGCCTGCGGCACCACCCGTGGTTTGCGGCGCGGTGGCCGGACCTGGAGGCTGATTACTCAGCGCACCGGGTACACCCTGGGCGCCACTGCTGGTGGAGCGTTGTTCGTTGACCGACTGCTCGCTGCGCAAGGCAGGCTGATCCGGGTTGAAACTTTCAGCGGTTGATTCCACCGCGCTGAAATCCACGTTGGCGGAAACTTCAGCCTTGTAGCGATCATTGCCCAGGATCGGCTGCAGAATATTCTGCACCCGTTGGGTGAGCATGCCTTCCATGCGACGGCTGTAGTCGAACTGCTTGCCGGCCATGGTCAATTCAGAGTTTTCGGCCTGATCGGAAAGCAGATTGCCCTTCTGATCAACGACGGTGATTTGCGACTTGTTCAACTCGGGGACGCTGGTTGCCACCAGATTGATGATCGCCACCACCTGGCTTGGCTCAAGCGAACGACCGGCGTACAGCTCGACCAGAATCGAAGCACTGGGCTTGCGGTCATCACGCACGAAGACCGAACTTTTCGGGATCGCCAGGTGCACGCGGGCACCCTTGACGTTATTGAGCGCAGAAATCGTGCGCGCCAGTTCGCCTTCCAGACCACGGCGATAGCGCGTGGCTTCCATGAACTGGCTGGTCCCCAGCCCTTGATCCTTGTCGAGAATCTCGAAACCGACGTTGGCGTCCTGCTGCACCACGCCAGCCGATGCCAGCTGGATGCGCGCCCTCTGCACGTCATCGGCCTTGACCAATAACGCACCGGAGTTGGGCTCCACGGTGTAGGCAATGTTGGCCGCCGTCAGCGTGTCCATGACCTGCTTGGCGTCGAGCCCGGCAAGACTTCCGTACAACGGACGGTAATCGGGCTGCTGCGACCAGAGCACCACGGCGAAGCCAATCGCCACACTGGCGGCGAGACCGACCATAAGGCCGACCTGACGCAGCATGGGCATCTCGGAAAGATTGTCCAGGAAAGCCAGACCGAACACGGGCGACTTCCCCGCTGGGGCGTCTGCCTTGGCCGGAACGCTATCGGCGAGTGTTTCTGCCATGACTCAATATGTCCTTAAACCGGCATCTGCATGATGTCTTGATATGCCTGAACCAGTTTGTTACGAACCTGAGTCAGCGCCTGAAAGGACACGGCGGCTTTTTGTGAGGAAATCATCACGTCGGTGAGGTCGACGCCGCTCTTGCCGATTTCGAAGGCACTGGCCAATTGACTGGACGCCTGCTGGGTGTCGGCAACCTTGTTGACGGCCTGACCAAGCATGTCGGCAAAGCTGCTGGAGCCGACTTCCGGCGTGGCGGCAGCCTTCGGGGCGGCCATGGCATCCATTTGCATGGAGCGCATATCCAACATCAAGCGATTAAATTCAACACCTTGGCTCATGGAAATATCTCTCGTGAGGGCCGCAAATTTTTGACACTGATTCAGCGGTCATGGATGTCAAAGCAACAAGGGTGCCAGCTAGATGGCAGCCAATGGCCATTAGTGCACTTCAGGCAGATTATTGACCGGGCAGTCACCCCTCGCAAATCCATGAGCCAGGGCGTTGAATCCGTCGGCTGATCAGGGCAAAACCCCCGGCTACGCGGGATTTCGGCGATGTAGATACGGTGAACGTCTTTTGTAGCCTG
>Ga0247812_10000540_pt1 | contig 23383 bp, 25 predicted proteins | sample UWRJL149409B1_FD_178011 | JGI IMG/M metagenome (GOLD analysis project Ga0247812, IMG submission 178011) | Plant litter microbial communities from Arlington Agricultural Research Station in Wisconsin, United States - UWRJ-L149-409B-1 | ecosystem: Environmental > Terrestrial > Plant litter >...
TGACGATTACCAAGAAATCGTTTTTATTTTTTCTGGCGAATTACCTCTTTGGCAAGATAACGCTTTTCTTGATTCTTTAATTAATATTGCAAAAAACACATTGAATATTGAAATAAAAAGAGAAGATTTGAATTTTAATTTTTTTCAAGATATAGCTGAGCAGATAAAGTTAATAAAATACTAATAATTGAATTTATATTATCGTAGTTGACGATGGTCTAACTTTGTATTATAATACCTCCATCAAATATCATTAATAAGGCATAAATCATGAGTAAAGAAGTTATTGTCGTAGACGAAAGAACTGGTGTTATCTCTGTTGAGCAAGAAATCGTTATTATTGACAAAGAAACTGGTTTCCATAAAGGCTTGCCAAAATGGCCACAGCTTATTATTGTAGGCGATAAAGTCAGCAAAGAATTGGCAAAAGAAATTATTTTTCGCACTGACGAATTTCTTGTTGATCCTTCCTCACATTCGGGTGGCAATAACAAAAATTTCAATGCTTTTTATCGCAAAAGGGCAAACCTTGAATCTCTAAATGAAATGCGTAGTCATGACGGACATTCTTGGACTCTTCCCAACTATGACAAGGTTGACCACCTTTACAAAGTCCTTGGTTTCGTGAAACTTCAATATATCTACAACAATTGGGGGTCTTCTTGCTTTGCTTATGGTCCTGCTGGGTTTTGCAGTCCTGATGGTGATATTTTCTTCTGTCATAACGTAGGTAAGTATCCAGAAGTAAAAGATATTTTTGAAGATTTCGAAGCTATTGCAAAAGCTTTTCCTTCTCTTAACATGAAGGCAGCATTGTATGATGGCGAAGAATGCGAAGATGATACAAAATTTGTAGTCGGCTTCATTATCAAAAATGGTGAAGTGCTCATGACCAGCACTGATATGAATTTGAGCAATCACACTTCTGAAATCGATTTGGACGCAGTTTTTGACGCTCGTATGTCTGACACTACTGGCATGTCAGAATTGGGTCTACCAAATGAATGGTATGAGGAATTTTCTGCACGAGTTAAAGAAGCAGTTGAACAGACTCATCGTGAATTCATTAAAAAAATTGAAAACTAATTAGGTGCAAAATGAACGATACAAATATAATTAGCAAAGAAGAAGCTTTTCAGCATGAGCTTCCAAAATGGACCAAAATTGTTATCATTGGCGATAGCGTGAGTGTTGAGACTGCAAAAGAAATCATTTTCAGGACAGATGAATTTCTGGTTGATGCTTATGGTAGCATGGGTGGCAACAACAAGGAATTCACTCAGGATTATCTTGAAGAATCTGGTCTTTCCTCTTTGTATAAAGATGGCAAAGTTGATTATCTTGCAAGTGAAGCAGTAAAACAAGAACTAGGATTCATTCCACTTGCACATTTTCACAACTATTGGGCTTCTTGTAATTTTGTTGCAGGACCGAATGGATTTTGTACACCAGAAGGTAAAATTTGCTTTGCTGGTCATATGGATAAACACCCAACAGTTGAAGAACTATGCAATGATCTTGAACCATTAGCCCAAGCTTTTCCTGAACTCAAAATGAATGTTGAGATTTATAGCAAAGAAGATGGTATTGAATTCTTAATGGGTTTCATCGTTAAAGATGGTGAAGTGACTATTACAAAAGAAAATATGGAACTTATCAATAAAGTAGATCCTATTTTGTTTAACACTGCTGAAATTCACAGAAAGAATTTGAATGTCGATTATTCTGAATTTGGTCTACCAGTAGAATGGTACGAAGAGTTTGCTTCTAGAGTGAAAGATGCAGTAGAAAAACATAAGTGAATCAAATACCACAAGGATGTGGTATTTCAATAAGCCAAGGTTTTCATAACCTCAATAACTTCATCATAATTATCTTCTGTGACTTCTTGTTCTAATGCAACAGGGTCAACACATTTACATCTGGCAAATTCATTTAATAGCTCCCATGGCTTATTGTAATCTAAAGAGTATGTATTAAAATTGTCAAACACACCTTTACGATAATCAAAATGACTTAATGTCCATGTAACGTCCTTATAGATAATAAAATTAAGTGTTAGAACTTTATTAAATATAAAGTCTTTTGTTATAAAATTCTCATCATGTAAATATTTGTAGTATGAACAAACTTCTCTTTCCATTTTTCTAGAATCTGATGATAGTAATGATTGATTATTTTCGCTACTATAGTTTCTAATTTTTAAGAAGTCATCAGGAAAATAGATTCCAGAATATATATGCAAGTAAATATCGTTAGCTGATATTTTATTCATAATTTTAATATACTTATTGAAAATTCTTTCTAAGTCTTCTCTTTTGTTAATGGCATTTTCATTAGGTTTATACTTAAACAATAAATTGGTAAAGCTTCCATCAGCTAATTTAAATAAAAAGTTTCCAGATTGATAATGAGTAAGTGGAATATCAAAGAAGAATGTAAACTCTTGATTAGCAAGTTTTGAGTCTTTTAGAGTACTAAAAGTAATCCTCACATCGAATTCAAATACATTAGTAGTTGTTGCTACGTTTGTTAAGAACTTTTGCATTACTGAGTTTAATTTCTTTATTACCAACTTATTAAAAAACTGCATATCTAATGTTGCATTTCCCAATGATGATATAAAATTAATTCTTATCATGTCTGGCGTTACGGTTTTCTTGTATCTTTTTTTAAATAGGTTAATCTTAAACTTTCTATACTTTTCAGATATACTTTCAGGTGATAAACTTTCTTTATCAAAATATTTCAACGTTTTTGATAACATATATCACCTGTAATATTTATTTTAAGTTTTTAACATCTGATAATAGAGTTCCAAGCTTTGTTCCACTTTCAATTAGAACACTTTCTTCTTCCTCTTTATTTAATTTTTCTGCTGCACGTTTAATATTTCTCTCAAATCTTGCTTCAAGTAAATACATATCAAATCTGGTAAATTTATTTTTTTGTTTATAAGCGTCAACTAACAAATGCACATATTCAGTAATTGTGTTTTGAGCTTCAACACTATTCCCTTTAACAATATCATAAAGAGATTTTTTTGATTCCTTTGCAAAAAAAGTATGTTTAAAGATATATGGTAGGCATAAAAACACTAGTCCTATAAGATTTCCACCAATTAAACCGCTAATCATATGTTCTTTTTCTACAATACTTATATTTCCGAAGAATAAAAATGATGAATATAAAATTGTAGTATACATCATGAACATCAAACTGCATGTACATACAATCAATGGAAATGGTGTTTCTGCTTTTCTACCTTTACGGTCAATTTCATAGCATATTTTTGCTCTTTCTGAACCTTCAACTAATGGTAGGCTATTTTCTTCACCTCTCATTATATAATAAATGTCTTGATACACTCTTACTTTTTTATCATCTGAGGCAACAATTTTTAAATATTCGATTTCTTCTTCCAAATTAAGAACAAGACTACTGCTTAATCCTTTATTCATAGAAATATCCTTTTTAATATTATCATGTTGTTTCTTTAATATTTCTTGTGTATATGGACATTCTTTATCAAACAATAGATATAGAGAATCTGTATGAGGGGAACTTTTTTTCATTTTATTTAGGATATTACTTTTTGTTTCTGATTTGGAAAATATAAATGAAAAAGAAATCATGAATACACAAAGAATGGTAGCTTCAACAATTTTATCTAAAAATAGAAGATATAAAGAACTTATTGATGTTAGTGAAAATGCACACAACCATAATCTATTTAAAACCTTATCTTGTTTTTTAAGACTTTCATTTTTATTATAATTTCTATACTCTTTAAGAGCAGAGACGATACTCATTTGTGAATTCCTCAATTTTTATTAAACAATTATTAGCATTAGTATATTAGTTTTAATTTTAACGTCAAATTAAATATTATAGTAAAAACGTTTTCCACTTGATTTATAAAAAAAATTAATATACTATCTAAGCTATTAATATAAGGTGAGTGAATGATTTACGATACATTATCGTTTAGCGTAACAAAAAAAGATATGACTCCATCAGAAGAGACTATGCTTGCATATCCTGATGACACCAAATATCTTAAAGGCAAGCAGCTTATCAAAATCACAGTTCAGTTAAACGCTAAAGACGTTAATTGGAATTATGTTGATCCCTACACCTTCTTCTTCAAATCTTTAGATGATACTCCTTATTGGGAAACCAAACCCTCACCTTATTCTGCTTTTGAACCATTCACATGCAGTTGTGGCAGTGGTGGATGCGCAGGCATTTGGGATGGCATTCATGTTAAGGTTCGAGGCCATAGCATTGAATGGCGGGCGAAAAAGGAATATGGTTATAAATTCCTTGAAAAGAATTATTACAACTTCTCAAAGACTCAATATATTGAAGCATTGACTAATTTATATAAAACTATTCAAAAATTGTCTTTGGAGCTAGGTGATAACTTTATTGTAGATCCCGGTCATCATGAAGGAAGCATGACAACTGGTCATCAGTTTTTAGAATTCATTAATAATGAAGTAAAACCTGAAAATAATTTTTGGAAATAAGAGGATTTTAATATGGGCGGTTCTGTAAAAGTTGTTATAAGAAAAGAAGATGGCACGATTAATGCTATGACAAGATGGACTAATAGTCTATCTTATTTAATTCATAATCCAGATTGCTTTAAAAGTTCAGAATCTGATAGTCTAGCTGAATATATGAATTCTTTTGAAGAAATGAAATTAGATTACGAAAAACATAAGGAAGATAAACAATTCGAACTAAATATGACTGATGTTTATTTTTATGAAGGATACGATTCTTTAGCACCAGTTGATTATGGTATTATTGTTATGGACTACAAAACTAAAACATTAATTTCATCTCAAGGTTATACTGGTGAAAATGCTTATCTTTTTGTACGGAAATATAAAACAGAACATGGTTTTACTTACATGCCTCAGTATCATGGTATTGACACCTATAATGAAGAAGAACTAAAATTTCATTTATCAAAAGGAGATATTCTCTCATTAAGTTGTTTAAAAAATAAAAATACGGACAAAAAAAGTATTCTTTTAACTGGAATTGATACTATTGATAAATTTTATGATTCTTTACATTCGTTTGTAACGTCTATTGAAAAATCAGAAGAACCACATAAGGATGGTTATTTTGAAAAACCTATGATTTCATTAGATTTCAATCGCCATGGTTTTAAAACTTTCTTTTATGACGAGAACGATATACTAAAAGTGAAAAACAAAATGGAAGAAATAGGTTTTGTCATTCCTGAGAAAGACATTGAAGAATGGAATAAAGCAAATGATAGATATTCTTAATATAAAGAGGAAATAATATGGGCGGCTCTGTAAAAGTTATTGTAAGAAAAGAAGATGGCACAATTAATGCCATGACTAGATGGACTAATAGTTTATCGTGGTTAATACATACACCAGATTGTTTTATAAGCACTGAAACTGATGCTTTTAATCGTTATATGCAGTCTTTTAATGATATGAAGGCAGATTATGACAAACATAAGCACGATGGTCAATTTGAACTCAATATGACTGACGTTTATTTCTACGAAGGTTGCGATAACTTAGCGCCAGCAGGGTATGGCATTGTCGTAATGGATTATAAAACAAAAACGTTGATTTCATCACAAGGATACACTGGACCAAAAGCATATATGTTTACACGGAAAATTATCACTGATGATAAACAAGTAGTTTATTTGCCTGATTGTTCTTTTGGTACATATGATGAAGATGAACTTAAATACCACTTATCAAAAGGTGATATTCTTTCATTTAGTTATAGATTACGCCGCAAACAAAATGAAAGAACAGTTTCATTGCTTGGCGTCACTACTATTGAACAGTTTTCAAATAAAATCAATGCCTTTTTCCAATCTCTCACTCAAGAATTCGATGTTGAAGAAGAATTCGATGGGGGAATGTTGGAATTGACTTTTAATAGACATGGTTTCAATCTTTTCTTTTATAACGACATTTTAGAAGCAAAAGCAAAAATGGAAGAAATTGGTTTTGTTATTCCTGAGAAAGATCTTGAAGAATGGAATCCAGAAGATGATGAAGAGCTTTGATGCTCTTCATTTTTTTAAACACTTGTATTTATTAACACCTTTCCCTTTTAATATTTGTTTCACCAGATAAGTTGTATGGTGAAACATATTATGCACATGTTTAAATTTCGGATCTTTTCTTCTTCTTTTCTTTATACTTTTTTCTACCAGTAAATGAGCCACCGTTTCTGCAAACAATTCCTTTGCAAACGATTCCCGAGATATGTCATTACCTTTTCTTTGCAAGATATTCAATGAAGGAGCAGAATATTTATAGTAATTACTATATCTCCCATAGCGTAAGACTCTTTTATTGAGAACAGCAAGTTTGCAATCTTTTCTAACGAAAGACTCCAATGTTTCGCTTAATTTATTTCTATATGCCATATCATCATAGGAATCATTAACAAAATGTCCAAATTCGTGAAAAAATATTCTTGTGTCTTTCTTTTTGCATGGTTTAACTTGTTGATTATAATAAATGTTGATAACATTCTCGCAATGCCAGTAAGACCCTGCTGGACTAATATTTTTTTTACTAAAAACATCTTTTTCATATGAACCATATAAATCGCCATACACCAAATCGTAATGCTCATCAAACGAAATATTAATAAGATTTGCATTTTCTTGTAAAGAAGAATTATTTATCTTGATTTTCCTTAATGCTTGATTCATTATTTTGATTGAATATCTAAGATTATAAATACCTTTCATATAATATTGATATGTTTCATCAAACTTATCGGTTTGAAAGTTTAGCTTTAATCTATAATTACCTATAAATGTATAAAATCCGTCATTATTAAATCTAGATTTAATACATGCTACATAAAAATTAAATTTGTCTGTGTTATAAAGTTCTATTAAATTCTCAAAACTGTTATCATGATTTACTTTACATGTAATCCAATTATTAAAATATTCATAATCCATTAAGCAATTATAGAATTCATAACTTTCATTTTCTTTTCTCTTTTGCTTGTTATAATCATAAGCATCTATTTCTGCTTTTGTAACATCATCAGGGATTGCAATCCCAATTTCAAGCATTATTTTTGACAATGGTTTAATAAGTTCAGATGGCGATTCACTTATTAATTTAAGTCTTTTATTTCTGTATGTAAACAAATCTTTTTTAATTTCATGAATTTGCAAAATTTTATATTTAAGAATTAAATGATCCTTTAATTCACAAGAAATATCGACTACACTATGTTTATTTTTATAGTCAGAAATCATTTGCATTAAACTATTAAAATCAGGCTCTTCCTTATGTGCAAACTTAACACTGCTTGATAGCATTTCTTTTTCTGATTGAGAAGGTTTTATTTTAAAAACTTCTTTTAAATTTGCATCATCTAAAAAGTCACACAACATTCTGAAATCCTACCTTTAATGAAATTAATTATTACTTCTTAAACTGTTTGTATTTATTAACACCTTTGCCCTTTAATATACTTCTAACTAAATAGTTTGTATGAGGGAACATTGTATATAAATTCTTGGCTTTCCTATCAAGTGGCATTCTTTTTCTTTTCTTTATTTCTGACATCATTACATCACAAACGATTTCAGCAAATAGTTCATTAGAATATGAGTCATCGTGAATTCTAGGGTTCTTTTTACCTAATATGTTTAGAGGTGGTGAGACATGCTTATAATATTTCCTATATCGATAGTATCTAAGTGTACGGGTTTGCTTAAATGCTAATTTATAGTCTTTTATTAAAAGTGACTTTAAAGTTTTTAAAGCTTTTTGATAGCTCATATCATCTGGCAGTATACCTATCAGTGGTCCACTTATCAGTGTTTCATTTATAAAATGTCCAAATTCGTGAAATAAAGACGATGAATCATTTCTCTTGTTTGATTTACAGTAATGATTATAGTAATAGGTTATTTCATTACCAAGTGTTCCAAAATGTCCATATGAAGCTGCTGAACCTCCACTGTTGGAGTATGAATTTTCAAATCTAGAATTCATAAACTCATTAGAAAATTTAAAGTTCTCTTCAAAAACATAATGTATTGATTTGGATTCAAATTTTAAATCACAATTATTTATTCTTATTTTTTCTAGCTTCTTGTCAACATCTTTCTTAAATAATTTTAAATTTCTAATTCCCGCTATATATCTTTTATAAGTATTATCATAGTCATTTGTTTGAAATTTTAGCGTAAGCATATGATCATTTAATTTATATTTGAAACCATCATTATATAAATGAGACTTTACACAAGCACCATAGAAACCTAACTTGTCAGTATTATACAAATGAATTAAATTATTAAAATCCTGATTTTTATTTACTCTCCCTGTTAACCAATTATTAAAATATTGATAATCTAATAAACAATTATATGTTTTTGCAGAACGATTTCTTAGTCTAATTATTTCATTGTATTTATAAGCTGTTATTTCATCTTCTGTAATATCAGAAGGTATTTCAATACCAATTTCCAACATAATATTTTTTAATGGTTTTATTAATTCACATACATCACCATGTGTAATTTTGTTGTTTTCATCTTTATATGCAAAAAACACTTTTTTAGTATGATTATGAGCTTGTAAAACTTTATATTTAAGAATAAAGCCTTCTTTTAATTTTGCAGGAATATCCACCACACCATATTTTCTTTTATAATCTAAAAGCATTTTAATAACTTTATTAAAAGAATTACTATCTGAATCCAATTCTTTTGGAGTGGGTTTTATTTCTAGGCAAGATTTTGTAATATCCGATATTTTGGATTTTGTAATTTTTGCAGTAAAAGAATCATCTTTTTTATTATTCAGCATTTATTTAACCTTTCGTTCATTACGCTTTATATCAGAACTTTTTAAAATAAGCAATAAAAAAGAGCCGTCAAGGCTCTTTATATTAAAATGCACTTTTTCAAATAACAACGTACATTACTTTGATTTTAGATTCATCTGTATCACTTGGAATATCTTCATACGAATCATAAATAACGTCTTCAACATAAAGTTCACGTTTTAGAATCCCTGTTTTAATGAGTTCAACAGTAACCACAGCATTCATGAAAACGCTTCCTGCTTGGCTGATATTGAAAATCTCTTGTGGAGTAAAGCGTAAGCCAACAGGAGTGTAACCTTCATTTTGTTCCAAAATTGTAAAATAGTTTTTGAGGCGTAAGATACAAGAACTCATTCTGTTGTATTTACGTTTTTCTTCATAAAACTTATTATATTCAACATCAGTAAAAAACTGACGCTTAATTTTGTTAAGCAGTGTTTCTTCGTAAACAACAAAACCCTTTTCGTAAATTTCATTAAGTTTCTGAGAAATCATTTTGTATACCTTGAATAGATGGATTGCATGAATTATAAAACATTATGCCTTCAGAGTCAACAAAAAAGAGCCTTGAAGGCTCTTTTCTTTAATAATCACTCATCGGTCATATAATCTGAAAGATTTATAAACTCGTAGGTTTCTTCTATTTGAATATTACTCATGTATGGGTATTCTATTGTCAAAATAACCTCTGTGTCATAGTAAACATTCATGTGTGTATCAACCTTTTCAAAGGTTAATAATTCCCTATCTACGACACCAGATAATCTAATCATATTAGAGTATTCACCTTTGATAGTGTCATGACCATCACCAATGGCATAACCTATGGTGTTATAGCCACCTACAAGATTTATTTCGTCATTACCTTTTTTGCCAATGATGTAGCTTCCATTCTCTGCTCCATACAGAATATCATCTCCATCCGTTCCTTGAATAGCACTAAGCTCATCATAAACTTGTGATAGGTAGATATATTGGTTGGTACTTGTTAAGGCTATCGTTGCACTATAAGGATCACTTATTGAAAATATGATTTCATCATTGTATTTTACATCTATGGCTTCATCTCCATTTTTGACATAAGAAAGTAACAGGTTATCTACTTCGCCATTAATGTTTATTTGATAATACAATTCAGTTGAGTTAATTGTTTTATATCCATCGCCAATAGTGTAGTTAATAGTATTTTGACCACCAACAAGGTTGATTATATCAGTACCTTTTTTAGGGTTTATAATACTTGGTCCATTTGCATTTCCTTCTATTATTTCATCAGCATCAGTTCCGTTAATAGTTGAAAGCCCTTGAAGGATCTCATACCCATTAACAATTGAATAATCACTAAATTGTAATCCAGATGCGTTAGGTTGTTTCAATGTGAATATAAGTTCCCCATTGTATTTAACATTAAGGCTGTTATTATCGCCTAATTCGTAAGTTATTAGTGTTTTATCTATTGATGAATCAAAAGCAACCACAACATAGCTAAATGTTGGATTTATAACTGTTTTGTATCCATCACCAGCTTTGTAATTGATTCTATTAGAACCACCTACAATATTAATCAAGTCAGTTCCTTTTCCCGGATTAAATATGCTGTTGGTTGTATTTCCAATTAAGTTGTCATCACCATCAGTTCCATTGATGCTATATAAAGACGCTTCTATATCTGAATTATTCATTGTTATAGATTCTCCGTTATTTGTAATGTTAATAAGCAAAGACACATTGATGTAGTTATTAATTTTAGTTATTGCCACATTGTTGTATAAGATTGTTAACTCTGACTCGCTTCCAAATTGATTTTTTACAATATCAAACTTAAGTAGGCTTTTATCAATATTTGAAAACTTAATATTCAAGAAGACAAAATTATTACCACTTGTTTTAATAGTTGTTAAACCACTACCAATTGAATAATTCAACACGTTGTTATTACCATTACCAATTGTGAACTCGTATATATCATTGCCAGCAGAAGAATTAATCGTGTAAGCTACATTCTCTGATAATGTCTGGTAATCGTTCCCAGCAGTCCCTGAATACACGTTTGCAGGCGGATTTGTTGGGTTGGTTGGATTCGTAGGCGTTGTCGGATTACTAGGCTCTGTTGGGTTCGTAGGACCAGTTGGTGGATTTGGATTTTCAGGATTAGTTGGTTCTGTAGGATTTATTGGTGGAATATTATTCAATATGGAAGAACCATAAACAAAATCGGTTGTTCCAGAAAATTGTAAATAACAGTATGCAGCATTATTCCATGTAAATAATAAATCATTATTATAAGAAACATGTAATGTTTTGGGATCTGTTTGAACGTATGTTAAAAGACTTCTATCTACCACGCCTTCAATTACAATCCCTACTTGTATATTGTTAGGATTAACGATGACTTTATATCCATCACCAACAGAATAGTTGATAATATTATTACCACCCACAATATTTATAATATCCATGCCTTTCCCTGCATAGAAATAACTATTACCATTTGTGTTACCAGTTAATGTATCATTACCATCTGTTCCTATTATCTTTTCATCTATTGGTAGTTCTTCACCATCTAACTGTCCATTTATATAATATGATGATTTATTTTCATCTAAAATAATGTATGAATTTTCTAAATCATTAGATAATCTAAATAATAAACTCATAACTTGCTGCTCATTATATACTTTACCTGCAACATTTATACTATTTTTTACATTGGATGTTTTAAAATTATTAATATTATATTTTGCATCTTTAAACATTATTTTCACTTCTGTATCACTATTAAGAACAATGTTTGGAAGGTCATTTATGTAATAATCATTATTCTCACTAATTTGAACTTTATTAACATCAATGCTTAATTCGTTTGTTTTTATCGGACCAGTAAATTCATATATGCCAGAACTTAATTTTAGTTTATTTACTTCTGGCAAGAATATTTTATTTAAGATATTTTGACCGCTATCGAACTCTAAGGTATTTGCTGAACTAATTGATACAGTATTCGATTCTGAAAAGTTTACATTATAATCAGAAACTTGCGTAGCTTTAAGTATTGTAGAACTAGATACTAAGTTTAAGTCAGAGGATGAATTAACGCCTCCATTTAATAAAATTTCATTTTTTGAATTTATATTAATTAGAGACGTAGGCGATTTTTCATCTAAACTAATAGAATAGCTTTCACCAACTAAATCTATTTGACTAATTGGAGTATTTATAAGGTTTATATTTGCATTCGTTGCGCCTGAAATACTTTCTGAATTAATTATTGAATTTTTCAATGTAAAGGTTGATTTTTCACTATTATCATCTTGTTTAAAACTAAAATTCTGTATATTACTTAATGTTGCATTACTTATTTTTCCTTTTACATTTAACAAATTTACATTATTTTGGTTTGTGTTATATCCTGATAATTCGCCTTCCAATGTAAAATCATTAATTTCAGAACTTAATGAAACATTTGCATTTAAAATATTAACTAATGAACTGTTTGACTGCAATAAAATATTTAATTTTTTCTTTGAAATTATAGATAAATCTCTTATTGTAGAACCCATTATTTTAACTGATTGTTCTGTATTATCTTCGTCAGAGGTGATTGTCAGCTTATCAATATCAGAAGTTTCAAGCACAATATCTTTACCTAATGTTATATCAATCTCATTTATATTTGAATAGACTAAAGATATATCATCTAATGAATTTAATTGAATATTATTCGCTATCAAATTACCAATTGAAACTTTAGATTCAGAATGAATATCTAAAATTTCTATAAATGTAGGTAATTCAGAGGTATTTATTCCAGAAAGTCTAATTGGATTAGAATTATTAATTGTTAAGGAATTTAGTTTTGAAACACCTATATAAGTTTCTCCTGCTTCTGCTACAGTTATTGTATTTTGGTTGATATTTTCTTTATCAAAAGTTATTTTTGAAACATTTCCAGAAGCCTTAATATTATATTGAGAAGTACCTAAATGAATTGTATTTCCTGAACCTTTTATTTCATAATCTCCTGATATACTTTCGTCTGTTTCATATCCTGCCGAATATAAATCATTATATGCAGAAAATTCAAGATTATACTGGTCATTAATCCCAAGATAAATACTGTTCGAACTGCCTTTTATCGTTATATTAGAATTTCCTTTTGAATGAACAACAGAAGAATCTCCCAATATAATTTCATTATTTTCAGCACCATATAAAATACTTCTTCCTTTTGAAGCATCAATATAATCACCTGATGATAAATATCCTGTTAATTCGCCAGAACCAGAGTATATTTCATTTCTTAATGCATTAAATGACGCTTTGTTTTTGTAAAAATCATAATCAGGAGAACCATCCGTTTCTGATGAACCATATGTATTAAAACCATCTAAACCAGATATTAAAAATACAGTTCTATTGTCTCCAAGTATAATTTTGTCGCCACCAGTGCCATAAATAAAAGCACCAGAACCTTCTCCACATGTTAAAATTGTGTTTTGATTACCCGAGCTATAAATTCGTCCATTACCAAGTAATAACGCAATTGATTTGTTCTCTGTTTGTTTATTTTCATGATTGATTTGAATGTTTCCGTTTTGAGATATTAATATATCGTTTCCAGAGCCACCTTGAATGTTGTTAGCGAAGACTAGATTATCTCCTGAAAATTCAGTGGCAACAGATGCAATTACAATATCGTCTCCATTTTGTACACTTCCAGCTTTACGAACAATGTTGTCACCTGCATATCCTTTGTAATCTGTTTGCCCTGTAACTGAGCCTCCTATTAGAATATCTGAGCCATCAGACCCTGATATGGTTCCCTGAGCCTCAATATATAAATTATCGCTCTCATAATAGTTTATTAGTTCTCCAACCATTTTTCCATCATAGAAGGCTTCTACTTGTTGATCGCCAATCGCTCTATTTAAATAAAACTTACCATCCCATACATAAGTTTCATGCTCACCTACTGATTGCTTTATATAGTTTTTAGTTTCTTCTTTGTAGTAAGTATTGTCTACATTATAAATTCCATTACTAGAATTAGAATCATTACTAATCTTATTTACATCAGCATACTTTTCAGTGCTGTAAATTTTAAGTTTGTCATTTATCTCTTTTCTTAAAACTGGGTCTTTTAAATATCGATCAACTATTGGTAATATGTGTTGTTTGACAACATCATGCATTCCAGAGTTATCCATATCTTGATTTGATACTCTAGCATTAACAGCATTTTTGATTGCTTCAAAATCTATGTTATCCATTATTATAATACTCCTATTGACTTTTTATATTCTTCAACTTTATTGTTTACATAATCCGCATGTTCTTTTGTAATTGAAGAACCTTGTGAATACGAAGTCATTCCTACACTTTTAAATTTATACCGTGTTGCTTCTGTGTAATTATCGATAAAGTCTTGATCGAATTTTAAAGAAGAACCATTAGGCGTATTAAAAACCTCTGGAAATACACTTATTAAATTAATTATTTCTTTATGAGTAATTGAATAATTGCTCATTACTAAATCCACTATTCCTGTACAAGAAGAGCTAGTATAGATTGACTTAAATTTTAATGAATTTTGTTTTGGTGGTTCTTTATATACGGCACCAATAATTACAATATCCTCTATGGGCTTATTTAAAAATTTTAAAGTTGTGGAGTAATCAAAACTTTCATTATAAAGATCCACTTGATTTACTTCTTTATTGATTTCTATAATTGCATTTTTAGAGTTTTTCCCAATACTAACATGATTAATACCGTTTGATGGTTTTAAAATACTATTATCTCCAAATATATTTATACTATCATTCAAAGGTGTGTCAAAAACCAAAGCATTATTTTTGAAAATATTGAAATAATTATATAAATGACTCGAAAAATATATAGCTTTAATATTTCCTGTTTGGTCGTCGTTATATTCTTTTTCTGTAGTATTTACATATATAACTTTGGACTCCCCTCCCGGAGTAGTATTTATTTGGTCGATAAAAGCAATCTTTGGAAATAAATTATTATTTAATATTTCTTTAGTAAAAGTGTTTGGTAATTTGTTTATTAATTTATTTTCTAATACATAAGAATAAATATTATTATACATGACTCTATATTCTAAATATTCTTGGGAATAAAAAGTCATATTATATAAATCATTTTTGCTATTCGCCTTATCAAATATTCCGGTATTGTAACTCTCTGGAACTATAGCTACATAAGCTAGATTATTTACCAAGGCATTCATTATTGCTCTTTTCTCATTACTATCATTTCCATATGGTGAAAATGAAATTCCATCTATAAGTTTTATTTTTAGTTCGTTAGTAAACAAACTTGTTTCATGCAATGATAATATTTGAGAAATTGGTGATGAATACTCTGTTGAATTAACAGAAATACCAAATAATTTTATCAGGTCAAACGATATTTTTTTAAACAATTCATTAAAATCGTTATCTTCTGCTATAGAACCCATCAATTTTTTTTCGATTGCATATACATATTCTTGCTCATTACTTAAATCACTATTTAAAGAGTCTACTATTCTTTCGTCTTTAATTAAAAAGTTTTGCAAAATTGAGTAAAATCCTAATGAAGTAACCAATAAATGCATTGAATGGTTTCCCATTCCTCCAGGATTTTCAGTAACAAGCTTAATCCTTTTTCCTAAATGCTGAAATAATGAAATATTTCCATCAAGATCTAAGAATTCATTGATATTCCCAGTTGTAACTTCCCATCCTCTATATCCAAAGAAATTTGTGACCTTACTTCCGTGTTTAATATCTTTGTATAAAAATGGATTCCCCAATACAGTCGAAAATCCTGCCCCATTGAACGTAGTTACATTATTTATTTTATCGCCCTCAGAATCGTCAAGATAATAATAACTTCTTGCAGCCAAATATCCACCTAGAGAATGTCCACAAACTCTAACATTTGTATTTTCTTTTATTGTTTCTTGCAAATATACTATAGCTTGGGTTTCTTGAGAATGAGGAATTTTAAACAACGATGTCAATGATAATAGTATATCTGTAAAAATGTCTCCACTTTGAGTCGATTCTGTACCTCTATATGCTACAAATACATCCCCCGATTTAAATTCTGTTCCTGATATACCAATTTTAAGTTTAAATGTAGTTGCTGAAAATCCATCAAACCCTGTGTTCACTATTTGCCTAGTTATTAAAAATTTATCAGCAAAAAAATCAACAGAAGACTCAATACTACCATACAATGATGGACCTGTTATTTCATTATCATTTAGGTAATAATTATATATAGTTTGTTTAAATAATTCTCTATTATCAGGTTGAGACAAGTCTAAATTAATAAAATTTTGAGTTGTATTCGGTATATTCAAATCAATATACGAAATATTTGATAAGATTGCTAATATATATTTTTCTTTATAGTTTATTTTCATATTAATATTCTCATTTTTATTTATTAATACGGGAATGATAATGCATTAAAATCATAATCTGGATTATTATTTTTGGATTGTGGGCAAAAAGAAACCCCCATGCCACCAATCGCACCTGTATTATAATTTTGATAAGAAAATTCATATAATAAATCATTATTAGAAATATCAACAAAACTTATTTTTACTCTTTGTTGTTCAGAAGTATCAAATATTCTTTTGTATTTAGAATGTACTAAACCATCTTCATTCTTTGTTATTGAATAACAATTTTCTTCTAGATTACAATTCTCTATTTTTTTGATAGTGTATATTCCTGAATTTTCACCAGAAAAGTTTCTTTCATATTTTTTTATATTTTCATTATCATATTTTATGCATTTTTGTAGAAAACAAGATTTAGGATTACTATATTCTGAATAGAAACTAATTATTTTCCCATCTTTTTTTTCTTTTTCATATTTTTTCATTAATTCAATATTTGAATATGTATAATTTTTTTCTGGATCGCATTGACTAGCTTGGTTTATTGTCTCACAAGCACTTAAACTTGCGACTATCGATAATAGTAATATTGGTTTAAACATTTATTATTCCTAATGTTAATTTCAACATTATACATCAAAAAACGATAAATATTAATAAAGTCATTATATTTTATCTATATTGGTTTTATTGAGAATTATGGAAATGCATAAGGGTTGAATTTGAATTCAGGATGATTAATATAGGCTTGTGGGCAAATCCCACCACCCGGACCTCCTATAGCACCCGTTGAATATGTTTGATATGAAATTTTGAATAAACTTTTATTTATTTTTATATTTTTAAATTCTAATTTAGTAACACCGTTATCAACAGGTATAAAAGTTAATTCATAATCCGAATTAATAATATTATTTTCATTTTTTGTGATAACATAACACTTAAGATTTTTATTAGTAGTAAATGATGATTTATAATTATCTATACAGTCTCTTCTTTCTAAATCGTCAAATTGCCTTATAGTATAAACACCTTTTCTTAACTTATCATTAAAGTTCATTTCTACAAAATCATAATCCTTAGCATTAAATCTTACACACTTGTCTTCATTACACTCTTCTTGTTTTAAATTATTGTAATAATAACTTTTTATTTTACCATCAGCTTTTAATTTCTGGTATTCTTTAATCGCATCTGGATTAGATATAATGTAGTTTTTATCAGCATCACATTGCTTAGATTGATTGATTGATTCACAAGCACTTAAACTTGTAATTATAGACAATAGTAATATTTTATTTAACATTAATTATTTCTCATGTTATCCAAACCATTTTACACGAAATATTGAAAACTGATAGTCTTAATAATAAATATTTATTAAGATTGGTTTAATGATTTAAATACTGATACAATGAAAAAAACACTTAATTTAGTTGCAGTTATCAGTATTAATATGTCTGGATTGGTTTATGCAGAAAGCGAATCATCAAATTATCCTGACAATCCAAATGTAATAGAAAGTTCACAGGAAAATCATAAAATATACGTAAAAGATGGGCTTACAGTACTTTTAGGCTCCGATATGATTAATGAACATATTGTTTTAGATGGCAATTTAAATGATTCAACATTTACCATCGTAAATAACAATAAAGAGCCAGCTAATATTATTATTGAGGATTCATCATCTTCTTTGAAATTAGAAACAATCGATGAAGATGGCTCTTTTTCTTATATATATAAGAATAATCAATTTTCTGTAAAAGGAAACACTCTCTTTACATTTGATAATAAAAAATTCACGAATGCTGATATAAAATCAAGATTAAAATTACTTGGAATAAACAATAGGGATGATTATCCTATTAGCAAATCTGGTCCAGTAAACCCATCAGTTACTTTTGATCGCAATTTTGTTGATACCTACATATTTAAAAAATATCAAAATTATCCAATTTTAATAGTGGACAACACTGTTAAGATTACTTACAATCAGGTTATAGATATGATTAAAGAACTCAATAATTATCAAACATACAATATTGATGTAGTAGATATTAAAACTATTCTAGATATTTTAAAAACAAAAATGAAGACTGATGATTATCAGAAAGCATATGACTTTGCAATACAAACATTTCATATAAAATCCGATGCTAAATAATGATTAAGAAAATACTATTTACTTTAATATGCACATACATACCACTTAGTCATGCAGAAACTTTCTTAGGTGATCCAGAATCTTGTATTCCTGAAAAAAACTTTATGATAGTTGATAAATATGAACTCGAAGAATATGAGAAAAAAACTGATACAGGTGAAGCTACCGTTTATCGTCATAAAAATGAAATTTTAAAACCTCGGTTTTTAGGAGAAGCGCCTTATGACGAAAAAACATGTCAAGATGGATATTGCAATATATTTGATCCTGATAGTTTTAGTTTTGTAGAAACTGAATTGGATGGAATTAAAAATAAAGGCATATATATTACCGAAAAAATAAAAACAGATAATAGTATCAAATTATGTGATGATGGCACAAGCCCAAGTAATGAATATTGTTTTAAATCATATAAAGGTGAAAACACTCCGAAATCACAATATCATTTCTTTTTGGAAACAAAAGAAAATGGTGATACTGTGCAACGATTATATAATTCTTTTACAAAAAAAGATGTTTATCTAATTTCGAATCAAGAAATAGAACTTAAATCATGTCAAATATATTTCAAATCAGATAAATCTCTTAGAATTGAAAACTTTCAAGCATTAAGAAGAAGTTTAGCTTATTAAGCTAATTTAAAGAGCTATTAATTAGCTCTTTTTTATTAGTTTTTGGTTAATATTCCATGATTTGGAAATGAACCAGCATCAAATTTATAATCTGGATTTTCTACATATGCTGGATGACAATAAGTCCCTCCTGGTCCTCCCACACCTCCTGTTGAATATATTTGATAAGATTTTTCATACAATAAGGTATTGGTTTGGACGTCTTCAAATCTGATTATTATATTTTCTTTTGCTCTATCATCGATTGTAAGTTTATATTTGGATTTTATTATTCCATTTTCATTTTTAACCTTTTTTATACATTCTTTTGATATTACATTTGACTCACAGTCATTATTTTTATTTGTATTTTTTATTAAAGTATAAATATCATTTTTATTTTCTTTATTAAAGCTCATTTCAAAAAAACTATAAGACTTCTGATCTAATGTGAAACATTTATCTTCCTCGCATGTTTGCGGTCCCACATATTCAAAATATAGACTCTTTATTTCTCCTTCTTTTTTAAGTTTTGAATATTCCTGCATTGCAGGAATATTAGATTTTACATAATTAAGCTTTGGGTCACAATTGCCCGACTCTGAAATTGCCACACATCCTGACAAGCTTAATATGCCAGATAATACTATCAAATTTTTTAACATTTCTTATTTCTCATGTTATCCAAACTATTTTACACTAAATATTTGGTTCATCTAATAATTCAATTAGATTGAGTTGGAAATTGTAATACATTAAAATCATGATTATAAATTCCATTTATTTTACATGACGTAAGTCCATAAGCGCCTATTGCACCAGTAGAATACGTCTGATATGATTCTTGATACAATTCAATATTATTTTTTATATCATAAAAAGAAATTATAATTTGACCTGTGTTTGAATGGTCTATTTTCAACCTGTATTGAGACTTAATAATATTTTTTTCATTTTTTTCTAAAATATAGCAAACTTTATTTTTGTTATTGATTGATGCTGGATTTTTCTCCATACAGTTTGGGTTATTTAATTCTTTTGTTGCTCGAATAGTATAAACACCTACTTTACTATTATCATTAAAATTTTTCTCCATGAAATTTATTTTATTAAAGTCAAAACCTACACAAAGATCTGTGTAACATGGTTCCGCAGGGGATTCTTCAAAATAAAAGTTTTTGATCTCTCCCGCCACAAATGATTTTTTATATTGATCCATTGCATTTTTGTTTACTCTTATATAGTTTTTTTCTGGAACACACTGACTTGCCTGATTTATTGTTTCACAAGCACCCAAACTTAACATAACTGATAATAACGCTAGTTTCTTAAACATTTATTACTCCTAATATAATCATCTACTCTTCTCCATTATTATAAGGAAAAGATAATGCATTGAATTTATATAAAGGATTGTTTTTTTGTCCTTTACAATATGAAAAACCCGGACCTCCTATAGCCCCTGTTGAGTAAAGCTGATATGATATTTTATATAACGTTTCATTAGTTTCAATGTTTTTGAACTCAATTAAAGTTCTTCTTTCAGTCATATCATTTTCAAATTTAAATTTATATTTAGATTTAATCTTATTTTCTTCATTCTTTTCTGCTATAAAACATTTTTTATTTTCAGAATAAAAATCATTTGAAAAACAATAATCTTTACTATATTGCTTTTCAATAGATCTTATCGTATAAATACCATTCCTTAAATTGTCATTAAAATTTTTCTCTATAAAATCAAAATATTTACCGTTATAGCTAATACAATTCACACTATTGCAATATTTTACTGGCAAGGTTTCATAAAATATACTTTTTATTCCCCCTTTGGCATATTCAGTTTTATAATTATTCATTAGTTCTGGATTTGTGTACTCATAATTTTTTTTCAGAATCACACTGTTTCGCTTGATTAATAGTTTCACAAGCAGTTAAAGTCGTGAGCAGAGATAATAACATTAAATTTTTAAACATTGCACATTTCCAGAGTTCTATTATCACATTGTATACTACAAAATATAGATAACATTTGATTCCTTTAATTCATTCTGTTAAAATAGCTCTCATAGATAAGGTAGGCAGAATGATAGAAATTAAAGAAGTCTCTGATAGTCATGATTGTGAAACTTGTGGTGGTTCTTGGGAACAAGGATTTGAAGTCACCATTGATGGCAAGCCATTTGGTGATTACAAAGCTGTTGCTCATTGTTTTGATAGCGTCAGATTTGAACTAGCTGATGTGTTGCAAGATATTGTGAAGCATTTAGGTAATGAGATTGTAGTCATTGAAGAACAATATGAAGAGGCTATTGAGGAATGAGTATTTTTGACGATTTTCTTAATCCAATGAGCTACAAAAATAGGTTCAAAGATCGTCCAGACAGCTTTATGTTCAAAGAACTCCATTTCTTGGCTGCTATTAGGAATAATACAGGAATGCAGCTAGAAGGAGAAAAACTAGAACAAATCGTGAAAACCATTTTTGAAGAAGTGAAAGCTGAATTTCCTCGTAAACTTTGGTTTAAAGAAGCCAATACTCGTATGAGTGATTTTCAGTATGGAAAGTGTATAAGGAACTATTTATCTGAAATTAGTTAATTTCAACCGCCTTTATAGCCTATTATTTTAAATACTCCTATTGCCATATAAGCCAATGGAACAAAAATTATTGCGCCTATGATCATAAAAGGTAGTGCAACAGCAAATTCGACTCCCTCTTGGAAGTTATGTATTGCTATCCATTGATCTTTCTCATTAACGCCTTCCATAGCAATTTCGTATTGATATGTTTTTACATCAGCTTTTTTATCCACTTCAGCGCATGGTTGTGATTTTACAGTAAAGTTTGTTCCGCCAGTGGTAAACGATGAGATATTTTTATCAGGATATCTAACTTTTTCACTTTTACTTATAATTTCTTGAATTCTTTTATTATCCTCATTAAAAGCAGTTATACATGATTGATAATCAGCATAAATATCACTGGTTTTAGTAACGTCCGATGTATTTCTATAGTTAGAACTATAAACTCTTATATTTCCACCATTCAAAGTTTTTTTCTCAAAAATCTTACTATCATCTTGCCTTGAAACCAATGTAAATCCATTTGTCTTCATTATTTTATCCGAAGTGTAAGCTTTTTGCTCGAAAATTTCTGGTCCTTCTTTTGGTGTTTGAGCACACCCTATCAATGATGTACTTAAAATTGAAGCAATCAATGTGTATGATATAATCTTTTTCATTTTTATCCTTTAGTTAAATTATTAGCAGCGAGCAAAAGTGCAGTACACAAGTAAGCTAATTAATCCTATCGGAATAATTATTATAGCTGCAACAACCATTACAGGCAACATAACAACAAACATCAATCCTTGCCCTATGTTACTTAATACTTCACTTTTTTCTTTGTGTGTAAGCCCTTCAACATGAATTTTATATTGGTATGACTTAACTTGTGTCTGAGCATTTACTGTTTCTACGCATGGTTCAGATCTGAATTTAAATCTACTTGCGCCATAAGAGAAAGAGGTATTGTTATCATCATATTTCTTGAATTCATTCGACTTTTCAAAAGTTTCTTGCATTTTCTTATTGTCTTCGTTGAAAGATGTTAAACAAGTTTGATAATCTGCGTAGTTATCACTAATTTTATCTATTGTAGACGAATCTTTATCATTAGTAATTACTGATACTTTACCGCCATTTAAACTCATTCTTTCAAAAGTTTTTGTCTTGTCTTTCTCGGATATTAAAGTATAGCCATTTTTAATCATATCTTTATCAGAGCTATACACTTTCTGTTCAAACATTTCTGGACCTTCTGGTGGAGTATTGCTCGCACATCCCATTAAAGATGAACTCAGCATTGAAGCAATTAGTGTATATGATATAAGCTTTTTCATTAATTAGTCCGTAATATTTTAAATAGGTTAACATTTCAAAATTAACTTGTATTTTATAGATTAAAAATATAGAATACTTCGATTAAGGTTAATCACATGACGAAATCCATCAAAGAAAAAACAAGACAGCAGAAAATTCGAGAGCATGTTCTAAACGGCTCTCCTGTACCGGCTGAATTACTAAAGATAAAAATATCTTATGATACAAAAAACTTCAATAAGTATTCATCATTATTTCGCAGTAGTATACTTGTATCTCCAAAGAATAATAATAAAATAGAATTAACTACAGATGAACTTGCATTGGTCCAAACTGTTTACAATTCCAACTGGCTTAAAAATAATCTAAACCACAGTTTAAAAGAAATAATTCTTTTGAAAATATAAGATATTG
>Ga0247812_10000541_pt1 | contig 23366 bp, 24 predicted proteins | sample UWRJL149409B1_FD_178011 | JGI IMG/M metagenome (GOLD analysis project Ga0247812, IMG submission 178011) | Plant litter microbial communities from Arlington Agricultural Research Station in Wisconsin, United States - UWRJ-L149-409B-1 | ecosystem: Environmental > Terrestrial > Plant litter >...
GCCGAGAACGACGGGCCTTTCAGGCCGGCGATGATGCTCAGCTGGCCCGGCAGCATGTTGATGATCGTCTTCGGCACGTAGAAGGGCGAGATCTTCTTGCCTTCGTGGAAGTCGATGGTCTGTTCTTCAATGCCCAGCAGGCCGCCGATGCCGGCGCCGACGATGGCGCCAATGCGCTCGGCATTGCCTTCGTTGATCTCAAGACCCGAATCGGCCAGCGCCATGAACGATGCGCCGAGGCCGTAGTGGATGAAGGGATCCATCTTCTTCGCGTCCTTGCCGGACACGCGGTACTTGCCGAACAGTTCGTTGTCGGCGGTGATGTCGAAATCCTTGACCTCACCTGCAATCTTGGTGGTGAAACGGTCCAGGTAGGAGTCTGCAACGTGGGTCAGCGGGCCGATGCCCGAACGGCCCTCGGTGATACCTTGCCAGCTGCTGGCCAGGTCATTGCCCAGTGGCGAAACCATGCCCATGCCGGTAACGACGACGCGACGCTTCATTGCTCTCTCCTGACCCGAAGGTGGTGCGGGTATGACGCGGGGTGGTGCTCAGTTTGTGGAACCATGCAAACACACAGGGCCGCATGCGCGGCCCCATGGGGTGCCGTGCGCGGGTACGGGCAGGCCGTCTCCGCGCACCAGCGGCCGTACATCAGTTCTTGATGTGTGCCTTGACGTAGTCGATCGCCGCCTGGACGGTGGTGATCTTCTCCGCTTCTTCGTCCGGGATTTCGCACTCGAACTCTTCTTCCAGCGCCATCACCAGTTCAACGGTGTCCAGCGAATCGGCACCCAGGTCATCGACGAACGATGCGGTGGTGACGACTTCTTCTTCCTTGACGCCAAGCTGTTCGACGACGATTTTCTTGACGCGTTCTTCGATGGTGCTCATGGGGTATCGCTCCAGATGGAGTAGTGGTTCAAAAAAGACGCCATCGGTGGCGATGGCCGTGGGATAGTGTAGTGGAAACCGGCAGCGCCTTGCATGCTTGCAAAATGCGATCCAGATCAACCACTTGCGGCGCGGTCCGTGCGCCCGGTGCTTACGGCATGTACATGCCGCCGTTCACATGGAGGGTTTCTCCGGTGATGTAGTTTGCCGCCGGGCTGGCCAGGAAGGCCACCGCATGGGCGATATCCTCCGGCGAACCCAGGCGTTCCAGGGCGATGTTGCCGACCAGCGCAGCGCGCGCTTCGTCCGGCAATGCCTTGGTCATATCGGTGTCGATGAAGCCCGGCGCGACGACATTGACGGTCACACCGCGCGAGCCGATCTCCTTGGCCAGCGACTTGGAGAAGCCGATGATGCCGGCCTTCGCCGCGGCGTAGTTGGCCTGGCCGGCATTGCCGGTCACACCCACCACCGAGGCGATGTTGATGATGCGGCCCTTGCGTGCCTTCATCATGCCGCGCATGACGGCCTTGCTGGTGCGGAACACGCTGGTCAGGTTGGTGTCGATGATCGACGCCCAGTCCTCTTCCTTCATGCGCATCAGCAGGTTGTCGCGGGTGATGCCGGCGTTGTTGACCAGGATGCTGATCGCGCCGAATTCCTTGGCGATGTCGGCCAGCACGGCGTCCAGCGCAGCGGCGTCGGTGACGTTCAGTGCACGGCCATGGCCACCCTGTGCCGCCAGACGCTCGCCGATGGCGGCAGCGCCGGAATCGGTGGTGGCCGTGCCGATCACCGTGGCGCCCTGGGCGGCCAGCAGATCGGCGATGGCGGCACCGATACCGCGGCTTGCGCCGGTGACCAGTGCGATTTCACCCTGCAGGGGCTTGCTCATGATGGAGTCCTCGAAACAGTTCGGTAACCCGCGCACGGCCCTGCCAGGACGGCACGGCGCGGCGGGTAACGGGAAGGGGTCAGGCCGACCATGCCTCACGGGCGGCTTCAACGTCGCCCGGGGTAGCCAGCGAACGGCCGTCGATGGTCTTGTCGATACGCTTGATCAGGCCGGTCAGCACCTTGCCCGGGCCACATTCGGCGATGCGGGTGACACCGCGTGCGGCCAGCGCCTGCACGCAGCCCGTCCACTGCACCGGCTGGTACAACTGCTGCACCAGCGCTTGGGCGATGGCTTCCACGCCGTCATGCACCTTGGCATCCACGTTCTGCACCACCGGCAAGCGCGGCGCCTGCCAGGCCAGGCCGCGCATGGTTTCGGCCAGGCGGTTGGCGGCTTCGCGCATCAACGGGGTATGCGAGGGCACGCTGACAGCCAGCTTGACCGCCTTGCGCACGCCCTTTTCAGCGAGCAGCGCCAGCGCGCGATCCACCGCAGCGGCGTCGCCCCCGATCACGATCTGGCCGGGCGAGTTGTAATTGGCCGGCACCAGCACCTGGCTGCCAGCGGCTTCGGCGCAGACCTCCAGCACCAGGGCGTCTTCGGCGCCGAGCACGGCAGCCATGGCGCCCACGCCGGCCGGCGCGGCTTCCTGCATCAGTTGGCCACGCAGGCGCACCAGATGGGCACCGTCGTGCAGGCTCAGCGCCCCAGCGGCCACCAACGCGGTGTACTCACCCAGGCTGTGGCCGGCCAGCACGGCAGGCTGTGCGCCGCCGAGGGCCTGCCATGTGCGCCACACCCCGATGCTGCCTGCCAGCAGGGCCGGCTGGGTGTATTCGGTGCGGTTGAGCATTTCCTCCGGGCCGCCCTGGGACAGCGCCCACAGGTCGACGCCGGCGCCATCGGATGCTTCGCTGAACGCCTCACGCACCTGCGGGTGCAGCTCAGCCAACTCGGCCAGCATGCCCACAGACTGGGAGCCCTGGCCGGGGAACACGAACGCAAGAGTGGAATCGGTCACGCGGTCATCCGCTTGGTTTAATCGAAGCAGGCCATGATAAAGGCGATTGCCGTCGGCCGTCTGTACGTGCGCGTATGCAGGCCCGCGCGCCGGGGCACGGGCGAGAGCTCGCCAGGGGGTAGCGCCGAGCCGTGCTCGGTGGAATGTGTGCGGCGCGCGGCAAGCCAAGGCAGCCGACTGAAGTCGGCTCTACCGTCGGAGCTGGGCGCGGTGGTAGCGCCGAGCCGTGCTCGGCGGAATGTGTGCGGCGCAGGGGAGCTGAGGCAGCCGACTGAAGTCGGCTCTACCGTCGGCTCTACCGGGAAGCCGGTCGGGGTAGTGACGGCCGTAGGCCGCCAGCCCCGTCGGTCAGGTCAGCAGTTCAAGCAGGTCCAGCTGACCGTCGGCGAGCCAGTCCACGCACACCACCAGCACCATCAGCACGCCCAGCGTGGTGGCCCCGTGCACGATCAGGATGGCGTTGGCCAGCGCACGCGCCGAGCGCCCCAGCTTCTTGCTGGCCTTCGCGACGTGCTGCAGGCGGCCGGTCACCGCGTGCGCATGCTCTCGCACGGGCTCGTTCGCCCCGTCCATCGCCGCGGCCATCAACGCCTGCAACTGCTGCGGCCGGTCAGCGTAATACTTGGCCACACCGTAGCCGAACATCAGCCAATCACGGGCCTGCGCCTGCGCCAGGTCCATCACTTCCAGCGGATCTTCTTCGAAATCAATGAAGCCCACATGCTCGCCATCCCAGGTGAGATTGCGCGGCAGCGGCTGACCGAAGTAAGCACCCTGCGCATGCGCGTCCGCCATGGCCTGCATCGCGGCCGCTACCAGCCGATCACGGCCGGCGTCATCGGCTTCCCGCAGGCAGGTATTGAACGAGCTGCCATTGTCGCCCAGCACCAGCGCAGCGTGGCCACTGCCCAGCACGGCGGGCACATTCACCCCTTGCGCCTGCAACTCACCCAACCGACGCGCTTCGGTACGCGCAGCGGCATCACCCCCACGGTGCGGCGGCGGGCGCAGTGCATCCAGATGGAAGCGATTGGCGATGAAATTGAGCAGGCCCAGCGCAACGGCACGACTGCCTTCGCCGTACTGTTTCAGCCAGGCGCGCTGGCCTTCGAGGGTGATCGGCTCGACCATGGTGATTCTCCATAACGCACTACGGCCCCGAAGGGCCGCAATGACGATTCAACGATGTCGTAACTGGTGCTATCAATAACGCAGCAGTGCAGAACCCCACGTGAAGCCGCCACCGAAGGCTTCCAGCAGCAGCAGCTGACCACGCTCCACGCGACCCGAACGCACCGCATGATCCAGCGCCATCGGCACCGAAGCCGACGAGGTGTTGCCGTGCTGGTCGACCGTCACCACCACCTGGTCCATCGGCAGGTCCAGGCGCTTGGCCGTCGCTTCGATGATGCGCAGATTGGCCTGATGCGGGATCAGCCAGTCCAGATCGTCCTTGGTCAGCGCATTGGCGGCCAGGGTTTCATCAACAACCGAGTCCAGCGCCTTCACTGCGTACTTGAAGACGTCGTTGCCCTTCATCAGGATCGCGCCGCGGGCTTCTTCGCCCTTGCCGAACCCGACCGAGATACCGACCGGATTCCACAGCAGCTCTTTCTTGCTGCCATCCGAATGCAGGTGGGTGCTGAGGATGCCGGTTTCTTCATCGGCCTTCAGCACCACGGCACCGGCACCGTCACCGAACAGCACGCAGGTCGTGCGGTCTTTCCAGTCGACGATACGGGTGAGGGTTTCCGCGCCGATGACCAGCACGTAGCGTGCATCACCGGAACGAATGAATTTGTCGGCCACGCTCAACGCGAACACAAAGCCGGAACAGGCGGCATTGACGTCGAAAGCGGGGCAACCGCTCGCACCGAGCTTGGCCTGGATCAGGCACGCGGTGGACGGGAAAATCAGATCGGGCGTGGTGGTACCGACCACGATCATGTCCAGCTGGCTGGCATCGATGCCGGCCGCTTCCAGTGCCTTCACCGCAGCGTGGTAGCCGAGGTCACTGGTGGTTTCTTCATCAGCAGCGATGTGCCGCTCTTTGATGCCGGTGCGCGAAACGATCCACTCGTCCGACGTCTCGACCATGCGTTCCAGGTCGGCGTTGGTCAGCACTTTCTCCGGCAAATAGCTACCGGTGCCCGCGATCCTCGAGTAGATCCGCTTGCTCATCGACATTCCTGTTGCGCGGGTGACCGCTGACGGTAACCCGGGAAGATACGGCAAAGGCCGCTGCCTGGACGGCAGCGGCCTTCACTCACATCAATCTTCTTCGACGGAAGAAGTCTTGGTCTGGATGACCTTCTTGCCGCGATAGAAACCATCGGCAGTGATGTGGTGACGCAGATGCACTTCGCCCGTGGTCGGGTCGGTCGACAGCTGCTTTGCGCTCAGGGCGTCATGCGCACGGCGCATGCCGCGGCGGGACGGGGTAACACGGGATTTCTGCACAGCCATGGGATTGCTCCAAACTCGGTTCGATTTTCTTCGTCGTTTCGTCGCACAGGACGCCAGCGTCCAGCACACTTTTCGCTTTCGCCGCAGCCGCCGACGATACCCGGCTGCAAATTCGTCAGTCGAGCGAACTCGACATCACGGATCTTTTTTCTTCAGAGAGGCCAGCGCCGCGAACGGGTTGACCTTGTCCGTTTCTTCCTTCGTCGGTGCCCATTCGCGCTCGACTGCTTCGCCATCGGGCGAGAGGGCTACGACCGGCACCGCCAACACCAACTCGTCCTCGACCAGCTCCAACGGTGCCAACTGGCCATCTACCGGCACCAGCAAGGCCTCGAAGTCTTCCGGAAGCGACGATTCCTCGTCTTCCTCGCGGATCAGGCCGATCTTCTGCACCAGCTTCACCGGCAGCAGGAAACGCTGCAGGCTGCGCTGACAGATCAGCGGCAGCTCGGTATCGATGGTCAATTCCACATAGGATACCCGCAGGATGTCGTCGTGCGAGAATTCCAGCGCAAACGTGCACTGACCTTCCGCATCGGCAACGAGGCCTTGCAGGCGGGTGAATTGAGCCAGATCGACTTGGCCGTCGAAGCGCCTTCGCGCTGCGACCATCCGCCAAGCATCCAGCGTTTCGGGCACGTTCGCGGACATAAGCCGCTGAATGTTAAGGATCGCCGCCGCCCCTGTCAAATACCAATGACTTCAGGGTTGTCGCAGGGGCCGCGCAGGGGCCAGACTGGCCCGCCCAGACTGTCATCATGCCGCATGAGCACCCTGCTGCTGGCCTCTACGTCCCCCTACCGCCGCGCGCTGCTGCAACGGCTGGCCCTGCCCTTCGACTGCGTACGGCCCGACGTGGATGAATCGCCGCTGGCTGGCGAGCCACCGGATGCGCTGGCGATGCGGCTGGCAGCAGCCAAGGCTGCGGAGGTCGCCAGACGGTACCCGGGGGCCTGGGTGATCGGATCGGATCAGGTAGCCGACCTGGACGGCCAGCCGCTGGGCAAGCCCGGCACCGTGCAGGCCGCGCACGCCCAGTTGGCCGCGATGTCCGGCCAGGTCGTGCACTTCCACACAGGAATCTGCCTGATGCGCGACGGTGAACAACGCGAGGCACGGGATACCACCCGCGTGCACTTCCGTACGCTGAGCGCGGCGGAGATCGAACGCTACGTCGACGCCGAACAGCCGTTGGACTGCGCAGGCAGCTTCAAGTGCGAGGGTTTGGGGATTGCGTTGTTCGACGCGATCGAGAACCGCGATCCGACCGCGCTGGTCGGGCTGCCGTTGATCGCACTGTGCGGGCTATTGCGGCAAGCCGGCTTCGCCGTTCCCTGATCGGCAACACCGGGCCTCGCCAACCGCAACCCGGCAGCTATCGCGCTACCGCGCAGGCACCACGAACGGCTGTTCCTGCCATGTCTCCACGCTGCCGTCGTGGCCGTGCAGCCGCAGGCCCAGCCAGTGCCGGCCGGGTGCCAGGGCGGTGGTGTCGATGCGGGCGTCGAAGCCCACCTGCGGATGCTGCGGATCGGTCGACTGCGGCCAGGCCGGACGGATGTCGAACGTGCGCCCATACACCGCGTCCGTGACATAGCGGCCATCCACCAGCACTTCCACGCGCGACAGCCCCACCCCGTCCTTGAATGCCCAGCCCTTCACCGGCATCTGGGCGTCCACGCGGTCGCCCGAGGACGGCGTATCGAACCATGCCATCGCCGGGGTCACGCACGGCCGCTCGTCGCGCTGCGGCGGCAAGCGGAACAGCAGGAAACGCTGGAAACCGTGATCGTTGCTGACCACGCGAGGCGGCGGCAAGGGGCCGACCTGCGTGCAGATGGCGTGGTAGCGATCCAGCAGTTCGCGGTAACGCTGATCGCTGGGCGACAGCACCAGCAGGCGCGGTCCATCGCGTCGGCCCTCATGCAACAGGCCCCACAGACCCAGCTGCACGCTTCGGCCGTGTTTGTCGTTCAACGGGTGCGGCAGCACCTCGATCTCCGCATTGCCCAGCTGGAAACCCAGTTCCGCGCCGACCTTGAAGTTACCCGCCAGCACCTTGGTGTCCGGCGGCATCTGTTTCAGTTCATCGCGCACTGCCGCGGCCAGCGGCTCCCAGCCGGCGAAGTTGCGCGGGTAATACTTGTAGCCGGCAAGCTGCTCGCGCAGGGCCGGTGAGGACACCATCAGGTAGTAACTGAAGGCCAGTGCCAGGCCGACGCCCGCGGTCCACCACGCGGTACGGCGCAGCCAGCGCGGCCACCCGTTGAGTACGACCGGCACGGCCACCAGCAGCGCCAGGTAACCCGGCAGCGGCCAGTGGAAGCTGATGCGCTCCACGTCGGTGAAGAAGCCCAGCACGAAGATCGCCAGCGTGGACACCCCGCCCACCAGGCCGAAATAGCGCCACTGCGCACGCGCGCCGTCGCCTGCGCGGGTGCCGGCCACGGCCACTTTCCACATCGCGATGCACAGCAACGGGGTAACCAGCATGGGCTGGATCAACAGGAACCACAGTCCCGACCACTGGAAATCCCACGGATGGCGATCCACCACCTGGAATTTCAGGCCGGCCTCGTGGTTGTCTGCATTCCACGCCAGCAGGGGCAACCACGCGAGCACACCCACCGCCAGCGCCACCCAGATGCGCGGATCGCGCAGCATGCGGCGGCCCTGCGGCATCAACAACAGCGCAACAAAGCCCACCGCGATCACGCCGATGAAGCGGTAATGGCTCAACGCACCGATCAGCAGGCCCAGCGCAAGACGCACCGCCGCGCCGGCGTCCACCTGGCGCAGCAGGCGCGCACCGGCCCCCAGGCACAACACCGCGGCCATCGCCATCGGCACGTCCGGCACCGCCAGCATGCCCAACGTAGCCGACAGCGGCATCAGCAGCGTCAGGCTGCCTGCCTGCCAGCCGGCGACATTGCCGAACCAGCGCGTGGCAATGCGCGACACAGCCCATGGCAGCCAGGCACCGATGGCCAAGAACGGCAGCCGCAGCGCCAGCACGTGATGGCCCCCGATCTCCACGCCTACCCGTGCCAACCATGCGGTGAGTCCGGGCAGGTCGGAATACGCAGCGGCCAGATGCTGGCCTTCCTGCCAATAGAACGCTTCGTCCACGAACAACGGCAGACGCGCCGCCACGACCAGCTTGACGGCCGTGATCAGCGTCCATAACCACAGAAATATCGTGCGTGCGCGTTGTTCGCCCTGCATTGCTCTATAGAATCGAAGGAAGACCGAGCCAGAGACGACGATGGAATCTTCGCCCCGCGTGTCCCGCATGCTAACCGATGAACTGCTTCAGGCCCTGCATGCTGCGCAAGAGCAGGTCAATTCGCTGGTGCTGGGCAAAGCCCACGAGGTGCGGCTGGCCTTCGTGGCGCTGCTGTCCGGTGGGCACCTGCTGATCGAGGACCTGCCCGGCCTCGGCAAGACCACCCTCGCCCACGCACTCGCGTCCAGCCTGGGGCTCGGCTTCCAGCGCGTGCAGTTCACTTCCGACCTGCTGCCTGCCGATGTGCTGGGCGTGTCGATCCTCGATCCCGGAAGCCGCGAGTTCGCCTTCCATCCCGGGCCGGTGTTCACCCACGTGCTGCTGGCCGATGAAATCAACCGCGCCCCGCCCCGTACGCAGAGCGCCCTGCTGGAAGCGATGGCCGAGCAGCAGGTGACGCTGGACGGGCAGACCCATGCCCTGCCGGACCCGTTCTTCGTGATCGCCACGCAGAACCCGGTGGACCTCTCGGGCACCTTCCCGCTGCCGGATTCGCAGCTGGACCGTTTCCTGCTGCGGCTGGCGATGGGCTATCCGAACGTGGATGCCGAACGCGAGCTGCTGCGTGGCGTGGACCGACGCGAGTTGATCGCGCGCGCCACCCCGAAGCTGGACGACAACCAGGTGCGGCAGTTGCGCGATGCCGTGCTGCAGGTACACGTCAGCGATGCGCTGGTGGATTACGTGCAGGCTCTGCTGACCCGCAGCCGCCAGCATGCCGGCGTGCGCGTGGGCCTGTCGCCGCGTGCCGGGCTGGCCCTGTTGCGCGCGGCCAAGGCCCATGCCTTGCTGCTGGGACGTGCACACGTAGTGCCCGAGGACGTGCAGACGCTGTTCATTGGGGTCGCCGGCCATCGCCTGGTGGGTGAAGCGGAATCCTCTGCCGGTCCTGCACTCGCACGCGCCATCCTGCAGACGGTGCCGGTGGATTGAACGCGCCTGCGCCTTCGCGGCGGCAGCGTCTGCTGGCGCTTGCCCAGCCGCGTCACACTGAAACCCTGCCACAGCGACTGCATCGGCGGCGCATCTACGTGCTGCCCACGCGGTTCGGGCTGTTCGTCGCGGCGCTGCTGCTGGCGATGCTGCTGGGGGCGCTGAACTACAACAACAATCCCGCATTGCTGCTGGCCCTGCTGTTGTCTGGCGCCGCAGTGGCCAGCACGATCAGCGCCCACCTTGCGCTCTCCGGGGTAAGTCTGGATGCGGTGGCCGCCGAGCCGGTGCCGGCCGGCCAGCCGTTGCGGCTGCGGCTGGCCTTGTCGCAGCGCGAACAGCGCAACCGCCCTGGCCTGCAGTTGGACCATGGCGACGCCCGCAGCTGGGTCACGCTGCCGGCCAGCGGCCGCGTGGAAGCCACGCTCGACCTGCCTACCGAACAGCGCGGGTGGCTGGACCTGGAGCGCATCCGCCTGTCCACCACGCAGCCGCTCGGCCTGGTACGCGCATGGGCATGGTTCTGGCCGGACCAGCCCCTGCTGGTGTATCCACAAGCGGAAACGCAGGGACCAGGACTACCCGAACAGGGAAGCGACCCGCTGCACAGCCGCATGGACGCCGCCGGCGAAGAGCTGCATCAACTGCGTCCGTATCGCGCAGGGGATCCGCGCCGCAGCATTTCCTGGAAGCATTCCGCGCGCCGCGACACGCTGCTGGTGCGCGAGTACGAAAAGCCGGTCGGCATCGATGCCGTGCTGGACTGGCGCCACCTGCAGGGACTGGGCACGGAACAACGCGTGGCCCGTCTGGCGCGCTGGGTCGACCTGGCCGAACGCCAGGGGCGGCGCTACACCTTGAAGCTGCCGGGGCAACCACCGCTGGGCCCAGCGCAAGGTGCGCCCCATCATCACCTCTGCCTGCGCGCGCTGGCGCTGCTGCCTCATGACTGAACCTGCCTCTTTGCTGGATCGACACGCGCGCGGTTGGGCCTTGGCCAGCACCGCGCTGGCCTTGCTTCCGCTGTTGTTGCAGCTGCCTACGGTGCTGGCGTCGGCCATCGCCGGCACGGCCGTGCTGACCGCACTGGTATCGCGACGCGGCCTGCTACCGGTGCCCGTGCGATTGCTGCTGGTGGTGGCGATGCTGGCGTTGATCTATGCGCAGATGGGCATGCGGCCTGGGCGCGATACCGGCTGCGCGCTGCTGGCCGCCATGCTGGCGATCAAATCCAGCGAACTGCGGACGCTGCGTGATGCCCGCAGCCTGCTCGGCTTTGCCTTGTTCGCGCCGTTCGCTGCCTTCCTGCTGGACCAGGGACCGATCACCACCGTGCTGGCAGTACTGGCCGGCACCTGCGCTCTGCTCGCTTTGCAGCGCTTGGCGCAGGCCGAAGGACATGCACCGCCACCGGCCCTGCGCACACAACTGCGCGGCGTGATGCGCCTGTTGCTGATCGGCCTGCCGCTGGCGATGGCCACGTTCTGGCTGTTCCCGCGGCTGTCGCAGCCGTTGTGGGGTCTGCCCGAGCGCGCGGTCGCCCGACCCGGCCTGTCCGACAGCATGGAACCCGGGCAATGGCTGGATCTGATGGCCGACGACACCCCCGCCCTGCGCGCGCAGTTCCGCGGGCCGGTGCCGGCGGCCGAACAGCGCTACTGGCGCGGCCCCGTGCTGAGCCGTTTCGACGGGCGCCGCTGGCAGCGCGATCGCGGCCTGGAACAGGCCCCGCCGGCAGCGGTACAGCCCGGTGCGCAGCGCTGGGACTACACCATCGATTACGAACCCACCGACCGCCGGCAGCTGGTCGCGCTGGATCTGCCCGGCGCAGCGCCCGAAGGCAGCCGGCTGACAGCGGACTACAGCCTGGTCAGCGACCGCCCGCTGAGCGCACTGACCCGGTGGACGCTGCAGTCCGCCCCCCCGCAGGTATTTGCCGGCGACCTGTCACCGATCCAGCGCGAACTGGCCCTGCAGTTGCCTGCCGACTTCAACCCGCGCACCGCCGCACTGGCACGGCAATGGCGCGCGCAGGCCGGCACCGATGACGCCGCACTGGTACGCCGCAGCCTGGAGTGGATCCGCGCTGAATTTGCGTACTCGCTGGAGACCCCGCTGCCGGGCCGCAACGCCGTGGACGAATTTCTGTTCGACCAGAAGGTGGGATTTTGTGAACACTTCAGCTCTGCCTTCGTGGTGCTGATGCGCAATGCGGGGGTGCCGGCACGCGTGGTGACCGGCTTTGCCGGCGGCGTGCGCAACCCCATCGGCGACTACTGGGTGGTGCGCCGCATGGACGCTCACGCGTGGGCCGAAGTGTGGCTGGCGGGGCGCGGCTGGGTGCGCGTGGACCCCACCGCCGCCGTGGCACCAGAGCACATCTACGACACCCTGGACGATCGCCTGGGCGCCAATCCGGGCGGCGTGCAGGGGGCGTGGCTGCAGACCGGACAAGCCTTGGACTGGCTGCGGCGTGGCTGGAACGACCTGGTGCTGTCCTTCGACGCCAACCGCCAGCAGCACCTGCTGCGCACCTTCGGCATGCCGGACCTGAGGCCGGGGCAACTGATCATCGGCTTCGTGGTCATCGCGCTGCTGGCCGTCGGTGCCATGGCGTGGGTGCTGGCACGCGGCGAGCGCGAGCGCGATCCCCTGCTGCGCGCGTGGCATCGCCTTGGACGGCGGTACGCGCGGCACGGTCTGGGACGCGAACCGGCCGAGCCTGCCATGGACTGGGCACGCCGCGTTCACGCCCAACGGAGCGACCCTGCATTGCTGGCGCTCAGCCAGCGTTTCGTCGACGCGCGCTACGCTGGCACTCACGTCGACCACGCCTCATTATTGGTCGACCTGCGCAGGCATCGTCCGACTTCCGGAGCCACACCATGAACCTGAAACTTCTGCTTCCCTTGGCGGCTTCGCTTGTACTGGCCGCCTGCGCAACGGCGCCCAAGCCGCTGCAGGGCCAGTTCAACCCCGTCACGCCCCGTGACTCGGTATCGACCCAGCAGGTCGGTGCGCCGGTGCGCTGGGGTGGCCGCATCATCGAGACGATGCCGGTGCAGGGCCAGACCTGCTTCCAGATCATCTCGCGCCCGCTGACCGCCAGTGGCCGCCCGACCTCCACCTCGACCGACGCCAGCGATGGCCGGTTCGTGGCCTGTCGTGCCGGCTTCTACGATCCGGCCGTGTTCGAAGAGGGCCGCGATGTGACCTTCATCGGCCGCGTGGACGGCTTTGAGAGCGTCAAGATCGGCGAGTACGACTATCGCCTGCCCAAGCTCGCCGCCGACGTGATCTATCTGTGGCCGGTGCAGCGTCAGGTGGACGTGGTGCCCTACCCGTATGGCCCGTGGGGTCCGGGTCCGGCATGGGGCCCGTGGGGCTATGGCCGTTACGGCTGGTGGTAAGCCACCTGCCGTTTCGTTGCTGACCAGAAAGCCGCCTCCGGGCGGCTTTTTCGTGCACGGCGTACTTACTTGCCCGGCGCGCCGAAGTGACCCAGCGGCGCACCGGCCAGCAGGTGCAGGTGGATGTGGAAGACAGTCTGGCCCGCGTTCTCGCGGCAGTTCATGACGATACGGTAGCCATCCTGTGCCAGCCCCTGGTCACGCGCATACGAGGCGGCCGCCAACGCCAGCTTGCCGATCAGGTGGGCCTGCTCAGGCTGAAGGTCATCCAGAGTGGGGATGATGTGCTGCTTGGGAATGAAGAGCACATGCACCGGCGCCTGCGGGGCGATGTCGTTGAAGCCCAGGACCTCGTCGTCTTCATAGACGATGGTGGCAGGGATTTCCCGGCGGATGATCTTGCTGAAAAGCGTTTCGTTGCTCATGGCTGCCTCGATGATGGTTATTCCCGCACTTCACTGCGCGTACCGAACGCATGCGACAACGTGCCGCGATCGACGAACTCCAGCTCACCGCCCAGTGGCAGGCCCTGCGCCAGGCGGCTGGGCCGCACGGTGCGTGCACGCGCCAACTGCGCGAGATAGTGCGCGGTCGCTTCGCCTTCCACGGTGGCACTGGTGGCGATGATCATCTCGCCGATTTCGCCCTGCGCCAGGCGCTGGTCCAACTGCTCCAGGCCCAGCTCGCGCGGGCCAATGCCATCGAGCGGCGACAAGCGCCCCTGCAGCACGTAGTACACGCCACGGAAACCGGTTGCGGTCTCGATGGCCAGGCGATCGGCAGGTGACTCCACCACGCACAACTGGCCACGATCGCGGCTGCCGTTGGCGCAGGTCGCGCACAGTTCGGTTTCGCTGAAGTCCCGGCACTGCGCACAGTGGCCGATGCGTTCCATCGCCTGGGCCAGGATCGCCGACAGTTTCTCGCCGCCCTCGCGCTCACGCTCCAGCAGGTGGTACGCCATGCGCTGGGCCGTCTTCTGGCCCACGCCCGGCAGCACACGCAGTGCATCGATCAACTGTTCAAGCAGGGGGGCGGTCATGGTCGCGCTTCGATGGCGCGGGCCGACGGCCCGCTGCAGGTGATGGAACCGCTGCTCAGAACGGCAGCTTCATGCCCGGCGGCAACTGCATGCCAGCCGTGGCCGAACCCATGCGCGTCTTGGACTCCGCATCGACCTTGTTGGACGCATCGTTGAACGCAGCCGCCACCAGGTCTTCCAGCATTTCCTGGTCGCCCAGCAGCGACGGATCGATACGCACCTTGCGGCACTCCTTGGCACCGGTCAGGGTGACGCTGACCATGCCGCCACCGGCCGCACCGGTGACTTCAAGCTTGGCGATTTCTTCCTGGGCCTTCTGCAGGTTCTCCTGCATCTTCTGGGCCTGCTGCATCATCTGGGCGATATTGCCGCGCATGGTTCTTTACTCTTCAAAGGGACGGATGGATTCGGACACGAGCCGCGCACCGTGCTGTTGGATCAGCACCTGTACTTCCGGATCGGCCATGAAAAACGCCTCGGCCGCCTGCTGGCGCTCGCCACGCTGACGGTCCGAGCGCTGGTGCAGGGTCTCGGCCGACGCTTGCGTGGTATCGACCACGATCTTCGGCGGCGAACCCAGCGCCTTGCCCAGCATCTCCGACAGCGCACCCAAGGCGCGCTCGGAGCTCAGGTATTCAAATCCGGGCGACAAGCCCAGTTTCAAGACCCCATGCTGGAAACTGATGAAGGCCGCATTGGCGGCGAGCTGCCGCGAGGGACCACTCAGGCCACTGGTGGCCACCAGCTCCAGCCAGTCTTCGGCGCACGCCAGCGGCGATATCTCTCCCGTTGCCGACGGCGCTTCGGGCTTTGCCGCGGCAACCGGCGCGATGGCGATGCCTTCGGCCTGGAAGGGCGTGGCGAGCACGGGTGCCGGCTCTGCCGGCGGCTGCCACGGCGCCACCATGGCGGCGTCCGGGCCGGCCATTTCAGCCGCCAGGGCGGCATCACGGTCATCATCACCCTCGGCTGCCTGCACCTGCCACGGCGGCAGATCGGCATCATCCGGGGACGACGGCGGCGGCTCTTCCACCGGCACGGGCGGTGCCGGCGGCGGATCTTCCACCGGCGGTGGTTCCTGCACTGGCTTGGGGTCCGGCGCTGCCTGCTTCACGGCCACAGGGGCCGCTTGCTTCGATTGTGGCGTACCCTGCTCGGCGGACGCGGACGCGGCCGCGATACCCGTCGGCCCCGGATTCACCCCCGACCCTGACGCGCCACCCGCCTGCGCGCCCTCGCCCCCTTCCGGCGCACGCGGCACCGGCGGCACCGCAGCGGCCGGACGGAAGGCCAGCATGCGCAGCACGGCCATTTCAAAGCCCGCGCGCGGGCTCGGCGCCAGCGACAGGTCACGTCGGCCATTGAGCGCCATCTGGTACCAGAGCTGCACCACTTCCGGTCGCACGCTGCCCGCGAAACGGGCAAGGTCCAGGCCGTCAGCGGCGATCGCGCCCGGCACCAGCTGCTGCACCTGGATGCGATGCAGCGCCTCGGCCAGCGCTTCCAGCACGCCACTCCAATCCGGCGAGAATTCCGCCAGCGCGGCCACCACCTTGAGCAGGCGCTGACCATCACCGTCGGCCAGCGCGTCCAGCATGGCCGCGACCTGGGTGCGATCGACCGTCCCCAGCATGGTGCGCACCACGTCTTCGCGCAGCGCACCGCCGGCGTAGGCGATGGCCTGGTCGAGCAGGGACAGGCCGTCACGCAGGCTGCCATCGGCGGCCTTGGACAGTTGCACCAGCGCGCTCTCGTCGGCTTCGATGTCCTCGGCCGCCAGGATGCGGGTCATCTGCCCTTGGATCTGATCTTCGTCCAGGCGCTTGAGGTTGAACTGCAGGCAGCGGCTGAGCACGGTCACCGGCAGCTTCTGCGGATCGGTGGTGGCCAGCAGGAACTTCACGTGCTCCGGCGGTTCTTCCAGCGTCTTCAGCAGCGCATTGAAGGCCGCCTTGGACAGCATGTGCACTTCGTCGATCAGGTAGACCTTGTACTTGCCGCGCGACGGCATGTACTGCGCGTTCTCGATCACCTCGCGGACATCGTCCACGCCGGTGTTGGACGCCGCATCGATTTCCAGCAGGTCGATGTAACGGCCCGAATCGATATCCAGGCACGACGGGCACTGACCACACGGATCCGCGCTGGTGCCCTGTTCGCAGTTCAGCGACTTGGCAAAAATACGCGCGATGGTGGTCTTGCCCACGCCGCGGGTACCGGTAAACAGGAAAGCATGGTGCACGCGGCCGCTGTCCAGCGCATTGGTCAGCGCGCGGACCACGTGTTCCTGGCCCACCAGCTCGGCAAACCGCTTCGGACGCCACTTGCGGGCAAGGACGAGATAGGACATCAGGCCACCGTCTTCATCAGGACGTCCATTGTGCCACGCCTGTCCAGTCCCCCCGCCTGCCACCGAAGGTGCTTGTGTCCAGCCGCGCAGCCAGCTAGAATCTGCGGCCCCTGCAACGGCATTGTCGTTCCGCAGGGGAATCCGGAGAGGTGTCCGAGCGGTTGAAGGAGCACGCCTGGAAAGTGTGTAAGCGTCTAAACCGCGCTTCGGGGGTTCGAATCCCCCTCTCTCCGCCAGACAAATGAAAAGGGCTGCCCATCGGGTGGCCCTTTTTATTTGTCCCGCGCGGCCGCTTTGCGCGCACGGGCGGCCGCTGCGCTCGCCGACCACGGGTCGGCGCTACCGATCGGGCACGATCGCGTGCGCGGCACCCGCGTTGCATGGTGCCCGCTTTGGTAGTGCCGACTTCAGTCGGCAACGCTTTTGGCGCGCGGGCACAAGGGCGGCCGCTGCGCTCGCCGACCATGGGTCGGCGCTACCAATCAAGCAGGATCCCGCTTTGGGTAGTGCCGACTTTAGTCGGCAACGCTTTGGGCGAACGGGCGGCCGCTGCGCTCGCCGACCATGGGTCGGCGCTACCGTGTGGGCGCCACGCGCGGCGGCAGCACCGTGTCGTAGCGGGTCAGATCCGGCGCCTTCAGGTCCTGGGTCATCAGTTTCCCAGCGAGCTGCTGCAGGGCCGGACTACTTGCCACCTTCAGCGCGCCATGCAGCAGGTGGATGCCGAGCTTGCTGTGCGGGTTCATCAGGCGCGGGCCGATCTTCGGTATGCCCTGCGCCTTTTCCACCATCGGCCGCACGGCGTCGTCGTAGGCGGCGAAGGCCGCTTCCAGGTCATCACTGCGCCCGATCTCCCCTGCGAGCACATAGGCGCCCGTCACCGCCAGCGTGGTGCCGATGCCGGCCACCGGGGTGGCGCACCACGCCGCGTCACCGGTAATCACGACGCGCCCTTTGTGCCAGGCCGGCAATTGCACCTGACGCAGGGCGTCGAAGTAGAAATCGTCGGTCTCGTCCATGGCCGCCAGCACGCGTGGCGCCTCCCATCCCGCATCGGCGAACATGTCGCGAAGATACTGTTGCTGCTGCTCGCGGCTCCACTCGTGCTCGCCCTTCGCCGGTCCCTGCACGGTCAGCATGGCGCGCGTGGTGCCATGACGGTCCGGCCGCAGCGATACGCTGCGCCCGCCCGGCGCGTGATACCAGCGCCACAGCCGATCATCGTCGGCACTGCGCGGGATGGTGAAGTAGGCGACGGTCAGGTCCATCCAGCGCGGTTGGTTCTCGCCCGGGAACACCATCTCGCGTGTGCTCGACCCCACCCCTTCGGCAATGATCAACGCGTCGAAGACCTCCGTACGGCCACTGGCGAATTCCACCGTCACTCCGCGGCCGTCATCGTGCACGACACGCACGGTGTCGCCGAACCGGTATTCGACGCGATCGCGCGAGGCAGCGTACAGGAGGCGGGCCAGATCACCGCGCAGGATTTCCAGTTCCGCCGTGGGGCCGTCGCCTTCGATGTCCTTGGCGAGGAAGGTTGCCGCGTGGCTGCCGTCTTCGTTGACCCATGCCGTTCCTTCCTCGCCGGTGCCGTTGGTCAATGCTTCTGCCTCCAGACCCATCCGTTGCAGCACCTCGCGCCCCACGTCGCGCACGTCGACGTTCTGTCCGCCATCGCGGAACGCGGGCGCTTTTTCCAGCAGGACCACGTCGATGCCCTGCTCGGCGAGGGCCCATGCCGCCGTGTTTCCGGCAATGCTGCCGCCGGTGATGAGAATGCGACGGGTCATTGCAGGTGCTCCAGAAAAGGACATGCCCGGAGCCTAGCCTTCAGCACGTGGATGCGGGCTTCACCGGTGCGGTAGCTGTGGTGTTGCGAGCGGCGTGGTGGGGGATTCAGCGGCCGACGGGGGGACCGGGATGCTGCCGACTGAAGTCGGCACTACCGGAATGTGCGCATGCATCACGCGAGCGAAGGCATCGACGCACCATGGCACTGCTACGCTGGCTGCTCGCTCCTGCATCGACTGCCTGCCATGCCGACTGCCTCGCTCTTTCCTCCGCGCTTGTACCAGTTCTACATCGGCGGTACGGCCGGCCGCGCCAACATCGAGCTGCACGACGTGCAGTTCGCGGCAGTCGCCCGCGTGCAGGACGCCTATCCCGCGCTGCGCGAGGCATGGTTCGGCGATCCCTCCAGCCTGCATCTGGATGGCTACGTGGACATCACCTGGGCGGACGGTTTCGACGTGCGCCTGGCCGATGGACCGGACCCGTCCGGCCTCACCCTCTTCTTCGTCAACATGGGCGGTTACCGCAAGGACACGCTGCCGGAGCTGCACGAGTTCGGCCTGTTTGTCGCAGCGGACGCCGCCGGCGCCAAGGCGAAGGCACGCAGGCTGCTGCTGCAGGGCGCTGATCAACTGCACAAGGACGATCTGCGCGAGGTGGACAACTGCCTGGCGCTGAGCGATTTCAACGGCAGACAGGTGCACCTGACGCCCAATCCGTCTGGCACGCCACCGAAGCCGGAGTGGCAGGGCTACCGACCCATCGGGCGACGACCCAGCACGGGATGAGATGCCAGCGTTCCATCCATGTGGTTGCGCCCGGGCTGATACCTACGGATAGTAGGTTACCAATGGTAACCCGCCACTCAGGACGCCCATGCACACCCTCATCGTGATCTCGCACCCCAATCCCGACTCCCTCACCCATGCCATCGCTGAGCGCGTGGCGGAAGGCATCGCCAGCGCAGACGCTGCAGACACCGTAGAAATCGCCGACTTGGCCGCCGAAGGATTCGATCCGGCGTTCTCGCCTGCCGACCTCGCCTATTTCGAGAAGCGCGCGCCGGCCCCGCCGGAGATCGCCCATGAGCACGCGCGCCTGGACCGGGCGGACAGGCTGGTGATCGTCTACCCGATCTACTGGTGGTCGTTCCCGGGTTTGCTGAAGGGCTGGATCGATCGCGTGTTTTCCAACGGCTGGGCCTACGAAGAGAACCCGGAGGGAAAGGTCATCAAGAAGCTGCAGCGATTGCAGGTGCATCTGGTAGCCAACGGCGGCGCGGACCAGGGCATGATCGATCGCCATGGCTACGCAACCGCCATGACGACCCAGATCGACCACGGCATCTTCGACTATTGTGGTGCCCCTGTTATCAGCTCCACCCGACTGCTCGCGTCGGATCCCGGCTTTCCCGCTGCGCATCTGGATACCGCCTTCGACATTGGGCGCCGCATCGTTTCACCCAAGGACTGACGCATTGCCCAAGCACCCTGCCCCGTTGACTCCAGCGCCCGCAGCACCTGCGCGCCAGCGCCTGCCACGCGGGCAGCGCACGCGGCAGCTGCTGGACGTTGCATGGGCGCTGATCAGCGACGAGGGCAGCGACGCCCTGTCGCTGGGGCGCCTGGCTGAGGCTGCGGGCGTGACCAAGCCCGTGGCCTACGACCACTTCGGTACGCGGAACGGTCTGTTGGCGGCACTGTATGAGGACTACGACGCGCGGCAGACGATGGTCTTCGATGCTGCGGTTGATGCCGCGCGTGCGACGCTGCAGGACAAGGCCCGCGTGGTGGCAGACAGCTATGTCGCCTGCGTGCTCACCCAAGGGCGCGAAATATCCGCGGTGGTAGCCGCGTTGGGCGGATCCGCGGAATTGCTGGAGGTGAAACGCCGGTACCAGCAGGCCTTCATCGAGAAGTGCGAAGGCATCTTCGCCCCCTTCGCTGGAAGGGACGGCGTGCCCTCTGCGGGCATGTGGGCCGTGCTCGGGGCGGCCGATACACTGTCGCAGGCCGCGGTGGATGGCGACATCAGCGAGGCGCAGGCGAAAGACGAGCTGCGGTCGGTGATCCTGTCGGTGGTGAAGCGCAGCGCGTGATCGCACTACGCCTGTCGAGGCCAGATCCCTTCGGTTACACGAAACGGACCTGACCCCGGCCTCGTCAGCTGCTCGACAGTTTCATCAGCACCAGCCCGCAGACAATCAGCACGGCGGCGCCGATGCGCATCGCGCTCACCTGCTCACCCAGAAACACGATACCGATCACGAACGCACCGACAGCGCCGATGCCGGTCCAGATCGTGTACGCAGTACCCAGTGGCAACGTCCGCATGGCCACGGCCAGCAACCAGAAGCTGGCGATCATGCCGACCAGGGTGATGAGCGTCGGGGTGAGCTTGCTGAAGCCTTCGGACTGTTTCATCGAAACGGCCCATACGATTTCCAGAAGACCAGCGAACAGAAGATAGATCCAGGCCATGGCGGCCTCCTTTGCAGGGGCCAGGCCGTCCTGGACATTTCAACCCGGTGCGGGGGAGGCCGTTCCTCCACCGACGATTCTAGCAACGGCAGGATCGCCCGCCCACACGGAGCCTCCTGTGGTTACAACGGATTCACGCTGATCAGGCGTACAGGATGTCGGCAAGCACTGTCAGTTGACCTATATGCCTCGGCCGTTCTGGTAAGACGATATCGTCGCCCACCTTCAACGCGACGCACTTGATCAGTTCGGTTCTGGTCAACGAGGAACGCTGCAGTACGGTCTCGATGCGCTCGTTGGCGAAAGCACTCAATTTCATCGACAAGCGCTTGGCCGGCCCGCCCGCCCCCACCTCTGCCGACCGTCTGGCCAGCTTCGCAAGCTCGGCTGACGTCTCCTCACCGTGCGCGTACCGGTTGACGTAGAAAAAGAACAGCCGTTTGCGGAAGTCAGGCGTCGCCAGTGGCGTTATACGCGCGGCAGCGGCGTCCAGAAGTTCGACAAACACGGAAGGTAGATTGACCTCAAACGAGCACTGCTGCGCCGAACGCGCATTGGCCACCGCCGGCGTTGACTGTGCCGGGATGAGGATCACATCGCCACACGTGTTGCAAGATCCAACCAGGATGCCACGCGCGATCGCACGCCCATCAGAGAAGGGCACGTCCCGGTAGCCAAACGTGGCGGTGGCTCGACCGTCTCGATGACACAGAGCCGGACTGTGGTCGCCTTCGCGATAAAGCTTCATGGCCTGATGGACTCTTGTCGGTGGACGCTGATGAACGTCGTATCGGAAAGAAAGTAGAACTTTACGTACCAGCCTTCGACGAGGATCTCGTGCACCTCGATGCCTGGATCCCGGTGATGGGGCGAGCTGCGGTGGTCCTGCCCCCGCGCCCGCCTGAGAATCCCTGCCAGATCCGACGCGCCGATACGCCCGGTCAGCAGCAGATTCTTGCGGCTGATGTTGCGGCGGACTTCGTGCACGAAGTTGCCAGCTTGCAGGTCACGGAGCACCCGTTGCTTGGCTTCGCTGAATCCCACAAGACACCACCTTATACGATACTTCTCGTATTGGCCATAATCGCAGGCACCTTGTTCAGCGTAGGCAGGGTGCGCAACGCCGGAAATCAGCCGACGCGCAGCCGTAGTACAGGGAAACTTCCCGTCGTGCGTGCTGGCTAACCCACCAACGCATGCGCTAGAATGCGCGCCTGCCGTCGCTCTGCGATGTGCAGCCAGGACCGGTGAGGTTCGGCGCGCAGCGCCACTACTCCCGCTGTCCACGTCTCTATGGCGGCTCCGTCGGCCCCTCGCGACGCTAGATCGAAAATCCCGCCAGGGCCGGAAGGCAGCAACGGTATCGATCGACGCGGGCGCCGAGGTCAGCCGGCGGGGTCGCCACCTTTTTGGGCCACCGAAACGCGATCGCCGGGCGGCTCTGCCCTTGGTAGCGCCGAGCCATGCTCGGCGGGGACTGCACACGGAAACATTCCCGTAGCGCCGAGCCACGCTCGGCGGGGACTCCACACGGAAACATTCCCGTAGCGCCGAGCCACGCTCGGCGGGGGACCCCACACGGAAACATTCCGCCGAGCACGGCTCGGCGCTACCGCTGCGATGCGCGCATCGCGCGACTCACGCCTGCACACGCAAACGCCCGTTTGGGGTCAGGCGACCTGCATCGCGGTCGGGGTGGCCAGCGGCACGTGCTCGCCCGGCATCGCCACGCGATGACCGCGCGCGCGCAATGCATCGCCATCCGCTGCGCTGGCGTAGTGGTACAGCATCATCCGCGCCTGCTGCTCCGCGCTGTATTCGCGCTCCAGATCATCCACGCCGGTGTGCGACGGGTTGCCGTGCAACCCGCAGTCGTGGGCGATCAGTTCGTTGTCGTCGGCAAAGCGCGCCAGCATTTCGGGAATGGGCCGCGTATCGCCACTCCAGGTCAGTGCGCCTTTCAGCCGCAGGCCGTAAGCGGTCTCCGGCCAGTGATGGCGTGCAGGGAACACCTCCAACCGCACGCCCTCATGCCAGAACGCATCGCCCACCACGATCAGCTGGAAGGCATCCCAGAAGTTGGCGCCGCCTTCGGCCAGCACGTTGGGGTAATCCCCGATGCGCCTGTGCAGCAACGGCACCACCGGCGCGGGCACGTACAGCCGCACTTTGCCGCGATGCTGGGCGTTGAAGAAGGTATCCACGAACAACCGCTCGAAGCCGGCCACGTGGTCCAGGTGCACATGCGTGACGAACAGCGCCTGCGGCAGGTGGCCGTAGTGTGCCTGGAACGCGGTCAGGCCTTCACCGCCGCAATCGATGGTCAGCCAAGGCTGTCCGTCGCGTTCGATCACCGACATCGGCGAACCGAGCTCCACCGCCGACGCATTGCCGACGCCCAGGAAACGCAGCGACCAGTCCATCAGGTGCCCCGGTTCCAGGCCAGGTCGTAGGCACGGCGCAGCCGCGCGAAATCCTTTTCCACTTCATCGGTGCTGCGTTCGCCGCGCAGCTTCAGCAGCGAGCGCAGCAGGCGCTTGAGGTTGCGCTCGCGCCACGCGGTGGCCGGGATGCGCTGCACGCAACGGTCGAAGTCGATCAGCCAGCCATGGCCGTTGCCATCGAACAGGATGTTGTGCGCATTGAGGTCGGCATGGTCCAGCCCGGCGCGATGGAAACGGGCGATCAGCCGCCCGGTTTCTTCCCACGGTGCGCCGCGGCCGGCGACCAGCGCGCGGTCGGCCAGCGAACGTACGCCCTCGATGCGCTCCATCAGGATCGCGCAGCGGTAA
>Ga0247812_10000542_pt1 | contig 23357 bp, 23 predicted proteins | sample UWRJL149409B1_FD_178011 | JGI IMG/M metagenome (GOLD analysis project Ga0247812, IMG submission 178011) | Plant litter microbial communities from Arlington Agricultural Research Station in Wisconsin, United States - UWRJ-L149-409B-1 | ecosystem: Environmental > Terrestrial > Plant litter >...
TCGCGCCCGCCGTCGCGCCCTCGGCTGCGCCGGCCGGCGGCGGCATGCAGGCTCCGGCCGTGACCTCGCACGGTCATTCCGCCGGCCCGACCAAGATCGCCGCCCGCGACGTCTCGGTCTTCTACGGCGACAAACAGGCTCTGTTCGACGTCAGTCTGGACATCCCGGACAAGACAGTCACCGCCTTCATCGGCCCGTCGGGCTGCGGCAAGTCGACCTTCTTGCGCACCATGAACCGGATGAACGACACCATCCAGGGCGCCAGGGTCACCGGGCGCATCGAGATGGACGGCGCCGACATCAACGCCAAGGCGGTCGATCCCGTCCTGCTGCGCGCCCAGGTCGGGATGGTGTTCCAGAAGCCGAACCCCTTCCCCAAGACCATCTATGAGAACGTCGCCTACGGTCCGAAAATCCACGGCCTGACCTCGTCCAAGGGCGAACTGGACGCGGTGGTCGAGGCCTCGCTGAAGCGCGCCGGCCTGTGGGACGAGGTCGCCGACCGGCTGCACTCGGCCGGCACCGGCCTTTCGGGCGGTCAGCAGCAGCGTCTGGTCATCGCCCGCGCCATCGCCGTGAACCCCGAAGTCATCCTGATGGACGAGCCCTGCTCGGCGCTGGACCCCATCGCCACGGCCAAGATCGAGGAACTGATCGACGAACTGCGCGAGCGGTTCTGCATCGTCATAGTCACCCACTCGATGGCCCAGGCGGCCCGGGTCTCGCAACGCACGGCCTTCTTCCACATGGGCCGACTGGTAGAGCACGGAAACACCGAGGAAATCTTCACCAATCCGCGCGAACGTCGCACCCTCGACTACATCACCGGACGGTTCGGATGAACCAGCACACGGTCAAGGCCTACGGCGACGAACTGAACCAGCTGACCGCCGAGGTCGCCCGGATGGGCGGTCTGGCCGAGGCCCAGGTCGCCGACGCCGTCGAATCAGTCGCCCGCCGCGACATCGCCCTGGCCCGCGCCGTCGTCGATCGTGACGTCAAGCTCGACGCCATGCATCGTGACATCGAGAAGAAGGCCATCCGCCTGATCGCCCTGCGTCAGCCGGTCGCCAGCGACCTGCGCAAGACCCTGTCGGCCATGAAGCTGGCCACCGATCTGGAACGCACCGGCGACCTGGCCAAAAACATCGCCAAACGCGCCCTGGCCGTGGCGGAAACTGAGCCGATGCAGCCCCTGACCCGTTCGATCGAGCGGATGGGCCGGCTGGTGTCGATGCGTCTGCGCGACGTGCTGGACGCCTATACCGCCTCCGAGATCGACCGGGCCCTGGCCGTCTGGACCTCGGACGACGAGGTGGACGAACACTACAACGCCCTGTTCCGCGAACTGCTGACCTACATGATGGGCGACCCGCGCACGATCAGCGCCTGCACCCACCTGCTGTTCATGGCCAAGAACCTTGAACGCATTGGCGACCACGCGACCAACATCGCCGAGACCATCCATTACGAGATCACCGGCGACGAGATGATCGGCGAACGTCCCCGCGGCGCGCCGGGCGCCTCGGATACGGAACTGGCCCACATCTCGCCCGAGGCCTGAGCCCCGGGCCTGCTGAACGACGACAGACGGAGAGACCGACGTGCAGCCCTATATTCTGGTCATGGAAGACGAGGACGCCCTGGCGACCCTGCTCCAGTACAATCTGGAGAAGGAAGGCTATGACGTCGTCGTCGCCGCTGACGGCGAGGAGGGCCTGGTCCAGGTCGACGAGCGCCAGCCCGACCTGATTCTGCTGGATTGGATGCTGCCCAAGGTGTCGGGCATCGAGGTTTGCCGCCGCCTGCGCGGCCGGGCCGAGACCCGCAACCTGCCGATCATCATGCTGACGGCGCGGGGCGAGGAAAGCGACCGGGTGAGGGGGCTCGATACGGGCGCCGACGACTATCTGACCAAACCCTTCTCAATGGTCGAGCTGATCGCCCGCATCCGCGCCGTGCTGCGCCGGATCCGCCCGGGTCTGGCCGATGACCGCGTCGGTCACGGCGACATCGTCATCGACCGCGTCGCCCACCGCGTCCGTCGCGACGGCAAGGAGGTCCATCTGGGCCCGACCGAGTTCCGCCTGCTGGACTATTTCATGCGCCACCCGGGCCGGGTGTTCAGCCGCGAACAGCTGCTGGACGCCGTCTGGGGCTCAGACGTCTATGTCGAGGCCCGCACCGTCGACGTCCACGTCGGCCGCCTGCGCAAGGCCCTCGACATCGGCGAGAGCGCCAACCCCATCCGCACCGTCCGCTCGGCCGGCTATTCGCTGGATCTGGAGGGGTAGTCGTCAGTTGGCGCCGAACTGGCGGCCGGCGTAGAGGATCCGGACGATCTGCACCTCGTCGTCCTTGAGGCGGTAAGCGATATCGACCCGCTCCTCAAACCCGATGACGCGGACCCCGTCAGCTGCATCGTCTCGATGTTGCCCTCTGTTCGGGAAGTTTCGTAGCCGGCTGACGAAGCGGACGATCCGCTGTTCGTAACTGTCCGCTATCCGGGGTCCGGCGTGTCGGGCGACCCAGTCGTGGATGTCATCGAGGTCGTCGAGGGCCTGAGGATCGTAGACGATCCGCCAGGTCTTCATTCAGCGGACTTGCGGGCTTCTCGCCGGGCTCTCAGCACCGTCAGAACCTGCTCCTCCGGAATGCCGGGGGTCTTCTCCCGATCCATACGGTCCAGCGTCGGCGCCACTTGTTCCCGGAGCCAGCGTTCGATTTCCGGATTGCTGCCGTCGTACCGCGAATGATCGAGATGGATCTCGAGGCTTTCCACGACGAGCGCATTTCCGCTCGCGTAGCCTGCCTCGGTGACCTGGGCGTCCAGACGCAGCGCGAGAGCCTCTGGAATCTCGATCATCATCTTTCGCATGGCGCTCATCCCGTCAGCATCTCACGAATCCGACGGCGCGACCAACCCCTCAGGCGACAAGGCGTAGACCGTCGAGCAGTACTCGCAGGTCACCCGGATCTTGCCGTCGTCCTCGATCATCCCCGTGCGTTCTTCCTCGGAGAAGGAGCTCAGGACGCCGACGATGCGGTCTTCGGAACAGCGGCACAGGGCCGACAGGGTCAGGGGCTGCTCCAGCCGCACGCCGTCCTCGTGGAACAGGCGGAACAGCAGGATTTCCGGCGTGATCGTGGGATCGATCAGCTCGTCGTCGCCCAGGGTCATGAACAGGGCGCGGGTGCGGTCCCAGACCTCCTCGGTCGAGCCGCGCGTTTCGTCGCCGGCGACCATCTGGATCATGGCCCCACCCGCGCGCCACTGCGTGCCGGCTTCGGTCGTCACCTCGCCTACGGCTAGCCGCACCTTGGTCGGGACCTGTTCGGATTGGGCGAAATAGTGCTCGGCGCACAGCGACAGGCTCTCGCCCTCGATGGGGGTAATGCCCTGGTGGCGGTCGAAGTCGGGGCCCTGGTCCAGGGTCATGATGAAGACGCCGTCGCCCAGCAGGGTCTTGGCGCCCGGCCGCGAGAAGCCGGTCGAGGCGATCGCGACTTCTTCCTCGTCGAATCGGCAATAGCCGCGCAGCGTGCCCGAGGTGTCATAGTCGGCGACGACATAGCGCACGGGTCCGTCGCCCTGCGCCTGAACGATCAGCCGGCCCTCGAACTTCAGGCTGGAGCCGACCAGCGCCGCCAGCGCGCAGGCCTCGCCCAGCAGGGCCGCGACAGGCTCCGGATAGTCGTGGGCCTTGATGATGGAATCGACGGCCTCGCCCAGACGCACCAGACGGCCGCGCACCGGCCAGCCCTCGATCTGGAAGGCGGCGGCCAGGTTGTCGGCGGCATAGGCGGGCGTGATGTCGGCAGGCGCGGAATGGGGCACGGTCGGGGGTCCCGGGATCGAATGTCTGGAAGCGCGTCAAGATAGGCGCCGCGACGGTCTATGGTAAGGGGCTTGGGACAGGCGGCGGGAACCGGGGACTCCGGCGGCCCGTTCCATCCACGGCCGTGGGGGCCGACCACAAAGGCGCGACATGTCCACCAGACCGACCCTGAAACCCCTGAACCAGCAGTCCATCGTCATCACCGGCGCCACCTCCGGCATCGGCCTGTCGACGGCGCGGCGGGCGGCCAGGGCAGGGGCCTGCGTCTTCATGATCGCGCGCGGACAGGACGACCTGCGCGCCCTGTGCGAGGAGCTTCAGGGTCAGGGCGCGCGCGTCGCCTTCGCCGTGGCCGACGTCGCCGACTACGACGCCCTGTCCGAAGCTGCGGACAAGTGCCGACGTCTGTTCGGCGGCTTCGACACCTGGATCAACAACGCCGGCGTCTCCATCATCGGCAGCGTTCTGGAAACGACGCTGGAGGACCAGCGGCGGCTGTTCGAAACCAACTACTGGGGCGTGGTCAACGGCTCGACCATCGCGGCGGAACACCTGCGCGGACGGCCGGGCGGCGGAGCGATCATCAATGTCGGCTCCACCCTGTCGGACGCCCCAGCCCCGATCCGCGGCGCCTATTCGGCCTCCAAACATGCGGTGAAGGGCTTCACCAACGCGCTGCGCATGGAGCTGCTGCAAGACAGGGCCCCGATCGCGCTCAGCCTGGTCAAGCCGGCGGCTGTGGACTCGCCCTACGACCGCCACGCCCGCAACCTGGCCGGCTATGCGGCCCAGAGCCCCCAGCCGGTCTATGCGACCCACGTCGTGGCCGACGCCATCCTGTGGTGCGCCACCCATCCGACGCGTGAGATCACCGTGGGCGGCGGGGGGCGACTGATCGCCGCGTTTTACTCAGCTTTGCCGGGGATCGCGGAACCACTTTTCGCCCGGTTCGCTCCTAGCCTGATGCGGGACAGGGGTTCCGCCTATGAGCCGTACGAGGATGGTCTTTACGACGCGTCCGACGACGGGCTCGATGAAGAGGTCTACTATCCGATGGTTCGACAGTTCAGCGTCCTGGCCGAGGCCCGCAAACATCCCGGCATCACCGTCGGCACCGTCGCCCTGGTGGCGACCGCAGCCTTGGCGACCCTTCTGCTGACCCAGCGCACCGGCCCCACCCGCTATCGCCAGCTGCGTGATCGCTTCGACCCACGCGGCTGGATCGACGCCGAGGCCCTGCGTCACCGGTTCGAGGACATCTCGCGCGGTCTGGCCGAGGGCGTCGAGGATCTGGGCCATCGCGCCGAGGAGTTCGGCGACGACACCCGCCATCAGGCCGGCAAGCTGTTCAAGCGCGGCCAGAAGGCCGTCTCGCCGTCGAAGCGGAAGAAGTACGCCAAGGCGGCGCGCGGCTACGCCGACGACGCCGGTCGGGCCGCTCGCCACTATGCGGATGTCGGCGGCCAGTACGCCAGGGACCACGCCCGCGAGGGCGGCGCCCTTCTGGCCGTGGCCACGATCGCGGCGGCCATCGGCGCGGCGGCGCTGGAAAGCCGTCGTCCGGACAGCCGCGTGCGTCGCATCGCGAAATTCTAGCCGCCGGCCCGTCGGGGGTCTTCGATCCCCGCGGGCGCGAGGGCTGAGCCTTACACATCCGCTCAAGACAAGCCTTGTCTTCCCAGAGGCTTGTCCGAAAATCGCCGTCGCCAACCGCCCCTGTTCGCTCCCACCCGTATAATGTCCGGTCGTAGCCGAGACGACGGATGAGGATGATTTTTGCGGAGGTGGCACGGTTTGGCACGGTTTGGCCGCATAAATTCGTGCCAAACCGCGCCAAATGGGCCGGAAGCCGTTGCCGTGCCCGGATTGGTCGCTAGAAGCACGGCCATGAGCACCGCGACGCCCACCTTCGTCTTCGATTTCGATTCCACCCTCGTCCGCATCGAGACGCTGGAGGCGCTTGCCGACATCGCTCTGGACGGCCATCCGAAGGCGGATGCGGTCCGGGCCGAGATCGCTCGCCTGACCGATCAGGCCATGGCTGGCGAGGTCGATTTCGGCGCAGCCCTGCGTCAGCGACTGGCGCTGCTGCCCCTGACCCGGGCGCATGTGCAGGCTCTGGCCGATCGCATCCTCGACGAGGGGACGTGGTCGGTGCGCCGCAACCTGCGCTTCTTCCACGACAACATCGGCAGGATCGTCATCATCTCCGGCGGCTTCCGCGAGATCATCGCGCCGGTGGCCGAACGTCTGGGCGTCTCGCCCGACCGGGTCCTGGCCAACGATCTGGTCTATGACGCCGAGGGGCGGGTGACGGGCGTCGACGACGCCAACCCCCTGTCGCACGAGAACGGCAAGCCGAAGGTGATCGAGGCGCTGAAGCTCGCCCGCCCGATCGTCATGGTCGGCGACGGCTGGAACGACGCCGAGGTCAAGCTGGCCGGCGCCGCCGACCGCTTCTACGCCTTCACCGAGATCCAGCGCCGCGACAAGGTCGTGGCCGTCGCCGACGCCGAGGCGTCTTCCATGGACGAACTGCTGCATGCCGAGGGCATGGCCGGCCGCTGGTCCTATCCGCGCGGTCGCATCAAGATGCTGCTGCTGGAGAACATCCACCCCGCCGCCGTCGAACGGCTGGAGGAGGAGGGCTATTCCGTCGAGACCCTGAAGGGCGCGCTGGACGAGGACGACCTGATCGCGAAGATCAAGGGCGTCCATGTGCTGGGCATCCGCTCCAAGACCAATGTGACGGAGCGCGTTCTGGCCGAGGCCGACCGGCTGCTGGCCATCGCCGCCTTCTGCATCGGCACCAACCAGATCGACCTCGACGCCGCCGCCGCCAAGGGCGTCGCCGTGTTCAATGCGCCCTATTCTAACACCCGCTCGGTCGTCGAACTGGCCATCGGCCTGACGATCACCCTGATGCGCGACGTGGCCGACAAGTCCGCCGCCATGCATCTGGGCAAGTGGAACAAGTCCGCCGACGGCTCGCGCGAGCTGCGCGGCAAGACCCTGGGCATCATCGGCTATGGCGCCATCGGTTCGCAGCTTTCGGTGCTGGCCGAGGCGCTGGGGATGCGGGTGGTCTTCCACGACCTTTCGGAGCGTCTCGCGCTGGGCAACGCCCGCCGGATGCGCTCGCTCGAGGCCCTGCTGGCCGAGGCCGACGTGGTCACCCTGCATGTCGACGGGCGCAAGGAGAACACCAACCTGATCGGCCCCGCCGAGTTCCAGCAGATGAAGCCGGGAGCCCTGTTCCTGAACCTGTCGCGTGGTCACGTCGTCAACATCGGCGCCCTGTCGCAGGCCATCCAGGGCGGCCGCATCGCCGGTGCGGCCCTGGATGTCTTCCCGGAAGAGCCCCGCACCAACGCCGACCCGTTTGAAAGCCCGCTGATGGGCCTGAAGAACGTCATCCTGACGCCCCACATCGGCGGCTCGACCGAGGAGGCGCAGGAGGCGATCGCCGAATTCGCCGCCGAACGGCTGCTGGGCTTTCTAAACCGGGGCGACACGACCTTCAGCGTCAACCTGCCCAATGTGCAACTGGCCGAGGTCTCGGGCGGGCACCGCATCCTGCACATCCACCGCAACCAGCCCGGCGTCATGGCCGAGCTGAACCGCGAACTGGCGGGAGCGGGCCTGAACATCCTGGGTCAGCACCTGAAGACGGACGAGCGTACGGGCTATGTCATCACCGACGTCGACAGCGACTACGATCCCGTCGCCCTGAAGGCTCTGAAGGCCGTTTCGGGGACCCTGCGCTTCCGGCTTCTCCACTAGGCGTTTCGACAAGCTTCCCCGGCGGCATCTTGCACTCCCGCGAAAGGAGAGCAGAGTGCGAAACAACGACCGCATACCGACGGTCGAGGGAGGAATATATGTCACGATTTCATCGCGGTGCAGCGATCGCTGCGCTGACCGCCGCTGCGACTCTCGGCACCGCCACCGCCGCCGGAGCCCAGGATTACAACCGACTGGTCGTCTTCGGCGACAGTCTGAGCGACAACGGCAACCTGTCGGTCGTCACCGGCGGCGCCGCGCCGTCGCCCGCGCAGGGCTTCGTCAACGGCCGGTTCTCGACCGGCCCCGTCTTCGTCGAGTTGCTGGGCTTCAACCTCGGCCGCTACGCCGCCGGGGCCCCGGTCACGGGCAGCATCGACTACGCTTTCGGCGGTTCGCGCACGGACGCCGTCGCCACGCCCGGCCCCGGCATGCGGACCCAGTTGCAGGCCTACCTCGGCGCTGGCGGCGTCTTCGGACAGCGCGACCTGGTCAGCATCCTCGGCGGCGCCAACAACATCTTCCAAGCCCTGCCGGCCGCGGGCGCCTCGGCCAGCCCGGTCGCGGCCATCGACCCGGTGGCCCGGGCGGCGGCCAACGACATCACCTTCATCACCAACGCCACGGCGGCTGCCGGGGCGGGGACCATCCTCGTCACCAACCTGCCCAAGCTCAGCCTGACGCCCCAGTTCCGCGGCACGGCGGCGGCCCCTCTGGCCGACTATGCGGTGACGACCTTCAACGGCGTCCTGCTGACGGGACTGCAGACCACGGCGGCGGCCCGGCCGGGCAGCAACATCATCATGATGGACCTGTTCAAGATCGGCGACACCATCGCGGCCAACCCGGCCCAGTTCGGCATCACCAACGTCACCACGGCCTGCAACACCACCACTCCGATGTGCAGCGACCCCGGCTATTTCTACACCGACGGCGTCCACCCGACGGCGCTGGGCCACCGGATCATCGCCCGTCTGGCCAACGACTACCTCTACTACGGCGACATCGGCTCGCAGAGCGCCCTGCAGGGCGAGACGGCCTATCGTCACCGCGAGGATGGTCTGGACGCCAGCACCGAGCGCTTCTCCGGGCGCGCGCCGTGGGAGGCCGGGACCGCCGTCACCGTCGCCGGCTCCTACGACAAGACCGACACCGACGCCCGCGGCGACCTGCCCAAGGCGGAGTCGGAAGGCTGGGGCGCACGCATCGGTCTGGAAAGCGGCACGGACACGTGGCGCGCCGGTCTGGCCGGTCACGCCCGGGTCTCGGACGTCGACGTCGGCACCATGAGCTTCCAGCTGCAGAGCCTGGGGCTGGACGCCTATGCCGGCTGGCGGTCGGGTCCCATGTTCGTCACCGGAGCCGTCGGCTTCGCCAATGACGACTTCCGGGATCTGGAGCGTCTGACCTCGGTCGCCCCCATCGTCCATACGGGCGACACGGGCGGCACGAGCTTCGGCGGGCGTCTGCAGGCCGGCTACTGGTTCGACATGGGCGGCTTCGCCCTGTCGCCCCGCGTCGCCGTGGCCCACGTCTCCAGCGACATCGACGGCTATACCGAACAGGGCGTCGCGGCCCAGTATCGCTATCTGGACCGCACGGTCGAGGCCACAACGGCCGAGATCGCCCTGCGAGCCGAGGGCGACCTGGGCGGCTTCGGCGTCTTCGTCGAGGGCGGCTACCGCGACAACCTGGACGACGGGTCCGACCCCGTCCGTGTCGGCATCGACAACAACCCGGCGCAGGTCCTGTCGGTCAATGTCGAGGATCCGTTCGGCGCCCAGGTCATGGCCTCGGCCGGCGTGACCGGAAAATGGGGGCCGGTCGACATCGACGTCGGCTACCGCGGCCGCTTCGGCGACCATGCCGACAGCCACATGGGCGGGATCACCCTGACCCTCGTCCTGCCCTAGGACCCAAGACGCACCCCGGGAGCCGCGCGGTTCCCGGGGTGCGACGTCCTGTCGCCGTCGGCGCCCCAAAGTCGCCCAACGGAGTCATAAAAGGACGGCTCCCCGGTCATCGCCGCTGACGTCCTTACGCCTGAGGATGCTGGCGAGGCCGTTCCCCGCTCGATGCAGCGACGCCGGAGCCGACGACCCCATGCGCCGACTTGTGCCGCCCGCGCGGCGTTTCCTGATCCATTTCGGCCAGAGCGCCGGCCTCGCCGCCATCGCCGTTCTGGCCATGGCCGCCGCCCCGATGGGGACTGTGGTCGAGGCCCCGCCCGAACCCGGCTCCATGCCCGCCGCCCCGCCCGTCACCGCGGTGGCCGAGCCCGCCGGCCCCATGACCCGCCAGATGACCTTCGTCGAGCCGGTGCGCGGCTACGCCATCAATTCGAAGTTCGGGATGCGCCGTCTGGGCGGCGAGCCCGGCGTACGCCTGCACAAGGGCGTCGACATCGCCGCGCCAAAGGGCACGGGCGTCTACGCCGCCGCCGAGGGCCAAGTCGTCCGCATCGGCTATGACGCCGGCGGCTATGGCAATTTCATCGAGATGCGCCACCCCAACGGCATGACGACCCTGTACGGCCACCTCAGCCGCGTGGACGTGGGCAGCGGCGACCGTATCGCGCCCAACGCCCGTATCGGCCTGGTCGGGTCGACCGGCTATTCCACCGGCCCCCACCTTCATTTCGAGGTTCGCCGCGAGGGCGCCCAGGTCAACCCGGCCAAGGTCATCGGCCGGACCTTCCAGATCAAGGTTCGTCCGGACGTTTAGAATCGGTTTGTCCCGCCGCCCGGCTTTGCTACCTCTGGGGCGTAACGGCGGAGGGACGGACATGACGGCGGCGTTGACGCTGGAGGCCCTGAGCAAGCGCTACGGCGACTTCCAGGCGGTCCGGGATCTGAGCTTCCAGGTCGAACAGGGCACGATCTGCGGCTTCCTCGGCCCCAACGGCGCGGGCAAGACCTCGACCATCCGCATGATCCTGGGGCTGCAGTCGGCGACGTCAGGCCAGATAGACATCCTGGGTGCCGACGACGGACGCAAGGTCCGCGACCGGATCGGTTTTCTCCCCGAGGAGCGCGGCCTCTACAAGAAGATGACCCCGGTCGACGCCATCGCCTTCTTCGGCTCGCTGAAGGGCGTGCCGACGGGGGAGGGCCGCCGCCGCGCCCGCGAGATGCTGGACACCCAGGGGCTGGGCGAATCGAAGTCCAAGAAGATGAAGGACCTGTCCAAGGGCATGGCCCAGAAGGTCCAGTTGATCGCCTCGGTCGTGCACCGGCCGGAGTTCGTGATCCTCGACGAACCCTTCTCGGGCCTCGATCCCGTCAACCAGCAGGGGCTTGAGGCGGTGATCCGGGGACTGGCCGCGAACGGCGCCACGGTCCTGTTCTCGACCCATGTGATGCAGCACGCCGAGCGGCTGTGCGACAAGGTCGTCCTGCTGGCCCGGGGCCGCAAGGCGTTCGAGGGCACGGTGACCGAGGCCCGGGCAACCTCGCCCCGCTTCCTCGAGCTGGAAGGCGTCATCGATGCGGAGGCGGTGGCGAAACTGCCCGGCGTGACGGGCGTCGAGGTCGCGGCCGAGGCCGATGGCGTGCGCACCCTGAAGGCGGCGCTGGGGCCGCGCGCCGGCGGACAGGAGGCGCTGAAGGCGGCGTTCCTCGGCGGGCTGGACGTCCGTCGGTTCGACCTGCGCGAACCCAGTCTGCACGACGCCTTCATCGCCCTGACCGGCGACCATCCCGATACGGACCAGACGGCGACGCGAGCCGCCGATGCGGAGGCCGCGCGATGAACCGGGTCCTGCTGATCGCCCGCCGGGAATACCTGGCCTACGCCCGCACCGTCGGCTTCTGGCTGTCCTTGCTTGCCTTCCCGCTGTTCGCGGTTCTGGGCGGGGGCTTCAGCGTCCTGGTCCGCCATGCCGAGCCGGTGCGGTCCATAGCGCTGATTCAGGAGGCCGGGGCGGGTCCCGCCGCAGGGTCGCTCGCGGCCATCGTGCGCGAGTCCATCGCCGCCGAGCAGGCGCGGGGCGACGTCTCCGCCCTGAGACGGGCTGCGATCCCCGAGGCGGGTGTCGCAGCAGGCGATCGCGTGCGCAAGGTCGCCGAGGCCGAAGGCTATGACGCCGGTCTGGCCGCCCTGAAGACGGAGGCGCCCCACGCCGGCGCGGGCTTCAAGCGGCCGAAACAGGCGCTGCGCGTCGTGGCGGCGCCGCCCGCGATCGCCTCGGCGCCCGCCGGCCCCGCGCGTGACGACGTCATTCGCCGCTACCTGACAGACAAGACCCCCGTGGAAGGCGCGCCCCTCAGCGGGGTCGTGATCCTGAGCGAGCGGGGTGGGGAGCCCGCCGCCCGGCTGTGGCTGGCCCGCGCCTCGGACGCCCGGGTCGAGGATGCGATCCGTGACGCGCTCAGCGACGCCAACCGGCGCGCCGTCTTCAGCGCGGCGGGTATCGACCCGCAGGTCGTGGCCGCGACCGACGCGTGGCGGCCGGATGTTTCGGTCTTCTCGCCCCGATCCGCGACCGGCGGAGAGGTGTCGTTCCGTGACCGGCTGCCCGGCGCGATCGGCTTCGCCTTCGGTTTCCTGCTCTGGTCCCTGATCATAACGGGGGCCTCGATCCTGCTGAACAGCGTGATGGAGGAGAAGGCCAACAAGATCCTCGAGGTCCTGCTGTCCTCGGCCTCCGCGACCGAGCTTCTCACCGGCAAGGTGCTGGGGGTGGCTATGCTGACCCTGTCGGTGCTAGTCGTCTGGGCCGTCCTGGGCGGAGTGGGTCTGGCGACGGGCCTGCCCGACATGGCGCGCGACGTGGCGTCCGTGCTGCTGAGCGGCGGGCTGCTGGTCTACTTCCTGCTCTACATGATCGGCGGCTATTTGATGTACGCGGTCCTGTTCGCCGCGATCGGGGCCTTCTGCGAGACGCCGCGCGACGCCCAGACCCTGATGGGGCCGATCATGATGGTGCTGGTGGTGCCCATCCTGGTCATGCAGATGGCGCTTCAGAATCCCGATGCGCCGGTGGTCCGGATCCTGTCGTGGATCCCCTTCTTTACGCCCTTCCTGATGAGCGCACGGGTGCCCAGCGACCCGCCGATGACCGAGATCATCGGCACCCTGTTCGGCATGTTCGCCACGGCCCTGCTGATGGTCTGGCTGGCCGGACGGGCCTTCCGCGCCGGCGCCCTGTCGGACGTGAAGCTGAGTTGGAAAGCCTTCGCCCGCGCGATCCGGGGCGGAGGAGAGTAGGGGGGCATTCCGCTCATCCCGGCGAATGCCGGGACCCAGATGCATACGCCCTGATTGAAGGCCAGACCGTCGTCGACTTGAGCCAGCCGCGTCCCTGATCTGGCTCCCGGCATTCGCCGGGATGCGCGGAGGCAGGGTCCTGGAAGCCGATCCCAAGAAAAAGGCCGCTCCGGTTTCCCGGAGCGGCCTTTCGAATCTTGTCTGGAGCGGTTCGCTCAGGAGCGGTTGCCGCCGGCAGCGCCCGGACCCGGCACGCGGGGCTTCGGAGGCGGCAGCAGGCCTTCGCGTTGCATGCGCTTGCGGGCCAGCTTGCGAGCGCGACGGATCGCCTCGGCCTTCTGGCGGGCGCGCTTCTCCGAGGGCTTCTCGTAGTGCACGTGGCGCTTCATTTCACGGAAGCTGCCTTCGCGTTGCATCTTCTTCTTGAGGGCTTTGAGCGCTTGATCGACGTTATTATCGCGAACGAAAATCTGTACCAGGTTGAACTCTCCTTTGGCCGCCCGCCGCGTCCTGTGAGGGAGACGGGCAGACAAATAAAATAGCGGCCCGGGGACGACGGCCCACCGAGCGAAGGCGGGCGAATACACCAACCGCCGTACGGTGTCCAGATCGTCGCGCCAGTCTTTCAGCGTCGCCGCCATCGCGCAAAGGCTGCTAAAGTCCGGCGGACGTGAACTGCCAATCGCACACTGCAGAGGCCGCCGAGAGCGCAATGACCGCCGAAATCCTGCCAAACGACGTGACCGAAGGCGACTGGGGCGACCGGACGGAGCAGGCGGTGCTGGACGCCGCGATCCAGCGTGCGCCGGCCTTGGGCTGGAATGGGCGTCTGGTGCGGGCCGCCTGTGAGGCCAGCGGCCTGTCGCAGGGGGATGAGGAACTGCTGTTGCCCAACGGCGCGCGGGACCTGGCCGCCCTGCTGTCGCGCCGTCATGACGCCCGGGCGCTGGAAATCCTGACTGCGACCCCGGCGACGACTCTGAAGATGCGCCAGCGAATCGCGGCGGCCGTCTCGGCCCGGATGGAGGCGGGGGCCGCTGATCTGGAGGCCACGAAGCGATGCGCCGCCTTCCTGGCCCTGCCGACCAACGCCGATCTGGGGCTGTCGCTGGCGTGGGAAAGCGCCGACGTCCTGTGGCGCTGGGCCGGGGACACGGCGACCGACTGGAACCACTATTCCAAACGGGTGATCCTCTCGGGCATCCTGATCCCGGCGCTGACCATGCGCTGGTTCGACGGCCGAGAAGCGGCGGAGGCCTTCGTCGCCCGCCGGATCGAGAACGTCATGGCCTTCGAGACCTGGAAGGCGGGCAAGGATTTCGAGGCGCCGTTGAAGCGGATGACGGATGTGTTGAGCCGGCTGCGGTACGGGGCGCGCTGACACTGTCCGCCTGTCAGCCGCTCATCCCGGCGAAGGCCGGGATCCAGATACAGCCGCCCTGTTTGACGGCCAGACCGGATCACTCATCACTCGCCTGCCGGATCTCTGATCTGGATCCCGGCCTTCGCCGGGATGAGCGGTAGTTGGACAGCAGTGCGCGGAGTCTAAAGCTTCGACACCCGGTTCACGTGCGCCATCTTGCGGCCGGGGCGGGCGTCGGTCTTGCCGTAGAGGTGCAGACGGGCGTCGGGTTCGGCGGCCAGCGAGGACCACTGGTCGACGGCGTCGCCCAGCAGATTGGTCATCTCCACGCGGGCATGGGCGGCGGTCGGCCCGAGCGGCCAGCCGGCGACGGCGCGGATATGCTGTTCGAACTGGTCGCAGACGCAGCCGTCCTGGGTCCAGTGGCCGGTGTTGTGGACGCGCGGCGCGATCTCATTGACCAGCAGGACACCCTTTCCAAGGTCGAACAACTCGACTCCCATGACCCCGACATAGTCGAGGCCGTCGAGGATGGCCTCGGCGATCTCGCGGGCGCGGGCGGTGGTCTTCGCGTCGACCCTGGCGGGCGCGCGGGTGGTGCTGAGGACTCCGTCGGCGTGGTGGTTTTCGCCCAGCGGGTAGACGGCAACCTGGCCGTCACGACCGCGCGCGGCGATGACCGACAGCTCGCGCTTGAAGGCGGCCCTGGCCTCGAGAATGGCGGGGCGTCCGCCGATGGCGGCGAAGGCTTCGGCGGCGTCGGCGGCGTCGCGGATCCAGATCTGGCCCTTGCCGTCGTAGCCGTCGCGACGGGTCTTCAGCAGGGAGGGGACGCCCAGCCGTTCGATGCCGGCGATCAGGTCATCGATCGTATCGACGGGGGCGAAGTCGACCGTCGTGGCGCCGACGACGTTCAAGAAGGTCTTCTCGTCGACCCGGTCCTGGGCGGTCGAAAGCGCGGTCGGACCGGGGGCCACCAAGGCGCCGCCGCCGGCGAGTTGCTCGGCCGAGGCGGACGGCACGTTCTCGAACTCGAAGGTGACCACGTCGCAGACCCGGCCCAGCACCGTCAGGGCGGTGGGGTCGTCATAGGCGGCGACGATCTGGCCGCGCGAGACGCGACCGGCCGGGCTGTTTTCTTCCGGATCGAGGATGACCACGTCGAAGCCCAGGCGCGAGGCGGCCTGCGACAGCATCCGGCCCAGCTGGCCGCCGCCCAGGATGCCGATGGTCGAACCGGGGGGCAGGGGCAGTTCCGACACTCAGTCCTCGACCGTCTCGGCGACCGCGTCGGTCAGGGACTGGCGATAGGCCGCTAGCCGGCCGGCCAGGGCGTCGTCGGACAGGGCAAGGATCTGGGCGGCCAGAATGCCGGCGTTCTTCGCGCCCGCCTCGCCGATGGCCAAGGTGGCGACAGGGACGCCGCCGGGCATCTGGACGATCGACAGCAGCGAATCGAGGCCGCTGAGCGCCTTCGACTGGACGGGCACGCCCAGCACCGGAAGTTCGGTCATCGAGGCGGCCATGCCGGGCAGGTGGGCCGCGCCGCCCGCACCGGCGATGATCAGCTTGAAGCCCGCCGCCTTGGCGCCCGTGGCCACGTCGTACAGGCGTTTGGGAGTCCGGTGCGCGGAGACGACCTTGGCTTCCCAGCCCACGCCGAGGGCGTCCAGCGCGTCGGCGGCGTGTTTCATCGTCGGCCAGTCGGACCGGCTGCCCATGATGATCGCCACCGGGGGAGTCGAAGTCGCCATAACAACGGGTTCTCGCGCGGAAAGCGGCCCGTTACAGCACGCGCGTTGCGCCCGCAACCAAGGGCGCTAGCATTGCAGTCCTGCGGCGCCATGTGAGTCGCCGCCTCCCGGAGTTTCGCCGACCGTGACCGACGCGGCCGACCTTGACCTGACCGCCGAGATCGAGCGCCTGCGCGCCGAGGTCGAGGCCTTGCGTCTGCGCGCGGAGGCGGCGGAGGCGGCGGCCGATCACGACGTCCTGACGCCTGCCCTGAACCGGCGCGGCTTCGTCGCGGCGGTGAACCGGACCATGGCGTACTGCACCCGCTACGAGGCGCCGGCGGTGCTGCTGTATCTGGATCTGGACGGGTTCAAGGGCGTCAACGACAGCCTGGGCCATGCGGCGGGAGATGCGGCTCTGGTGCGGGTGGCCGAGCTGTTGCTGGCCAACTCGCGCGAGTCGGATGCGGTGGGGCGGCTGGGCGGCGACGAGTTCGGCCTGCTGATGCTGAACGCCGGCATCGAGGAAGGCCGTGACAAGGCCAGGCGGCTGGCCGCCTCGCTGGAGGCCGACGGTTTCGTCTGGAACGGCGAGAAGGCGGAGCTGGGCGGCTCGTTCGGCGTGCGCGTCTGGGCCGAGCAGGCCGACGCGGAAACCTGGCTGGCCGAGGCCGATGCCGCGATGTGGGTCAGGAAACGGTCGCGCTGACGGCCCATTTCGCGCGTTGAAGGCATGATCGTGCGTCGCTTGACCTTGTGGGGTCGGACGACCAGCTTCCGCACTACCCCTTCAGGAGTTCTCCATGCCGCTGTCTGAAACCCCGACCCTCAGCAAGCCCTCGGGCTCCCTGCTGGACCTGATCGGCAAGACGCCGATGGTCGAGGTGACGCGGATCGACACCGGCCCCTGCCGCCTGTTCCTGAAGCTGGAGGCGCAAAACCCCGGCGGCTCGATCAAGGACCGGATCGCCCTGTCGATGATCGAGGCGGCCGAACAGGAAGGCTGGCTCAAGCCCGGCGGCACGATCGTCGAGGCGACGGCGGGCAACACCGGTCTGGCCCTGACGCTGGTCGGGCAGAACAAGGGCTACAAGGTCCTGCTGGTCATTCCCGACAAGATGTCCAAGGAGAAGATCCAGCATCTGCGGGCCATGGGAGCCGACGTGCGGCTGACCCGCTCCGACGTCCCGCACGGGCACCCCGACTACTACACCGACATGGCCGAGCGGCTGGCCCAGCAGATCCCCGGCGGCTACTACGTCAACCAGTTCGCCAACGAGGCCAACTCGGCCGCTCACGTGAAGACCACGGGTCCCGAGATCTGGGCGCAGCTGGACGGGGACATCGACGCCTTCGTCGCCGGCATCGGCTCGGGCGGCACGATCACGGGGACGGCCCAGTTCCTGAAGTCGGTTGGGTCGAAGGCCGAGATCATTCTGGCCGACCCGGTTGGCTCGACGCTGGCGGGGATCGTCAACGAGGGCGTTCCGGGGCCGGAAGGGTCCTACACCGTCGAGGGCATCGGCCAGAACTTCGTGCCGGACACCGCCGACATGAGCCTGATCGACAAGGCCTATTCGATCCCCGACGCCGAGGCCATCGCCACGGTGCGCGACCTGCTGCTCAAGGAAGGCATTCTGGCCGGGTCGTCGTCGGGCACGCTGATCGCCGCCGCGCTGCGCTGGTGCCGCGAGCAGACCGAACCGAAGCGGGTCGTGACCTTCGTCTGCGACACCGGGGCTAAATATCTGTCCAAGGTCTATAACGACGCCTGGCTGGCGGATCAGGGGCTTGGCGACGAGCCCATGCACGGCAACCTGTCCGACCTGATCACCCGCAAATACGCCAATGGCGACGTGGTCGTCGCCGGACCGGACGACAGTCTGGACAGCGCCTTCAAGCGGATGCGCGCCAACGACGTGTCGCAGTTGCCGGTCATCCAGGACGGCCGTCTGGTCGGGATTCTGGACGAGAGCGACATCGTCCACATCATGAACACCGACGAGATCACCCGTCAGGCGCGGTTCGCCAAGCCGGTGTCGTCGGCCATGACCCGCGACCTGGACACGGTTCAGGTGACCGAGCCGCTGGACGCCCTGATCCCCCTGTTCGACCGCGACCGGGTGGCCATCGTGCTGGACGGCGAGACCTTCGTCGGCCTGATCGCCCGCGTCGACCTGATCAACCACCTGAGCCTGAACCGCTGATGGCCGACCTCAAGAACAGCCAGGGGTTCTCGACCCGCGCGATCCACGCCGGCCAGAAGCCCGACCCGACGACCGGGGCGGTGATGACGCCGATCTATGCGACCTCGACCTACGCCCAGGAAAGCCCGGGCGTGAACAAGGGGTATGAGTATGCGCGCGGCAAGAATCCGACGCGCGAGGCGTTCGAGGCTTGCGTCGCCGACCTCGAGGGCGGCGTTCAGGCGTTCGGCTTTGCCTCCGGGATGGCGGCGACGTCGACGGCGCTGGAGCTGCTGGACGCGGGATCGCACATCGTCACCGGCGACGACCTGTACGGCGGCTCGTGGCGGCTGTTCGAGCGGGTGCGCAGGCGATCGATGGGTCTGGACTTCGCCTATGTCGATCTGAGCGATCTCGCGGCGGTCGAGGCGGCGATCACGCCGAAGACGAAGATGCTGTGGGTCGAGACGCCGACCAATCCGATGATGAAGATCGCCGACATCGCGGCCCTGTCGAAGATCGCGAAGGCAAACGGCCTTCTGTTGATCGTCGACAACACCTTCGCCACGCCGTTCTGCCAGCAGCCCATCAACCTCGGCGCCGATGTCGTCATGCATTCGGCGACCAAATACCTGAACGGCCATTCGGACATCATCGGCGGGGTGCTGATCGCGGCTAACGAAGAGATCGGCAAGGAAATCAAATTCCTGCAGAACTCGGTCGGCGGGGTCATGGGGCCGTTCGACGCGTTTCTGGCCAACCGGGGTCTGAAGACCCTGGGCCTGCGGATGAAGGCTCACTGCGAGAACGCCCTGACGATCGCGCGCTGGCTGGAAGATCGTCAGGCGAAGGCTGGCGGCGGAGTCGCCAAGGTCATCTATCCCGGCCTGATCACCCATCCGCAGCACGAACTGGCGGCGCGCCAGATGCATGGGTTCGGCGGGATGGTGTCAGTGGTCATCGACGGCGATCTGAAGCGGACGAAACGGGTGCTGGAGAGCTTCCGCGTCTTCACCCTGGCGGAGTCGCTGGGCGGGGTTGAAAGTCTGGTCAACCATCCGGCCATCATGACCCACGCCAGCGTGCCGAAAGAGGTCCGTGAGGCGGGGGGCGTGACCGACAGCCTGATACGCCTGTCCGTCGGGGTGGAGGACGTCGAGGACCTGATCGCGGATCTGGATCAGGCGCTGTCCGCCTAGGGTACGACCGTCCAGCCCTCGTCGGGTCGGACCCACAGGACGGTCGCGGTGAGTTCGGGGCGGGCGACGCCGTCGATGTCGACCGTGGCGGTCAGCGTGCCGTCGGGTTTGACGGCATAGGACGAGCACAGGCTGCCGCTGGAGCGCATATAGTCGGGCAGGGAGGCCACGATCTGGCTGCGGGCGACGGCCAGGGTCCCGGCGTCCAGGGGCTGGCCCGCCACCTCGATGCGTTCGATCATCTCCTCGCGCAGGCCGCCTTCGGCGCATTCCTGGTCGCCGCGAACGACGACGGGGCCCCGGGCGAACATGACGATCGGCGGCTCTTCAGAGATGCGGGTCTGGCCGAGGTTGACGATCGATCCATCCGTCGCGAACTCATAGGAACCGATGGCGCGGCACAGTTTTTTGGCCGGCTGGGGGTCGTAGCACTGGACCTGACCCTGACGGGCCGGGGCGAGGGGGTCGGCGAGCGCCGCGGCGGCGAGCAGCAGGGACGTAATCAGCATGGGAGGCTCCTTTGCCGAGCCGATGCTAGATCGGTCGCGCCTAGAAGGACAGGGCCACGGCCGCGACCAGAGCGCCTGCATACTGTTCACCTGGAACCCCGGCGTCGGTGTCGTACCAGCGCAGGTCGAGATCGAGGTTGGGGCGGGCCGCAAAGGTCACGCCGGCGTTCCAGCCGGTGTAATCGACGCTGTTATCCTGTTCCCGCCGTCCGACGGCGACCGTGCCTTCCAGCCTGTCCGTGAAGTCCCAGCCGAGGCGACCCTCGATCCAGGTCCAGTCGCGGACGCTGCCCGTACCGTCCGGCGAATGCTGGAGCTGAAGGCGCGCGCTGGCCGGGCCGATGGAGCGGCTGAGGTTGGCGGTGAACTCCCAGGCCTCATTGTCTGTGCCCGGATCGGCGTCGACCTGCTGCTTGTATGCGACCTTCAGGTCGAGGTCGAAGCCGGCTATTTCGGGTCGGACGCCGGCGTAGGCCTGCAACTCCAGCTTCGATCCGGTCGCGCTGTCGATCGTCTCGAAGCCCGGGGCGGCGTAGAAGAAGCCGTCGGCGCTTTCCCAATCGGCCGCGCCGTAAACGTATGGATTTCCATCGGATTTCGACGCGTCCTTCGAGCGGTTGTCCGTGGCGGCGCCAAGGCTGAAGGTCCAGGGGCTGTCCTCGGCCGAGGCAGGCAGGGCGACCGCCGTCGTCAACAGGACCAGGCAGGCGGAAAGCAGTTTGACCATACGGCCGGTATCTAGCCGACGATGGCCTTTCTGGCGAATTGATCCGTAGCCTGCGTATATTCGTCGCGGAGCCGGGCGACCAGTTCGGCGGCGGGGATGACGTCGTGGATCGTGCCGGCGCCCTGACCGGCGGACCATACGGTCTTCCAGGCCTTGGCCTCGTCGCCCATGTCCAGCTTGTGCTCGGGCAGGTGTTTCGGGTCGATGCCGTTGGCCTGAAGCGACTTGGTCATGAAGTTGGCTGGGATGCCCGAGACGGCGGGCGTGTGGACGATGTCGGTGGCGCCGGAGTCGATGATCATCGCCTTGTATGCCGGATCGGCCATGGCCTCGGTCGTGTTGATGAACCGGGTGCCCATATAGGCGAAGTCGGCGCCCAGCATGAGGGCGGCGGCCACGTCCTGACCGTTCGAGATGCAGCCCGACAGGATGATGGTCCCGTCGAAGAATTCGCGCACCTCATTGACCAGGGCGAAGGGGTTGATGATGCCCGCGTGACCGCCCGCGCCGTTGGCGACCAGGATCAGGCCGTCGACACCGGCCTCGGCGGCCTTGCGGGCGTGGCGGACGTTGGCGATGTCATGGAAGACCTGACCGCCGTAGCCGTGAACCGCCTCGACCACGTCGCGGACAGCGCCGAGCGAGGTGATGATCAGGGGCACTTCGTGCTCGACCGAGACCATCATGTCCGCCATCAGCCGGGGGTTGGTCGGGTGGACGATGTGGTTGACGCCGAAGGCGGCGGCGTCCGGGTTCAGGCGCGACTTGATCTCGACCAGCCAGTCCCGATAGCCGTCGGTGGTGCGGGCGTTCAGTGAGGGGAAGGTGCCGATCACGCCCGCGTTGCAACATTCGACCACGAGATCCGGTCCGGAGACCAGGAACATCGGGGCCTCGATCACCGGCAGCTTCAGGCCTTTTTGCAGGGAAGCGGGAATGGCCATGGACGTCTCCTCAGTCTTGTTTCGCTACGCATAGCGGGGGGACCTTAGGGAAGGCAATCCGTGATCCTCCCCCGCTAGGGAGGTGGCGCGACGCGGCTTCGCGTCGCGACGGAGGGGGCGATCCGGACGCGGCGTGCGCGGCCAGCCCCCTCCACCCCAGCACAAGCGCGCTGCGGCCCCCCTCCCCCAAGGAGGGAGGATTATGGTAGGTCGCGGTCATGACCACAGACACCTCCGGCCTGCATCAGCTCGGCCAGCAAACCGCGCAGCCGACCAGTCCCGAAACCGCCGTCCTGGAGCGGGTGCCGAACCCGCATCCCGACGCGCTCTATCTGGCGCGGTTCACCGTGCCGGAGTTCACCTCGCTGTGCCCCGTCACGGGGCAGCCGGACTTCGCCCATATCGTCATCGACTATGCGCCGGGCGACTGGCTGGTCGAGTCCAAGAGTCTGAAGCTCTACATGACCAGTTTCCGCAACCACGGCGCCTTCCACGAGGATTGCACGGTCGCCATCGGCCTGAAGCTGGCGGACCTGCTGAAGCCGAAATGGCTGAGGATTGGGGGCTACTGGTATCCGCGCGGCGGCATACCCATCGACGTCTTCTGGCAAACAGGCGCGGCGCCCGAGGGTCTCTGGCTGCCGGATCAGGGCGTACCGACCTATCGCGGGCGGGGGTAAACGCCTTCGTCAACCCGGGCGCACATGTCGCGTCCGGGATGACGAAAGACGAGGGCGGGCTCAGCCCCAGGCGGCGCCCGCCGTCGGCTCCGGGGCGAATTCGAAGTCGCCGTCGGTGCTGAGGGACAGGTCGCGCCAAACGTCGAGTTCGGCCTGAAGGCTGGTGATCTTGCCCTGGACCAGACCGACGCCGTCCGTGCCGGCGGCCCAGCGGACGGGCTGTTGCGGCGCGTTGACGAGGGTGATCAGGGCGAGGCCCAGCTTGTCCGGGTCGCCCGCCTGATTGCGGCTGCGAGCATCGTAGAAGGCCTTCAGATCAGCGGAGGCCTGGGCGTAGTCGGCGATCGGGTTGGTGCCATGCTTGACCGAGGTCGGTTCGAGGAAGTCGGTGCGGAAGAAGCCCGGCTCGACGATGGTGACCTGGATGCCGAAGGCGGCGACTTCCTGCGCCAGCGATTCCGAAAAGCCCTCGACCGCGAATTTCGAGGCGCAGTACAGGGTTCCGCTGGCTCCGCCGACAATGCCGCCGATGGAGGAGACGTTGAAGATGCGGCCCGACCGCTGGCGGCGCATGGCCGGCAGGACGGCGCGGGTGACCGACATCAGGCCGAAGACATTGGTGTCGTACTGGGCCTGAACATCCTCGGGCGTCGATTCCTCAAACAGACCGAGGTGGCCGTAGCCGGCGTTGTTCACCAGCACGTCGATGCGGCCGAAGCGGGCGAGGGCGGCGTCGATGGCGGGCTGGGCGGCCGACAGGTCCGAGACGTCGAGGGCGACGGACAGGACCCGGTCGGAGTCCTCGCCGACGACCTTGATCAGGGCGTCGCGGTTGCGGCCGGCGACGACGACATTGTCGCCGGCGTTGAGGACGGCACGGGCGATGGCGGCGCCGAGACCGCGGGCTGCGCCGGTGATGAACCATGTGCGGGGGGTGGACGTGGTCATGGAGACCTCCTGTGATCGGGACGGCCGCTTATGGCCGCTGACCGGCGGCATGGCGTAGACCGAAGGCGCCGGTTTCTTGCACGATCCTGCCAGTGGATCGGCGCCGCTTGTGTGTGGAGCTCTGCAAGCGTTCAATGTCATCATGAGCCGATTGCACGAACTCGCCACGCAGGTGCGCCGACATCTGGGCCCCGGACCGCATGAGTCGACGGTGCTGGTCACCCATCCCGGGCTGACG
>Ga0247812_10000544_pt1 | contig 23319 bp, 22 predicted proteins | sample UWRJL149409B1_FD_178011 | JGI IMG/M metagenome (GOLD analysis project Ga0247812, IMG submission 178011) | Plant litter microbial communities from Arlington Agricultural Research Station in Wisconsin, United States - UWRJ-L149-409B-1 | ecosystem: Environmental > Terrestrial > Plant litter >...
CCATTCTTCAATTGGAACAACTTTATCGATTTCCAGTTTTTGTTTTCCGTCAACAGAAAGCAACACACCTTGAAAATGAAGCGTATCCTCATCTTCATTATAACGAACCAAAGAACCTATTGGTGCCGTACAGCCGCCTTCCAGCGTTCTTAAAAACTGACGTTCAATATACGTACAGATTTCCGTTTCGATATGATTTAATTGCGAAAGTGCGTCTAATGTATAATTGTCATTTTCCATCCCTACCACTAGCATGGCGCCTTGAGCAGGAGCAGGAATCATCCAGTCTAAATTGATGAAATTTTCCGGTTTGATGTTAATGCGCTCCAAACCTGCAGCGGCAAAAACAGCTCCGTCCCAATTGTTATCCTGTAATTTCTGCATGCGTGTATTTACGTTTCCTCGTAAATCCACTACCGTATTATTGGGATATTTATTAAGCCATAATGCCTGGCGACGCAAGCTTCCGGTTGCAATTGTGCTTGGATTGGCAAAATCAGGATTTCCTTTATGAACTAAAATGTCCAGAACATTTGCTCTTTCCAAAACAGCCGCCTGAACAATACCTTTTGGTAAAGCTGTCGGGACATCTTTCATGGAGTGAACGGCAATATCAATGTTACCATTAATCATTGCGATGTCTAAGGTTTTTGTGAAAATTCCGGTAATTCCGAGTTCGTAAAGAGGTTTGTCGAGAATAATATCTCCTTGTGATTTTACGGCAATAATCGAAGTTTTATAACCTAAATCGTTTAATTTTTTTTCAACAGTATGCGCTTGCCAAAGTGCCAGTTCGCTGTCGCGAGTTCCTATTCTAATAACTTTTTCAGCCATATTTTTTTAATCCCGGAAATAAGGAACAGTATTTATAAACTTTATTATGATAAATTGATTTTGTATTTTTCTTCGACTGGTGAAGGACTTTTTGGTGCAAGCTGCCCAATTTGAAATACTTTTTCAATAAACTCAATACTTTCGTCTACAGAAGTGTTTTCATCTTTTAAGTGGGTCGCAAAGTGATTGGTGATTTTTTGAATAATCCTGGAGCTGATCAAATCAGCCTGCTCTTCATGAAAATTAACAGTTTTCTTTCTTTGAAAAGCCAGTTCGCTCGCTACAAGATCGTTTAGTTTCGCTTTCAGTGCATGAATAGTTGGCGCATATTTTCGGCCATTTACCCAGGTATTAAATTCTAATTTCAAATCTTCTATAATAGCTTCTGCAGCCGGTATGTGCTGTTTTCTTCTTTCCAGGGTATCATCTGTAATTTGAGACAGATAATCTAAATGTATTAAGGTAATACCAGGCACTTGTTCTACATCCGGATTTACATTTCTTGGAATGGATAAGTCCAGAATCAATAATGGTTTCTTTAAATTCAGTAATGTTTTGTCGATAGTAGGGTTTTTTGCGCCCGTAGCTACAACTAAAACATCGGCTTGTTGTATTTCTTCCTGTAAATTGGCATAATCTTTTACGATTACATTCAATTTTCCAGCCAATATTTCGGCCTTGTTTTTTGTTCGGTTGATAAGAGTGATATGCCCGTTTTTAGTATGTTTTACTAAATTTTCGCAGGTATTTCTTCCTATCTTTCCGGTTCCGAATAATAAAATGTTTTTGTTTCCAATGTCTTCTACATTTCGGATAATATATTGAACCGATGCAAACGAAACCGATGTTGCACCAGAAGAAATTTCAGTATCTGTTTTGATTTTTTTGCTCGCCTGAATAACAGAATTTACTAAACGATCTAAATAAGTATTTACCAGACCTTGAAGTTTACTGTGGTTAAAAGCGATTTTAATTTGGCTGATGATTTCAAAATCACCCAGAATCTGACTATCCAAACCTGTTCCTACACGAAACATATGGTTAACAGCCTCCTGATTTTTGTAGATATAGGCCACTTCGCGAAATTCTTCGACAGAGCCGTTACTGTTTTCGCACAGTAATTTAATTAATTCGTATGGATGATTGGCAAAACCATAAATTTCAGTTCTGTTGCAGGTAGAAGTAACAATTAGTGATTCTATCCCCTCGGCTTTGGCTTGTACCAATAAATCAGACTGAGCTTTAGAATCTAAACTAAATTTTCCTCTAATGGTAGCATCTGCTTTTTTGTAACTTAAACCTAAAGCGTAAAAAGTGGTGGTTTTGGACATGTTAAATTTTTCCATATTATACTTTCCTTAAAAAGTTCAACAAAATTATTACTAACTATTTTATAAAAACAACGCTAGAGGTACTTTTTATATCGCTGTCGAATAAATTGAATCAAATTAGCAATTCTAAATAGTATTTATTGCCATTTATAATGATATCAAGCATTCAATACCGTGCTATATATATTTATTCTAAATAACAATCTTGTTTTTGCTTCAAATTATATACAAAAAAATATCGCTATGAGGTCAGATTATGGTTTTGTAATTTATAAATCATTCACTTTCATAATAGTTAAGAGAGTTCAGAAATAAAAAAACAGCTTCATTAGATTAAACCCTACCTTTTTCAGGCAGGGTTTTTTTAAGAGAATAATTATTTTTGAACAATAGGTTTTCTCAAGGATTCTAAAACTGCAACAATGTCTGTGTAAAGTTCTGTATTTGAGGCAACCCCATTTGCATTCGCTGCTGCTCCAACATAACCTTCAAATTTGGTATAATCGGCACTGGATGCTTTTGTACCCATACGAGGGTTTGTTGCCGGATCATGAGCAGCAACCATATTCAAACCTGAATATTTATTTACAGCATTCGTTCCTCCTGTATTAAAGGAAAAGAAATCAGTAAGGTTGTCTGATAGTTTGGCAATATTGGTTGATTGAGTAGTTCCGGTTTCTGCTAAAACAGGTGCAAAATGTGCCTGTAAATTTCCTGCAGCATTCGATTGAACATCAGCAACAATTAATCCTATAGTAGAGTTCACTACTTTACGGAAACTTAAACGTCCCTGCTCAATCATTTGTCCCGAGTTATCCGGATCTGCAACCATTTTGGTGCCTCCTAATCGCTCATAGATGGATGCTTTTACAGGTGGTGGAGTGTTGTCATCGTCGTTATTGCAGGAAATCACAGTTGCAGAAGCAACCAGTAATACACTTAGTGTAATTTTTGAAAAATTTTTCATAATAAAAATATTAAAGGGTTAATTAAAAAATCGATTTACTTTTTGAGAGAGCTTGTAGCTAAAACTATTCTGATTTACCGGACACACTTCCTGATTGGCTAAATTTGCAGGTAAAATATAGCGTTGGGCTTCGTATTGTCTTTTAGCCATCAACTGGTTATAAACATTTTCAGAATTAGTGATTTTATTATTGTGGAAGTAAACAACCACATTTCTTTTTACAATTATAGAATCAGAAGTCAGTCCTTTAATAGATCTTAAATCAGAACATATTTGTTTGGCCTGAAGAGAATCTATATTGGCTTTAAAATCGATCCGGCTCACTTGCAGATTTGGACTTTCATAAACAGCAGGTTTTGCAGTTATGATATGGAAAAGCAAAATGGCAATAAATAATGAGCCGATTATCAATCCTGTCCAAAGTATTTTCTTGATTGTTTTGTTGGTTTTCATATAATTGATTTTTTAAAATGATTAGATTTTAAAAAGTATATACGAGTCCTTTTTTTGCTTGGTTTTAATTAAAAGAGGCAAAACATCAGTTTAGAATTGTTTTAAATAACTTAATCGTTGTAGTGGAAGTTTTTATGAGGTGAAATCCAAAGAAGAATTAAAGAAAAACAGGAAAATTGAATCCTATTAGCCTAACAGGAATGTGGTGATTTTAAGAGTAAGAGACCGTCAATCTTTAAGTAAGGTTTCTAATAAGTAAACTCAAATCACTTGGGTTTTTAAAAATAACCGATCAAAACAATAAAGATTTTATAAATTTAGGAGCAAGTAAACGATAAACCATCAAAAAGATTTAATTTTGAAAGGCCAATTATTCGTTTTGTCAAAACGAGAAAAGTAACCAGAAAGTAAAACAAAAATGGAGGAAGAAATAAAAATTGAAGACGACTTTACGCTTATCCGTTTTCAAAACGACAGTTCAGAGCCTTTTTTTGCGCAACGTGAAGTGGGCAGTGGTTTGATACAATTTCATTTTGGACTAAAAGGCAATGCCAAATTTCTGTTCAATCAGGGCAATTATGCATTGGAATTAAAAGAGGAGAAATCACTCCTTTTATATAATCCACAAAAAGAGTTGCCGCTGAATTTAGAATTAACTCCAAATTCATGGGTAATTTCGGTAATTGTTTCGATCAAGAAATTTCACGCGTTGTTTTCTGCGGAAGCGGATTACATTACTTTTCTAAGTCCGGACAACAAAGACAAAAAGTATTATAACGAAGGAAATATCAGTCCGTCGATGGCGATTGTGTTGAGTCAGTTGTTTCATTACAACCTTCATCCATCCATAAAAAACCTCTATTATAAAGGAAAAGGATACGAATTACTGAGTTTGTATTTCAACCGAACCGAAGATCCAAACGCAGAACAATGTCCGTTTTTGATTGATGAGGACAATGTTTTAAAAATTCGAAGAGCCAAAGAAATTATCATCGCCAATATGGCTGAGCCTCCCGGATTACAGGAACTGGCAGATGAAATTGGTTTGAATCTGAAGAAACTGAAAATGGGTTTCAAACAAATTTACGGCGATACAGTTTACGGTTTTCTGTTTGATTACAAAATGGATTTTGCCAGAAAATTGCTGGATAGCGGATCTTATAACGTAAACGAAGTTGGATTGAAAATAGGCTACAGCACCGGAAGTCATTTTATTGCTGCATTCAAGAAGAAGTTTGCCACAACTCCTAAAAAGTATTTGATGTCGATTAATACGAATGTGTAGTTTAATGATTTGCAGTGAAAAAATCTGCTGAATCTGCGAAATCTGCGTGAAATTTTTAATCACATATCATAAAATCAATTTTATATATCAAAACATAAATAAAAAATAACATTTATCATATTTCCAGAAAGCAGAGAACTCTACTTTTGACGAAAATTTAAACAACAAAAAGCTTAAAGCCTAAAGCTTAAAGCCTAAAGCAAAGAAACCAATGAAAGGCGTATTATTAGTAAATCTTGGATCACCCGATAGTCCAACACCAAAAGATGTAAAACCGTATTTAGACGAATTTTTAATGGATAAATACGTGATCGATGTTCCGTATTTATTAAGGGCATTATTGGTTCGTGGTATTATTTTAAGAAAAAGACCAGAAGAATCAGCACATGCTTACGCGAAAATTTGGTGGGAAGAAGGTTCTCCATTAGTGGTTCTTTCTGAAAGAATGCAGAAAAAAGTACAGCCTTTGGTAAATGTTCCGGTAGCTTTATCAATGCGTTACGGAAGTATGACTATCGAAAAAGGACTGCAGGAACTGCACGATAAAGGCGTGACAGAAGTACTTCTTTTTCCTTTATACCCTCAATATGCGATGGCTTCGACTTTGACTATTTTAGTAAAAGCAGAAGAAATCCGCAAGAAGAAATTCCCTAATATGACATTTACGGATGTTCCGGCATTTTACAACAAACCGGATTACATCAAGAATTTGGCAGATTCGATTCAGAAACATTTAGTTGGATATGATTATGACCATTTGTTGTTCTCATACCACGGAATTCCGGAGCGTCACATCCGTAAAACAGATATAACCAAATCACATTGCAAAATCGATGGTTCCTGCTGTAATACGCCATCTCCGGCACACGCTTTTTGCTACCGTCACCAATGTTATGAAACCACCAAGCAAGTTGTAAAACTATTAGGAATTCCAGAAGATAAATACAGCCTGACTTTTCAGTCGCGTTTGGCAGGGGATAAATGGTTAGAACCTTATACAGATATCGAAATTGATAAAATGCCGGGAAAAGGAATCAGGAATCTGGCGGTTGTAACACCAGCTTTCGTTTCGGATTGCTTAGAAACGCTGGAAGAAATTGCCATGCGCGCCAAAGAAGATTTTGAGAAAAACGGAGGAGAGAATTTCTTTGCCGTTCCTTGTTTGAATGATGATGATGAATGGTGTGAAACTGTTGGGAATTGGATTAACGACTGGGCGAAATAGAAATAGAACAAAAAGTAAAGAAAAAAGACCGAAATGGAGTATTATAACTACCTAAAATCATTACACATCATTTTCGTACTAACCTGGTTTGTGGGATTGTTTAATATAGTGCGTCTTTTTGTGTACCAAATTGAAGCGAACGAAAAACCATCTCCTGAAAAGGAAATTCTGCAGGCGCAATTCAAAATAATGAGTTATCGTTTGTGGTATATTATTACCTGGCCATCAGCAATTCTGGCAAGTATTTTTGCTTTTTGGATGCTGTTTTTTACCGATTTGGGAAATGCGTGGCTTAAAATGCCGTGGATGCATATTAAATTAGGTTTCGTTTTCCTTTTATATTTGTATCATCTAAAATGCCATCAGATTTTCAGGCAATTACAAAACGATGAGGTAAAATATTCAGGCAATTATATGCGTTTGTTTAATGAAGGTGCCACAATTATTCTTTTCGCAGTAGTTTTTTTGGTGGTTCTAAAAAGTGCCTTTAACTGGATATTCGGTGTTGTCGGCATCATTTTATTCTCTGTTTTACTAATGCTGGGTTATAAGTTTTATAAAAGAATAAGAGAGAAGAAATAGTTTATAGTTGTTGGTTTTTAGTTTATAACTAGCAACTAACAACCAATAACCAATAACAAAAATGAAGAACTTCAAAATGTCAATGCTTTCACTCCGTATCAGGATTTTCCTGTCGATGATTGTATTAATTGTTGTTGCCTCATTTTTAATGGCTTCCATTTCGATTATTCAGTTTAAAAATGAAGCCAAAGAATACCATAAGGAACGTTTAGAGCGAAAAGAAAATGCTGTAAAAGAGAATATTAATTACGTTTTGGCAACGACAACTTATCCTTTAAAAACCGGTAATCTGGATTTGATTTTTAAAGATAAAATCCACGAATTAGCCCAGATTCATAAAATCGAAATCAATATCTACAGCCTTAGCGGAATATTATTAAAAACATCAAAAGAATCTTTTGCTGTTGATAAAGTAGCGCCACCGGTTCCCGATTATATCCTAAAATTAGTTCGTTTTTCTATCGAAAAGCGTTTTGTGGATATTAAAACTATAGATGGCGTTAAAAACAGATCTTCTTACAGTTTAATAAAAGATGAAAAATTCAAGCCTCTTGGAATTTTGAATCTTCCATATTTAGAAGACGACGGCTATTACGATAATGAACTAAATACTTTTTTAATCCGGTTGGGGCAGGTATATTCTTTTATGCTGATTGTGGCTTTTGCACTTGCTTATTTTCTATCAACTTATATTACCAAATCACTTAAAACCATTTCGGACAGACTGGAAGAAACCAATTTGGATCAGAAAAACGAGAAAATTGTTATTCAGGCCAATAGTAAAGAAGTCAACTTTTTGATAAAAGCCTATAACGGAATGGTGGATAAACTAGAAAGCAGTGCCATAAAGTTAGCACAAAGCGAACGTGAGGAAGCCTGGCGTGAAATGGCAAAACAAGTAGCCCACGAAATTAAAAACCCGCTTACGCCGATGAGGTTAACGGTACAGAGTTTTCAACGGAAGTTTGATCCGACCTTACCTGATGTAAAGCAAAAAATGAATGACTACTCAGAAACTTTAATTCAACAGATTGATACCATGACGGCTGTGGCTTCGGCATTTTCGAATTTTGCCTCAATGCCTGCCCAGCAAAATGAAACTTTGAATGTAGTAGAAGTTGTAGAATTGGCTTTGGATATTTTTAATGAAGATTATATTTCTTTTCAAAGTGAAGAAGAAGAAATCATCTCTAAAATGGATCGTACGCAACTGATTCGTGTGATTACCAATCTGGTTAAAAATGCAACGCAGGCAATTCCGGAAAGTCAGTTTCACAAATCAATTCTCGTTACGGTAAAACGAATCAATGATCATGTTGAAATTGCCGTGAAAGACAACGGAATCGGAATTCAAAGACAGGACAACTCACGTATTTTCGAACCCAAATTTACTACCAAAACAAGCGGAATGGGTCTTGGTCTCGGAATTATAAAAAACATCATCGAAAATTACAAAGGAACAATTACCTTTGAGTCAGCATACGGAAAAGGAACCACATTCACGGTTTCTTTGCCTATTACCAATACTTAAATCAGCGTCATGAACTACGAAAATATTATAATTTCCATTGAAGAAAAAATCGCTACGGTGACTATTAACCGCCCTGAAAAGCTGAACGCTCTAAACAAGGCAACCATTAGTGATTTGAGCAAAGCAATCAAGTTGTTGGGAAAAAATGATGAGGTTCGCGTGATTGTTCTAACCGGAAGCGGAGAAAAAGCTTTTGTAGCCGGAGCCGATATTTCAGAATTTGCCAATTATACTATTGTTGAAGGTGCTCAATTAGCAGCTGAAGGACAGGAGACATTATTTGATTATATAGAGAACTTAAAGAAACCGGTAATTGCAGCCGTTAACGGATTTGCATTGGGCGGTGGATTAGAATTGGCAATGGCCTGTCATTTCAGAATTGCCTCTGATAATGCCAAAATGGGATTGCCTGAAGTTTCTTTGGGATTGATTCCGGGTTATGGAGGAACACAGCGTTTGCCGCAGTTAGTTGGAAAAGGCCGTGCGATGGAAATGATTATGACCGCCGCAATGATTTCTGCAGAGGAAGCCAGAAAATATGGTTTGGTAAACTATGTAGTTCCTCAGGCTGAACTTTTAATATTTACGAATGTAATTGCCCAAAAAATCATTAAAAATGCTCCATTTGCCATCAATAAAGCCATTAAGGCCATAAATGCCAATTACACGGACGGCAAAAATGGTTTTGATACCGAAATAAAAGCATTTGGAAAATGTTTTGGAACTCAGGATTTTAAAGAAGGAACGACTGCCTTCCTGGAAAAAAGAAAAGCTGAATTTACAGGCAAATGAATCTTTTGCATTAACAAATAATAAGTAAATTCTTGTTTTAATTAAATATAAAAGTTATTTTTATACCTTATTAATCTTATAAAAATTAACTTTATGAAAAAACTATTATTTATTGCAAATGCTTTGTTATTAACAACATTTTTATTTGCTGCTGAAAATGTTAAAAGTAATGAGGTGGAAAATGAACAAAAGGAAACAAGCAAAGAAGTTTTCTTTGGCTGTTGTACAGCGACAATTACTTATCAAGGAGAGTATTTTGACAGTGCTGAATCTTGTGGTGTCGGACCTGGAGCTAGTTATTGTAGAGATGCAGAAAATAAATTAAGGGGGAGGTATCCATTTTTATTTACACAAGCACCTGAGTAAATAAATTTAATAAAATGAAATTTTGATATTATTATAAGATATTTCGTCTATATTTCATTTTGATTTATTAATTTTATCAATAAATATTTATAGCGCTGAGTATTCAGCGCTATTTTCTTATTTTTTAAACATATAATTATTATGAATATTAGATATTTTTTTATCCTGCTTTTGTCTTTTTGTTGTTTTGCTCAAAAAAACCATTATAAAGTTGTTTACGAACAAAAAAAGCTTGCAACAGAATTTGGGGTGTCTATTCCTTCAACTGTCAAAACTTATTTAGAAGGAGATGGTAAAAAATCTATTTATATAGAGGATTGGAAACATGTAAATGATGAAAAGACTGAAAATGTTTTTGCGATTAAATCCGATGAAAATCCAACATTTTTTAAAGACTTAGATAATAAAACAATTATTTATAGTACTAATATACGTTTAAAGCCATTTGACTTAAAAGATGTAATAAATAATTTTGAATGGAATATAAAACCTGAAACAAAAATTATTTTAGGGTATAATTGTCAAAAAGCAACAACTGTTCATAGAGGCAGAACTTTTACAGTATATTTTGCTCCGGAAATTCCATTTGCTGATGGTCCGTGGAAATTTTTCGGTTTACCAGGTTTAATTTTAGAAGTTAAATTAGAAAGTGAATTAGGTAATTTGACAATTTCAGCTGCCAAAGTTGAAATAAAAGAAAACAATACTGAAATAAAAAATCCATTTGTAGATAAAAAAATAATTGGCTATGATGAATTTTTAAAAATTTATAATAAAAAAAATGAAGAAATGCTCAGTCAGCACTCCGAAGGTAACACATTAAGATTAAGTGATGGGTTTATGGAAGTTCTTTTAAAAAAATAATAGGTGAAACTGTATTGCTTTTTTTTTATTTTCTTGTTTGCCAACTATTGCATGTGTCAAACTATAAAAGGGTTTGTTACAGATTTAGATGGTAATCCGCTTACAGGTTCAGTAGTGTTAAAAAAAATTAAGCAACCCGAAATTATACTTCAGTTTTCTTCAATCGATGATAAAGGAGAATATATGATTTTACTGCAAACTCCTTTGGATAGCATAATTATAGAAGCAAAAGTGTATTCGTATGATTTGCAACAAAAAGAACTTTATAACTTACAAAATAGAGAAAATACAATTATTGAAAATTTTAAATTATTTCCTAAAACCAATGTTTTAAAAGAAGTTGTAATTGAGGAAAAGCCAATCCGAATAAAGGGAGATACAACAATTTATAATCCAAATAGTTTTAAAGATGGCTCTGAAAGGGTCATAGAAGATTTGTTGCGAAAATTACCTGGAATAGAAATTAAGGATAATGGAATTATCAAGTTTAAAGGCAAAAATATAAAAAAAATGTTATTGGATGGTGATGATCTTTTTAGTGGTCAGTACACAATTGGTTCCAGAAATATAGATGTCGATATGTTAGATAAGGTCGAAGCAATTGAAAACTTTAGTGAAAATTTTTTGCTAAAAGGACTTGAAAACAGTGATGATGTTGCACTTAATCTAAAATTTAAAAAAGGAAAGACAGATTTATCAGGAACTGCAAACTTAGGAGTTGGATATAAAGAAAAATACAGTTTTTCGGCTACTGAAATATTGCTGAATTCAAAAACTAAAAATTTCGGAGTAATAAGTTCTAATAATATTGGAACAAACAATACGCCATATGATTTTTATTCAAGTGTATTATCTGTCGATGAAATGAATGAAAATAAATTCATTGCAAAAGAGATAATAAGTCAGGGTAATTTTAGCTCTACATTAGATGATAAATTCCATAGAAATAATAAAAACTTTTATACCAGTTTAAATTCCTTATATAAATTTACAGATAAAGTAACGGCTAAAATAAATCTTAACCTTTACACAGATTTATTATCCAGAAACAGTAGTCTCCAATCTTCTTTTTCATCAGCAGATGAAAATTTTATTTATTCTCAAAAAGAGAGTATGTCTAAATCTCCAAAGTTGTATAATGCAAACTTACAGGTATTAAATAATGTTAGTAAAAGTCTTAATTGGGAGTATTTAGGAAAATTCGACTATCAAAACATTAATTATAAAAGCACTACATCTAACAATGATCTGATTCAGTCTAACAATGTTGAAACAAAAAAATGGCTGAGTAAACAAAATTTTAATATTACAAAGAGAATAAATGATAAATATGGAATAATAGGTTCATTTACTTACACTAATAGTAATGCGCCTCAAATTTATATGCTGACTCCGGGAACAAGTATAAGTGAAGATTTATCTGCTAAGCAAAACTATCAAAACAGTACTTTTAGCAAAAGTACATTTTCTAATAATATTACATTTTTAGGCAAGTTTAACGGTTTCAAATGGTCTTTGAAAACAGGCTATTATAACGAGCAAAATAAGTATAATTCTAAACTCCAAATTCTAAATGAAAATGATGATATAGATGAAAATGCTGATTTTCGTAATGATTTGATTTTTAATTACGATGTCTCCTACTTAAATGGAAATGTCAATTATAATGTTAACAAGTTTGGTTTTAGATTGGGTGTAACGTCTCAATATTTCTCAATAAAAACAAATGATGCGGTAAGGAATAAACTATTTAATGAAAAAAAATTAGCTTTATCACCAGTTTTAAACCTATTCTATAAAATTACAAAACAATCAACTTTAACCTCTGGCTACAGTTTTAATCAAATTGCACCAGAGGAGACCAATCTTTTTGAGGGTATTGTACAAACGAGTTTTAGTGGATTTAGTAATAATGAAGCAAATATTGAATTTTTAAAAACACATAATTTCAATATTAATTATAATTATACAGACACTTTTAATCAGACATTTATAAGATTAGGATTAGATTATAATCAAAGAGAAAATAATTACTTTAATAAGTCCTTAATCACACCTAATTATATCGTATCTTCTTCTTTCTTGTTGAATTCCGGAAATAAAGATTATAGAGCAAATTTTTCAGGAGAAAAATATGTTTATTTTTTGAGAACAAATTTTAAGCTTTCGACAAGCTATTCGGTTTCTCTGGACAAAAATATTGTAAATGATTCCGAATTAAGGGATATTAAATCTAAATTCTTAATGGTAGATTTTTCAGCAAAGGTTTCAATAGCTAAAAAAGTTTTTTTTGAGAATAGTTTTTCTTTTAATAATAATATTTATACTTTAGATAATATAAACCAAAATGATTTTAGTAGCATAAAAGATTCTTTTAAGACTATTTTTAAAATAAAAAAACAATTCAATTCTGTTACCACACTTAACTTTATTGTTCCTGATTTATCTCAGCAAAAAAAATATTTATTTTTAGATTCGGAACTTACTTTTACATCCAAAAATAAAAAAGTTGATTATTCGATTATTGGAAGAAATTTGACAAATAACAAATTTTTTGAAACAGTAAACGTTTCTGACTATTCTCGATCAGTTTCCTCATATAATCTTATTGATAGATTTGTTTTAGCTAGTATTGCATTTAAGTTTTAATTACATTGTTTTAAATCTAATTTACAATATGTAATTTTGCTGCATTAAGATTAATAACAAAAAACATCATGTCCTACGAACCTATATTAGCTCTTTTTTGCGAACGCGTAAAAGAAAGCATCCAAAGCGGCACATTTGCCAAACTGACTTTAGCCAAAACCATTGGCGATACCGAAATCAAAAACATCTATTTCAGATTAGTTCTGAATGAAGATAATACATTTTCAATTTCATTAACAACCCGCTACAAAACCGAAGAAATCGAAACCATCCACACTTTAGACGAAGCTTTATTGGTTCTGGGCACCTATATAAAAAATCCGTTTTTGACAGCACTTTTATTTACAACTGATAACGATGTAACCTTTAAAGTCAACAAAAAAAACGCAGGAAGCATTATAGAACAGCCAGCAACATTTAAAAATGCCTCGCCGGTAATGCTGGAAATGATAGAGAAGGGGATTGTTTAATTTTTCAGGAGCTATTTCCCGCTATCCGTTGCAATCTTTTGCTTTTTAAAGAAAAAAGCAAAAGGATTTTCACTGCTATCGGGGCTAGGGCAATTATTTAAAAATAATTTTTGGATTAAATGAATAATTCTTCGTGAGTCTCTGCGTATTTTTTGCGAATCTCCGTGAAATAGCCACTAAATCAGCTTCACAAACAAATTAGAGGCAATTTTATTCGAAATAGACAATTCCCTGTTATCAATCTTTATTCGAACTGATAAATCGAAAGTTTCCTTAGATAGAAATTCAATTCTTGATCCTAATGCAATTTCCTGTTTATCCAGATATTTCAGAAACTCAGATGAGGTATCTTTTACTCCTACACAAATACCAATTTGGTTTTCGGCTAATTCAGAAAGCAAGTATTTTTCGATTTTAATGATTCGTCCGTTGGCATCCGGAATCGGATCTCCGTGCGGATCTTCAGTAGGATTTCCAAGAAAATCATCTAGGCGGTTGATTAGTTGTTCTGACTTAATGTGCTCCAGCTGTTCTGCAATATCGTGCACTTCATCCCAGCTGAAATTTAACTTTTCAACCAAAAAAACCTCCCATAAACGATGTTTTCTGACAATCATTTTTGCGGATAATTTTCCGTTTTCTGTCAATGAAACGCCCTGATATTTTTTATAGTTCACCAAATCCTTTTCTGACAGCTTTTTAAGCATGTCGGTTACTGACGAGGCTTTTGTTTCCATCATTTCCGCAATGGCATTCGTACTTACTTCAGTTTCTAATGAAGCCGTAAGATGGTATATTGCTTTAAGGTAGTTTTCTTCTGAAAAAGTCATTTCTTTTGAGTTTCTAAGGTTCTGAGTTTCTAAGGTTCTAAGCTAAAGTTTTAAGAGAAAATCTTAGAATCTTAGCAACTTAGTGCCTCAGCAGCTATTTTTTAACAATCAACAAAGGTATCGAAATTTTATGTCTCAATTTATCAACGGTTGTACCAAATAAAATATCTTTCAAACCAGTGTGGCCGTGGGTTCCCATGACTAAAATATCAAATTTTCCTGCATTGATAATCTTCGGAATCACGGTGTTAGGTTTTCCAAATCCAAGTTCTGTTTCAATCTTGAAGCCCTTCTGCGAAAGCATATCCTTATATTCCAATAATAATTTTTCGTCAATTGTCGTTTCATGATCGTCAACATGGCCTCCGTACATTAAGGCGCCAACGGTTTCCACTACATGAATCAACGTGTATTGCGCATCGATTCCGCCCAGTTCAAAGGCATTGTTTAAAGCCGCTTCATCAGCCTTAGAAAAGTCCACTGAAATGGCTATGTTTTTCTTATTGTAGCTTTCCTTTGGAGTGTATTCCAGTTTTAAATGATGAGGAGAATGATTTTCAATTGATTTTGCTCTTGTGATAAAAGGTTTAAATACGATATAAAGCAGCAATGCCAGAAAACCAAACGCAAGCGGAACAACCGTAAACCAAAGAATCATCGGATGACTGGAATTATCCAACCATGAAGTAATTTCGTCATAAACCAATTTTGCATTCAGCGACACAATGATCAAAGCGATGATCCAGGCTGCAACCTGAGTAGTTTTCGAAATATGAAATCCTTTCATTTTGGTTTTATCACTTACAAAATGAATTAGCGGAATAATAGCAAAGCCTAATTGTAAGCTCAAAATTACCTGACTCAGAATCAATAATTTTCCGGTAACGCTTTCTCCATAAATTAAAATCACAACTACAGCCGGAACAATGGCAATCAAACGTGTTATGATTCTGCGAACCCAGGGCTGAATTCGCAGATTCAAATAGCCTTCCATCACAATCTGACCTGCGAGCGTTCCTGTAATGGTGGAACTTTGTCCTGCTGCAATTAAGGCCACTGCAAATAGTATAGGCGCCCATTTTGTTCCCAGAAGAGGTTCTAAAAACTGATGCGCATCCTGAATTTCGGCTACCTCAAACATGCCGTTTCTGTAGAATGTGGCTGCAGCCAAAATTAAAATGGCGGCATTAACAAAAAATGCCAGATTAAGAGCAATCGTTGAATCTATAAAATTGTATTTTAATGCCTGTTTGATCCCAGCCGGACTACGATCGAACTTTCGTGTCTGAACCAATGAAGAATGTAAATATAAGTTGTGCGGCATTACGGTCGCACCAATGATTCCGATAGCGATATATAAAGCAGCAGAACTTGGAATCGACGGAATTAGTCCGTACATCACCTTATCAAGTTCCGGTTCTGCAAAAATCATTTCAAAGACGAAAGAAAATCCAATTATAGCAACCAAAACAATTATAAAAGCTTCCATTTTACGGATTCCTTTATTAATCAAAAATAATAGTAAAAAAGTATCCAAAACGGTGATCAATACCCCTTCAATCAGGGGAATGTCGAAAAGAAGGTTGATTCCAATTGCCATTCCTAAAACCTCAGCCAGATCACAGGCTGCGATGGCAATTTCGGCCAAAAAATATAAAATATAATTGATTCCTTTAGAATAGGTTTCTCTCGATGCCTGCGCAAGATCGCGCTGTGTTACGATTCCGAGTCGGGCGCTTAAACTTTGTAGTAATAAGGCCATTAGGTTACTCATGAGTAAAACCCATAACAAGGAATATCCAAATTGGCTACCTCCTGCAATATCTGTTGCCCAGTTTCCGGGATCCATATAACCCACACTCACCAAATATGCGGGACCTAAAAAGGCTAATATTTTTCTGAATCCTGTTTTTTTATGCTCTGTAGCAACCGATTGGTTTACCTCATCTAAAGATCTTGTCATTGTAAAATCATATTATTTGAACAAATATATATAAAAATAGCATTCGTATAATAATATTTTTAGGCAAGTCTAAATATTTGGAGAAGAATTAATACAATTTGGGCATAATCCTGACAATGTAAAGTTTATCTCTTTCACTTTATAATTATGCGGCATGATATAACTAGGTTTGACATTTTCAAGACAGGTAATTTCATGGCAGTTTTCACAGCTAAAATGAGCATGATTGTGTATATGAACTCGTTGGTGTGTATGATTGCATTTTGCATATTTCACAGTGCCATCCAAATTAGAAATTTTATGAATAATATCATCGTTTACTAAACGGTCTAAAATTCTGTAAATGGTTACGCGATCGCAGACATCATTTAACTGCTTCTGAATTTCAGTATGGGAGAGTGCTGTTTTTGATTTCTCAAAAACCTCTAAAACGGCTGTCTTTGCTGTAGTATTACGTGTAATTTTCATTTTTAAAAATATAAAAAATTTATCGCAACAATGTTGCAATTTAATAAAAAAGCATATATTTGCAACAATATTGCATTAAAAAAACCTGCAAAAAATGAAAAAACTAACAATCTCTTTTTATGATATTTTAGGAATTTCAAGTGCCTTTATTTGTCTGGTACATTGTTTGATTTTTCCAATTTTGACTATCGTTCCCTTAGGTTTAAGTCATAATCCAATTATAGATCTATTGTTTGCTGCGATTGGTCTTTTTGCAATTCTCAAAATTATGAAAAAATCTTCGCTTTTGGTGTCTGCAGTTTTAGTAGTTTCAATTGCCTTGATTTGGATAAGTATATTAAGTGAAATTATCTTAGAAATTCATTTGGATTTGATTTATTTCGGTGGGATTGGAATGATCATCGGTCATTTATTAAATTATGTACAGCACAAAAAACAAAATCATTAAAAAATATAATTATGGAACAGCTAAATTTTGAAGTAATAATTATAGGTGGAAGTTATAGCGGATTATCAGCTGCGATGGCTTTAGGACGTTCTTTGCGACACGTTTTGGTTATTGATAGTGGCTTGCCCTGTAACAGGCAGACACCACATTCGCATAATTTTTTAACCCAAGATGGTGAAACGCCAGCTGCTATTTCGGCAAAAGCCAAATTGCAGGTAGAACAATACAAAACGGTTCAATTTTATAATGGACTTGCTGTTAAAGCTGTAAAAACCGAAACCGGATTTAAAATAACAACAGAATCAGGCAAAGTATTTACCTCTAAAAAAATCCTGTTTGCTACAGGTGTTAAGGATTTACTTCCAGAAATTAAAGGATTGGCGGAATGTTGGGGAATTTCAATTTTACATTGCCCGTATTGTCACGGTTATGAAGTCAAAGGTGAAAAAACCGCAATAGTTGCAAAAGGCGAAATGGGATTCGAATATGCTAAAATGATTTCAAACTGGACTAAAGATTTAAGATTGCTGACCAATGGAAAATCAACTTTAACTTTGGAACAGACGGAAATAGTAAAGAAACACAATATTGAAATTATAGAATCAGAAATAGCATCTTTCGAACATGAAAATGGAATTGTGCAGCAGATTGCTTTTAAAGATGAGTCTAAAATTGATGTAAGAGCAGTTTACTACTACAGACCAGCAATGGAGCAGCATTGTCCTTTGCCGGAACATTTGGGATGTGATATAAATGAAAATGGATTGATTCAGGTTGATTTCATGCAAAAAACAACTATTGACGGAGTGTATGCAAGTGGTGACTGCACGACTCAAATGCGATCTGTGGCCTTTGCAGTTTCAACAGGATCTTTTGCCGGTGTTGCAATTAATTCAGCACTTATCAGCGAAAATTTCTCATAAGAAGTGATTTTAAAAAAAGAGAAGTAATCAAATTTTCAAATTATTGAATTTAAAAACATTGTTTGTCAAATTTAATTTTTAGTTTTGTCTAAATTTAATTTTATAACAATGAAAACATCAATTTTGATATTGATTCTATTTGGTTTACAAATTTCTTATGCACAAAATACAGGTTCAATATCGGGTTATGTTTCCGGTGAAGGACAAAAAATGCAGGCTGTAAATGTTCAGTTATTGGGGACCAATTATAAAACGGTTACAGATAGTCTAGGATATTATGACTTCGAAAATATTCCAGCGGAAACGTATAAAATTCAGGTGACCTCGACTGGATTCAAACCAGTAACCCAAAAGATTTCTATTGTTGAAGGACAAAATATAACATTGGATTTTGAATTGGAAGACAATCAAAACGAACTTAACGAAGTAGTAGTTTCCGGAACTTTAAAACCAGTTAAACGATTAGAAAGTGCTGTTCCCGTTGAGGTTTATTCTACTGTTTTCTTCAAAAAGAATCCAACGCCAAGTATTTACGAAGCACTTCAAAACATCAATGGCGTTAGGCCGCAGCTGAATTGCGGGATCTGCAATACAGGTGATATTCACATCAACGGATTGGAAGGCCCATACACTTTGGTTTTGATTGATGGAATGCCAATTGTCAGCAGTTTGTCGACAGTTTACGGATTATCCGGGATTCCGAATTCATTGGTAGAAAGGATCGAAATCGTAAAAGGTCCGGCTTCTTCCCTTTACGGAAGTGAAGCAGTTGGCGGCTTGATCAATATCATTACCAAAAACCCAACGAATGCCCCGATATTCTCTGCGGATTATTTTACAACCAGTTATTTTGAAAGCAATCTCGATTTGGGAATGAAATTCAATGCCGGAAAAAAAGCCACTTCAATTTTAGGAATAAATTACTTCAATTACGATCAGGTTATCGACAAAGACCATGATAATTTTACCGATGTAACGCTTTCAGAACGGATTTCAGTTTTTAATAAATGGAGTTTTAAGCGAAATAACAATCGTTTATTTACGATCGCAGCACGTGGAATGTATGAAGATCGCTGGGGCGGCGATGTTAATTGGGAGAAAAAATATCGCGGAGGCGACGAAATTTACGGAGAAAGTATTTACACCAAAAGAGGTGAACTGATAGGAAGCTACCAATTGCCTTTTGAAGAAAAACTGATGCTTTCATTCTCCGGAAATGTGCATTATCAGGACAGCCGTTACGGAACAACATCGTATATCGCCAATCAAAAAATAGGTTTTCTGCAATTGACTTGGGATAAAAAAATCGGCCGAAATGATTTATTGGCCGGAATCGCCAGCCGTTATACCTATTACGACGATAATACCCCCGCAACAAAAGAAGCCGAAAGTACCTGGCTGCCTGGAATTTTCGTTCAGGACGAAATTACGATTTCTCCAAAAAGTCAGGTTTTGCTGGGAGCGCGTTATGATTATAACTCCATTCATGGATCCATTTTTACACCACGATTCGCTTATCGTTTCAAGGCAAACGAAAATTCCATCTTCAGATTGAACGCCGGAACAGGATTTCGTGTGGTGAATTTATTTACCGAAGACCACGCAGCACTTACAGGTTCCAGAGATGTTGTGATTGCAAATGATTTAAATCCGGAAAAATCAATCAATGCGAATCTGAATTACATTCAAAAGATAAATTTTTCAAACGGTACTTTTATCGGAATTGAAACCACAGCTTTTTATACGCGTTTCAGCAATAAAATCATATCCGATTATGAAACAGATCCGAATAAAATCATTTACGATAATATTGACGGATATGCCATAAGTCAGGGAATCAGCACCAATGTTGATGTGAATTTTACAAACGGATTAAAGTTTATTCTTGGTGCAACAATTTTGGATAATAAAAATGTCGAAAACGGAATTTCAGAAAGACCTTTTTTGACCGAGAATTTCACCGGAACCTGGAGTGTTTCCTATAAAATACAACCTTGGAATTTATTACTGGATTACACCGGAAATGTGTACAGCCCAATGAAACTGCCTTTGTTGAGCGAATACGACCCAAGAAATCCGGAATCGCCCTGGTACAGTATTCAAAATATTCAGTTTACCTATTCGGGTTGGAAAGATTTTGAAATATATGCAGGTGTTAAAAATTTGCTGAACTTTACGCCAAAGCAAAATAATCCGTTTTTGATTTCCAAAGCGAATGATCCTTTTGATAAAAATGTACAATACGATTCGGCCGGAAAAGTATTGGTAACACCTGATAATCCTTACGGTTTGACTTTTGATACAACTTATGTTTACGGGCAAAACCAGACAATTCGAGGATTTTTTGGATTGCGATATACTTTTAGATAAATATTTAAACACATAGAAAACATAGTTTTTTCTCTTTTTGATTAAGGTTAAAATAAATGACAAATCATTTACACGTAGCTATGTGTTTTTTAAATTAGTAAAACGCCTTTTTACCCTCTGAAATATATGTTTCTATGTGTTTAAATAACTTTTTTATTCAGTTACAGCTCACACAAATGAAAAAACTAGCGATGCTTATCTTCTTTTTTGGGATTACTTCTTTAGGATTCTGCCAGCTTCAAAACAGAACATTTGAAGAGATCGGAGCTTTACAGCAAATTCAAAACCGAAAAACAATCGTTTTTATCCATACCGATTGGTGCCAGTTTTGCCAGCGAATGAAACAAACAACCTTCAAAAAGCCGGAAATCATCGAAAAACTAAACTCTAATTTTTATTTTATTGCTTTTAATGCCGGGGAAAAACGAGATATTCGTTTTAATAATCAGATATTTAAATACCAGCCCACAGGAAATAATGTCGGCGTTCATGAAATGGCTTTACAACTCGGAACTATGAACAATCAGATTGTTTATCCGGTTTTATGTGTTTTGAATGAAAAAAACGAAATTATCCTGCAGTACAACAACTATCTAAGCCCATCCGATTTTAAAGTGCTTTTAGAAAAGTTGAAAGAATAAATTTCCGTATTTTTGAGGATGAATTCTTCGCAAATCCAACACTTCGACTATATTTTTACCGGAACAGGACTGTCGGCAATGATGACCGTTTACAAAATGGTATTGTCCGGAAAGTTCACAGACAAATCGATTTTGCTGTTGGATGAAAATGCCAAGAAAACCAATGACAGAACCTGGTGTTTTTGGGCTAAAGAAGAAACAATCTGGAATTCAATTATTTCTAAAAAATGGAATTCGGCATTATTCGCCAATGAAGATTTCAGACGGAATTTAGATTTGGAACCTTATCAATACAATCAAATTCGGGGATTGGATTTCTATAATTTTGTTTTTGAAGCACTTTCAAAACATTCCAACATTACTTTTCTAAATGAAAAAGTAACCGATATTAACGAACTCGAAACCCATGTTTTTGTGGGAACTGAAGCCAATCGTTACACAGGTGATTATTTGTTCAACAGTATTTACACGAAGGCTTTGGCTTTAAATCAAAACAAATATCCCGTTTTACAACAGCATTTTACAGGCTGGTTTGTTAAAAGTGAAACAGAAATCTTCAATCCTGATCAGGCTACTTTCATGGATTTTTCTGTAGAACAAAGAGGAAACACTCGTTTCATGTATGTACTGCCAACTTCTAAAACAGAAGCTCTGGTAGAATATACGTTGTTTTCTGAACACTTACTTCCAAAAGAAGAATACGAAAATGAAATTCAGATCTACTTAAGAAACCTGGGAGCTGATCAATATGAAATCATTGAAAAGGAGCAGGGCAGTATCCCAATGACATGCTTTCCTTTTTGGAAAAAAAACACCAAAAGAGTCCTGAATATAGGAACTTCCGGCGGATGGACCAAAGCAAGTACCGGTTATACATTTAGAAATTCAGATAAAAAGTCATCCGACTTGGTTGAATTTCTTCAAAATGAAAATCCAAAAATGACTAACTTCCATAAAAAAAGTAAATTTTGGTTTTATGATTTGCTGCTTTTGGATATTTTGTATTGCCATAATGAAAAGGGAAGTTCCATTTTTTCATCCTTATTCAAAAAAGGAAATTCGGCTTTTATCTTTAAGTTTTTAGATGAAGAAACAAATTTGGTTGAAGATGTTAAAGTTATTTTAAAGTGTCCTAAAATTCCATTTTTAAAAGCGTTATTTAGAGTGATTTTTCTTTCAAAATAAATTTAACCAAAAACAAACCTTTGAAAAATATTACGTTAGCAATTAGCCTTTTTTTTACTATTTTTTCTTTTGCACAAGTATCAACAAATAAAGCGCATGACGCTATTGTAGAAGAATTTTTGACCAATTGTGCTGAAAAGCATAACTATAGATTTGAAATGTCTGAATGGCAAGAATGTCTTGACCAAGGTTTAAAAAAAGACAGCACTGTTGCTTATTTATGGCAACAAAAAGCGATGCCGTATTTTAAATGCAAGAAATATGAAGTAGGAATGCAATATTTAGACAGAGCTGTTTTTTATAACAAAGAGCGTTGGCTTTCTTATCGGGCTTTTATTAAATGTATTTTTGCACATACTTACAAAGAAGCTATTAAAGATTTTGAAGAATGCATTAAACTGTATGGAAACAGTTATGTAATGGATCATACCTATAGCTTTTACATTGGACTGTGTTATCTGCAATTAAATGAATACGAAAAAGCAGAAAAACTTTTTGATGATTATGTTGCCGATATTTATAAAAACAGGCAGGAACTAGAACATCCTACCGCTTATTTTTATCGGGGAATTGCCAAGTACGAATTGAAAAAATGGGATGAAGCAATAGCTGTTTTTGATAAAGCCTTAAAAATTTATCCACAGTTTTCAGATGCCAAATATTACAAGGCAATTTGTTGGCTTAAACAAGGAAAGCCAAGAGAAGAAGCTATAGCTTTGATTAGTATTGCAAAAGAAGATGCTACCAAAGGCTATACAATTAATGAGGACAATACAATTTACGAAACATATCCATATCAAATCAAGTTTAGCAAATAATAAAGTAAAGATTGATTTTAACTCTTAGTTTGAAACTTTCGGACTTTATGACTTTCAAACTTTCGACTTTTATCAATCGAACTATAACAAAACTTTATACTTCAAATTAAGTAGTTGCGCGTAAACTTTGTAACTTTGCAAAATCAAAAGTAAAATTTAAAAGATAAAAATATGTATCCAGAAGAAATGGTAAAACCAATGCAGGCTGAATTGACCTCTGCAGGTTTTCAAGATTTACATAGTGCTGACGCTGTAGATAATGCTATCAAAGCTGAAGGTACCACTTTAGTAGTTGTAAACTCTGTTTGTGGTTGTGCTGCAAGA
>Ga0247812_10000545_pt1 | contig 23303 bp, 18 predicted proteins | sample UWRJL149409B1_FD_178011 | JGI IMG/M metagenome (GOLD analysis project Ga0247812, IMG submission 178011) | Plant litter microbial communities from Arlington Agricultural Research Station in Wisconsin, United States - UWRJ-L149-409B-1 | ecosystem: Environmental > Terrestrial > Plant litter >...
TCATCTACACGATCGCCGGCGACGGCGACCTGCAGGAGGGTGTCACCAGCGAGGCATCGTCGCTCGCCGGCCACCAGGAGCTCGGCAACCTCATCGCGATCTACGACTCGAACCAGATCTCGATCGAAGACGACACCAACATCGCCTTCACCGAAGACGTACACGCCCGCTACCTGGCCTACGGCTGGGACGTGCGCGTCGTCGACTGGAAGAAGACCGGCGAGTACGTCGAAGACGTCGCCGAGCTGAACGACGCTATCGAGGCCGCCAAGGGCGTCACCGACAAGCCGTCGCTGATCATCCTCAAGACCATCATCGGCTGGCCCAGCCCGAAGAAGCAGAACTCGGGAAAGATCCACGGAGCCGCTCTCGGCGCCGAGGAGCTCGCCGCCGTGAAGGAGGTGCTCGGTTTCGACCCCGAGCAGAACTTCGAGGTCGCTCCCGAGGTCATCGCGCACACCCGCCTCGCCCTCGAGCGCGGCACCGCGGTGCACAACGAGTGGAACGAGCAGTTCGACGCGTGGGCCGCAGCCAACCCCGAGAAGAAGACCCTGCTCGACCGCGTCCTGTCGGGCGACCTGCCCGAGGGCGTCGAAGAGGCACTGCCCGTCTTCGAAGCCGGCACCGAGGTCTCCACCCGCGCCGCATCCGGCAAGGTCATCAACGCCCTCGCCGGCGTGATCCCCGAACTGTGGGGCGGCTCGGCCGACCTCGCGGAGTCGAACCTCACCACCATCAACGGCGCCGGCTCGTTCGTGCCCGAGAAGTGGTCGACCCACGAGTGGAGCGCCAGCGCGGCCGGCCGTGTGCTGCACTTCGGTATCCGCGAGCACGCCATGGGCGCGATCCTCAACGGCATCGTGCTGCACGGCAACACCCGCCCCTTCGGCGGCACCTTCCTCATCTTCAGCGACTACATGCGCCCCGCGGTGCGTCTCGCCGCCCTGATGAAGGCTCCCGCCATCTACGTCTGGACCCACGACTCCGTGGCCCTCGGCGAAGACGGCCCGACCCACCAGCCGATCGAGCAGCTCGCCACCCTGCGCGCCATCCCCGGTCTCGACATCGTGCGCCCCGGCGACGCGAACGAGACCGCATGGGCCTGGAAGACGATCCTCGAGCGTCGCAACGGACCGGCCGGTATCGCCCTCACGCGCCAGAACATCCCCGTGTTCGCCCGCGGCGAAGGCGAAGCCAGCGGAGACACCTTCGCCTCGGCCAAGTACGTCGCGAACGGCGCCTACATCCTGGCCGAAGCTCCCGGCGGAACCCCCGACGTGATCTTCATCGCGACCGGCTCCGAGGTGCAGATCGCCATCGAGGCCCGCGAGGTGCTGAAGGGCGAGGGCATCAACGCCCGCGTCGTCTCGGCTCCGAGCCTCGAGTGGTTCGAAGAGCAGAGCGCCGAGTACCGCGAACAGGTTCTCCCTGCCAGCGTCACCGCGCGTGTGTCGATCGAAGCCGGCATCAGCCTCACCTGGGACAAGTACGTCGGCACCGCCGGCCGCAGCGTCTCGATCGAGCACTTCGGTGCCTCGGCCGACTACAAGACCCTGTTCCGCGAGTTCGGTATGACCACCGAGTCCGCCGTCGCCGCCGCCAAAGATTCGCTCGCAGCCCTCTGAGCTGCTGAGCACGAAGAAAGAAGAGAAGAAGTTATGACGAACACCACCCCCACCGCCGACCTTTCGGCCGCCGGCGTCAGCATCTGGCTCGACGACCTCTCGCGTGAGCGCATCGCCTCGGGCGGACTCCAGAAGCTCATCGCCGAGCGCAACGTCGTCGGCGTGACCACGAACCCGACCATCTTCGCGGGCGCACTCGCCAAGGGCGAGGCGTACGACGAGCAGGTCGCCGTTCTCGCCAAGGCCGGCACCAACGTCACCGACGCGGTCTTCGAGATCACCACCGACGACGTCGCCGCAGCCAGCGACGTGTTCCGCTCGATCTACGACACGACGAACGGTTTCGACGGCCGTGTCTCGATCGAGGTCGAGCCCGGCTTCGCCCACGACGCCGCAGCGACGATCGCCCAGGCCAAGCAGCTCTGGGCCAAGGTCGACCGCCCGAACGCGCTCATCAAGATTCCCGCGACCGTCGAGGGCCTCGAAGCCATCACCGAGACGATCGGCGCCGGCATCAGCGTCAACGTCACGCTGATCTTCAGCCTCGAGCGCTACCGCGAGGTCATCAACGCCTACCTCTCGGGTCTCGAGAAGGCCAAGGCCGCCGGCATCGACATCTCGACCCTGCACTCGGTCGCGTCGTTCTTCGTGTCGCGTGTCGACACCGAGATCGACAAGCGTCTCGACGCGATCGGCACCGACGAGGCCAAGGCGCTCAAGGGCAAGGCCGGCGTCGCGAACGCCCAGCTCGCCTACGAGGTCTTCGAGGCAGCGTTCGAGACCGAGCGCGCACAGGTGCTGCTCGCCGCCGGTGCGAACAAGCAGCGTCCGCTCTGGGCGTCGACCGGAGTCAAGGACCCCGCCGTTCTCGACACCACCTACGTCGTCGAGCTCGTCGCTCCCGAGGTCGTCAACACGATGCCCGAGAAGACGCTCGAGGCGACCTTCGACCACGGCGTCATCGCCGGCGACTCGATCACCGGTTCGTACGCGGCGGCCAACGCCGTGCTCGACGCCATCGCGGCGCAGGGCATCTCGTACGACGAGGTCACCGCACTGCTCGAGAAGGAGGGCGTCGAGAAGTTCATCGTCTCCTGGAACGAGCTGCTCGACACGGTTACGGCAGCCCTCGAGGCAGCTAAGTGAGTGTAAAAATCGCGGTGAGCGGAGCGGCCAAAGAGGCCGTCGACCGCATCGTGCCGCAGCTCGTCAACGATCTCGTTGCGAGCCGCATCACGGGCCTCGATTCCACGCTGTGGGGAACCGACGCGGAGGAGGAGGCCGCGAAGCGGCTCGGCTGGACCGAGTCGGTCACGGTCTCCACTCCCCTGGTTCCCGACATCCTGGCGCTGCGCGACAAGTTCCGCGCTGCCGGCATCACCCACTTCGTGCTCGGGGGTATGGGCGGATCGTCGCTCGCCCCCGAGGTCATCACGAAGACCGAGGGCGCACAGCTCACGGTCCTGGATGCGACCGACCCCGGCCAGGTGCTGTCGGCGCTCGGTGACCGGTTGTCGGCCACCGCGGTGATCATCTCGTCGAAGTCGGGCGGGACCACCGAGACCGACAGCCAGAAGCGTGTGTACGAGAAGGCCTTCCGCGACGCCGGAATCGACCCGATCGACCGCATCGTCGTGGTGACCGACCCGGGCTCCCCGCTCGACGTCTCCGCCCGCGCCGACGGCTACCGCGTCTTCAACGCCGACCCCACGGTGGGCGGCCGCTACTCGGCGCTCACCGCGTTCGGCCTCGTGCCGTCGGGTCTCGCCGGAGTCGACATCCAGCAGCTGCTGGACGAGGCCGACTCCATGTCGTACTCGCTCGCGATCGACGAGGAGTCCAACCCCGGACTCATCCTCGGTGCGGCGATCGCCGGCGCGCGTCCGCTCAAGGACAAGCTCGCCATCGTCGCCGACGGAACCCACATCGTGGGGTTCGGCGACTGGATCGAACAGCTCATCGCAGAGTCGACCGGGAAGCTCGGCAAGGGCATCCTGCCCGTCGTGCTCTCCCCCGACGCCCCCGAACTCGACGCGGACCTCGCCGACCTGCAGATCCTCCGACTCGTCGGTGACTACAAGGCGACCGAGCACCTCAACGAGGGCGACATCGAGATCACCGGAACCCTCGGTGCGCTGATGCTCACCTGGGAGTACGCGGTCGTGGTCGCCGGGCGTCTGCTCGGCATCAACCCGTTCGACCAGCCCGACGTCGAATCGGCGAAGGTCGCGACGCGTGGACTGCTCGACGCACGACCCGAGCCCGCCGCGCCCGCGTTCACCGACGCGGGCATCGAGGTGCGCGGCACGGAGTCCGTCGTCGCCGGGGTCTCCGATCTCGCCGGCGCCGTGGCATCCGTTCTCGCCGCTCTTCCGGCCGACGGCTACGTCTCGATCCAGGCCTACATGGACCGCGTGAAGTACCCGGAGCTCGAAGCGACACGCGACCTCGTCGCCGCGCGCGCCGGCCGCCCCGTGACCTTCGGGTGGGGACCCCGGTTCCTGCATTCGACCGGCCAGTTCCACAAGGGCGGTCCCGCGGTCGGCGTCTTCATCCAGATCACCGAGATCTCCGAGGTCGACCTCGAGATCCCCGAGCGTCCGTTCACCTTCGGCCAGCTCATCCAGGCCCAGGCCGCCGGCGACGCGAGTGTTCTCGCCGACCACGGTCGCCCGGTGCTCACCATCACGCTCACGAACGCGGCGGCGCAGCTTCCCGCGCTCATTGCAGCGCTGAGCTAGTCACATCCCGTAGAAAGTACCAAGGAGCTGCATGTCCCCCGTGGATATCACACCGGAATTCAATCCCCTGCGGATTCCTTCCGACCGACGCCTGAACCGCATCGCCGGTCCGAGCGCACTCATCATCTTCGGCGTCACAGGTGACCTGTCACGCAAGAAGCTGATGCCCGCCGTGTACGACCTCGCCAACCGCGGGCTTCTTCCCCCCGGCTTCGCGCTGGTCGGATTCGCCCGCCGCGACTGGGAAGACCAGGACTTCGAGAAAGAGGTCTACGAAGCCGTCAAGCAGTACGCGCGCACCCCGTTCGACGAGGACGTCTGGCGCCAGTTGGCGCTCGGCATCCGCTTCGTGCAGGGAGAGTTCGACGACGCCGAGGCGTTCGACCGCCTCAAGGAGACGATCGAAGAACTCGACCGCGACCGCGGAACGATGGGCAACCACGCGTTCTACCTGTCGATCCCGCCGAAGTCGTTCCCGCAGGTCACCGAACAGCTGCGCAACTCGGGGCTGGCGGAACAGCAGGACGGCCACTGGCGCCGCGTCGTCATCGAGAAGCCGTTCGGCAGCGACCTGAAGACGGCCCGCGAGCTCAACGCCGTCGTCGAATCGGTCTTCCCGCCCGACAGCGTCTTCCGCATCGACCACTACCTCGGCAAGGAGACGGTGCAGAACATCCTCGCGCTGCGCTTCGCGAACGAGATGTACGAACCGATCTGGAACGCCAACTACATCGACCACGTGCAGATCACGATGGCCGAAGACATCGGAGTGGGCGGCCGCGCCGGCTACTACGACGGTATCGGCGCCGCCCGCGACGTCATCCAGAACCACCTCCTGCAGCTCCTCGCCCTCACGGCGATGGAGGAGCCCATCTCGTTCAACGCCGCAGACCTGCGCGCCGAGAAGGAGAAGGTGCTCGCCGCCGTCAAGCTGCCCGCCGACCTCAGCAACTCGACCGCCCGCGGCCAGTACTCCGGTGGCTGGCAGGGTGGCGAGAAGGTCGTCGGCTTCCTCGACGAAGACGGCATGAACCCCGAGTCGCTCACCGAGACGTTCGCGGCCATCCGCCTCGACATCGGCACGCGTCGCTGGGCCGGTGTTCCGTTCTACCTCCGTGCCGGCAAGCGCCTCGGCCGCCGCGTCACCGAGATCGCCGTGGTCTTCAAGCGTGCTCCGCAGAACCTGTTCGCGGAGAGCCAGACCGGAACGCTCGGCCAGAACGCCATCGTCATCCGCGTGCAGCCCGACGAGGGTGTCACCATCCGTTTCGGATCCAAGGTCCCCGGCGCCACCATGCAGGTGCGCGACGTGACCATGGACTTCGGATACGGCCACGCTTTCACCGAAGCGAGCCCCGAGGCCTACGAGCGACTCATCCTCGACGTGCTCCTCGGCGACCCGCCCCTGTTCCCCCGCCACGAAGAGGTAGAACTCAGCTGGAAGATCCTCGACCCGATCGAGGAATTCTGGGAGACGCAGGGACAGCCAGAACAATACCGACCGGGCACCTGGGGACCACAGTCCGCAGACGACCTTCTTGCCCGCGACGGCAGAGTATGGAGACGACCATGATTGTCGACCTTCCCGACACAACGACCAGCAAGATCTCGAAGACGCTCGTCAAGATCCGTGAAGAGGGCGGCGCTGTCGCCCTCGGCCGGGTGCTGACCCTCGTCATCTCGACCAAGCTCGGCGAAGAAGAAGAAGCGATCGAGGCGGCCAACGACGCCTCGCGCGAGCACCCGATGCGTGTCATCGTGATCTCGACCAGCCAGGGTGTCGACGACGGGTCCGACTCGCGCATCGACGCCCAGATCCGCGTGGGCGGCGACGCCGGCGCGAGCGAGGTCATCGTCGTGCGCGCCTACGGCGACACGGCGAGCGACCAGGAGGGCCTGGTCACCGGCCTGCTCCTCCCCGACGCCCCCGTCGTGGCCTGGTGGCCCGGAGTCGCTCCCGAGAACGCGTCGAAGAGCCCGCTCGGCGTCATCGCCCAGCGGCGTATCACCGACGCCGCGTCGAGCTCGAACCCGGCCGCCGCCCTCGTGCACGTCGCCCAGACGTACGCGCCCGGCGACACCGACTTCGCCTGGACCCGTCTGACCCTGTGGCGCGCCCAGCTCGCCGCGGTTCTCGACCAGCCGCCGTACGAGACCGTCACCGGTGTCACCGTGCACGGCGCGGCCGACTCTCCCTCGACCGTGCTCCTCGCCGCCTGGCTGCAGCTGCAGCTCCAGGTCGACGTGAACCTCGAGGTCACGAACAAGTCGCACGGTTCGAGCGGAATCCAGGGCGTCGTCCTGGAGCGCGCGAGCGGCAAGGTCGAACTCGAGCGCACGCTCGTGAACGTGGCCACGCTGATCCAGCCGAACCAGCCGACGCACGACATCTCGCTGCCCCGCCGCAGCCTCCGCGACTGCCTCTCCGAGGAGCTGCGCAGGCTCGACCCCGACGACCTCTTCGGAGATGTCATCAGAAGCGGACTCGGCCAGCTCGGCAAAGTCACACCGCACCTGCACACGGGTACGATCACAGCAGTGAAGATCGACGAAGAGACCGGAGTGGCCACCGCGTGACAGTAGGACGACGGGTGCTCGTACACCCAGACAAGGCAGCCCTCGCAGCATCCGTTGCTGCGCGGTTCATGACGAAGATGGTCGACCTGCTCGACGAGTTCGGCGTGGCAACCGTCGTTCTCACCGGTGGCACGATGGGCAGCGCGGTCCTCCGCGCCATCAACGAGTCGCCGGCTCGCGACACGATCGACTGGTCGGGTGTGCACTTCTGGTGGGGCGACGAGCGTTGGCTCCCCCGTGGCGACGCCGAACGCAACGAGACCCAGGCGCGCGAGGCGCTCCTGGACCACATCGCGATCGACGCCGGCAACATCCACGCCTTCCCGGCCTCCGGCGAGGGTGTCGAGCTCGACGCCGCCGCCGAGATCTACGCGCTCGAACTCGCCGCCCACGCGGTCGAGGGCACCGCGCTCCCCCGGTTCGACATCACGTTCCTCGGTGTCGGGCCCGACGGGCACATCGCCTCGCTCTTCCCCGAGCAGGCGGGCATCCGCGAGACCGAAGCCTCGGTCATCGCGGTGCGCAACGCCCCGAAGCCGCCGCCCGAGCGTCTGTCGCTCACCCTCCCGGTGATCAACTCGTCCACCCGCATCTGGATGGTCCTGGCCGGAGCCGACAAGGCCTCGGCCCTCGGGCTCAGCCTCGCGGGTGCGAGCATCAACGAGGTGCCGGCGGCCGGTGTCGAAGGACGCCGCAGCACGCTGTACTACGTCGACAAGGAAGCCACGGCCGAGGTTCCCGAGAACCTCACCGCCACGGAGATCTTCTGGACGGCAGCGGACGCCACCGACTGACCCCACTCTCGAGAAAAGGCCGGCCCCGCGTCATCCGCGGGCCGGCCTTTTTCGTATGCTCGAGGGCGGATGCGACGCGAGGGTTAACGACGGATGGCCGCCACCCGGGGGTGACGGCCATACGAACGGAAAATCAGCTGGCGGGAGCGCTGCCGCGGCGGGCGCGGAGCTGGGAGAGCGCGTCGCCGAGAAGGGACTCGGCCTCTTCTTCGGTGCGGCGCTCCTTCACGTAGGCGAGGTGCGTCTTGTACGGCTCGAGCTTCGCCACCGACGGAGGGTTCTCCTTGTCGCGGCCGGCGGGAAGCCCGCTCTGCGGCGAGTCGATGGTCAAGGGGATCTCGTCGTCGGGCAGGTTCGCCGCGAAGAAACGAACGGTCTCGTTGCCGAGCTCGTCCCAGTAGGAGATCTGCACGCGCTCGGCGTGATAACCCCTGTCCTGCTCCCCCATCGGGCCTGCGCCCACACGCGATCCGCGAATCGCACTGCCTCCTGAAGCCACGGTGCCCCCTTGTTTCCTAAGAGTTAAGAACCGTTGAACTTGGTGATGAGACCAAGGACCACGATGGATGTGATCCACACCACCGCCAGAATCACGGTGATGCGGTTGAGGTTTCGCTCGGCTACACCGGAAGCGCCGAGGTTCGAGGTGACGCCACCGCCGAACATGTCGGAGAGCCCACCTCCGCGACCACGGTGCAGGAGGATGAGGAGGGTCAACAAGAGACTCGTGATACCGAGAATGACTTGCAACGCGACCTGGAGAATGTCCACGGGTAACCTTTCGAAGCGGCCGAGAGGCCTCAAGTAGTATAGCTACGCTTTTGTGCGTTAAACGAGCGGTTGAACCCGCGAATCAGACGCCCACGTGCTTGTGGAAGCGTGAAATGCTCGCGAATTCGTCGAGATCGAGGCTCGCGCCACCCACGAGGGCGCCGTCGACATTCGATTCGCGCATAAACGAGGCGATGTTCGCGGCCTTGACCGAGCCGCCGTAGAGCACGCGGGTGACCGCGGCGACGTCTTCGCCGAGCAGCTCGACGAGGGTCTCGCGCAGTTTCGCGGCGACCTGTTCGGCCTGGTCGGGCGTCGCGGCCTGGCCGGAACCGATGGCCCAGACGGGCTCGTAGGCGACGACGATGTCGACAGCTCCGCTGACACCGGCGAGGGCGGCACGCAGCTGGGCGACGGGCACGGCGCTCGCGCCGTGCTTCTCGAGGTCTTCGGCGGTCTCGCCGACGCAGATGACGGGCACGAGGTTGTGGCGCAGGGCCGCCTCGACCTTCGCCGCGACGACGTCGTCGGTCTCGTTGTGCAGCGTGCGACGCTCGGAGTGACCGATGATCACGTACTGGCAGTCGAGCGCCTTGAGGAACGCTCCGGAGATCTCCCCGGTGTACGCGCCGGAGTCGTGCGCCGAGAGGTCTTGCGCGCCGAGGGCGAGCTCGAGCTTGTCGGCGGCGACGAGCGTCTGCACCGAGCGGAGGTCGGTGAACGGCGGGAACACCGCGACCTCGGCGGTGCCGAAGTCGTGGCGGGCGTCTTTGAGCGTCCAGGCCAGCTTCTGCACGAATGCGATCGACTGGAGGTGGTCGAGGTTCATCTTCCAGTTGCCTGCGATGAGGGGCACGCGCTTGTGCGTCGTGCCGGGTACTACTGCCATCCGAGGACCTCCAGGCCCGGGAGACGCTTGCCCTCGAGGAACTCGAGCGAGGCGCCGCCACCGGTAGAAATGTGACCGAACTGGTCATCGTCGAAGCCGAGTGCGCGGACCGCAGCGGCTGAATCACCGCCGCCCACGACGCCGAGGCCGTCGATGGTGGTGAGGGCGGCCGCGACCGCCTTGGTTCCCGCGGCGAACGGGGCGAGTTCGAACACGCCCATCGGGCCGTTCCAGAACACGGTCTTCGAGGCCGAGATGACCTCGGCGAACCTGGCACCGGTGTCGGGGCCGATGTCGAGGCCGAGACCGGATGCACCGAAGGCGGTGTCTTCGATCGCATCGGCCGCCGTGGTGACGTACTCCGCGTCGGCACCGAACTTCGACGCCACGACGATGTCGGTGGGAAGCACGATCTCGACGCCGAGACGGTCGGCCTCGGCGAGGTAGCCCTTCACGTTGTCGATCTGGTCGACCTCGAGCAGGCTCGCCCCGACCTTGTGGCCCTGGGCCGCGAGGAAGGTGAAAAGCATGCCGCCGCCGATGAGCAGCGTGTCGACCTTGGGGAGAAGCGCGCCGATGACGGCGAGCTTGTCGGAGACCTTCGAGCCGCCGAGAACCACCGTGTACGGGGCCTCGGGCGTGCGGGTCAGGCGTTCGAGGACCTCGAGCTCGGTCTGGATGAGCAGGCCGGCCGCGCTGGGCAGCAGTTCGGCCACCTCGTACACGCTGGCCTGCTTGCGGTGCACGACGCCGAAACCGTCGGACACGAACGCGTCGGCGAACTCCGCGAGCTTAGCGGCGAACTCGCCGCGCTCGGAGTCGTCTTTGCTCGTCTCACCCGGGTTGAACCGCAGGTTCTCGAGAAGTGCGATGTCGCCGTCTGCGAGACCGGCGACGGTCTCGGAGGCGGCGGAGCCGACCGTGTCGCTCGCGAACGCCACACCCTTGCCGAGCAGCTCGCTCAGTCGCTGGGCGACGGGAGCGAGGCTGTACTTGGCGTCCGGGGCGCCGTCGGGTCGCCCGAGGTGGGAGACGACGACGACGCGGGCGCCGGAGTTGATGAGTGCGTTCAGCGTCGGCAGAGAGGCGCGGATGCGGCCGTCGTCTGTGATCTGTCCGTCTTTCAACGGGACGTTCAGGTCACAGCGGACGAGCACACGCTTGCCACTCAGATCGCCGAGGCTGTCAATGGTGCGAAGCGACACGGTCGGTATTCCTTAGGGGTTAGAGACGGTCTGCGACGTACTTCGTGATGTCGACGAGACGGTTGGAGTAGCCCCACTCGTTGTCGTACCACGAAGCGACCTTGACCTGGTTGCCGATGACCTTGGTCAGGCCGGCGTCGAAGATCGAGGAGTGCGGGTCGCCCTGGATGTCGCTCGAGACGATCGGGTCTTCGGTGTAGCTGAGGATGCCCTTGAGGGGGCCCTCCGCCGCAGCCTTGTACGCCGCGTTGACCTCGGCGACGGTGACGTTGCGCGAAGCCTCGATGGTCAGGTCGGTGATCGAGCCGGTGATGACCGGAACGCGGAGCGCGTAGCCGTCGAGCTTGCCGACGAGCTCGGGGATGACGAGGCCGAGGGCCTTGGCGGCACCGGTCGACGTCGGGATGATGTTCGCGGCGGCCGCGCGGGCACGGCGGAGGTCGCTGTGCGGGCCGTCCTGCAGGTTCTGGTCTGCGGTGTAGGCGTGGATCGTGGTCATGAGGCCACGCTCGATGCCGAAGTTGTCCATGAAGACCTTGGCCAGGGGCGCGAGGCAGTTCGTGGTGCACGAGGCGTTCGAGATGATGTCGTGGATCGCAGCGTCGTACGTCTCCTCGTTGACACCGAGAACCAGGGTGGCGACGTCGTCGCCGGTGGCGGGAGCCGAGACGATGACCTTCTTGGCGCCGGCGGTGATGTGCTTGCGCGCGTCTTCGCTCTTGGTGAAACGGCCGGTCGACTCGATGACGACCTCGACGCCGAGCTCGCCCCAGGGCAGCAGCTCGGGGTTGCGCTCTGCGAGCACCTTGATCGGCTTGCCGTCGACGAAGATGGTGTCGCCTTCGACGGTGACGGTGGCGTCGAGACGGCCGCCCACGGTGTCGTACTTCAGCAGGTGCGCGAGGGCGGCGGGGTTGTCCAGGTCGTTGACTGCGACGATCTCGAGGTCGCTTCCCTTGGCGAGAGCCGCGCGGAGGAAGTTGCGGCCGATTCGGCCAAACCCGTTGATACCAATTTTGACGCTCAATTGAACTCCATATTTTCTCGGCGCCGGATGACGCTCAGGTGGTGGATTGGTGCACGTGCGGAACGGGCCCCCACGCCGTCGGCGTGAGGGCCCGGGTGATCAAGAGAGCAGGAACAGGCCGGGCGTCTGCGCGCGGGCGGCGTCGAAACGGGCCTGGACGTTCGCCCAGTCGGTGATGTTCCAGAACGCCTTGACGTAGTCGGCACGCACGTTCTTGTAGTCGAGGTAGTACGCGTGCTCCCAGACGTCGAGCATCAGTAGCGGCACGATGCCGGCGGGGAGGTTGCCCTGCTGGTCGAAGAACTGCACGATGATGAGGCGCTCACCGAAGGAGTCCCAGGCGAGAACCGACCAGCCGGAACCCTGCACACCCATGGCGGTCGCCGTGAAGTGGGCGGTGAACTTGTCGAACGATCCGAAGTGGTCGTCGATGGCCGATGCGAGGTCGCCGGTGGGCTTGTCGCCACCGTTCGGCGACATGTTCGTCCAGAAGATCGAGTGGTTGATGTGGCCACCCAGGTTGAAGGAAAGATCCTTCTCGAGCTTGTTGACGTTGGCGAGGTTGCCCGAGTCACGGGCCTCGGCGAGCTGGGCCAGTGCGGTGTTCGCGCCGGTCACGTAGGCCTGGTGGTGCTTGCTGTGGTGCAGCTCCATGATCGCGCCGCTGATGCTGGGCTCGAGCGCCGAGTAGTCGTACGGGAGGTCGGGAAGGGTGTAGTCAGCCAAAATATTCTCCTAGCGAGTAGGCCACGAACAGAGCGTTCGGTGCGGCCGGGGTAACGAATCCAGTCTACTCCCGACAAGCATCCAGTCTCGGTTTGATCACGGATCCAGTCGAGAAACACACAGGTTTGGCAGGGAGCGGCGCATCGACGTCGGGGTACGTTTAGACGTCGTCCATGTCGGGCGGGAGGTTCGCGTCGGTGCCGGGGATGTCGAGGTCGCTCGCACGTTTGTCGGCCATGGCCAAGAGGCGGCGGATCCGGCCGGCGACGGCGTCTTTGGTCATGGGCGGGTCGGCGTGGTGGCCGAGCTCGTCGAGGCTCGAGTCGCGGAACCGCAGGCGCAGTTCGCCGGCGTACCGCAGGTGCTTGGGGGTCGTGTCGTCGAGGATCTCGAGGGCACGCTCCACGCGGGCGCACGCGGCGACGGCGGCCTGCGCCGAACGGCGGAGGTTGGCGTCGTCGAAGTTGACGAGACGGTTCGCCGTGGCACGCACCTCGCGGCGCTGGCGCATCTGCTCCCACGCTTCGACGCTCGCGGTGGCACCCATGTGCACGAGCATCGTGCCGATGGCTTCGCCGTCGCGGATGACGACGCGGTGCACGCCGCGCACCTCGCGGCTCTTCGCGGCGACGCCGAGACGGCCCGCGGCGCCGACGAGGGCCATCGCGGCCTCGTTTCCGGGGCAGGTGACCTCGAGGGCTGCCGACCGGCCGGGGTCGGTGAGCGAGCCGGCGGCGAGGAACGCGCCGCGCCAGACGGCGGCGATCTCGTCGCGCGAGCCGGTGGTGAGCTTGTTCGGCAGGCCGCGGATCGGACGGCGGCGGGCGTCGAGCAGGCCGGTCTGGCGGGCGAGGGTCTCTCCCCCGTCGACGACGCGCACGACGTACTGGTTGGTGCGGCGCGCGCCGGAGGCCTGGATGACGGCGGCTTCGCTGCGCACGCCGTAGAGCTCTGCGAGGTCTTTGCGCACCCGGCGGGCGACCTGGGCCGAGTCGAGCTCCGATTCGACGGCGATGCGGTTGGAGATCATGTGCAGACCGCCGGAGAACCGCAGGATGGTCGCGAGCTCCGCGGCGCGGACCGTGGTCTTGCTGACTTCCAGCCGTGCGAGTTCTTCTTTGACATCAGCCGTAAGTGCCACTGAAGGGTCTCTTTTCTTGGGTCTTCGGGAATTCTGTGTGGTGCGGGCGAGCCGAGCGCTACTCGCGGCCGAGGTCGCGGTGCTTCACGCTGACGGCGACGCCGGGCAGTCCGCGTAGCAACGTCGCCAACTCTTCGGCGACGGCCACAGATCGGTGTTTGCCCCCTGTGCATCCAACAGCGATCGTAGCGTGTCTCTTGTTTTCGCGTTGGTAGCCGGCGAGCACGGGGGCGAGCGCCGCGGCGTAGGCGTCGACGAATTCGCGGGCGCCCTCCTGCCCGAGCACGTACTCGCTCACCTCGTCGTCGAGCCCGGTATGGGGCCGGAGTTCGGGGATCCAGAACGGGTTCGGCAGGAAGCGCGCGTCGGCGACGAGGTCGGCGTCGGCGGGCAGCCCGTACTTGAATCCGAAACTGAGGATGGTGACCTGCGCCCCGGGCGTTTCGGCCTCGGAGAACTTCTCCTGCACGGTCGTCGCGAGCTGGTGGATGTTGAGCTCGGACGTGTCGATGATCAGGTCGCTGCCCGAACGCAGTTCGACCATCAGCCGTCGTTCGGCGCTGATGCCGTCGAGAAGAGTGCCGTCTTCTTGCAGCGGGTGCGGGCGACGCACCTGCTCGAAACGCCGCACCAACGCGGCATCCGTCGCCTCGAGGAAGAGGACCTTCACGTCGGCGTTCTCACGCATCGCCGCGACAGCCTCCTGCACGTCGGCGAACAGCTTGCCGCCCCGCACGTCGACGATGGCGGCGATGCGCGGCAGGGCGTTGCCCGCGTGCTGGGCGAGCTCGACGAGCGGGCGCAGCATCTGGGGAGGGAGGTTGTCGACGACATACCAGCCCAGATCTTCGAGGGCGTTGCCGACCGTCGAGCGTCCCGCGCCGGACATGCCGGTCACGATGAGCAGTTCTTGGCGATCCCTGTGAGTGTTCATTGGAGACTAACGATACCGGGTCACGGGTTGCGCAAACCGTCGACGATCTGCTGCGCGAGGGCCTTTCCGATGCCCTTGACCTCGGTGATCTGCTCGACGGTGGCCCCGCGCAGCCGTGTCACCGAGCCGAAGTGGGTGAGCAGGTCGGCGACCCGCTTGGCCCCGAGCCCCGGGATGTCGGCGAGCTTCGAGGTGATGTCGCTCTTGCGGCGCTGGCGCTGGTAGGTGATCGCGAAACGGTGGGCCTCGTCGCGGATGCGCTGGAACAGGAAGAGCGCGTCGCTGTTGCGGGGCAGGATGACCGGGTAGTCGGAGTCGGGGAGCCAGATCTCTTCGAGGCGCTTCGCGATTCCGCACAACTGGATGCCCGTGACCCCGGAGTCGTCGAGTGCGCGTTGGGCCGCGGCCACCTGGGGCTGGCCGCCGTCGACGATGAGCAGGTTGGGCCGGTAGGCGAAGCGCTTGCGCTCGACGGTGACGTCGTCTCCCCCGACGACGACGGTCGCGTCTGTCGACAGGGCGATCGCCTTCTCGGCGGCCTCCCCCGCGTCGGGCTCCTCGTCGAGGTGCGCGAGGCGGCGCATAAGCGTCTGGTAGATCGACTCGGTGTCGTCGGTCGATTCGGCGATGGAGAAGCGGCGGTACTGGTCTTTGCGGGGAAGGCCGTCTTCGAAGACGACCATCGACGCGACGATGTTGGTGCCGCTGAGGTGGGAGACGTCGTAGCACTCCATGCGCAGCGGGGCGTCGCCCATGCCGAGCGCCTCCTGGATGTCGGCGAGGGCCTGCGACCGGGCGACGAAGTCGCCGCTGCGGCGCGTCTTGTAGAGCATGAGCGCGTTGCGCGCGTTGGTGGAGACGGTGAGGGCCAGCGCCGCCTTGTCGCCGCGCTGCGCGACCCGCAGGGCGACCTTGCCCGCGGTCTCGCGCTTGGTGCTGAGCCACTGCTCGAGCTCTGCGGTGTCTTCGGGCAGCGCCGGCACGTAGACGTCGCGCGGGGGCTCCTGGTCGTCGTAGGCGTTCTGCAGCACGGTGTCGACCAGCTCGGGCAGTTCGAGGTCGAGCTCTTTGTCGACGACCCAGCCGCGCACACCGCGGATGCGGCCTCCGCGCACGATGAACTGCTGCACCGCGGCCGCGAGCTCGTCGTGGGCGATGCCGAAGATGTCGGCGTCGACCTCGTCGCCGAGCACGACGCTGCTCTTCGAGAGCGCGTTCTCGAGCGCGGAGAGCTGGTCGCGGTAGCGCGCGGCGGACTCGTAGTCCATCTCCTGCGAGGCGGCCAGCATCTTCTTCGAGATGTCTGCGGTGTAGCGGGTGTCGTTGCCGCCCATGAACGAGGCGAAGTCGAGCGCGATCGACTTGTGCTCTTCTTTGCTCACCCGGCCGACGCACGGGGCGGCGCACTTGCCGATGTCGCCGAGCAGGCAGGGCCGGCCGGTCTGCTCGGCGCGCTTGTAGGTGGCGTCGGAGCAGCTGCGCATCGGGAACGCCTTGAGCATGAAGTCGACGGTCTCGCGGATGGCCCACACCTTGGTGTACGGACCGAAATACCGGGCGCCCTTGAGATTCTTGTTGCGGGTGACGAGCACCCGGGGCACCGTCTCGCCGAGGGTGATCGCGAGATACGGGTAGCTCTTGTCGTCACGGAACTTGACGTTGAACGGCGGGTCGAACTCTTTGATCCAGGTGTACTCGAGCTGCAGCGCCTCGAACTCGCTGCCCACGACCGTCCATTCGACGCTCGACGCCGACAGCACCATGCGCCGGGTGCGCTCGTGCAGGCTGCGCAGCGGCTGGAAGTAGTTCGCCAGCCGCGCGCGCAGGCTGTTCGCCTTGCCGACGTAGAGCACCCGGCCGCCGGCGTCACGGAAGCGGTAGACGCCCGGCGCCGTCGGGATCTCCCCCGCTTTCGGCCGCCAGGTGACGGTGTCGCTCATTGCCCGGACCTCATTCGTGCGGGGCGCGCCTAGGCGCGCACACCCTCCAGCATCTCCTTCAGGAAGAAGCCGGTGTGGCTGCCCTCGATCTTCGCGAGCTGTTCGGGCGTGCCCGTGGAGAGCACCTGGCCGCCGCCGGCCCCGCCCTCGGGGCCGATGTCGATGATGTGGTCGGCGCTCTTGATCACGTCGAGGTTGTGCTCTATGACGAGGACGGTGTTGCCCTTGTCGACCAGGCTGTTCAGCACGAGCAGCAGCTTGCGCACGTCTTCGAAGTGCAGACCCGTCGTCGGCTCGTCGAGCACGTAGATGCTGCGGCCGTTCGAGCGCTTCTGCAGCTCGGTCGCGAGCTTGACGCGCTGCGCCTCGCCGCCCGAGAGGGTCGTGGCGCTCTGGCCGAGGCGCACGTAGCCGAGTCCGACCTCGACGAGGGTCTTCAGGAAGCGGTGGATCGCGCCGATCGCCTCGAAGAACTCGGCGGCCTCGCTGATCGGCATGTCGAGCACCTCGGCGATGTTCTTGCCCTTGTACCGCACCGCGAGGGTCTCGCGGTTGTAGCGGGCGCCGTGGCAGACCTCGCACGCCACGTAGACGTCGGGAAGGAAGTTCATCTCGATCTTGATCGTGCCGTCGCCCGAGCAGTTCTCGCAGCGGCCGCCCTTGACGTTGAAGCTGAACCGGCCGGGAAGGTAGCCGCGTGCCTTCGCGTCCTGGGTCTCGGCGAACAGGTTGCGGATCTTGTCGAAGACGCCGGTGTAGGTCGCGGGGTTCGAGCGCGGGGTGCGGCCGATCGGGTTCTGGTCGACGTGCACCACCTTGTCGAGGTGGTCGAGGCCGGTCACGCGGGTGTGCTTGCCGGGGATCTGGCGGGCGCCGTTGAGCTCGTTGGCGAGAACCTTGTAGAGGATGTCGTTGACGAGGCTCGACTTGCCCGAACCGCTCACGCCGGTGACGGCAGTGAACACGCCGAGCGGGAAGTCGACGGTGATGTTGCGCAGGTTGTTGGCCTTCGCACCCTCGACCCGCACCTGGCGCTTCTTGTCGACCTTGCGGCGCTTCTTCGGCGTCGCGATCGACTTGCGGCCGGCGAGGTAGTCGCCGGTCACCGACTCGGTGTTCTCGAGCAGGTCTTCGTAGCTGCCCGAGTGCACGACGACGCCGCCGTGCTCGCCCGCGCCCGGTCCGATGTCGACGACCCAGTCGGCGGTGCGGATGGTGTCTTCGTCGTGCTCGACCACGATGAGCGTGTTGCCGAGGTTCTTCAGCTTGACCAGGGTCTCGATGAGACGGCGGTTGTCGCGCTGGTGAAGGCCGATCGAGGGCTCGTCGAGAACGTACAGCACGCCGGTCAGGCCCGATCCGATCTGCGTGGCCAGGCGGATGCGCTGCGCCTCTCCGCCGGAGAGGGTGGCGGCCGCGCGCGACAAGTTGAGGTAGTTGAGCCCGACCTCGATGAGGAACTCGAGGCGCACCCGGATCTCGCGCAGCACCTGCGCCGCGATCTTCGCGTCGCGGTCGCTGAGCACGACGGTGTTCATAAACGCGTAGGAGTCGGCGAGGCTGAGCTCGCAGACGTCGGAGATGTTCTGGCCGTCGACCGTGACCGCGAGCACCTCGGGCTTGAGGCGCTTGCCGTCGCAGACGGGGCACGGGATCTCGCGCAGGTAGTTGGAGAAGCGCTGGCGCTGCACGTCGGTCTCGGCCTCGAGGAACTTGCGCTCGATGTAGGGCATCACGCCCTCGAAACCGGTGGAGTACTTCATCTCGCGGCCGAAGCGGTTCTTCCACTTGACGGTGACCTCGAAGTTGTTGCCCTTGAGGATCGCGTCTTGCACCTCTTGCGAGAGCTCGCCCCACGGGGTGTCGAGCGAGAAGTCGAGGTCGAGCGAGAGGCCGAGCAGCAGCTTCTCGAAGTAGTTGAACAGGCCCTTGCCCGACTGAGCCCACGGCAGGATGACGCCGTCTGCGAGGCTGACCGTGGGGTCGGCGATGAGCAGGTCGGCGTCGACCGACATACGCGTGCCGAGGCCCGAGCACTCGGGGCAGGCGCCGAACGGCGCGTTGAACGAGAACGTGCGCGGTTCGATCTCGGTGAGTTGCAGCGGGTGGTTGTTCGGGCAGGAGAGCTTCTCGCTGAAGGTGCGCGTGGCGTCGGGCCCCGTCTCGTCGACGAGGTTGATTGCCACGAGGCCGTCGGTGAGGCGCAGGGCCGTCTCGAGAGAGTCGGTGAGGCGCGTGAGCGCATCGTCGGATGCCACGAGCCGGTCGACCACGACCGAGATGTCGTGCTTCACCTGCTTCTTCAGGGTGGGCGGGTCGCTCAGCTGGATGACGTCGCCGTCGACCACGGCGCGCGAGTAGCCGGCCGCGGCCAGTTCGCGGAACGTGTCGACGAACTCGCCCTTCTTCTGCGAGACGATCGGGCTGAGCACCTGGTAACGCGTGCCGGTCTCGAGCTCCATGAGCTGGTCGGCGATCTGCTGCACCGTCTGGCGCTGGATCTTCTCGCCGCAGATCGGGCAGTGCGGCACGCCGATGCGCGCCCAGAGCAGGCGCATGTAGTCGTAGATCTCGGTGATCGTGCCGACCGTCGACCGCGGGTTGCGGTTCGTCGACTTCTGGTCGATCGAGACCGCGGGGCTCAGGCCCTCGATGAAGTCGACGTCGGGTCGGTCGACCTGGCCGAGGAACTGGCGGGCGTAGGCCGACAGCGACTCGACGTAGCGGCGCTGGCCCTCGGCGAAGATCGTGTCGAACGCGAGGCTCGACTTACCCGAGCCGGACAGACCGGTGAAGACGACCAGGGAATCGCGCGGGATCTCCAGATCGACGTTCTTGAGATTGTGGACCCTGGCTCCGCGCACGCTCAGCGTGGGCACACCAGTTACAGGAGAAATCGACACTCTCACAATTGTATGGATGCCACCGACATCGGGCGTACCGGTTCGCTCAGTGCGTACTCAGGTTGACCTGCGCACGCACCGGGCGCGACCGTCAGCGCAGGTGTCCGGCGGCCTCCATCTGGCGCAGTTCTTTCTTCAGGTCGGCGACTTCGTCGCGTAGCCGGCCGGCGAGCTCGAACTTGAGTTCGCCCGCGGCGAGCAGCATCTGGTCGTTGAGGTCGCGGATGATGGACTCGAGTTCGTTGGCCCCCGCCGCGGCCTTGCCGTGCTGGCGCAGGTTCGGTGTCGGCGACTTCTTGCGTCCGTCGCCGCGGCCGGCGAGCAGCGCCGCGGTGTCGGCGTTCTCGCGCTCGAGCGCGTCGGTGATGTCGGCGATCTTCTTGCGCAACGGCTGCGGGTCGACGCCCTTCTCGAGGTTGTAGGCGATCTGCTTCTCGCGACGGCGGTCGGTCTCGTCGATGGCGCGCTTCATCGAGTCGGTGAGCACGTCGGCGTACATGTGCACCTCGCCCGAGACGTTGCGCGCCGCGCGGCCGATGGTCTGGATGAGCGACGTGGACGAGCGCAGGAAGCCCTCTTTGTCGGCGTCGAGGATCGCGACGAGCGAGACCTCGGGGAGGTCGAGCCCCTCGCGCAGCAGGTTGATGCCGACGAGCACGTCGTAGACGCCCTGGCGCAGTTCGGTGAGCAGCTCGACCCGGCGCAGCGTGTCGACGTCGGAGTGCAGGTAGCGCACACGCACGCCCGACTCCCCTAGGAACTCGGTGAGTTCTTCGGACATCTTCTTGGTGAGGGTCGTGACGAGCACACGTTCGTTGCGCTCGACGCGCACCTTGATCTGCTCGAGCAGGTCGTCGATCTGGCCCTTGGTCGGCTTGATCACGATCTGCGGGTCGAGCAGGCCGGTCGGGCGGATGATCTGTTCGACGACCGAGTCGGTGATGCCGAGCTCGTACTTGCCGGGGGTCGCCGAGAGGTACACGCGCTGGCCGACCCGGTCGAGGAACTCGGGCCACTTGAGCGGCCGGTTGTCGAGGGCGCTCGGCAGGCGGAAGCCGTGCTCGACGAGCGTGCGCTTGCGCGACGCGTCGCCCTCGTACATGGCGCCGATCTGGGGCACCGTGACGTGCGACTCGTCGATCACGACGAGGAAGTCGTCGGGGAAATAGTCGATGAGGCAGTGCGGTGCCTCGCCGGGCATACGCCCGTCGATGTGCGCCGAGTAGTTCTCGATGCCGTTGCAGAATCCGATCTGCTCCATCATCTCGAGGTCGAAGGTGGTGCGCATGCGCAGCCGCTGGGCCTCGAGCAGCTTGCCCTGCTTCTCGAGCTCGGCGAGCCGCATGGCGAGTTCTTCTTTGATCGTGCCGATAGCTCGGTGCATCACGTCGGTGCCCGCGACGTAGTGCGACCCGGGGAAGACGGAGACGGCGTCGAGCTTCTTCACGATGTCGCCGGTGAGCGGGTGCAGCGAGTAGAGCGCCTCGATCTCGTCGCCGAACATCTCGATGCGGATGGCGAGCTCTTCGTACATCGGGATGATCTCGATGGTGTCGCCGCGAACACGGAAGTTGCCGCGCGAGAAGTCGACGTCGTTGCGCTGGTACTGCATCGCCACGAACTTGCGGATGAGCGCCTCGCGCGGGATCTGCTGCCCCACCTGCAGCGCGATCATCGCCTCGAGGTAGCCCTCGGGCGTGCCGAGGCCGTAGATGCAGGAGACGGTCGAGACCACGACCACGTCGCGGCGGCTGAGCAGCGAGTTGGTGGTGGAGTGGCGCAGGCGCTCGACCTCGGCGTTGATCGAGGAGTCTTTCTCGATGAACGTATCGGTCTGCGGCACGTAGGCCTCGGGCTGGTAGTAGTCGTAGTAGGAGACGAAGTACTCGACGGCGTTGTTCGGCATCAGCTCGCGGAACTCATTGGCCAGCTGCGCGGCGAGGGTCTTGTTGTGCGCGAGCACGAGCGTCGGACGCTGCACCTGCTCGATCAGCCAGGCTGTGGTCGCCGACTTTCCGGTACCCGTGGCTCCCAGGAGCACGACATCGGTCTCGCCCGCATTGACGCGGCCCGCGAGTTCGGCGATGGCGCTCGGCTGGTCGCCACTCGGGACGTACTCGCTGATGACCTCGAAGGGGCGAACGGCGCGTGTGGGTTCCATCGTCCCAGCTTAGGCTCGGCCTCCGACATACGCAGGGCGCTGCGCCCTGTGCTAGTGCGAGACGCCCGCCCGCACCCGCGCGTAGAGGGCGTCGGCCTGGGCGAGGGTCTCGGCGAGACTGTCGTCGCTGTCGATGACCACGTCGGCCAGGGCGAGCCGGTCGGCGTCGCTCGCCTGAGAGCTGATGCGGTGCCGTGCCTCGTCTTCGCTGAGCCCGCGCAGCTCGACGAGACGCTTCAGCCGGGTATCGGCGCTCGCGTCGACCACGACGACGAGGTCGAAGGTGATCGGGCGGTCGGCGGCCGCCTCGGCGAGCAGCGGCACGTCGTAGACGACGACGGCGTCGGGGTCGGCCGACTCGGCTTCCGCGAACAGCTCGCGCGCGCGCTTCCAGACCGCCGGGTGGGTGATCGCATTGAGCGCGAGCCGTGCCTCGGGGTCGGTGAAGATGATGGCGCCGAGCGCGGGCCGGTTCAGGCTGCCGTCGGCGGCGATCACATCGGCACCGAACCGGTCGGCGATCGCGGCGAGGGCGGGTGTGCCCGGCTCGACCACTTCACGCGCGAGCTTGTCGGCATCCACCACCACCGCCCCTCGTTCTGCGAGACGTGCGGCGACGACTGATTTGCCGGATGCGATTCCCCCGGTGAGTCCGATCAGGTACATTCCAGCAATGCTAGCCTCGGCGCAACGAGAGGCTGGCCTCTCCGAAGCGAAAGGACACGTCGTGCTGGAGATCCTGACCGGTACCGGACTCGCATTCGCGGCCGGGCTGAACGCCTACATCCCGATGGTGCTGCTCGGGCTCGGGGCACGGTTTCTCGACTTCGTGCAGCTCCCGGCCGGCTGGGCGTGGCTCGAGAACGAGTGGGTGCTCGGCATCCTCGGCGTGCTGCTCGTGATCGAGTTCTTCGCCGACAAGATCCCCGCCGTCGACTCGGTGAACGACGTGATCCAGACCGTGGTGCGGCCCGCGTCGGGCGGCATCGTCTTCGGCAGCGGTTCGGCGAGCGAGACCGCCGCGGTCACCGACCCGGCCGCGTTCTTCTCGTCGAACCAGTGGGTGCCGATCGTCACGGGCGTCGTCATCGCGCTGCTCGTGCACGGGGCGAAGACGGCGGTGCGCCCGGCGCTCAACGTGGCGACGTTCGGTATCGCGGCGCCCGTGCTCAGCTTCTTCGAAGACGTGAGCAGCGTGTTCCTCTCGGTGTTCGCGCTGCTCGTTCCCGTTCTCGTCGTCGTGGCCGTGGCCGGCCTGGTCGTGCTGTTCGTCGTGTTGCTGCGCAAACGACGGATGGCCGCCACCCGCACGATAAGCGCGGGATGACGGCCATCCGTTGGTTCTAGTCGCTGACTAGGAGTTGTTGCTCAGCTTCTCGCGAAGAGCCGCGAGCGACTCGTCGTCTGCGAGGGTACCGGCCGAGGCCGAGTCGCTCGAGAAGGTCGATGCGCCGGAAGGCACGTCGCTCGAGGAGGTGTTGCTCTCCTCGATGGCTGCTGCTGCAACCTGCTTCTTGTGCGATTCCCAACGAGCCTGGGCTGCAGCGTACTCCTGCTCCCACTTCTCGCGCTGGGTCTCGAAGCCTTCCTTCCACTCCTGGGTCTCCGGGTCGAATCCGTCCGGGTACTTGTAGTTGCCGGCTTCGTCGTACTCGGTGAGCATTCCGTAGAGTGCGGGGTCGAACTCGGTGCCCTCGGGGTCGACGCCCTCGTTGGCCTGCTTCAGCGAAAGGCTGATGCGACGACGCTCGAGGTCGATGTCGATGACCTTGACGAACACCTCGTCGCCGACCGAGACGACCTGCTCGGCGAGCTCGACGTGCTTGCCCGAGAGCTCGGAGATGTGGACGAGGCCCTCGATGCCCTCTG
>Ga0247812_10000546_pt1 | contig 23298 bp, 29 predicted proteins | sample UWRJL149409B1_FD_178011 | JGI IMG/M metagenome (GOLD analysis project Ga0247812, IMG submission 178011) | Plant litter microbial communities from Arlington Agricultural Research Station in Wisconsin, United States - UWRJ-L149-409B-1 | ecosystem: Environmental > Terrestrial > Plant litter >...
GTGGGCGCAGCGGCCTGCGGGTTTCGGACGCCGAAAGTGCTGTCGTGGCCAGCGGCCTTGGCGAGTTCGGCGATGGCTTCGGCGATCTGTCCGCCGCCGATGAATGCGAGTTTCATGAGAGTGATCCGTATTGAGGATGGTGTAGCCACAGCCGAGCGCGACTAGCCTGCCGTGAAATCGAGGATGACCTTGCCGCCGCGCTCCGCGTGGATGACGGCGTCGACGATGGCCGACGGCGGGTAGACGCCGCTGATCGGCGTGTGCAGGGCGCCGCTGACGACCAGTGGCAGAACCTCCCGGACGGCGGCGGGGCTCGCCGCGGCCGAGTCGGGATTGCCGAGGAAGAAGCCATGCACGGTCACCTGTTTGAAGATGGGGGCGAAGGCCGGGATCGACATCGTCGGACTGCCGAGCACCGAATAGGCGACGACCGCGGCGCCGGCCGAGACGGTGTCGGCGATGAGGCCGATCGCTTCGCCTCCAATGGCGTCGATGCCGAGGCCGATGCGGCCGCCTTCCACCGCCGTTTCCACGTCTGCTTTGACGCAATCGCCGGCGACGAGAACGACGTCGCCGCCGGCGGCCTTCAGCTCTGGGACGAGCTCACGCCGGCGGACAAGGTTGATCGTCTTGAGGCCGCGCGCCTTGGCGATGGCGATCACCGCGCGCCCGACCCCCGAATTGGCCGCGTTCTGCACGATCCAGTCACCGGGTTCGAGCCTCGCATATTCGCCGAGCAGAAGGGCCGCGGTCGGGGGATTGATGCCCAGCATGGACAGCTGGTGAAGGTCCGCATTCGGCAGGACGAAAAGACCCTGTGCGGGGATGGTCATCCGCTCGCGCCAGAGCCAGGTGAAGATCGGCAGCAGGACCCGGTCTCCGATGGCGAGGTGATCCACCCCGGCGCCCAGCGCCGCAATGCGACCTACGCCCTCATTGCCGACCGGACCCGGGGCCGTCGGCAGCACGGGGAAGCCCCCGCGGATAACGTAGAGGTCGTGGGGGTTGAGAGGGGAAGCCTCGAGCTCGACCAGTACTTCATGCGGCCCCGGAGCCGCTGGCTCCGGCATGTCGGAAAACCGCACCACGTCCCTGGGCTCGCCGAAGCCGGTGATCTGGATCGCTTTCATAAATAGTTCCCTGGCGGCAGAGCCGCATGGCAATAGAGTTAGTGGAGCGTTGGCTCCACAAAAGTGGCTCTGGGCTTCTTTGCCGGGGTCGTCAACCTAATTTGGAGTTATCGCTACAATTATGTTAGTCGGGCCTAAAGGAGACCGGGCGATGACCGCAGAGAGCTTGAGCCAACCCCCGCGCGGCCGTGGCCGCCCCCGTCAGTTCGATCGGGCTGCCGCGCTCGATCGCGCGATGCGCGTCTTCTGGGACCGCGGTTATGAGGGCGCGACCTTCGATGAGCTGGTGGCGACGATGGCGATCAGCCCGTCCAGTTTCTACAATGCGTTCGGCTCGAAAGAGGCGCTCTACCGGGAGGCGGTCGGGGCCTACCTCGCGGGCCCCGGAGGATTTTTCGTCTCGGCCCTGAGCGGCGAAGGCACGACCCGGGACGCGTTCGAGCGGCTCATGACGGCGACGGCCGTCGCCTATACGGACAAGAGGGATCCGGCGGGCTGCATGATTTCCCTGGCCGGATTGCACGACGCTCCGGAGCGCGCCGAGATCCGGGACTTCATGCGATCCGTGCGGGCGCGATCGCGGGAGCTGATGCAAGAGCGCCTCACTGAAGGGATCCGGGCCGGGGACATGGCGCCGAACACCGATACCGCCCAGATCGCCGACTATTTCGAGACGGTGTTCCGGGGCATGGCGGTCAGGGCGCGTGACGGCGCAGAGCGTCAAACCCTCGAAATAACCGGACGGATGGCGCTGGGCGGTGTTTGGCCGTGAGAGGGTGGAACCGCGACCATGCACCCGCTCCTGGCGCATAGGAGACCTCGGATAACCAAGGCAGGGCAGGGCGATCTGGGTCCAAGCGGCACGCGCGGACGCTGCATTGCGAGCAGTTATCCGCCGCGCTTTCATCCCCGCCCGTCGCCGCCGCGAAACGACGACGTGGCGGCCGAACTCGACGCCGGGGCGGAGCCCCTCGACCGGCCCTGACAGCGCTTCCGATCAAGATGTCACTTCAGCTTCGCTGCGACGTCCGGCGCGACATAGGACAGGATCAGGAACGCCAGAAAGATGCCGACACCCAGACCGTAGAGCGCAGGCACGATCCGAAGGGCCGCTCTGAAACTGTTGAGCGGCGGCTTAATGCCTTGCCGGACCTGGGTGATGTCGGTCTGCCCTGAAGCGCCAGCATGCCTGAGATGGCGAGGGGCAGGGCGGCCATGATGACCTGCATCGAAGACAGCCTCTCGCCGAAGACGGTCTCCCCTAACGTCAGAATGCCGCCCAGGGTCGCGACGCTGACGGACACCATGCTTTTGAAATAGTCATAGGCGAGCGCCGGCTCCTTCAAGCCTTCCGGCTGCGGCGCAGCGCCTTCCAGGATCGGCAGTTCGTCGCTCATTGTCGGGGTCTCCGAAAGGGCTTCCGCGTCGCGGCGCCTACGGTGCCGTTGATGAGGTCGTGCGGAAGACCGGTCGATCTAGTCGATCAGCCCGCGCCTCTGCATGTCGATGATGATCGGGTCCAGCAGGGAGGCGACCACCTCCATGTCGAAGGCGTCCTCGGCAACGGCTTCGTTCGCGAAGGTGCGCGGCTGGTTCTCTCGCAGGGTGGAAAGCCGCCAGGACGACTGCACGACCTGCTGCCGCGCCAACCGCTCGATCCGTTGCAGCCGAACTCCGGCCTCCGATTTGATGAGAGTCTTCCTTGTCGCCATGGCCCCAGTCCTCCCGACCGAAGCCTGCCACGCCCGTTAATGATTGTGGAGTCGAGACTTCAAAGTGTGCGTGTCCTCTGGTGGGCGACAGGATGTTGCGAACATCGACGCCCCGCCGTTCGCAGCTCCGGGTGAAACATCCGCTGGGGGAGGCGGATGCGGGGGCATTTCCGTCAGACGGTCGGGACGGTGCCGCCGTCGATGACGAGTTCCGATCCGTGGATCGACGACGCGCGGTCTGAAGCCAGAAAGGCGATGGCTTCTGCGACTTCGAAGGGTTCGGCGCCGCGGCCGAGCGAAATGCCGCCGAGGCCGTTCAGGACGAGCTGGCGGGCGTCTTCGAGCGTGCCGCCGTTGGCGTCCTGGATGCGCTTGAGGAAGACGTCCGTTCCCTCGGTCATGATCCAGCCGGGGGACACGGTGTTGACCCTCACGCCCTTTGGACCGAGCTCCTTGGAGATGGACTTGCTGTAGGTCCGCAACGCCGCCTTGGCTGAGGCATAGGCGGTGGTCGCGTCCGGGAGAGGCAGGACCGACTGGATCGAAGTGATATGCACCACGACACCCGAGCCCCGCTCGATCATCTGCGGGATCAGCAGGCGATCGAGGCGCACGGTCGCCAGCAGGTTCAGGTTCAACTCGGACAGCCAGAAGTCGTCGGTCAGGGCGATGAAGCCGCCGCCCGGCGTCGTCGATCCACCGAGCACATGGACGAGGATATCGATGTTGCGAAAACGCTCTAGCGCCGCCGTTGCCAAGGCCTGAGCGCCCTCGGTCTTCGTCAGGTCCGCCTGGACAAACTCGACGCCTTCAATGGGCTCAGCCGCGCCGCGCGCCGAGGTGATGACGCGGGCGCCGCCGGCCAGGAAACGATCGACGGTGGCGCGACCGAGACCCTTGGTGCCGCCGGTGATGAGAACGCGCTTGCCCGCGAACTCCTTGGGATCCGCCTGGACGCTCATGCGGAGACTTCCATGGTCTTGATGGCGTCGCCGTCGAGCTCGACGCGGTAGGTGAAGCGAATCGGGCTGCCCGGGAAATCGCCGTGGGCCGGGCCTTCGACCACCACCACATCGTCCTCATGGCGAACGGCGTCGGGGGTGAAGATCGCCTTGAGATCGACGACCATCTCCTTGAGCAAGCCGCGGATCGCTTCATGGCCTTCAAAGCGTTTGCCGTTGTCCAGGAAGACCGCATCGGCGGCGAAGGTTTTCAGCATGCCATCGAGGTCGAGGCGCGCGTTGGCGTCAACATAGCCGGCGAAAGGTGAGGGGAGTTGGAGAGACATGGCTTCTGTCCTGATGCCTTGGGATCAGCCGGTACGGCTGCATTCCTGATGACACCAAGCTAGGCATGGACAGGCTGCGCGATAATCGGGACAAGTCGGCACGAGTCATCGCGGAAATCAGGACAATGGCTAAGAGCACCCTGTCAGAGCTGGACGCCGTTCTTATGGTCGCCCGGCACGGAAAGTACCGGGCTGCCGCGCTTGAACTGGGCATATCGACGACGGCTCTCAGCAATGCAGTGGGCAAGCTGGAGCGGACGCTTGGCGTCAGGCTCTTCAACCGGACGACGCGGAGCGTCTCCCTGACCGAGGCGGGCGAGCAGTTCGTTGCGCAGGTCGCGCCCGCCTTGCAGGATATTCACGACGCCATGGACGGGGTGCGTTCGAGACAGGCCACGCCGTCCGGCACGCTGCGCCTTAACGCTTTCCCGACCGCAGCGCGTGAGATCTTCTCAACCCTGGTTCTGCCGTTCCAACGCGAGCACCCCCAGGTTCACATCGATGTCGTGACGGAAGGGCGCCTGGTGGACATCGTCGCGGGCGGCTTCGACTTCGGCGTTCGCAGCGCCGACCTCGTGCCGGCCGACATGATCGCTCTGCCCCTGGGGGTGGCACGGCGCAATGTCGTCGTGGGCTCGCCGGAATATCTGCAAGCGCGAGGGACGCCCAAGGTCCCCCAAGAACTCATCGGACATTCCTGTCTGCGTGTTCGATTGCCGAATGGCGCCATCTATCGCTGGCCGTTCGAGAAGGATGGACAGTTGTCGTTGGTCGACGTGGATGGCCCTCTCACTCTCGATGAAGCGAGCCTTGCCCGCACAGCGGCGCTGGCTTCAGTCGGGCTGACCCTGGCCATGGAGTCCGACGTGCGCGACGACATCGACGCTGGCCGACTCGTGCGCGTGCTCGAGGACTGGACGCCGGTTCAGCCGCCGTTGAGCCTTTACTATCCCAGCAGGCGCAATCCGACCGCCGCGTTCAAGGCCTTCGTGGACTCTGCCCGTCGGCTTAGTCACCTGGCGTTTCAGGCAAGTCAGTGATCCGCGATGATTCGAGACCGACCAGGCGAATTGGCGGACCACTCACTTCGATAGATCGCTGACGCTGACGCCTGCCGGCCAAATGGTCAGGATATTAGGGCCGAAGGTGAGCATCCGGCTCCGAACTGATGGGCGTCCAGACTCTAGGCGGCGGCGATGGCCCACCTTGAGCAAAGGCCGATCAGTTCGGCCTGGCGCGCATGCACGGCTTCCAGATCGCGAAAAGTGACCACGCCCCGATCCGGCGCCGGCCAGCTGGCAAGCGCCGTCTGATCCACCGCCGTGAGGTCAATCGAGGCACGCCGCGTCGCGCCACGATGAAGGACGAGGCGGGCTTCCCCCTTGCGGCCGAGGCCCAGGGTGACGCGGTCCTCGCCATCGACGGCGAAGCTCGGCGCATTCCATTTTATGGTCTCGACGGCGTCGGGAAGGGCCGTTCGCACGATTGTTCGCAACGCGTCGATCATCTGCCGGGCGTCGGGAGCCAGATCGTTCAAGTAGCTGTCTATGCCTGAGGTCATCCGTCCCTGTTTGCCTTGAACGTCGGCGTGGAGAAACCCATTCCGTCATTCGTGCTTTCGCAGGAGCCGGCAGCGTCGACGGATGGCCGAAGTCGCATTCACCCTGCTGGTCGACGGACTGGAAACCTCTACGCTCAAATCTGACGCGATGGCGCGATATCCACGCACTCGCTTGAAACCGACCACGCCCAAAGCGAAGCCGTTGCCCACCTGGCTGGCGGGAACGGGCGCGTTCGCTATCGCCTTTTCTGGAACGACCTACCTTCTCGCGCCCGAAGCTCCCGGCAAGCCGGAGATCCGTCGAGAGTGGAACAAGCGGACGAAGGACCAGCACTACTCCGGATGCGGCCACGCGCGCGCCAACCATCACGAGGACATTGCATCGTGGGAGCCCAGCTACAGGGCCCACATGGACGGCGATGGGGACGGCCACGCCTGCGAGCCCTACCGATGAGATTCCGCCGAGGCGGAACCCACGGGTCGCCGTACCAGGCCCACGCCCGGCCTGAACCGTGTCAGCTCGCCTCGACCGAAACCTGGGCGCTGACGCCGTCCGTCTTGCCGGCCATGCCGGGCACCTCGTCGAGTTGCCTGACGCTGGTGAAGCGACCTCGCTCCTCACGATAGCGGACGATTTCGAAGCCATGGCCGCGCAAGATCTCGATGCCGTTCAGCTCTTCGGCCGTCGCAGTGTTGAGGTCGATCACGTCTGGGTTTCCTCCGGAGCCCGGGTCGGGCGGCGCAGGAGCGCGAAGTCGATGGCCTCGATGTCCACCTTCAGCTTGACCAGGTCGCGGATGCGCTCGTGGTCGTCTGACGCCGCAGCCTCGACAGCAGTCCGCCAGACTTTTGCTTCCAGCTCATCGCGGATCGCCACGAGCCGGGCGGCGACCGCCGCATTATCAAGGTTCATCCGAGCTATTTCAGGTCGGCGATCGCTTCGCCGGCCTCTTCCTCTTCGAGAAGGGCGGCGTTGGCGGCGTTTGCGGACAGCCGGACCTGGTCGCCTTCAACCTCGGCGACCAGGCCGCCGGAAATGTAGTGGTGGTGATCGCTGTGCGACCCGCTGTCGGCCTTGGTCAGCTTGATCCGATCGCCTTCCACCTTGTCGACCGTGCCCAGGTGGACGCCGTCGGCGCCGATGACGTCCATATGCTCTTTGATCTGCGACAGGTCAGTCATGGCGTTTCTCCTTGCGACTGCCACTGCTAACGACGCCTGGATCGCGACGTTCCCATGCGCCCGGGGGATCGCGACGGCTGACAGCCGGCCATGCCCTGCGAAATGACGGACCGAGGCTGCGCGACCCCGTCCGCGGCAGGCAGTCCGGCCCGCGTCGCGGGGGAGGCGGGACGGCTGGGACGGAAAATAGAGGCGACCGAGGTCTTCTCCCGAGACGCTCCGGTCAGGCGCGCGCGACTTGCCAAAGGGTAGCGGCAGCGGCTCCAGGCAGGGGAAGGTTTTTGCTCCTGATCTGCACCTTCCACCTACCGGCGTGGATCCTCTATAAGACTGTCTCGGGCCGAAGGCGTGCACGCGGACCTCATGTGTCCAGATCTGAAGATTCAGGCGCGCGCTGGCGATCACCCGCGCCGCCAGGCGGTCCCGCCGTGAAAACCGCGCCCCCAAACCACGACGAAGGAAAGCAGTGCGAGGACCACGGCGGGCGGCGTCTCGCTGACTTCGCCGCGCACCAGATGAAACAGGCCGGCAAGGACGGCGATCACGCCCAGGCCAGCGGCCGCCCAAGGGGTGAGGAAACTTGCAATACCCGTAAGACGCGGCGCGATCAGACCAACCGCACCGGCGACCTCGCATGCGGCGATGAAGGTGAAGAGGGGTTGCTGACTCGCCATGTCCGGGGCTTTGGCCGACAGCATGCCGAAAGCGAACAGCTTGAGCGCGGCGGCTACGAGAAAGTTCAGGGCCAGCACGATTTGTACGATCCAGAGCGTCTTGTTCATAGTGGTCTGCCCGATGATTGAGTAGCGAGTTCGACCGTCCGAATGGAAAGGTCGCCGGTTAATGGATTTACACGTTAGACTTGGATGACGGCGCAGCAAGACAGCACATTTGAGACACCTGGGCACATCGGTGTTACTGGTTGGCCCGTGATTACGTGCGGTTTGTTGGTATACTCTATGTGCCTTCTTGCGGGCGGCGGCGACAGCGATGAGGTCTTGTGACATCACAGGAGGATCGGACATGTCACAGACCGCCAGGAAGGCTCGGATCGATTTCATCGAACAGGCCGGAGCCTTCCGTCCCTTGCATCCCAACGTCCAAAACCGGCTCGTCAGCAACCCCCGTGATCTCCGCAGGTCTTCGCCGTTTGTGCTGCTGGCGGAAGACCGCATGCGGGATTTCGACGACGACCATCTCCATGCCCACCGGGGCTTTGAGACGGTGACCTTCGTGCTTGAGGGCGAGATCACCAATGTGGACCACACGGGCTGCAGCAGCCTGACGCCGCCGGGAGCCGTGCAGTGGATGACCGCAGGTTCGGGCATTGTGCACGGGGGGCACCCCCATGGCGATGCGGCCGTGCATCTGCTTCAACTCTGGCTCAACCTCCCGGCCAGATTTCGTGGTGTTCCGCCCAGGACCCGTGAGCAGACCCTCAAGCAGGCGCTTCAGCTCGGCAGCCCAGGCGTCTCGGTCACGGTCTATGGTGAAGGCAGTCGCCGGTCCGGCGATCCCGCCTGGAGCGTCCACCCGATGACGATCATCGATGTCCGCTTCGATGCAGCCGCCGACTGGACGCTCAAGGTCCCGCCGGGAGAGCGAATGTTCCTGTATGTCCTGTCGGGCGCGGTTGAGTTCGCGGAGGGGCCGCTGGCGGCCGGGACCGTTGCGTGGATAGCGGTCGATCCGCAAGAGCAAACGCTCTCGCTGCGATCCGCCCAGGCTTCACGTGTCATCGCCTACTCAGGCCAGCCGATCGATGAGCCGTCCATCGCCCATGGCCCCTTCGTGATGTCGACTCCCGAGGAGATCAAACAGGCCTATGCCGATCTTCAAGCCGGCCGGATCGTCGCCTGAGGCGGCTCAGGCGACGGCCCATCGTTTTCGCAGCGGTGGGCGTCGTCCCGGGGCACGTCGACACCATCGAACGCCCGGCGTGCGCGATCAATGACGTCTTGATGCTCGAACGCCCAGGACCCGAGCGCCTCAACGGGTCCACGCAGCGACTGTCCCAAGGGCGTCAGTTCGTAATCCACCCGGGGTGGAATGGTCGGAAACACAGTGCGGGTGACCAGACCGTCGCGTTCAAGGCCGCGAAGCGTGAGGCTCAACATGCGCTGCGAAATCCCGCCCACCAAACGCTTCAACTCGTTGAAGCGTTTGGGGCCATCCGCAAGAAGGATGACGACCAACACGCTCCACTTGTCGCCGACGCGCGACAGGATGTCCGCCACGGCCCGGCAGTTTCCGTGAGGCTGGACGTTGGACTCTGGGACAACGAGGGAAACAGACATAGGCATAGCCTCGAACAGGACGGACGCGGTCACTATTCTAGCGTCAGTACCAAAACGATACCAGACCGTGGCTCTGCGTAGGCCTGCTTGAATGGCGTCGAAGGCGGTGAAGGCGGGATCCACGACGACGATTACACCAATCGAATGTCGTGCTTCAGGCGGGGAGTGGGAGTGTGCTTCTGACGCTATGTCCGACTCTAGGAACGTCCGTTTCCGAGAAGGCGCCTTAAGCGAGGATAGGATAGGAGAGGAGAGCAGAGGAGGAGAGGAGAGGGGCGATGTCCGACTCGGGCTCGTAGCCGCCCTTCGGAATGTTTGCTCGTCGGACGCTACCCTTCGCGCTCTTTCGACGCCTCGTGTCATCGGCATGGGTTAGCTCGTCCGGGCCCACTCTGGCGAAAATACCAGCTCGTGGCGACGCTTCTCGTAACTGGGGTTGGAGTCGGCCAAGGGCGCGCGCCCCGCCGGCCACTCGCCGATTATAGGGTGCTAAGAAAGAGATTCTGGTGCAGCTTCATAAGAGCTCCACAGTCGCGGGACCATCTTATGCCCAGTTTTGCTATCCGTTGGGCGTAGCGCGCGCTCTGTCCACATCTTCAAGCAGGGCTTTGGATCAGTCGGTCATGGTGTCATAATCGCGCCCGTTGCGCAGCGGCCCTTCAAGCGGACCTAGGCAACCCTGTTCGGGAACTCGACAAGCCCCGCCTCGCAACCGAGGGCGATGGCCGCAGCCGTGGGCATGCCGAGTTTGTCGCAGATGTGCGCCCTGTGCATCTCCACGGTTCGCGCGCTGATGCCGAGCCTGTGGGCGATGACCTTGCTGGGCGCGCCGGTCGCCAGGTTCTGGAGGACCTGCCGTTCCCGTTCGCTCAGTCGAGAAATGACTTGGGTTCGCCGTCGCTTGTTCAGAAGGGCGGTCAGTCGCTCGGCCGCCCGATCGAGCGCGGCGAGCAGGTCGGCGCGGCGGATCGGCTTGCAGAGGAAGTCGACCGCGCCCCGCCGCATGGCGTCCACGGCCAAGGGTATACTGGCTTGCCCGGTCAGGAAGAGCACCTCGACCGGGGTCTCACGGTCGCACAACTCGGCGTGAAGCGACGAGCCATCCATGCCAGGCAGCGCCATATCGATCAAGGCGATGCCAGGCGGCAGGTCATCTGCCACGGCGAGGAGCGCCTCAGCCGTTTGAAAGGTCCGGGTCTCATAGCGTCCCGCGAGCGTCGCCTGCAGCGAGGCGAGAACCAGCGGGTCATCATCGACGAGGTAAATGTACATGGCCCCAATCCGATAGACCGTTATCATGAGTGAGCAGTTAAGCTTGTCCATTAGACGAGACCCACAGAGGTCGTAGATTCACCGGCTTGCGTCGCACGCGGAACCCGCCACCCTCAGGGTCCGATCAGGAAGCGCAGGGCATAACGTGGACCAACTTGACCTTCGCCAGGCGTTCTTCCATGCTCATCCCGATCCCATGTGGATCTACGACGTCGAGACCTTGGCGTTCCTGGACGTGAACGCCGCGGCGGAGCGGAAGTACGGCTGGTCACGCTCCGAATTTCTCGGGATGTCGCTGGCGGATATCCGCCCTGCGGAAGAGGTCGAGACGCTCAAGACGCAGATCGCCGGGACCAAGGATGCGATCGACAACTCGGGTGTATGGCGGCATCTGACGCGGGCTGGGCGCGTACTGTTCGTGGACGTCGCCTCACATGAGGTCCGCTTTCACGGGCGCGCGGCTCGGTTCGTCTCGGCGCGCGACGTCACCCGGCTGGTGGAACTTGAGCGCGAACGGACCGCGATGCTGGACAGCATCAGCGACGGCTTCTTCACCCTGGACGCCGACGGTCGCTTCACCTTCCTGAACGGGCAGGCTGAAACCTACCTGGACCGGTCGCGCACGGAGCTTCTGGGCCGCAACGTGTGGGAGGCGTTTCCCGAGGCACGTGACAAGGTGTTCAAGGTGGCGGTGGAGACTGCCATGGAGCAGGGGCTGACCCAGCATTTCACCGAATATCTCGATCCGCCGGGCCGGTGGTTTCGCTCCTTCGTGCATCCTGCAGAGGCCGGCGGCGTGAGCGTCTATTTCAGGGATGTGACGCCCGAACGCGAGGCGGAGATGCAACTGAGGCTGTTGGAGCAGGCGGTGTCGCATCTGAACGACATCGTCCTGATCACCGAGGCGCGTCCAATTGATGAGCAATCCGGCGGACCCAGGGTCGTTTACGTCAACGACGCGTTCGTTCGCGTGACGGGCTATGAGAAGGCCGACATTCTCGGCCGAACCCCCCAAATGCTTCAGGGAGCCGAAACGTCTCAGGCTGAAGTCGATCGGATACGGAACGCACTGATGGGTGGTGGGTCGGTCCGAGCCGAACTGATCAACTACACGCGACTTGGAACGCCTTTTTGGGTTGAGATGGACATCGTCCCCATCGCGCTGGACGGCGAGGCGCACACCCACTTCGTCGCCGTGCAGCGGGACATCACGGAGCGGCGGGCGGCGGAGGAGGCGATGCGCTTAGGGGAGGAGCGCTTTCAACTGATGGCGCGAGCCACCAATGATGTGGTGTGGGACTGGGATATCTCGCGTGACGCCCTCTGGTGGAACAGCAACCTGCAAACCCTGTTCGGCTACACCCCGTCGGACGGTCAGACGCCTCTCGACTTCTGGCTGCGTCATGTTCACCCCGACGACCAGGATCGCGTGCGCGAAGGCCTTTCCGACGCGCTGTCCGGTGCGGACGTTATCTGGCGCGCGGAGTATCGCTTCGAAAAGGCCGACGGTCGCTATGCCGCCGTGGCGGACAGGGGCTTCATCATTCGCGATGCCGAGGGTCGTCCCACGCGCGCCCTCGGGTCCATGCTCGACGTCACCGAGCGACGCGAGCTGGAGGACAGCGTGCGCCAATCGCAAAAGCTGGAAGCCGTCGGCCAGCTCACCGGCGGGGTCGCGCACGACTTCAACAACCTCCTCACCGTGATCCTGAACAATGCCGAGGGGCTGGAGGAGGCGCTCGCCGCCCAGCCTCCGCTCAGGGATCTCGCCAGTATGACCATCCAGGCGGCCGAGCGGGGCGCCGAACTCACCAGCCGTCTGCTGGCCGTGGCGCGCCGGCAGGCGCTGACGCCGACCGTGCTCGATCTCGGCATCCTGATCCGGAACCTGCGGCCGCTGCTGCGCCGGACCCTTGCCGAGGATATCGAGATCAAGATCGTCGCCCCCGCGAACCTCTGGATGGTCGAGGCCGATGCGGGGCAGGTCGAGGTCGCCCTTCTCAACCTCGCCATCAATGCGCGCGACGCCATGCCCGATGGCGGCAAGCTGGTCATCCGGCTCGACAACGTCGCGGAGAGCAAGGCCCCTCCCACGGGCGACCTCGGGTTTCGGAGGTCCTGCGTTCGGCTTGCGGTTTCGGATACAGGCCAGGGGATGCCGAAGGCGGTCGTAAGCCGCGCCTTCGAGCCCTTCTTCACCACCAAGCCGGTGGGCAAGGGCAGCGGTCTTGGGCTGTCGATGGTCTATGGCTTCATCAAACAGACCGGAGGAGAGGCTAAAATCCGCTCGGCGCCAGGAAAAGGCACGACGGTCGAACTGTTCTTCCCCAGCCTCGCCCAGGGCGCCGCAGCGACCCCGATCCCCGTGCGGCCCGGCGTGGGGCAGGGGGGGCGCGAGCACATCATGGTCGTGGAGGACGACCCCTTCGTCCGGGAAAACCTGACCGCGCAACTGCGAGGGCTCGGCTATCGCGTGACCACGGCGGAGGGCGCCGCTGAAGCGCTGGCGCGATTGCCGGAGAATGTCGATCTTCTCTTCACCGATGTCGTCATGCCGGGCGGCATGAATGGCCGCGACCTGGCGACCCGGGCCCTGACCCTGCGCCCGGGCCTGCGCGTCCTGTTCACCTCGGGCTATTCGAGGGACGCCCTGTTGACCGAAGGGCGGTTGCCGCCCGGCGTGCAGCTTCTGGGCAAGCCGTATCGTCGGCACGAACTGGCGACCAAGGTCCGTGAGGTCTTGGACGCGGCGCCGTCGCCCTTACCGTAGAATCCCTGTCTGGCGGTTCGACGCTCACAGCTTCACGATCTCGGACAGCAGGACGCGTCTGTTCCTGGAGCGAGCTCATGGGTCTGAACATCCTCATCAACATCTCGCTTGGCGCACGCCTGCGATGGGCTGCGAACCGTGGATAAGGCGTCGGCGGATCGCCACATCCTGATCATTGAGGATGACCGGCCGCTGCTTCTCGGCATGGCGCGCGCCTTCACAAACGCGGGCGCGCAGGTCATTCTCGCGGCCGACGGCGCCGAAGGTTTGAAACGATTTATGACCAGCTCGCCTGATCTGGTCGTTACCGATATCATCATGCCGGAGCGCGAGGGCATCGAGACCATACTCGCCATGAAGGCGGCACGTCCCGGTGTCCCGATCCTGGCCGTCTCAGGGGGTGGCCAGACTCCCGCCCGGGAATTCCTCACCCTCGCCAAGGGGCTCGGCGCCGACGCGGTGCTCGCAAAACCTTTCCGCGCCGAGCAGTTGCTCGACGCCGCCCGCCTCCTGATCGACCTTCCGTCCACCGATGCCGCAGCCTGACGTGCCGACCTTCCGACATGAGTTGAACAACCACCTTGCCCGGGTCATCGCCCAGGCCGAGGCTCTGATGGACCTTGTGCCTCCAGACGGTGCTGCGTTTCGCGCGGCCGACGCCCTGATCGTGCTGGTGGAGGAGACCGCGGCCCTGGTCAGTCGGACCCTGGATCCGTGCAGCTAGCCGCCAGCCTCTCGACCTCCGTCTGGGAGATGCTGCGGGATGCGGGCGCTGCTCAGGCCGCCCAGCGCGGGCAGGTTCACGTCATCTCGGTCGCCGCGATCCGGGACGCCGTCGGCGCGCGATGGACCCGGCATCAGGACTTGGTGGAAGATTTCGTCATTCGAGCCTTCAGAAGGGCTGCGCGCGACGATGACTTCATCGTCCGGGTGAACGACGCCGACTTCATCCTGATCCAACCGGGACGTGCGGCGGTCGGGGCCCTGAGCCGGGCATCCCAGCTCATGCGGGAGACGCTCAGCTACTTCCTTGGCGCCGTGAAGGCGGAGGACATACGCATCGCCATCGTCGACCGACTTCAGGGCGACGCCGTCGAGGCGACGGCTGTTTCGGTCGACCAGCTGGATCTTGCAGCTGAGGAGCACCCTCGCGACTTGAGGGATAGCCTGGACGGTTCAGCTCCGTGGGAGCGTTTCGGGGTCGCCTCGCCGGTCCGCAAAACGGCCCTGATCGCGCGGCCCAACGCCGCCAACCTGCGCGCGCTCTTCTACGTTGAGCCTGTATGGAATGTGCGGCAGGGCGCGGTCGCAGCTTTCCGGATCCGATCCGTGGTTCTGCAGGAGGCAGCGGACGGCGAACTCCTGCCGACCGGGCCTGAAGATCTGACGCCGAGGTGTCAGCTGGAGCTGGCGCTCCGACGGGTCGCCTTTGCCGCAGAACTCTGGGACAGCATTCCAGGACCGCCGCCCGCCCTGCATCTGCCGGCAGCTTTCTCCGCGCTGACCCATTCAAGCGTTCGCACGGCTTTCATCGCGCGCCTCGCGGGACTGAAGGAGGCCGGCCGTCAGCGGCTCATGATCCTTGAACTGACGGATGTCCCGACTGGCCTGCCGGCGCTGATCCTCAGCGGGCTGATCACCCAGCTGAAGCCATTCTGTCGCGGCCTGTTGGCTCATGCTGAAGAGCTTGGCGACATCGGGCGATGGCGCGACACGGGCCTCTGCGGCGTCGTCCACCTGTCGGGCGAGGCCCGGCAAGCAGAGGATCTGCTCAAGCGCTTCGCGACGGCGGCGCGGGACGTCGGGATGGCCGCTGCCTACTATGACGTCGGTACGCACAGCCAGTTCATGCAGGCTTGGGCGGCGGGTTTTTCCCACCTGTCGGGAGATCTCATCTCGCGCACTTTCGGTGAACCGGTCGTCCCGCAGCGGTTTGGCGCTCGCGATCTTTACGCGCCGGGCTGAACGCGGCGGCAGGCTTTATCGCACGCCGCGAGGGACGTGACGCGTGACGTCCATCAAGGGGGCCGATGGAGCCGCCAGCGTCAGGAGCCTGACAGCCTCGATCATCGTGCGCACGCCCAGTCGCCTGATGGCGCGCTCGCGATGAACCTCGATCGTGCGAATGCTGAGACCAAGTTCGAAGGCGATCGTCTTCGTGACAAGCCCGTCGGCGACGAGCACGAGCACCTGACGCTCGCGCGGCGAAAGGGACGCGACCCGACTGGCCGCGTCCAGTGCGCCAGTATTGGCGTCAGTCAGATGACTTTCGATTACAGACCAGTGGTTCTGTTGCTTGACGAGCGCGACCTCATGGGCGCGCACGACATCGAAGACATCCCCCGCCTTGCAGGCCGACAGCGGGTAAGTGCAAAGCAGTGAGATCGGTCGGTCGGCGATCACCTCGTTCAGGTAGTTCTCGTAGTCCATAAAGGCCTGCCAGTCGCGCTGTTGCAGCCAGCAGGTGTGTCCCGTGGCCGACAGGCCCGAGTGATTGTGGGCGAGGGCCTGGGCGAGCTTTTCGTGCCAGAAGGCCACCATCGGCCCGCCTTCAAACGCTCCCCCTTGCTGGTAGGCATCGTCGGCACAGTGGAGTTCGACCCCAGCCTCCACCAGCGCATCAGCGTCCGCGCCATCAGGCATCATCCAGAGACAGAGATCGCCCCTCCGCGCCCCGGCTGCGCAGAACTGGGTGACAAGGTCCAGGAGATCCTCATCCGTTTCGTAGAAGGCGCAGATATGGGCGCCATGGCGGATAGCCCTCAGAACCGCATCATACGGCGGTTCGGCGCCGACGGGCTGTCGATTAAGGCTCTGCGGCATCGACGTTCCCATCCTCTTGGCGGGAGTCGCGAGTGCGGCGACAACACTGACCTAACACAGTTCAACGTCTAAGCCTTGTTTTTTGTCAGCCAGTCGGAGCAGAACGCGATGGCCTCGGATCAGACGCCGCGCCGATCTCCATCAGACCCGGAGCCGGGAGTTTGTCGATGAATTTCCTCGGACTGCTGCAACGTGTGCCAGCGCTCGAAGCGGCGGTCCGGGGTCAACCACATGCAGGAAACGCCGATGTAGAGCGCGATAGCGATCCAGGGCGAGAGGAAGGCCGCCGGGATGCCGAGGCCGTAGAGCGCGAAACTGACCCATTCCTTCTCGCGGGAGCCGACCACGGCTCGAATGCGAGATTCCGTGCCTTCGGCCAGGATCAACTCGCGCTCGAGCCACATGAAGCCGAACGCCGCCATCACGGTGACCGCCCCATAGGCGGCGACGGGCTGCGGAGTGACGCCGGCAAGGCCGATCCATCGGATCACGAACGGCATCAGGGTCAGCCAGAACAGCAGGAACAGATTGGCCCAGAGCGCCCGTCCGTTCACCCGGCGCGCTGTCGCGACCATGTGGTGGTGGTTGGTCCAGAAGATGCCGATGTTGATGAAGGCCAACGCATAGGCAGCAAGCACCGGGACTGCGGGCTGGACGGCCTCCCAATGACTGGCAGTGGGAACATGAAGATCGATGACCATGATGGTGATGGCTATCGCCAGCACCCCATCGGTGAATGCCATCAGTCGGTCGGTCTTCATCGCTGGCGGCCTCTGTGTGCGCGAAGCCCTGTCCGTTGGTTCGGGCCGCTTCCATCGCATCTGCGGCAACCATGGCTACTGACGCTCGGCCGCGCATTGACGCCCGTCAACGCCGCCTAACGCATGTAGCCACCCCGCCCTGGTTACGGACGAGCCCTGTAGTGGAATCCACAGATGGCCGGCTTGTCGGCGTCCGTTCAACCTGACCCCAGCGAATAAACCGGAGGGCGTCATGCAAGAACGAGGCGACTACGCTGGGTTTCTCGGAGCCGAACCGGGCGCCGCAACGTTGCTTGGCGGGTGCGATGTCAGCGCCGCCGTCATCGGGGCGGGGCGCGAGACCCGGTGGCGGAAAAACCAGGCTTGCGACTCGGTCGTCGCACGGGGCGCCGTCGCCTGCGTCCTGTCCGGAGCGGTTCGTAAGTTTGCCCTTCGGCCCAACGGTCAACGGCAGATCATCGATCTGATGATCATCGGGGACTCTGTGGGTTTTGCGCCTGTCGACCCGGCTTTTTTTCTAGAGGCCGTGCTGGACGACACGCGGATCGTGTCGTTCGCGCGAGAGGAGATCGATGGTCTCGTCGCCCGTTTTCCCGGCGTGGCCGCAGTGATGCACGAGTGCGCAGGCGAGGTCATTCGTCGGCTCGAGCATCACCTCCTCGTGCAAAGCAGAATCTCGGCTCGGGAAAAGGTCGGGGCCTATCTCGCGGAGTTGGCGCGCAGGGTGGCCCCTGGAGGCGCCACTACGATCGTGTTGCCGATCACGCGCTACGACATCGCCGACCATCTCGGCCTTGCGGTCGAGACCGTGAGCCGCACCATGACCGTTCTGTGCCGCCGTGGATCGATCGCGCTGAAGACTCCGCGGGACGTCGAGATTCGCGACGCAGCGATGCTCTCGGACGCCGGGCGGTGAGGAATGCCGCTGCCTCTCGCAAAGGTGAGATGGCCGCTCTGATACCTGTCAGTCGCGGCCGGCGGCGCTCTCTTCGCCCCCAACCCCGGAGAGCGGCGCCCCTTCCTTGAGACCAAACATTGATGGTTGTCAGGGCGTCGCCGCCCGCGACCGTGCACGTAGTCGGACACACGAATGGGCCGTTCGGGCCCAACCTGGCGGAGGCGCATCGTGAGTGAGATCCTGAAACCCGGAACCCTGGCGCCCGACTTCACCGGCGCCGTCACGCCCGACCAGAAGCTTTCTCTGAGCGACCTCAGGGGGCGACGGGTGATCCTGGCCTTCTATCCGGCCGACTGGAGCCCGGTTTGCGGTGATCAGATGAGCCTGTACAACGTGGTTCTTCCGGAGTTCCGAAGGCATGGCGCCGAGCTGGTGGGCCTCTCGGTTGATGGTGTCTGGTGTCATCAGGCCTATGCAAAGGCGAGCCAGCTCCACTTTCCGCTGATCGCCGACTTTCATCCCAAAGGCGAAATCGCCCGTTCGTATGGCGCCCTTCGCGAAAGCGAGGGCGTCGCGGAGCGCGCCTTGTTTGTCGTCGACGAAACCGGGCATATTGTCTGGAGCCGTCTGTCGCCGATCGCGGTCAATCCCGGCGCCGACGGCATCCTCGACGCGCTTGAACGGATGCCGAAGCCGGAGACCGCCGATGTCTGACCTGCGCGTCCCCATCAACGATCAGGACCATGTCTTCGGTCCCGCCGACGCCCCGGTGACGCTTGTCGAATACGGCGACTACCAGTGTCCGCACTGCCAGGCCGCGTGGCCGGAGGTCGAGCGGGTAATACGGCATTTCGGGCACGGGCTCCGGCACGTGTACCGGCACTTTCCCCTGTGGACCGTGCACCCCATGGCCAAGCCCGCCGCCGAGGCTGCGGAGTTCGCCGCCGCGCACGGGCAGTTTTGGGACATGCACGCGGCCATCTTCGCCAACGGTCAAAATCTGTCTGGCCCCATGTTAATCGCGCTTGCGCGCGCGCTGGGCCTCGATCCGGGCGCACTTCAGGCGGCTCTGGAACAGGGAGTTTACACGGCCAAAGTCGATGCCGACCTGATCGGCGGAGCGCGCAGCGGCGTGAACGGTACGCCCTGCTTCTTCGTCAACGGCCAGAGACACAACGGTCCCCACGATGCGATGTCGCTTTCGGCCGCCATCGATGCAGCGACCGGAAAGGCTCCGGCCGCGTTGTAAGCATACGGTCTCGTGACCGGCGCTACGTTTTTCCAACCAGGAGGTAACGATGACCAAGCTCGCTCTTTACGTGCCGCTGAAGGCCAAGCCCGGCAGGGAAGGCGACGTCGCCGACTTCCTGCGATCGGCTCTTCCGCTCGTTCAACAGGAGCCAGGGACACTGACCTGGTACGCGATCGAGGAGGGGCCCGGGCAGTACGCCATCTTCGACACCTTCGAGACCGAAGCCGACCGCCAGGCCCATCTCGACGGCAAGGTCGCCGCAGCCCTGATGGAAAAGGCGAGCGACCTGTTCTCGGAACCGCCGCAGATCCACAAGCTGACGCTGCTCGCGGCGAAGTAGAGCTGCTCGAAAGCCTAGCGCCCATCTGGCTCTCCGGTCTCGCCTGGAGAGCCCTTTTTTTTGCAACCCGCCCACGATGCTGACGGTCGTCAGGGTCGATGCTCGGCCCGGCTTCTACCTTTGGCGCTCCACTAGAAAAGGAGAAACGCCATGATTACCGACACTGACATCAAGCGCGACGTGGAAGCGGCGCTGCGCTGGAACCCCGACATCGACGCGACCGACATCGGCGTGGCCGTGAAGGACGGCGTCGTCGCCCTGACCGGCTTCGTCCGCAGCTACGGCCAGAAGTATGAAGCCGAACGCGAGGCCAAGAAGGTCCGGGGCGTCCGCGGTCTGGCCAACGACATCGAGGTCAAGCTCCCCTCGCTCAAGGAACATTCCGACCCCGAGATCGCGCGCGACGCCGCCGAAACGCTCAAGCGCGAACTTCCGTATTCGTCGGAGCACATCAAGGTCACAGTCCGCAACGGCCTGATCACGCTCGAAGGCGACGTCGAATGGAAGTTCCAGAGCGAGCGCGCCGAAGCGGCCGTGCGCCGGATCCAGGGCTTGAGAGGCGTGATCAACCTGGTTCAGATCAAGCCCCGCACTTCGCCGGCCGAGGTCAAGTCCAGGATTGAGGACGCCTTGAAGCGCTCCGCCGCACTCGACGCGCAGCGGATCACGGTCGAGGCGAACGGCGGCGAGGTAATCCTGCGCGGCACCGTGCGCTCCTGGGCTGAACGGCAGGACGCTGAACGCGCGGCCTGGCGTGCGCCGGGCGTGTCCCGTGTCGATAACCGGATCACGATCGTCGTCCCGTAAGCCCCCGAATAGCGCCTATCGCCCATCGGAAGACGGAGACTGCTATGGCGACGCATCTTGTCCGGCGTTACGACCCGGCCTGGCGCAACCTGCGCATCGCCTTCCGGTGGGCGACGGCCTTGCGCGACATCGGCGCGTTCGTGCTGGGCAGGCCTCCGAGGACGAGAGTGCGTCTGAAGCGAAACTGAGGCTTCGCGGGGCAAGCTGCCGACGGCATTCTGCGTCGGGCCCATGCAACCGAACCACATCGACGGGGCTATCAGAGGGTCAGGATTTGCACATGCGAGACACCACGGCCCCTGGTTTTGTCGGCGTCAGGGGCGCGCGCGAGCACAATCTCAAGAACGTCGACGTCGATATCCCGCGCGACGCTCTTGTCGTCTTCACCGGCGTGTCGGGATCCGGAAAGTCTTCGCTCGCCTTCTCCACCCTCTATGCCGAGGCCCAGCGCCGCTATCTGGAATCGGTCTCGCCCTATGCCCGTCGCCTGTTCCACCAGATGGAGACGCCGGAGGTCGATCTGATCGAGGGTCTTCCGCCGGCGGTGGCGTTGCAGCAGCAGCGGGGCTCGCCGACGACGCGCTCGTCGGTTGGCAGCGTCACGACCCTCTCCAATCTTTTGCGCATGCTCTATTCGCGCGCCGGTGACTATCCGCCGGGACAGCCGCACCTCGAAGCGGAGTCCTTCTCGCCCAATACCCCCGAAGGCGCCTGTCCACGCTGTCACGGCCTAGGCCGGATCCATGAGGTGACCGAAGCCTCGATGGTGCCCGATCCTTCCAAGACCATCCGCGAGCGCGCCGTCGCCGCCTGGCCGATGGCCTGGGGCGGCCAGAACCTGCGCGACATCCTGATCAGCCTCGGCGTCGACGTCGACAAGCCCTGGCGTGATCTGCCGAAGAAGACGCGCGACTGGATCCTGTTCACAGAGGAGCAGCCCCAGGTCCCGGTCTATCCCGGGTGGACGCATGAGGAGATTCAGCGGGCGATCAGGCGCAAGACCGAGCCCGCCTATATGGGCACCTTCTCGAGCGCGAAGCGCCATGTGACTCACAGCTTCGCCACCACCCAAAGCGCGATGATGAAGGCCCGCGCCGCGCGCTTCATGATGGGCGGGCCTTGCCCGATCTGCGACGGTAAGAGGTTGCGCCAGGAGTCCCTGTCCGTCCGCTTCGAGGGCCTCGATCTCGCCGACATGAGCCGCCTGCCGATGGCGCGCTTCTCCAAGATCTTCGCACCCTACGCGGAGGCGAAGGCGGACAAGCTGAAGGCGCTGCGCAAGACGCATCCGGAGAAAGCCCTTGTGGTCGAGCGCATCGCCGGCGATCTGTGCCGGCGGCTGTCGGTGCTGCTCGATCTGGGACTCGGTTACCTGACGCTGGAGCGCAGCACGCCGACCCTGTCGCCCGGTGAGTTGCAGCGCCTGCGGCTCGCCACCCAGGTCGTCTCGAACTTGTTCGGGGTCGTCTATGTGATGGACGAGCCATCCGCCGGCCTCCACCCCGCCGACACCGAGGCGCTGCTCCGGGCGCTCGAAGGGCTGAAGGCAGTGGGCAACTCGCTGTTCGTCGTCGAGCACGACATGGATGTCGTTCGCCGCGCCGACTGGATCGTCGACGTCGGGCCCGCCGCCGGAGAACACGGCGGCCAGATCCTGTACAGCGGTCCGATCGAGGGCCTGGCCGAGGTCGCCGCGTCGGAGACGAGGCGGCACCTGTTCGACGAAGGCGGCGGAGTCACCAGCCGGATGCGCGAGCCCGCCGCCTGGCTGCGGCTGGAAGGGGTCTCGCGCAACAACCTCAAGCAGGTCGATTGCGAGATCCCGCTCGGCGTGATGACCACGGTTACCGGTATCTCCGGCTCGGGGAAATCCAGCCTGATCAGCCAGGCGCTAGTCGAGCTGGTCGCCGCAGCCCTCGGCGCCGCGCGTTCGGGCAAGGATGATGCGGACGGTGAGGCCGCGTTCGAAGATACCCCGGCCGTCGCCACCGAGGGCCGCATCCTCGGCGGGCTCGAAGGCATCCGGCGGCTGATCGAGGTCGACCAGAAGCCCATTGGCCGCACCCCGCGGTCCAACCTTGCCACCTACACCGGCCTGTTCGACCACGTCCGCGCCCTGTTCGCGGCGACGCCCGAAGCCCGGAAGCGCCGCTACGACGCCGGGCGGTTCTCCTTCAACGTCGCGAAAGGCCGGTGTCCCCGCTGCGAAGGGGAAGGGTTCGTCATGGTCGAACTGCTGTTCCTTCCCAGCGTCTACGCGCCGTGCCCCGCCTGTCATGGCGCCCGCTACAACCCCAAAACCCTCGAGATCACCTACAACGGCAAGACCATTGCCGAGGTGCTGGCGCTGACCGTCGAGCAAGCCTGGGAGTTCTTCGGCGACGCCCCCAATGTCTGTCGGTCCCTCAAGGTGCTGCGCGAGGTCGGGCTCAACTATCTCCGCCTCGGACAGCCCGCGACCGAGTTCTCGGGCGGCGAAGCGCAAAGGGTGAAGCTGGCGACGGAACTGCAACGCGCCCAGCGCGGCGGCGCCCTCTATGTGCTCGACGAGCCTACTACCGGCCTACACCCGACCGACGTCGAACGTCTGTTGGGCCAGCTCAACGCCCTGGTCGATGCTGGCAACAGCGTCATTCTGGTCGATCATGACATGAAGGTCGCAGCCGCCAGCGACTGGGTGATCGACATCGGCCCTGGGGCCGGCGACGAGGGCGGGCGGATCGTCGCCAGTGGCCCGCCGGCCAAGGTCGCCGAATCCCGCTCCAGCCGAACGGCTCCCTATCTCGAACGCGCGCTCGGCGGACGTTCGCCTGCAGGGACGCCCTTCCACGCCACACGCACTGGATTGCGGTGACATCGTGTCCCTGTTCGGAGAGCCAAGGACTTCAGCGATTTCACCCTGCAGACGCCGGATCTGTGCTGGCTGGCCGCCTTGATCCGCATCGCTGTGATCTGACGGCAGCCATTCTGCCAGCTTAGCCTCATCAATGGTTCGAGGTCAGTCCTCGATAAATGGCTATGAGCGGAGCGTAGTTTTCTGATCGAATGTCGTGTTTCCGGCGCTCAGTGAATGACCGTTTCTGGCGCAAAGCGGCCCGCTGTGAAGCGGGCCACCTGCAAAGGTCTGCCATTTGGTGTCAGCGCTGCGTCACCCGCTGCCACAGGTCGTTGAAAGCCAGGCTGTCGTAGAAGGCGGAGACCTCGA